>Ga0209508_1002781_pt1 | contig 10996 bp, 11 predicted proteins | sample AD_UKC129_MetaG_FD_184427 | JGI IMG/M metagenome (GOLD analysis project Ga0209508, IMG submission 184427) | Active sludge microbial communities of municipal wastewater-treating anaerobic digesters from Canada - AD_UKC129_MetaG (SPAdes) (version 2) | ecosystem: Engineered > Bioreactor > Anaerobic... | reverse complement strand
AGACCATGATAAAAACAGCCCAAGAACTTGAAAAATTCACCCTACCACCCGGAAGATTCGAAATATTCAAATTAGATGACAAGACCGTGGGGATAGGCCAAGGAGACAATGGAGACGCGTTAAAAGCCAACCTACAAATTCATCCATCACAAGACATGACACTCATCTATACAACCCCAGACAAAAACGAAGATGAAATATTCCAAGACCACCTAAGAGTTATCAAATCCGCGAAGCCTAAGAAAATCCATGTTTTCCCAGGGAGAGAATCAACCTCCGCCGCGAAAAACTACTATAATACCATCAAAGAACATTTCAACGCCAGCTTCCATCCAACATCAAACAAGCACATGGACAAGAAAATAGATGAAATACTCAAAATCATAGAAGAGTCCTCCACAGAATCCATCATAGTCACTGGCTGCGGGCCAGAACACCTACTCTGGGCCAGACTAAAAACAAAATTCAAATCCCACCTTAGATGATCCTTCATCTTGCGAACCACACGGCCCCCCCATTTGTTTAATCCCCCACCCCCTCCCTTGCGAGAAGAAGGTTTCTGATGATCCTCTCCTTTTTCGATTCCTGTGAAACCTCCTAATTCTATGAACACTTATTATCAGGATATTTTTTTGTCATGTATGTTAAGTGGAGGCCGCCAAGGCCTCCTGATGGGGCTGTGAAGTTCCCTGGGGGTTGGAGCATATAATAAGCGTGGGGTGAAGATTCTTGGATAGGAGGAGGGTTGCCTTTTCTCCTGTGGATCCGATCTGTATCCTTTTCTTTTTCTTGAAGCGGGTGAAGTTACTATCCTTGATAGGGTATAATATGGGGATAACAAAAGGAGAAGATGACCCAAAACAGTAAAAAGAAGGATCCCTTAGGTTATATTATGGGGGTAGCCGTGGACTGTGAAAATGTCAAAAAAAATCATCAAAGAATCGGCGCCGGTAGGGTGGCCTGAAAAGGCCAAAGAAAGCTAAGAATGGAGTTAGTATAGGGGCGTGGCTAACACTCCTATGCTTACCAGTTGCATTGTCCATAGCATCTGGTAAAGGGAGAAGATACAAGAACTAGACATGCGAAAATACCAACCTACACATCCTATGTTTCACTTAAACCAGTATATGTTGTTTTGTGTGTCTTTTTTGAATTGTACCTACACCATCCTATGTTTCACTTAAACTGGAGGGTCTATAATAGGCTTCTCGGATTCTAGTGGAATAGAGCACATTTCAACCTTCATCTAACAACCACCAAGCATACCATAAAACAGTAACATGATAAAATTTTTTAAGTTTTATATGGGGGAAGCCCCCAGTGGAGATGAAAGCCTATATATTGTTGAGAAGACAACATTTTTTAGCAACAACCGGGGCAAGTACCCTTAATATCCGCTACCAGGATACTCAAGCCGGGGCTGGGACAGTCACCAGACCAATGAGAAAACCCCTCTACGAGAACCAGTCCATCATTGAAACAGAAAAAACCCCAAGGGGGGTAGCTCACGGCTAATATTAAAGTATTTATCTGTAGATAATCTATTTTCTTGGATAGGAGGAATAAACATTGAAGAGAGTATTTATCACTTGTGCACTTCCATACGCCAACGGGCCAACGCACCTTGGACACCTAAGATCAACATATATACCGGCGGACATATACGCCCGCTACAATCGGATAAAAGGAAGAGAAGTATTATTTGTATGCGCAACAGACGAACATGGAACCCCAATAGCTGTCAAGGCCGAGAAGGAATCAAAAGATCCCCTGGAGGTGGCCACCCATTATTATAAGATGATCCGCCGCGACCTCGAAGCATGTGACATATCATTCGATAATTTTTCACGTACAAGCAAACCCCTACATTATAGGATAGCCCAAAACTTCTTCCTAAAACTCTACAAAAAGGATTTCATCTATGAAAAGGATATAAAACAATTATATTGCAGTGAATGTCAACGTTTTCTCCCTGACAGGTACGTTGAAGGTGAATGCCCATACTGCGGGGCTGAAGGGGCTCGAGGAGACCACTGCGAAGCCTGCGGCAGACACCTTGAACCCCTACAATTAGTCAACCCCAAGTGCATGATCTGCGGCTCAAAACCAGAGATCAGAAAATCTAGACATTATTTCTTCAGGTTGAGCAAATTCCAGGACAAACTCCTTGAATGGATAAAATCAAATAAAAACCTGCCCGCGAATGTTAAAAACTATGCACTACAGTGGGTGCAGGAAGGCCTGAAAGATTGGATACTTACAAGGGACATGGAATGGGGCATACCAGTACCACTCAAAGAAGCCAAGGGAAAAATAATCTACGTCTGGGGGGAAGCATTCCTAGGTTATATTTCATCAGCGGTTGAATGGAGCGAAAAAACGGGCAAAAACTGGAGAAAATACTGGGACGATACAGTAGTGCACTTCATAGGCAAGGATATAATCTATCATCATGCGATCTTCTGGCCAGCCCTACTCATGGCATATGGTTGCAAACTCCCAGATAATATCATAGCAGGAGAATACCTCTCCCTCGAGGGTAAGAAGATGTCCACGAGCAAGAATTGGGTTATCTGGACATCAGAATTCCTTGAAAGGTTTGAAAGCGACATCCTAAGATATTATCTTACAATAAACGCGCCCCTAACAAGGGACACAGACTTCTCATGGGAGGATTTCCAAAGGAGAGTGAATGATGAACTAGCAGACATCCTAGGCAATTTTCTCCATCGCACATTCTCCTTCACCAACCGCTTCTACAACAGTAAGATACCAGAAGCCAACCTAGAAGATCAGGACATCAAAATCATAGAGGATATTAAAAAGGCTAAAGAAGATATCGAAGATGCCATTGAAAGGTTCAATTTCAGGGAAGGACTCGTAGAGATAATAGGCTTGGCAAAGAAAGGTAACAAGTACTTCAACGACCAGGAACCATGGAGGACCATCAAAGAAGACCCCAACAGGGCCGCGGCTTGCATATTCACTTGTAACCAGTTAGCCAAGGCAATAGGAGTGCTCCTAGAACCATACATGCCTAGGAAATCCGCCAGGATACTGAAGATACTCAATTTAGAGGATGCCTCCTGGGATGATGCCACCACCCCAATAAAGGCTGGCCACGAAATCAGAAAAGCCAAACCATTATTCGCCAAGATCCAAGACAAGATCATAGAAGAAGAAAAACGCAAACTCCACCAGAAAACAAAAACCCAAGAATATATTAGCATAGAAGATTTCGCAAAATTAGACCTCAGAGTAGGCAGAATATTAGAAGCCTCCAGGATCAAAGGCTCAGAAAAACTGCTAAAATTGAAAGTTGACCTAGATGATAGGACAATCCAAGTAGTGGCCGGTATAGGATCAAAATATTCAGCAAGTGAACTCCCCGGGAAAAAAGTTATAGTACTAGCCAATATAAAACCTACAAGATTATTCGGCACAAAATCTGAGGGCATGATACTCGCAACAGCAGAAAAAATGAGCCTACTAACAGTAGAAGATGGTGAAATAGGTGAAAAGATAAAATAGACCCCACACACATAATATCGTTGATAAAATGGAAGAACCAGCCCTCATAGCAAAATCTGAAAGATTCCTAGAAAGTATAAAAAGCCATAGGATAAACCCAGATGATCTTATAGACCCCAAAGGTTTCATCCGAACATACTCCTATCTACGATCCAATCTAAGAAAACTCCAAAAAATAAAAAAGAGGATGGAACTGAAAGGATTCAAAACACCATACCGGTCAGTGGCGATCTACGGGCCCCCACTAAAAGGCGAGCTGAAAGCAGAAGACCTCCATGACATAAGAAGACAAACACAATACTTCAGGATGAAAGCCTCACTTAAAAAGAACATCCTAGACAGGGTAAACTCTGCAATAGCATCCCACAAAATAGCATTAGGCCACCTAGAAGAACACGCCACCTTAACCTGTGAAAGATGCAAAAAAACCTTCAGACTCGGCGAACTGCCAGAAGATAAACCTAGAGAATGTGAATGCGGCTCCACCCTCCAAGTAAAATTCGAGGAAGGAAACATAAAACGTCCCCAGATAATACCATACCTCCCACTTTCAGGAGATTATATGGTCAAGATCTCCCAATTAACCCCATGGGCCAGAGAATCCTTCAAAGAAATTATAAGACTCCTAAAGGATGAGAAAAGTGGGACCATAACCTCGGCGACAATGATCGTTAAAGTCCCCAAATCCGGGCGCTGGATCAGAAAAAGGATGACCATCGAAGACATCGACCACATCGACTATGAAAAAAAAAATAAAACAAGAATACGGACCCCATGCAAGGATAGAATTCATACAATTTCACCGTAGAAAATCCACAATAATCAATGACAGACACATTAGAACAGCACTAGCACTAGCCTACTCCGGCTTCATCCAAGATTTCATAGTCAACAGAGAAGATGAAATCCTCCAAAAAAGATTAAAAAAACCACAGTTAGTTAAAAGATATGATGAAATACAGGAAGAAGCCAGAGAATACTCCCCACCCTTTATAAGAGAAGGTAAAGAGCTTGAAGAAATCCGAAAAAGAAGACTAGAGGACCTCCTCATCCAGGAAGGTCTGGCAGATGAAAATGGAAATTTAAAACCAGACCTTAAATCCGACCTAGAACTGAGAGAGAAAATAGTCAAGAATATCTTCTCAAGAACCCCCACAACACTAATACTATGGGATATCACCTGCTACTATCTCACAACATCATATGATAGGAGAAGTAAATATGCAGGTCCATTCCCCGGACTGGGACCGGTCCTAGACTTGAGACAGGCAAAAATATTTAATAGGATGGACAGAGAAGCTGTTAAACTCCTCAGAGAATATGGGGAGAAAATATTCTATATAAAAAATCCTCAAAAATTATTATTGAAAAAATTTGAAATAGAAGAAAAAACAAAAGGCCTGCACATGAAAATCAACCAAAGAGCCTTCGGAGCCGCTCTAATCAACCTAGAATCTGATATAGATGAAAAAACATGTGCCAGTATATTTTCTGTTACATTAGACGAGTTAAAAAAAGAAAAAGAGAATATAAAGACCCTCAGAAAACCAGCCGACAAGGCCAGGCTCTTCATGGAAATGATCAAATAAACCCCACATCACATGCTAACATTCACAGTTAACCCCCCATCCTAATATAATAAGGAACCCCAAACAGTGACCATGTTATTAAAAAGGGGGAGAAAGTGATCACATTGGCTAAAAAAATACATATAAACCAGCCATTAACCTCACGTAGAATAATAGAAGTCCTTGAAAAAAACCCAGACCTTGAAAAGATCACATGCCCACCCAGCCTATATAATAGAATCCCACCAAAATACCTCAAAGCCCTCAAAGACCTAGGAATAAAAGTAGAACCTAAAAGACGGCGTAAATATGCTGAAAAGGACGTGAAGATGATCAGAAAACTTATAAGCGAAGGTAAAACCCCAAAGGAGATAGCGAATATAACAAAGATGCCCATCAAGACAATATACTACCTTAAAGGGGATATGAAACTCAAAAGGGGTCCCAAGCCTAAATATGATAAAATCACGAGAATGCGCGTGCGGAAAATGGCAGAAGAGGGCGTGCCCGCGAAAAAAATAGCGGAAAAGTTTAATATACCCCTAAGGACAGTCTATTACATAATCAAAAAAGGGTGATCAGAGTTGCTGACAGTCGAATTTAACACTATAATAACAGTATCCATTATCTGTTTCACCGTGGCGTTTTCATCAACCTACCTTGTAATGCCAAGATTAATAAACAAACTAAGGAATGCTAACGTTGTCGGGAAAGACATCCACAAAATCTCCAAGCCGATAGTCGCCGAAATGGGTGGCATCGGAATACTATTCGGATTCATAATAGGAATGTTCATAGCAATCTGCACATTCCCAAAACTCCACTATGAATTCATAGTAACCCTACTTGTCATCATATTAGTCGGCCTCGTGGGCATGGTAGATGACCTTGTAAGGCTTTCATCAAAGGAAAAACTATTCCTCTTATTCTTGGCAGGACTCCCACTCATATGGGTAGCCCCCCCTAACGTGGGTATACTATATCTTATAAGCATGCCAATAGCAGTTTCCATAGCCTCAAACCTCACTAACATGCTAGCCGGCTTGAATGGGATCGAATCAGGATTGGGATCTATAGCCATGATATCACTCACAGCATCCTGTATAATAATGGGAAAATATGATGTTTCACTCATCACAATGACAATGTTAGGGGCTCTCCTGGCCTTTTTAATATACAATCGTTACCCCTCACGCGTATTCCCAGGAGATGTTGGGACACTTATAATAGGAGCATGTATAGCTGCTGTGGCATTCATAGGACGTATAAAAAGCATAGCATTCATCGTATTATTGCCGAATATAATAGATTCTCTCCTAAAATTTTATAGTGCTGGTGTGATGGAGAGGCATCAACACGCCCCCACAAGGGTGACAGAAGATGGTAAACTTGTAGCACCCCCAGAGGGGTTTAATTCGCTTATAAGATGGATACTAAGAAGGCCGATGAAGGAAAAACATGTTGTGCTCATTGTATGGTTTATAGGGGTACTATTCGGTTCCCTTGGGATACTACTAGCTTTTATACTACCCCTTGACCCGATATAATAACCTACAAATATCCGCAACAATCTTAGAAGCCTCAAGATCGTCTGAATCCCTAAAAAGTTCAACTGCACTTTTAAAATTATCTAAAGCCTCTTCTTCATCCCCTCTAATGAAATGTATGACGCCCAGGAAAACATTCACAATCCCAAGTGACAGCTTATCCTCCCTCTTAGTGAATATCTCCTCAGCCCGTTTAAAATAATTGAATGCCTCATCATAATTTTTATCTTCGAATGAACGGCTTCCAAGGATTAGGAGGATGGAAGCTTCACCCGATTCGTCGTTGATTGTAGTAGCTATATCTAGGGCCTCTTTCAACTCCTCAATGGTGCCCGCAGATGGTTCATATACTGATTCTAAACGTCCAAATAATGTTCTCAATTTTGGTAGTATCCTGTCAATATCAACTTTGAACTTCCCCGGTTCAGGGGTGGGGGTCTCTTCAAGCCTTTTACGCAATTCAGCCATTTCTATGGCTTCTCTCATCTTCTCAACTTCGTTTATCTTTTCTTTCATCTCAGCCTTGTGGGGTGATTTAATTGAAGAATAAATTTTGAATGCTTCCTTAAAATATTCAATGGCAATATCTAACTCCCGCTTATCCAGGTAAACCTCACCCATAGAATTTAATACGAGGGCTTCGAGTTCCTTATCATCCAATTCAACAGCTACTTTAAACGCCTTTTCAAGATATTCCATAGCATCCTCATGCTCGCCCTCATCAAGATAATACCCTGCTATGGATAAAAGGATATCGAATTCCTCCTCCCATAATTCCTGGAGGCGACGGATATAATCCTCTAATGACTTTCTCCTTCCAAATAGGTCAAATATCATTTTATCCCCCAAAATTCAATCCCATTATCTGTTATAGTGTATTGGGCAGACCTTCTCCCTGCTGAAGATTCTATTTGGATTTTCTCCCCATCAAAACATAATTTTAGATCAGCTAAATCCATCAAAGAAGTTTCAATCGAAGGTTCAACAGTTCCTATTGTATGCACCACAACCCCTATACCCCTAGCCTCACTTATACGAGTCTTATAAGCCTTCACAAGCCTCAACACAAGGCTTGGGGGGTTAAATGCGAACATCATTGTGAGGGAATCTAATACACTCCTAAACTTGGATGATTTCCTGAATAATGAACGTGTACCCACACCCACCTTCACCATAAGATCGGTAAGGTTCTGGACCGATGAAAACCTTAATGTCACCGAATCCTCAACCTTAACACCAGCCAAGCGGGTTAAAAGATCTATTATATAAACGTCACCACTTTGAATATATGGTCGTAGAAACCAATTAAATTCCATCATCCTCTGCTCAAGCTGCCTTGAACCATAATCAGCCACTATATACAAGCACGGTTCGCCACCTTCAAGGCCGGAATAAAGAAACTGATAACAGAATATGGACTTACCCACCTTAGGAGGGCCATGGACTAGTATAAGATCCCCTGGCGCCACATCCTCGAGGAGATCCTCCAAAACCTTCACTTCCTGGTCTTTCATGAACATCACACAAATCTAGTCAACTATTATACCCTCACGGGTTATATCATAATGCGCTTTTATCTTACCACCCCCAATCATGGCCTCTATGGTGAGATTCTCCCCATCAAGGTGGATTATATTATCCACTATGGCCTTTAACATGTTCTCGACCTTGCAAGAAGCTGAACCTTCAGTGTAAGTTACAATGGCCGTCCCCCCACTCTCTTTTATACGCATTATGTAAACTGTGAACACCCTTACAATCAAGACCTCGTCATTGAACGCCATGAGGGTTGTTAACGAATCAAGAACTGATCTGAAACGGGACGCCTTTGATGTTATCTGGCGTATGGCCATGCCCAATTTTACCATGATATCTGTAGGATTATGTACAGATGCTAGGAAATAGTTGGGTTTACTTTCAACTTCCACGCCCGCAATTGTTGATATCGCATCTATAAGATAAAAAGTTTCATTATCGATATACTCATCAAGGTTCCAACCGAAATTGGCTATATTCCTTTCCATGTCCTTCAGACCATAATCGGTACTGATATAGAGGCATGGTTCATCATTACGAAGACCTTCATATGCAAATTGATAAGAGAATATGGATTTACCCACTTTTGGGGGGCCGTAGATGAGTGTAACAGTGTTATCTACAAATGATCCACCACCATCCCCCATGAGCTCATCTAAACCTGGAATTCCTGAGGAGATCCTCACAATCAATTCAATCACCATAGAGCAGTCCTAAGAGGGCTTCAAGGGCATCAGTAACTCCTTTCCCCTCTGTTACTATCGCTGGTATGATAGGGATATCCTCGCCGAGTTTCATCTTTTCACGTATTTCCTCGGGTGAAAGCGCCCCTGGTAAGTCCTGTTTATTTGCGACTAGAACCTTTGGTATGGCTTCTGCCTTCGCCTTCCTTATCATCTCCTTGGCCCTCGCAAATGTTTGCGGAGCTGTTGAGTCAACGATAATAAAAGCACCAACTGATTCCCTGCCTAGAACATCTAATAGCAGGTCGAACCGTTCCTGGCCAGGGGTGCCGAATACATCAGCTATAAAACCTTTATATTCAAGATGTCCTATATCCAATGCTATCGTGGTTGGGAAAGCCGATAAAGCCTTCCTATCAACTGAAACAGACCTCTTCGATATCTTCTTCACGAAAGTCGATTTACCCGCATTATATGGGCCCGTGACTAGTATCTTGGGTATGTATACCTTAACTCCTCCCGGTTGCACCACAAAGAATAAGACCATAGTATCTGATGGTTTAGACCATGAAGAATGGGCCACCATAAAACCTTGACCTATTATAACCCTTTCCTCTATTGTTTTAATCTCAACCACACAATCCATGGATTTCTTAAGGTTCTGGACCAGATCGAAGTTATAATCCCATTTTGTGAAGAGATAAACTAGGCTTGTATTATATTTTTTGCCATGTAGGTTCCATTTTTTTATAATGTTTATTGTCTCATCTTCTCCAAGATAATCTATTAGGGTTGAAAGATTATTTATAACACCTATACCATCTGGCACATCCTCTATAGCTTCCAGGATCGCCTCTTCTACCTGTGAATAATCCTCGATGGAATATTTAGCATCTGATGGCAATCCCATGAATGGCGAAGTTCCATCAACAAAAAAAGCCCGATTATCTTCTAGGAATTTTTCAAGATTCCAACCATAGGATCTGAACTCGTATATTATCGTTTCAGGTTCGGCTACATTCGTGAACACGAAACCCTTATCCCCATCCCTTAATCGTCCATTTAACATCTGGTAACCAAAAGCCTCATAATCCACACCAGGAACGGCAGAAAACATTACAGAAGCGTTATCGATTATGCCACCACCAAGTATATCGTCAAGTTTTGGGATGTAAGTCCTTTTCATCTTCACATCTCCTTGAGGATTTCTTCAACCTGCCCTGCTCTAGTTTCCATTTCAACGAGTAAAAGTCCCAATTGGGCGTCTGGTTCTGCGAGTGCCGTTAATATGGCCTTCTCACCTGCAGGTTTTAAAATTATTATACCCCCTTCAGTTCTTACAGTGATCTCATCCACTGCACCAGTGTTCATCTGACCAGAGGCCGCCTCCGCAGCCCCCATGATAGTGGAACATAAAGCTGAGAAGATCCTCGCATCCACATCAGGGGGTGTGCGTGCATTTATAAGAAGACCTTCTTTGGATACGATCCCACACGCTCTTATCTGCCCAACTTGCATGAAACCTGAAAGAACATCATCCAATTTTTCCTTTTTTGTTTTGGTCATAAATCCACCCAACCAAGAATTTTCAAATTATATATAACCTCATGTGAAGCCCCCACATATTATGTGAGTGTCTACCCAAGCACGTAAATTATGATAAGTTGTTTATAATCTTATCATACTAGTGGTTTTCGATTTTTTTACACCCATTTCACATCTGGTGTTGTGAACATGTAATTGTATGAAAAGGCCGGATTATAAAAATCATTCGTCATATTCTCTGTTTTAAATGTTAAACAAATGTTTCTCCGCATATAATAGTTTATCCTATCTCCTAGTGAATCTTTACAATCATCTGAAACATCCCTTTCCAGGTGAGCATATGCTATAAGATTGATCTTATATTTTCTATAAGTTTCATTGTATCCTTTCCTTATAGCCTCCACTTTAATGATCTGGATAGAAGATGGTTGTAAAAGCACAGCCTTCCCCGTCTCATACTTATAATATGCATTCCATGGATAAACTGCAAGTTCATTCATGTCAGCCCCTTGGATGGCACCATCCCTCGCAGCAGCAATAGCAATATCCAATTCTAGATTATCCTCCAAAAAATAGGATACCGGAA
>Ga0209508_1002780_pt1 | contig 10997 bp, 18 predicted proteins | sample AD_UKC129_MetaG_FD_184427 | JGI IMG/M metagenome (GOLD analysis project Ga0209508, IMG submission 184427) | Active sludge microbial communities of municipal wastewater-treating anaerobic digesters from Canada - AD_UKC129_MetaG (SPAdes) (version 2) | ecosystem: Engineered > Bioreactor > Anaerobic... | reverse complement strand
AGTAAGACTTGACCTTATAATAAGATCATCGAAAAGCAGAGCTGATACCTCAAACATCTTAAAAGCCATTGAAGACGGCATGAATGAAATTGTGTATATCGATGACAAACAGATAAAAGAAATTCACATCTTGCGTGTCGAAGGAGACGGTGAAGGAGTGGACGTTACCGTTTCCTTGTTAAAACAAAACGATAGATGAGATAATATTATGCCAAGAATACCAGGCGAGCAATTTATGAAACAAAGAAAGAAGAACTCAGATAAGATATATAATAAAAGCAGACCAGAGAGAGACAGGCTGTATTACTCAAGGCAATGGAAGCAGATATCGATGTTATATCGAAAGCAGCATCCGCTATGTGAGGAATGCGAGCGCAATGGACGGATAACACCGGCGGACTTGGTAGACCATATCATAGCTGTGAGTGATGGTGGGAGCATGTGGTCATGGGATAATTTGCAAAGTTTGTGTATTAGTTGTCATAATAAGAAGCATAGCGAAGGGTAGGGGTATGCAATTCTCTACAACTGACGCGCCGAACTAACGGCGCCGACCTTCGCGCAAGTTTTCGCAAAATTAAAAAGGGGTGGTGTCAATGGGGAGAGGTAGAAAACCCAAACCGACAGCCATAAAGATCCTCGAGGGTAATCCTGGCAAACGACCACTAAACGATTTAGAGCCACAACCCAACAGTGAATGCCCCGAATGTCCGGACTGGCTAACAGATGAAGCCAAAGAAGAATGGCACAGAATAGCACCTGAACTTCATAGAATTGGTGTTTTGACTTATATAGACATGGCTGCATTGGCTGGGTATTGTGAGTCTTTCGCTCAGTGGCGTAGGGCCGTTGAATATCTAAAAGAAAACGGTGATATGCTTGTAATGTATAATGAGGATGGGTCTATAAAATATAAACAGCAAGCACCACATGTGGCTATAGCCAGCAATGCACTAAAGCACATGCGGGCTTTTGCTTCGGAATTTGGCTTGACTCCTTCATCTCGTAGCAAGTTGAGCGTTAAGCCACAGGCTGATAAAACCGAGCTCGAAGAACTATTACAGGGGTAGGTGTAGATAGTGCCGTTCGATAAACAAAAGGCCGACCGGGTTATTAAATTTGTCGAGTCGTTGCATCATGTTAAGGGCAAGTGGGCCGGGCAACGGCTCATATTGGAGCCGTGGCAAAAAGACAAGCTGTTAAGGCCACTTTTTGGGACGGTAAACCCGGACGGCACAAGGCAATACAGAACTGCATTTATAGCCATACCAAGAAAAAATGGTAAGTCGATTTTAGCAGCCACTTTGGCCTTATATGCGCTTTTTGCTGATGGTGAATATGGTGCAGAGGTCTATTCGGCAGCAGCGGACAGGGAACAAGCCAGCCTCGTGTTTAACATGGCAGCTCAAATGATTAAGATGTCGCCGGAGTTGAGCTCGCGATGTAAGGTTATCGACTCTCAAAAGAGAATAGTTTATTACGAAAAGAACTCTTTTTACCATGCCATTTCGGCTGAAGCATATTCAAAACACGGCTATTCGCCCACCTTTGTAATCTATGACGAGCTTCACTGCGCCCCTAACCGTGACTTATGGGACACATTAGCCTCCGGTATGGGCGCACGCACTCAGCCGATGATGCTTGCTATTACGACTGCAGGATATAACAAAAACTCGATTTGCTGGGAAATTTGGGACTACGCTCGCAAAGTTAGGGATGGGCTTATAGAAGATCCTACATTTTTCCAGTTGATCTATGAAGCTGATGAAAATGACCCGTGGGATGATGAGGAAGTATGGAAAAGGATAAACCCAAACTATGGAGTGTCAATACAGCCGCAGTTTTTACAGCAGGAATGTAAGCGAGCGATGGAAATTCCGGCATACCAAAACACCTTTAGGCGCCTATATCTCAATCAATGGACGTCCCAGGAGACTCGGTGGCTTGATATGGAAAAATGGGACGCATGTAGTGGGGAACCGATAATACCAGAGGGTGCTCCGTGCTATTTGGGATTAGACTTGTCAAGCACAGTAGATATCACAAGTGCATCGCTCTTTTGCCCAGAAACTGGGGCTGTCCTCAACTGGTCATGGATCCCCCGCGAGAATATGATAGCGAGGGAGCGGCGTGATAGAGTCCCGTTTTCGCAATGGGAGCGTCAAGGGTGGATCACGGCCACGCCGGGGAACGCGATCGATTATAGTTTCATCCGAAAGAGGATAAACGACATTAAAGAAGAATATCCGGGCCTCCAAGCCATAGGATATGATCCGTGGAACGCCACACAACTGGCCATACAACTTGAGCAAGAGGACGGCATGGTTGTTATACCGATCAGACAAGGGTTTCAGACGCTATCACCGGCATGTAAGGAGCTTGAACGTAGGGTGCTCGAGGGGTCTTTATGCCATGGAGGCAACCCAGTTTTGCGTTGGTCGACAGATAATGTCGTTATAATGCCAGACGCAAACGACAATATCCGACCAGTCAAAAACAAGGCCACAGATAGAATAGACCCGACGGTGAGTTTAATAATAGCAATTGCAGCGTGGCAGCAATCAGAAAGTCCAGAAGAGTCAGTATATGAAACAAGGGGTATAATAGCCCTGTAAGGAGGTGTTCGAGTGCAGGTGTGGGAGCGAATCAAAAAGCGGATAAACACATTGCGCGGCAAACGCGCCTCTCCGCAGGGCAGCCTGGCCAATCCGCCACAATGGCTTTCTAATTTTCTTAGTGGAGGAAACTTGTCGGCATCGGGGCTGCACATTACGGAAGATGACATGCTTAGAGTCTCAGCTGTATATGCATGTATCAATCTCATTTCCAACACGCTTGCATCGCTTCCTTTACCAACATACAGAAGGAAAGATCCTCGTGGAAAGGAACGTGCGAGGGATCATTATTTATACGACATACTCCAGTATGAGCCGAATCCGGAAATGACCGGCTTCGACTTTAGGAAAACAATGCAAGGCCAGTTGGAATTATTTGGCAATGCTTATGCGAATATTGTGTATGATGGAGCCGGCCGCGTGAAAGAATTATGGCCCATACCATCGGTCTACGTTAGGCCGCGCCGCAACGCCAGCAAGCAGTTGCTTGTGTATGATGTGTTTGTGCCTGACGATACGCCAAGAACGCTGTTATCATATGAGATGTTTCACCTTCGCGGGTTTGGTGATGGCCTGTTTGGTTATCCTCCGCTCCAATATGCGCGTGAGATCGCAGCTCTTGCTCTCGCCGCCGAGGAGTATGGCTCAGAGTTCTTTGCTCATGGCGCAGTTGCATCAGGAATTGTCGAACTCCCAGGCAAATTATCAGAGCAGGCGTTGAAAAATTTTCAGGAATCGTTCAGAGAGAAATATGAAGGACTTGGCAATCGTCATAGGATCCTTTTCCTTGAGCAGGGCTTAAAATTTCATCAGACCACGATACAAAATGACAACGCACAGTTCCTTGAGACTCGTAAATATCAAGTAGAAGAGGTCGCTCGCTTCTTCGGTGTGCCACCTCATAAAATTGCTTCATTAGATAGAAGCACTTTCTCCAATATCGAACATCAGTCAATTGAGTTTGTCCAGGACTGCATACGGCCTCGTGCGGTCAACTGGGAGCAGCAGATACGCCGGCAGCTGCTTGGCCCAGAAGGTAAAAAGCGATATTATGTCGAGCATGTGCTCGACGGCCTTTTACGGGGCGATGTCCAGAGTCGTGCGCAGTATTACCGAATCGGTCGCAACGACGGATGGCTTAGCGCAAATGATATTCGAGAGCTTGAGAACATGAACCCAATACCAGAAGAAGAAGGCGGTGACGCCTATCTTATAAACGGCAATATGATGCCGATCACTTCAGCAGCACCGGTAGGAAGGGGGGTAGATGAAGAGAATGGGCAAAGAGAAGATGGAGCGTAGATACACAAACACCACGATAGAACTCCGCGACATCGACGCCGAACCTATAGTCTCCGGCTACGCTGCCCGGTTTAACGAGCAGTCTGAGGTCTTGTGGGGTTTTAGAGAGGTTATCCTTCCCGGTGCGTTTAAGGATGCCCTCGAAGCCCCGGACATAAGAGCACTGTTTAACCACGACCCGTCCCAGATCGTAGCACGAACGAAGAATAACACCTTGCGCGTATGGGAGGACGAAAAGGGCCTCCGATATGAGTTTAGACCGAACATGAAGACCGCAGCAGGACGAGATCTCGTAGAGCTCCTCAGGCGCGGCGACGTCGACCAGTCGTCTTTCGCGTTTTCGATGGAAGGCGGCATTGAAGAATGGGACGATACGGGTGAGATACCAATTCGAAAGCTTGTCAAAATACCGAGGCTCTATGATGTATCGCCCGTCACATATCCGGCCTATCCGTCAACGTCAGCCGGCGTTAGAAGCGCTAAAGAGGTGTTTGAGGAACATTTTGGGAGCATAGAAAAAAAAGGTGTGGATCCTGGCGATGTATCGAGCAAGCTCGCCCCCGAAGCCGAACCTTGGGAAGCACCGAGCTTAGAAGATTTCACCGACGAACAGTGGGGCGACTTGAGCGATGCAGAGAAAAGACGAATTGCCAAACATTTCGCGTGGGCCGCAACCATGCCGCCAGAAGCTTATGGCGACTTGAAATTTCCACACCACAGGCCAAGTGATGGGGCTGTGGTATGGCGGGCCGTATCAAACGCAGCGGCGAGGTTGCCACAGGCCAACCTACCAAACGCCGACATTGACAAGGTGCGCACACACCTCGGCAGGCATTACAGGCAATTCGACAAGACTCCACCGTGGGAAGAAGACTCAGCAAGACAAATAAGACTTAAAATGCTTCGCCGTAAGGCGGAACTTCTATTCATGAAGGAGGTAATATGATGGCAGACGTAAAAGAATTATTGGAGAAAAGAGCTAATATTTGGGAACAGGCTAAAGCTTTAATAGATAAAGCAGAAGCCGAAGGTCGAGACTTTAGTGCCGAAGAGAAGTCTCAGTATGACAAAATGATGGGCGAAATGGACGAGCTCGCAAAAAGGGCCAAGCGCCTCGAAGAGAAACAGCGTATTGAGGCGCAGATGGACGCTCCAGTGAACGAGCCTATCAAGGTGAACCCCGCGTCGGGCAAAGACGTGAAGCGCCAAGCGGATCTTATGCCCGAGTTTAGAGCGTTCATTAAAAGCGGGGTTATAGGCCCTGAGTTGCGCCAACTTCAGGCCGACGTAGACGAAAAAGGAGGCTTCTTGCTTCCTCCTGAGCAGTTTGTCGCAGACCTAATCAAGGAACTCGACAATAAAGTTTTCATTAGGGGCCTCGCCACGGTTATACCCGTTACTACGTCGGATAGCTTGGGTGCTCCCACCCTTGAGGCAGATGTATCGGACCCCGACTGGACGACAGAAATAGAAAGCGTCGACGAAGATACCGCCATGGCGTTCGGTAAGCGGGCCCTCACTCCCCATCAACTGACCAAGCTGGTAAAAGTGAGCATGAAGCTTTTGCGAACATCAGCTATTCCAGTCGAGGGCCTCGTAAGAGAGCGCTTAGCGTTCAAGTTTGCGGCGGCGCAGGAGAACACTTTCCTTAATGGCGATGGGAACAGCAAGCCCCTCGGTGTGTTTTACGCAAGCGCAAACGGAATAAGCACCGCCAGGGACGTAAGCACCGGAAACACTACGTCGGCTATCGCTGCGGACAACCTGTTCGAGGTGAAATACGCTCTTAAAGAGCAGTATCGTGGTGGAGCGCAGTGGATATTCCATCGCGACGCAGTAAAGATGATAGCCAAACTCAAGGACGGCGAGGGACAGTATCTGTGGAGGCCGGGCCTTGCGGCCGGTCAGCCAGATACCCTTCTTAACTTGCCCATCAATGAGTCCGAGTATGCACCGAACACCTTCACCACCGGGAAATATGTGGGGATCCTCGGCAATTTCCGGTATTACTGGATCGCTGAGATGTTTGGAATGGAGATCCAGCGACTAAACGAGCTCTTTGCGCAGACGAACCAGATCGGGTTTATTGGCCGTATGTGGTGTGATGGTGCTCCCGTGCTCGAGTCAGCCTTTGCCCGTGTCAAACTGGCGTAGGGGTGATATTGATGCATGAGCTGAGCAAGAATATCAAGTTAATACTTGCGAAACCGGCACAGGCCGCAGGAATGGATGCAGTCCCATCTGATGTTATTGACATGCAGGGTTTCGAGGGTGTTCTATTCATCACTCGGTTTGGAACTGCAAATGATGGTAACTTCATCAAAGTGCAGCAAGGCAACTTGTCGGATCTTTCTGACGCCGTAGATCTGAAGGGCACTAAGGTTGTGAGTGGCACAGACCCCAGTAATGAGGTTTGCGCTATCGATATCTACAAGCCTACCAAGAGATATTTAAGGCTATATGCGACGCGCGGGACATCGAGCACGCTTGGTGATACTTATGCAATCCAATACCAAGCTCGAAAGGCTCCACCCGTGTCGGCACTTTCTGGAACGTTAGTAATTGAAACGCACGTCAGCCCCGAGGAGGGCACTGCGTAGTGTAGCTGAAGGGGGCCGGCTTAGTCCGACCCCCTATCAAAGAAAGGGGGAAATACAATGGCAAATGTAAAAAACTATAAAGAGCAAGGCGGAGAAGTTCAAGTCATAGAAGGCGAGTTGAGAATATCCGGTGGCAAGATTACAGCCAACGGAACACAGGCCGCTCATATCCCAGATGCCGCTTCTGGAACAGAGGTAACAACGATAAATGCAATTCTCAAAGCCCTTGAAGATGTCGGTATTCTCGCTAGTTCGTAGGCGGTGAGGTGAAATGCACGTTATAAAGCATGTCGTAAACGTTACCACTGCCGCCGACGGGACTGCTGTAGCGTATACAGCCGAGCCGCTCAATGGGCCGATATTGAAGATCATATACACGAAGCCGACAAGCGGCGGTTTTGCCACAGGGGTGGACTTCAATATCACGACGGAGGACACAGGACAAACTGTTTGGCAACAAAACGACGTTAACGCTTCTAAGACGGTTGCTCCTGTAGAAAAGAAGCAAGACACCGCCGGAGTCGATACTACCTTCTTTGATTCGATATATGCAGCTAACGAGCGGATAAAGATCAGCATTTCTAACGGTGGCAGTGGCGCAACTGGACAATTTGTGATACTGGAGGGCTGACAATGCGGATACGGATGATCAAAACAGCCGCAGGCCCCGACGGAGTATGGATAGCAGGCAGGGTTTACACCATACCCGATATACTTGCCAAGCAATATATTATAGCTGGTGCTGCCATATCTCTTGAGCCGGCGACAATAGAGACAGAGGCCATAGAGCCGCAAGAGCGGGCCGTCTTACCTCGAGGCAGAGCAAAGGAGCGCAAGGGGCACGTAAGTAGGGGGTGATGTTGTGTATGTCGAGGTAGGCGCACCGATAGCAGATCTCGTAACACTCCAAGAAGCGAAGTCACACCTCCGGATCGTCGACACCATCTCAACCGAGGTTGAACCAGAAGACCCAGAGAATGAGCCGACGATAGTCACATCACATCCTGACGACGACTACATTAAGAGCCTGATCACCACCGCGGTTGAATGGGGTGAGGCGTTTCAGAACCGCTCATGGATCACGCGAACCATTACGGTGTATCTCGATGAATGGCCAGACGTGCCGTTTTACTTGCCAATGCCCCCAATTAGAAGTATCACCTCCATATCCTACTTTGCGCCAGACAACACAGAGACAACTCTTGACCCGTCCACTTACTGGCTCGCTCCAGATGGTGCCCTTTGCCTCGCAGAAGGCAAAACGTGGCCAGCCGACGCGCTGAGATCGACCATGGGGGTAAAAATAGTCTATAAGGCCGGCTATGGAGACACGCCAAGCGCTGTGCCCAAGAGATGTAAACAGGCAGTGCTCTTAATGGTGGGTCACTGGTATGAAAACAGGGAAAACGTAATAGTCGATGCCACGGCCAACCAGGTGCCGGATGCGGCAGAAATGCTGTTATACCAAGAGCGGAGAGTGCCAATATGACACAAATAGGCGAGCTGAGGGATCAGATATTCATTATTCGCAAGACCAAAACTACTGATGATATGGGTGGATGGACTTTCACCGAGAAAACAATTGCCACTCTATGGGCACAGGTGGAAGCTCCGAAGTCAAAGACCGGTATCATCGCACAAAAAGACACGGAGATAAGGACACATCAAATAACGATACGATATCACGATGGGATAATGATAGGCGATATCGTATCGTTTTTTGGGACGAGGCTTGTTGTTAAGGCTATACGCCACGATCGGCTACGTCGTTGGATGTATCTCGACTGTGAGCCGGAGGTGGTGTGAGTGCGGCTATATACGAGGCTTGAAGGCTTAGACGACGTCCTAAAAGAGCTTAGAGAAGTTGAGAAAGAAGCAAAACATGAAGTGGTAAACGTTCTGCGCGAAGAAACGTGGAAGGTCGTAGAAGACGCCAAAGGTCGTGCCCCAAAGGATACTGGCGCTATGGCGAGAGGAATTAGACGATCCGTGTCGGCCAAGAAGCTGACGGCCACTATTTCGGCAGGCGGCAAGGTGGGCGGAGTCGATACGTATTACGCGCAATTCGTTGAGTTCGGCACCAAAAATATGCCGGCGCAGCCTTTCTTTTTCCCAGCCTGCCGCGCTCACGAAGAGGAAATTGGCAGGGCGCTCTCCGATGCACTGGCTAAACTGGTCGAGGGGGGCGGGAGATAATGAGCCACCTGTCGGTATCTCAAGAGATATATGCGACGCTTTATAATGCGCTTCAGGCGATACCGAACCCGAAGGTAACTGGCGTGTTCGACAAAGTGCCCCTCGAGCAGGAGGGGCCATATATAGTGATCGGGCAGCTACAGAGCCTCGAAGGCCGGCTTCTGAGCGATGTAGAGCGTGCGTGGAACGTCGACATCCACATATGGAGCAGCTACCAGGGCCGCAAAGAGGTCGTCGGAATAGCGGATGCGATACGCAGTGCGCTGCCAGAAAAGTGGTTCTTCGAGGAACTGATAGTGATTGAGGACCCGTCGGGATGGTTTCACGGGATCTTAACCATCCGGGGGTATGACAGATAAAAATAAAGGGAGGGCAAAAATATGGGAGCAACAGCAAGTAAGGTATCTGTTGTTAAACTTAGCGTGAGCGGAACGCCGACAGCGATAGGCGAGGTAAGAAGCTTCAGCATCGAAACAGCATTAGGGACCATTGATGTGTCCACGCTCGCAACTGATTGGAAAAAATATCTTGTAGGGCAAGCTGGCTGGTCTGGGTCGCTTGAGTTATTTTACGATCCGACCGACTCTGCGCAATCTGCTCTTGTAAGTAACGCAATGGCCGGGACGCTATGCACATTAACCATACAGCCATTAGGCGCTGGTTCTGGGAAGCCACAACTGGCAGGCAGCTGTTACATAACTGGTATGACGATCTCGGGGGCTACGGAAGACGCCGTTGGCTTGAGTATCACATTCCAAGGCACGGATCCGCTTGCGCTGTCAAACCAGTCGTAAGGGTGAGGTGATATAAATGGTGGCATTCGTATCGAAACGTGCGATTGTACATTTAGATGTAGAAGGCGTCCCAACCCAGCTTGGCGAGGTGCGGTCGTTTAATATCGAAACCACGCTCGGCACCATTGATGTATCAACAATCGCATCCGACTGGAAGAAGTACCTTGTGGGTCAGGCAGGATGGACAGGCACAATGGAGCTTTTTTACGATCCGGCGGACGAAGCGCAAGAAGATTTGGCGACCAAAGCGCTGGCGGGGACCATGTGCAGCTTCACGTTTCTGCCGTTTGATGCAAATGAGCGCTATAGGCTGTGGCTCGGTGGCGCGACTGGTGGCTCTTTCACACTCGGCAACGGTGAAACAATAGAAACCACCGCACTTGCCTATAACGCCACCGCCGCGCAAATAGCAGAGGCACTTAACACGGCCTATACACTTACCGGGGTAACCGTTGTGCCGGATATAGGCAATGCCTGGGTGATCGAATTTCCGTTAGACGTAGAGGCCAACTTGCAGATCACAAACAATAGCCTTACTGGCACCACGGGCACTCCATCTTGTGCGCTGATAACCGAACGATATGAGGGCGACGGATATATTACATCGTGGACCGTGTCCGGCGCGACAGAGGATGCAGTTGGCTTGTCCATATCAGTGCAGGGCAACGAAGCATTGACGCTTAACGCTTAGGAGGGATAGCATGAAGATAAACGGAAAGGATATGGAACTGAAATATACTGTCAATTCGATAAGGGCGTTGATCCGCGAGACCGGCAAAACGCCTGCCCAGATCATGGGTGGTGGCTTCGACCCGACAGACTTTGATCTTGGCGTTAAACTTATATGGGCCGGACTGTTATGGAGCAACCCAAAGCTGACCGTGGACATCGTTGGCAATTGGCTTGATGCCGAAGGCGGGACCTACAGCGAAGCGATAATGGAGGCTACCAAGGCCCTCGTAGCGGCGTTCGAGAGACAGTTCGGCACGGCTGCCGGCAAGGATGACGAAGCAAAAAACTGACAGTGGGGGACTGGGAGCGTGCATATAAAGAGATTGCGCTTGCGGCACTCGGCCCCCTGCGCCTTACTCACAAGGATTTATGGGAGCTTACATGGGGAGAAATTGACGACCTCGTTTACGCCTACAAATACAGAGAATACTTAGAATCATTGAAGCGCGCACAGCATGCAGTATGGCTTATGAACGCAAGTGGAAACCTGAGACATCCGGTAAGAGTAGAAGACCTTGTGGGCTATTGGGCAGACGGCGAAATCATGGGTAAAAACGAGTATTTTCAGTATTGTAAGGATAAGATAAAGCGCAAGAAGCAGCAACAGGAGGGCGGTGAGTCGAATGGCTAAAAAGAAATTGACATATGTCTTCGGTGCGGACCTGAGCGAACTCGAGCGGGCGTGGAAGCGTATTGATCGTAGCATGAACAAGCTGAGCGCGCAATTCAAGAAGGTCGGCAGCACGATGAACAAGATT
>Ga0209508_1002779_pt1 | contig 10999 bp, 8 predicted proteins | sample AD_UKC129_MetaG_FD_184427 | JGI IMG/M metagenome (GOLD analysis project Ga0209508, IMG submission 184427) | Active sludge microbial communities of municipal wastewater-treating anaerobic digesters from Canada - AD_UKC129_MetaG (SPAdes) (version 2) | ecosystem: Engineered > Bioreactor > Anaerobic... | reverse complement strand
AGGTAATATTGCGGAAGGAGCAGCGAGGAAATCTAAAGCAGAATTTCTCCAATTTTTAAATATCGCTCAAGGTTCGCTGAGCGAGCTGGATACTCACCTGGAGCTGGCATATATGCTTGGCTATATCTCTGAAGGGAAGCAAAAGGAAATTCTTACTGAGCTCACAACTATCTTTAAAATGCTTTCTGGGCTAATAAGGAGCCTGAAGAATAGCAGTGAAGAGTGAATGGTGAATGGTGAAGGGTGAGTGAAAACAGTGAACGGTGAGTTGTGAATAGTGAATAGTAAGTGAATGAAAACAGTGAATTGGGAATGGTTATTTACAATTTACTATTTACAATTAACCATTTACTGTTAACTGTTTTCTGGGAGGTTTAATAAATGGCTACGGTAAAGACTCAGAAGGTTATAGATGTGTTGGTAAAAGAACAAGAGGAAGTGAGTAACGGGAGAAAGGGCAATAATACTTTGCTATTGATAGTGGTGTTTGTCATCGCGACTGTGGTGGCAGCGTTTGCAGATATCCCAGTGCTGAGGCAGATATTGGGCTTTATGTTCCTCACTTTTTTTTCCGGCTGGCTGATTATACATATGCTTGGGCTGAATAATCTTAGTCAGTTGGTAAAGCTTGTGCTATCTGTGGGTTTAAGTGTAGCTTTTGTAATGTTTTTCGGATTATTAATAAATACACTTTACCCTTTGCTGGGTTATAGCCGTCCTCTGGATACGCTATCGGTGGTATCTTCTTTTAGTGTTGCTCTCCTTTTTATGGCGGCTATCGCCTCCCTCCGGAGTGGGAGTGACTTTTCCCTGAATCTGGAAACTGTGAAGCTGACTACAAAAGAAAAAGCCTATTTACTTTTACCTGCCTTCTTCCCCTTCCTGAGTATCCTCGGCATGCATATTATGAACGCTACAGATAATAATATCATGCTGATGGTATTGCTCTTTTTGATTCCAGCTTATGTAGTATTTTTGGCTATTCGCAGAAATGATGTACTGAAAAAGATATATCCCCCGATAATTCTGTGTATCGCAGTAGCTCTGGTGCTATTGCAGGGGTTGAGGTCTGATTATATAATTGGAGTTGATATCCATCGCGAGTTCTATCTTTTTCAACAAACACTCGCAAACGGACGATGGCAAACAATTTTGAATGATACTCTCGACTCCTGCTTGAGTATCTCGCTTTTACCTGCAATATATCAATCATTCCTGAATATGAATCCAGAATACCTGTTCAAAATCCTTTATCCCCTTCTTTTTTCTATTTTACCCTTAATCGTTTATATTCTTTCCAGGAAATATATCAGCAGTTTTTATAGTTTTTTAGCATCTTTCTTTTTTATGTCACAATTGCGATTTTTACGTGCTGGTGGTGGGCCACGGACTAATGCAGCAATTTTTTTCTTTGCTTTATTGGTTATGGTTTTATTTCATAATAAGTTAAGCAAACCTCAAAAGAATATACTGTTCACTATCTTTGGCGCAGGTTGTATTGTTTCGCATTATTCCACGGCCTGGATATCTTTCTTTGTTCTATTATTATTTACCTGGTTAGGTAGTATCATTGTATATGGCATAGTTCGCAGGAGAGGCCGTAAAAATATTAATAAAAGCGGACTGGGGAATAGCCATGTGGTTATTAGCGGTAGGTTAATTTTAGTGTTTTTTGCGATGCTACTTCTCTGGCATACTCAGGTAGCTGGTGGTGTAGTTTTTAAAACTGTAATAAGATTTATTCAAAACTCTATAAAAAGCTTTTATGATTTTTTGGCTTTAGCGAAAGTAGCACCTGGTGTGGAGATAGCTCTTGGAGTTGGCATAGCTGAGAGAGAAATACCCGTAGTCATCGAGTTTATTTTCTCCTGGTTGACGATTGCCTGTATTGCTTTGGGTGTGTTGACTACTCTCATTATCAAAATCCGTTTTCGGGCCTCTTCGGCAAATGAGATAGAAGGTGCAAATTCTATCGCTTTCTTAAGAAAGTTTGATGCAGAATATTTAATAGCTGCGCTTGTTTGTTCTGTAATTTTAGCTGTTGGTATGGTAATGCCCTATGTCTTTCAGGGTTATGATATGCACAGGACTTATATACAAATGGTTGTTATTTTAGCGCCCTTCTTTGTTGCTGGTGGTTTGATACTTGTCCCTTTTGCTCGCAAAAGATGGGGTTATGTAGCTATTATGGCAATTCTTATCCCTTATTTTATGTGCACTACCGGTGTGGCACGTCAGCTTTTTGGAACGCCCCAAGCGGAGGTTCTGAACTCAAGTGGTTACAATTATATGACCAATATTACACATCCTCAGGAGAGTTATGCTGCGAAGTGGCTAAGTAGATACCGTGAAGATAATGTTAGAATATATACTGATCAATTTGGTAACGAAAGATTAATAAGTCAGGGGTTAATATCACCTCGCCTGATAGACAATTATAGGTTAACTAGAAGCAATAACGTGATTGACGGTTATATCTATTTAAGATGGGTTAATGTAGCTGAGGGTAAATTATTTGCAAAAGAAGGTGAAGAAGTTACCTACAATGATATACGAGATTATGTGCATCAATTCGTGGAGAAAAACAAAATATATGCCAGCAATGGTTCAGAAATATGGAAATAAAAGGCTTAGCTGCAGTTATTGCTAACGACCTTGGCTTTTTGGATACCTATGCTTTCATAAGGCGAAAGCTTACCAAATCTCAGGTAGCTATTTTGATGTATCATCGAATTTCTCCTCATAAAGACAGCTGGTCTCTTGAGCCGCTGAGCCCTCAGGAGTTTGAAAAGCAAATAGCATATTTTTGCCGCAATTATGAGATAATACCGCTTGAACGGTTAACATCATGTATTCACCAAGGAAATATTCTCCCGGAGCGGGCAGTGATAATCACCCTGGATGATGGCTATAAAGATAACTATCTCTATGCTTATCCTGTCCTTAAAAAGTATCATGTTCCAGCAAGTATTTTCCTTGCCACTGGTCACATTAGCACTGGAGAACTTTTCTGGTGGGATAAAGTAGACTATATAGTCAATAATAGTACTGTGGCACAATTAGACCTTGATGAACTCGGTCATTTCTCTTTCTCTTCTACCACTGATAAGCATCAGGCAGGACTTAAAATTACTGAGAAGTTAAAAAACTTGCCTGATGAGAGGAAGGATGTTTTAATAGAAAAGCTTGTTGGCATTTGTGGGGTGGAGATTCCTCCTGATTTAGGAAGGGATTTTATCTTATCCTGGGAGGAGGTAAAGGAGATGAGTAGCGGTGGCATTGCTTTTGGCGCTCACACTGTCAACCACCCCATCTTAACTAATTTACCTCTAAAGCAAGCTAAATGGGAGATTGTTCAGTCTAAGCGAGATATCGAAGAAAAGTTGGGTACGAAAGTCACTACCTTTTCATACCCTAATGGCGACTTTAATGCCGGCGTAGTTGAGCTTGTCCAGAAAGCTGGGTTTAGCTGTGCCGTTTCTGTTTTACCTGGTAAGCTTATCAGTCTAAAGGATAACCCATACTGCCTGAGTAGAATCGAAGCGATTGAGGATTTTAATAAGCTTAAAGTTTTACTTTGTGGCTTGTGGGGAGACATGCAGGGCATATTGGAGGTAGGAAAAGATGATCATCAGAAGATATAAAGAGGGTGACGAAAAACAAATTGTACCATTGCTCAAACTTGTTTTCCCAGGGTCAAAATACATTGATGAGAAATATTGGAATTGGATGTATAAAAATAACCCTACACACCTTATCAGGATTTGGGTTGCCGAAGACAATGAAAAGATTGTAGGACATTATGCGGTGATGTCAGTGTTTATGAAAGTAAATGATAAATTGCAAACTGGAGCCCTTTCTCTAAACATCGCAGTTCATCCGGATTATCAGGGCCGAGGGATATTTCCCAGACTTGCGAAGCAAGCATCTCGTGAGCTTTCTGAAGAAGGAATAGTCTTTACCTACGTCTATCCAAATAAGAGGTCTTTTCCGATTTTTATAGAAAAACTAGGCTGGTTTGAGGTCCCTTCCCTACCTGTGTTGTTTAAGCCTCTGAACTTAGAAAAGCTACTGGCGAGGAAGGTAGGTAATAGGTTTTTGGCAAAGATGATTAATCCTTTTGGATTATTGTTTCTAAAGGTATTCTTTGGAGAAAGGAGAAACGATATTTCAAAAGGAATAGATGTCATAAGGGTAACTTCTTTAGATGATCGAGTTGATGGATTTTGGGAGCAAGCATCTAAGCCATACAAAATTATTGCATTAAGAGACAAAAAGTACCTGACATGGAGATATTTTGACAAGCCAGATAATAGTTATATGATGTACTTAGCAGAAAAGGAGGGGGAAATGTTAGGATACATTGTCTTAAAGTTGGTAACAATAGATGAATCTTCAAAAAGCGGCACGATAGTGGACTTACTAACTTTACCAGGTCGGGAAGATGTGGTATTGACTTTAATATTAAAGGCAATTGAACATTTCAAGGAAGAGGAAGCAGATGTGGCTATGTGCTACATGCAGAATAAATATTGCTATGAACTTCTAAGAAAAATTGGCTTTGTCCCATTTCCGCCTGTAACTCCTAAGTTATGTGCACAAATTTACACAGCAGAACATAGAACACTTTTCAGCGATGTTAGAGATTATTTCATTACGGGTGGTGATAGACCCCATGAAATCTAAGAATTACAAAGACTTCATCAAAAGCCAAGATAAGCCAATAGCATTTGTTCTCTGGATTGGTGGGACCGGCTTAGGAGTGATAAGAAGTTTGGGTAGACGTGGTATTCCCGTTATTGGACTTGACCCATACTCAAGAGAGATAGGTCATTTTTCCCGATATTGTCAGGGTATTGTCTGCCCAGATCCAAAAACTAAAGAAGGAGAATATGTAGATTTCCTTTTATATCTTGGAGAGCAGTTGAATACTAAAGGCGTGTTAATTCCAACCTCCGATGTAGACGTATTAGCCATCTCAAAACATAGAGAAAAGTTAGAAAAATATTACCATTTTCCTATGGCGAAACTGGATATCATTGAAAAATTGGTAAATAAAAGGATTTTTTATAAAACACTTGATGAGCTCGATATGCCTCATCCAAAGACGTACTTTCCAAATGATAATTCTGATGTAGCACAAATAAGCAAGGAAATTTCTTATCCTTGTATAATAAAGCCGATATTCTCGTACAAGTCTAAATTTGGAGCTAAAGTTCTCAAAGTTAATTCTGAACAAGAGCTTATAAAAGCATTCGAAAGAACAAATTTGAATGCTCAAGAGATTGTGATACAAGAAGTAATCCCTGGAAGTGATACGAATATGTATCTTGTAGGCGCATATTTTAACAGTGCATCAGAGCCACTTGGTATCTTCACTTTCAAGAGAATAAGGCAATATCCGCGTGGTTTTGGTAATGGTGCCTTATGCGCGAGTGTTTGGACACCAGAGATAGCCAAACTATGTGTGTCTTTCCTCAATAAAATTAAATATCATGGGATAATAGATGCAGAACTGAAGAAGGACCCTCGGGATAATAAGTTCAAGTTCATTGAGATAAATGCCAGAACGGGGTGGCAAAATAGTTTAGCTACAAGGTGTGGCGTAAACTTGCCATATATGGCATATATGGATGCCATTGGACAAGATGTCGAAAAAGCTACATCGCAGAGGGATGACGTGAAATGGGTGTATATGTTTGATGATTTGAGGTCTTCTTTCGAAAGTATGATGGAGCGAGAATTATCACCTATCGAATACATAAAATCCTTAAGAGGTGAAAAGCAATATGCAATCTTTGCCTGGGATGACCCGGCTCCTTCCTTCATTTCTCTTTTTAATCTCGGTTCTTCAGCATTGAGATATTTAGCAAGACATTTGATTTCTTATGTAAAGTTGGTAACGAGATGAAAACAAGGATGTGGAGAATTTGGAGATGCGAATAATGCTTTTTGGAGGTTTCGTTGATTACCAAATTCAATTAGCAAATGCTCTTTCTAAAACACAGGCAGCTGGGAATGTGAGCCGTAATTACAAAACCTTTAGATTTGGGGGGAATAAATGACAAAAGCAATTTTTATCAACACAAATTGTTCAGTGAACAAAGGATCGGCTGCCCAAGTTATAAGCACATCTGAAACATTGAGAGCTTTAATCCCCAACCTGGAGATCACCTTGATATCAGGTGTCCCCGACCTCGATTCTAAACTATGTAAAATTCACAACATCAAAGTGGTTAGCAGTGCTTGGCGACAAGGGCCTAATACACATAATAGGATATTACGCTTTATACATCATCGGTTTTTTCGCCCCTTTTTTTATGTATTATGGGCAATTTTATTTAGGGTTGGTTTAAATCCTATGTCCATTAAAGACCCCATAATTCAAGAATATGTCTCTGCAGATGTGATAATTGATCTTAGTGGAGATTCATTTAGTGATAAGGGTGGCTTCTCTATTGATATCAGTTTTTCTATCTTACTCGGCTTGTCATTGAAGAAACCAATTGTGATATATTCACAATCTATTGGGCCTTTTGGATGGGCGGCTAAGTCATTAGCCAAATATTGTCTTAATAAGGTCAATTTAATAATCGTAAGAGAAGAAATGACTGAGGAGTATTTAAAAAGAATTGGTGTTACTAATAATCACCTATACCTTACTGCTGATTGTGCTTTTGTTCTGGAACCTGCTTCGGATGAATGTATCAAGGACATTTTATTGAAGGAAAACATAGATATAACCAAAAGGCCGTTGATTGGAATATCTGCGAGTACAATGCTGGATGACAAAAATAATAATTATGTGAATTCAATGGTTCAACTAGTTGACTACATCATTGAAAAACTTAATGCGCAAGTGGTTTTTGTGCCTCATGTTACAGGAATAAATGGGAGAGGTGATGATCGGAGCATTGGAGAGAAAATTTTCAACTTGGCAAGAAATAAGGAAAATATAAGTTTAATTCAAGGTGAATACTCGCCAGAAGAATTAAAAGGGATTATCACATTGTGTGATATGTTCATTGGGGGAAGAATGCACGCAAATATTGCTGCTATTTCAAGCTGTGTTCCTACAATAGCGGTAGCTTGGAGTCATAAATACTACGGGATCATGCGAACAGTGGGGCAAGAGAAATATGTCTGCAATTTTAAGACTATGGATTTTGAGGAATTAAGAGCGAAGGTGGATGATTTATGGGATAGTAGAGAAAAGGTGCGAGAGGAGTTAAAAGCTAATGTGGAAGAGCAAAAGAAGTTGGCATGGTATAGTGCTGAGCTAGTTAGAGATTTGTTAAATCGCCGAGGATAATTATTTTGATTTCAACAGTTTTGATTTGTAATAGCTTGCCTTTTCTAGTGAAAGCCGATGTAAATTAATCAAATGCCAGAAACAGTGTCTGGACAAGAGACAATTCCGAAAGTAGAATAGTAAACTGTGAGTGTAATCTGCAAAACTTGAATCCAGCAAATCTTGGTGATAAGCGGGGGTTTTCTTCCCTAATATTCTTGAAATCTTAAAGCGTGCTTTAAGTCTCCTTTTTACGGCCCGTAAGCCCTGAGATTGCAGAACTACACTTTCATTGACTTTTTCCAGTTTTAATTTTCCTTTCAATACTGCTTCTTCTAAAGTTTCTTCAGATATCTTGTTTCGGGAAACGATCAACGAAGTTCCAATATCATCATCTTTCATGAGTTTTGGCATCCATGCATCGGAGAATGACGCATCAGATAATTCACATATTTTATCACTACATAATGTACAGCGCATTGGAAAGAAGAACGAATTAAATACAAATCCCCAGTAGGGAAAAGAGAAGTGTGGAATAAATGATTCATGGCCATCTTTCGTTGTGATGGTCATCCCTCCAGGCCATCCTTTACCCCTGTAGTCCAACTTAATGACCTCCTCTTTTCTAATTCCTTTCTTTTCGAGTAGAAATTCAGTTGCTTGGAAAGTGGGAGTATGATTACAGACAATTCCTATGTGCAAAACAATCCTTTCCTTCAACTTTTTATTAACTTGCTCAGCTTTTCTGATACCATGGAGATGGCAGGGAAGACCAACAACGGCAAACTTCTCTCCTTCTTTAGACTCCAGAATTTCCTTCAAAGTAATGTTGGCTGGAACCGGACAATACTTAGATTTTGAGGCCTCAATTATCTCTTTTTTCGTCCTGGCGATAAAAGGCTCTGGCTCTAAAGGATTATCCCTTTTCATTCTGGTAACGAGAGCACCGTCTATTATCCCTTCTTCTAGCGCGAAGACCAGTAATTGAGTGATAAGGCCCCCGGATGCCGAATTATACCGGATATCATAATTGGTGGAATGACCAACATAACAGTTTAAATAATTTCCAATTAAGATATCCTCTGGCTCTTTCCCGAATATCTCCAGGTTTAGTTGCTTAAAATCCACACTATGCCCAGGGCATACTTGATAGCAGATGCCACAGTTATTGCACCTCTCCTCATCTAATTGGGGAACATAAATTCCTTTACGATGGTTTATTACCATCTCTAAGGCATTATTGGGACATATCCCTATACAGGTGCCGCACCCAGTACACAAACCATCTTTAATCACCGATTTAATGTTCTGCATTATCCTCATTCCATCCACCTCATAAATTTGTGATACAAATTGCTCACTAATCTAGTGTGACTCCAGGATACTTTAGCTGCTATGCCCCGGCTTAACTCTTCAAATATGGCTCTATCTTCTGAATCAAATCCTTTGACAAGGTAGAGTATTGCAAAATATATTATTGCTGCTGAAATTACTATCAAAGCTAAATTAAGACTTTTAGCAAAAAAGATAAATGTTCCCATTGCTGCGCAAGCCAGACAGGGTTTGATTATGATAGGTTGTAACTCTAATCTGTGAAAGTGCTTGGCAACAAAGTAATAGTAGCCAGCAAAGAGAACTACTTCAGTGATGGTAGTGGCAATGGCAGCACCAGCTAAGCTATATCTGGGTATTAATAAAAGATTTAAGGCTATGTTTGTTCCTGCTGCAATAGTAGCACTCAGTGCTCTCAGGGGTTCTTTGCTTATTGATGAAAGAGTGTAGCCAGTGGCATGGTTAATAAACCTTAGTGGTAAATAGAGAGATAGAATCTGCATAGCAATTATAGCTGGAGTAAAATCAGCGCCGTAAAGAAGCAGAATAATACGCTCCGAAAGTAAAATAATACCCCCTGCTATTGGCAATCCTATAATAAAGAGATACTTGGCTGACTTTTGTAATGTTGTATTTAAAGCTTCTTTTGAAGAAACATAAAACCTTGACATTACCGGAAAGATAGCGGAACTGAATATATCGGGGATAATAACTAGACCATATATAAGGGTAGTGGCAGCTCGGTACCAGCCTACAACGGCATCTCCTTTCATAACTGAGAGCATAACAATGTCAATCTGCATATAGATGAATCCAACAAATCCTGTTAGGGCAAAAGGAAGCGCCATAGGAATTATCTGCTTCCAGAAACTAAAATCGACCTCTAGCTTTGGCTTGGTAATTTTTTTGATGGTGACTACCAGAGCAGCTAAAAGGTCAACAGAAGCACTGAATAAATATACTAAGGCGATGGCAATCAAGCCATAGCCTGAGAACAATACTATGAAACCAACAATGGTGGTAACTATGCTCCTACCTATATTGAGGAGAGCTTCATATTCCATCCTCTCAAACGCCCTGAAGATGCATCTCAAAAAGCCAGAGAAACTGCCTAAAATGGAGCTAATTCCTATTATATAGACAACCATGGTCGTGTCGGCAGGGTAGTGTATCAAATCGATAATGAGGGCAATCAGAGCAAAGGTAACCACAGAGAGGATTAACCTGATAGCTAGGATATTGCTTAAGTATTTTGATGTTAGCTCTTTATGTCGGGAAAGTTCTCTTACGGTAACCTGACCCAGTCCGATGTTGGCGAGTACCATAAGCAGGCCAGTGAATGATTGAGCAAAACCTAACTTACCATAATCTGCATCGCCTATGAAGCGGGCAATGAAAATAGTCAACACCAACCCCAAGCCTGTGTTGATAGTTTGGGCTATGCCAAGGGCAACTGTATTTTTCGCAATTGTTCTAACAGTACTCATTGGGGTATGTTTACCGGAATTTTAACTGACTCTTCGTCCGCGGATTTTGATACCAGACTTCTTCTAATTTTCGAAGCAGGTCTCTCCTTTTCATCCCTCTTCCAGGTCAACCGTTTTGCGAACACAGGGAATTGCTCCGCTGCTTAGTTCCTGGTAAAGCTCTCTTAAGTTTTCCCTTAATTCCTTCACACTTTTCCCCTGGGTCCAGTAATCGGGGTATTCCTCAAGATATCCAACCCATATGTTACCTTCCTGTCAGTAGACAAACTTTTTCATTTCTATGTTATATGCCTCCTCTTAGCCAGGCACCTTTTAAAGTCTGCGAATATCTTTCTCTCTTTCATCTTGAGGAAACTCATACTTCAGTTTAAGATTATTATATCATAGGAGTGATGAGTAACGAGCAGTAAGTGATGCGCAGTGTGTGGTGCGTGGTGAGTGAAGCGTGATGAGCAACATCTTCAGACATTTGCGTCCACCTGCTTGTTTTTTAAATTTTTGATTAATCTGAGAAACATTTTTCTGACATTATAGTTAACCGCAAAATCCATTACAATGACTATAAAGGGAAAAAGACCCCCTATCACCCCCAAAAACTACAAACATAAAAACTACTGAGGAAAAATGACTGAGGAAGAGAAAGCCTTCCTCAGTGGGGCTGTGCCCCCTTATCAACCCCTTTCTTTTTTCTTTCCCTCTCCCTTGACGGGAAGAGGACTAAGGTGAGGGTGTCTTTCCCTCAAAATCATATTTCTTCAGCAATTTTCCCCCTCCCTCTAACTCCCTCCCTCCAGGGGCGGGAGGAGGAAAAGGAAAGGGCAAAAAAATAAAAGATAAAAAGCAAAGACCACTGGTGGGAAAAGCTCCACCAGTGAATCTGGAAAAACAA
>Ga0209508_1002774_pt1 | contig 11014 bp, 7 predicted proteins | sample AD_UKC129_MetaG_FD_184427 | JGI IMG/M metagenome (GOLD analysis project Ga0209508, IMG submission 184427) | Active sludge microbial communities of municipal wastewater-treating anaerobic digesters from Canada - AD_UKC129_MetaG (SPAdes) (version 2) | ecosystem: Engineered > Bioreactor > Anaerobic... | reverse complement strand
CGAAAAACGGAACGCGCCAAAGGGGAATGCGGCCACGCTGCGCCCGACGACTGACGACTGACGCCGCCTACTCTACTAGGTTCATGGGTTCAAAGCGCGAAATTCCATTTGGGAGAATTCTCTCCCCGCAAACAGCGCGGGGCGAGGGAAAGATGATCGTTGGATGTTGGATGTTTTCCAACCGGGGTTTGCCGGTCTTTACTTTCGCAGGGCGCTCGCGCATTGTTGTGCGGACATGATACGAACCGGGTCTGGTGGTTTTTTAGTTGCAATGTTGCTGTTCTCGAACGCCGCCGCGTTGCCAGCCGACGCGCAGGCAGACTCGGGGGCGCCCGATTTTCGGGACGTGTTTGAGCTCGTGCGGACCAACGTGAGCGGGCTGAGCGAAGCGGAATTGAATGCCGCGGCCGTGCGGGGTTTTCTGGAGGCGCTCGGTCCGAAGGTGGAGTTGATCAGCGACGGAACGGCTGCGACGGGCGGCGACAACCGGCTGATCAGCCGGGTCGAATTGTTCGATCAAACGGTTCTTTGCCTGAGGGTGGCGCGTGTCCAGGAAGGGCTTGCCGACGCGCTGTTGCGCGAGTTCCAGGGAGTCAGCGCGTCGAACAAAGTGAGCGGGCTGGCGTTGGACCTCCGTTTTGCGGGCGGGACGGATTACGCGGCGGCAGCGGCGGCGGCGGATCTGTTTGTCACGCGGAAGCAGCCGCTGCTCGATTGGGGAAACGGCCGCGCGGAAGCGAAGGAGGACGGGAATGAAATCGGCATTCCGGTGGCGATTCTTGTGAACAGAGAGACGACCGGAGCGGCGGAAGCGCTGGCGGGCGCGCTGCGTTCGGCTGGCGCCGGACTGGTCCTCGGGAGCAGGACGGCCGGAGAAGCGCACGCGATGCGGGAGTTTCCGCTGGGCGGGAGCGGGAGGCTTCGAATTGCGACGGGCCCGGTGAAGGTGGGAGACGGCGCGACACTGACAGGCGAGGGCGTGCGCCCCGACATCGAGGTGGAGATCGATCCCGACGCGGAGCGGGTGTATTACGCGGACGCCTATTACACGGCGACGCGCGAGGGGACGAACGGGACGCGCCGGGTGCGGTTCAGCGAAGCGGACCTGGTGCGGGAGCATCGGCAGGGTCTGGGGCGCGCGGTGGAGTCGGAGCAGCGTCCGCAGGAGTCGCTGCCTCCGCTGGTGACGGATCCGACGCTGGCTCGCGCCATTGACCTGTTGAAAGGCCTTGCGGTTGTGCGCCAGTCGCGTTTCTGATTTCTCCGTTGACGATTTCGTCAAGCGGACTCACTTTTTTGATCACTCAATGAAGACTGTTCTTTTCGTCTGCACGGGGAATGTCTGCCGGAGTCCGATGGCCGAAGGGATTTTCCGCAAGGCAGTGCAAGGCCGCGGGGAATACCGGGTGCTGTCGGCCGGGTTGGGAGCCGTGGACGGCCAGCCGCCCAGTCCCTTCGCGGTCCAGGCGGCGCGCGAGATCGGGGTGGACATTTCGAATCAACGCAGCCAGATGCTGACGCCCGAGCTCGTGCAGCAGGCGGATTATATCTTCGGAATGACCCACAGCCACGTGGACACCGTGACGCTGTTGTATCCGCAGGCGGCGGAAAAGACGTTTCTGCTCCGGGAATTCGACGACACGCTCGACACGTTTGAGAAGGACATCAGCGATCCGATAGGCGGGTCGTATGAAGTGTACCTGGCGTGCCGCGACCAGATCGAGCAGGGGATCGCGTCAGTGCTGCGGTTCCTCGAACAGGGGGAGGCGGCCAAACCGGTGGCTGTGGCGATCGGGGCGGATCATGCCGGATACGAATTGAAAGAGGAGCTCAAGCGGCACATCAAGCAGCGCGGGCTGACGGTCACGGATTTCGGGACGCATTCGAAGGATTCCACGGATTATCCGGATTACGCGCAGGCGGTGAGCCAGGCGGTGGCGGCGCGCAAGGCGCACTTCGGCGTGCTGATCTGCACGACGGGCGTGGGCATGAGCATGGCGGCCAACAAGGTTCCCGGGATTCGGGCGGCCCTGGTGAGCGACGAATCCACGGCCGCGGTGACGCGACAGCACAACGACGCGAACGTGCTGTGCCTGGCGGCGCGGACGACGTCGCCGGAACAGGCCCGGAAGATTGCCGACACCTTTTTCGCGACGCGTTTCGAAGGCGGACGCCACGAGCGCCGCGTCAACAAAATGGAGACCTCCTTTATTCGCCGCGACGTCCGGCTGAGAGCCGTCGATCCCGAGATTGCCGACCTGATCGAGCACGAGCGGCTTCGGCAGCAGGACAACATTGAACTGATCGCCAGCGAAAACTTCACGAGTCCGGCGGTGCTGGAGGCGCAGGGTTCGGTGTTGACGAACAAGTACGCCGAGGGTTACCCGGGCAAGCGCTGGTACGGCGGTTGTGAGAACGTGGACGGCGTGGAACGGCTGGCGATCGAGCGAGCGAAGCAGTTGTTCGGGGCCGAGCACGCGAACGTGCAGCCGCACTCGGGCAGCGCGGCGAACATGGCGGTTTACTTCGCGTTCCTGAAGCCCGGCGACAAGCTGCTGACGATGGACTTGAGCCACGGTGGGCACCTGACCCACGGGAACAAGGCGAACTTCTCCGGCCGGTTCTTCGAGGTGGTCCACTACGGCGTGCGGAAAGAGGACGAGGTGATCGACTACGATCAACTGGCGAAGCTGGCGCGGGAGCACAAGCCGCGCATGATCACCGTGGGCGCCAGCGCGTATCCGCGGGTGATTGATTTCAAGCGGATGGGCGAGATTGCCCGCGAAGTGGGCGCGCTGTTGCTGGCCGACATTGCCCACATTGCCGGGCTGGTCGCCGCGGGGCTGCATCCGAGCCCGGTCGGCCACGCGGATTTCGTGACGACCACCACGCACAAGACTTTGCGCGGGCCGCGCGGCGGGCTGATTTTGTGCGCCGAGAAGTACGCGCGGGAGATCGATTCGCAGATCTTTCCCGGGATCCAGGGCGGCCCGCTGATGCACGTGATCGCGGGGAAGGCGGTGTGCCTGAAGGAGGCGCTCCAGCCGTCGTTCCGCGACTATCAGCAGCGGGTGGTGCGCAACGCGGCGGCCCTGGCGGAAGGGATGAAACGGAACGGTTTCCGGCTCGTGAGCGGCGGCACCGACAATCATCTCATGCTGGTGGACGTGGGCGCGCGCGGGTTGACGGGCAAAGACTGCCAGATCGCGCTGGACCAGGCGGGCATCACGGTGAACAAAAACACCATTCCGTTTGAAACGCGGTCGCCGTTTCAGGCGAGCGGCATCCGCCTGGGCAGTCCCGCGGTGACGACGCGCGGGATGGGAGAGGCCGAGATGGCGGCGATTGCCGACATGATCAGCGAGGTGCTGCTGGACATCAAGAATGTTGACACCCTCAACAAAGTGCGGCAACGTGTGCGGGAACTCACTGCAAGATTCCCCTTGCCGTACTGACCGCCAGGGGCCTTGCAGGGCGCTCCCGGTTGGTAATCATTCCAATTTGAACTGATCAAATCGTTGAACGTCCAATCGGAACGGGCCCGGTGACGGCCCTGGCGTTTTCACCTGCACATCAATCCTGAGCAGAAAACTTTTAGCATATGCCTAGAGCCAGCACGAAGAAGCCAAAGGGCAGGGCGCGAGCACGCGCCGAAGAACCCGCGGCGGAACCGCAGGACGCGTCCGTAGCCACGGCCGTCGAAGAAGCCGCGCCACAGGAACCCCCGCCAAAGGAAAAACAGCAAACCCCCGCCGCGCCCGCCGACAACGCCGCGCCGGAACCAGGCCGCGACGGACGCCCCGAATCGCGCAACGCCGGCAAAGACCACATCGCCGCCTCCCTGAACATCGCCAAACTCCAGGCGATGTCGATGACCGAGCTCAACAACATGGCCCGTGACCTCGGCGTCGAAAACTTCGGCACGATGCGGAAGCACGAGGTGATCTTCCAGATTCTCCAGAAGAACGCGGAGCGCGCCGGCGTGCTGTTCTCCGAAGGCGTGCTCGAAGTGCTGCCCGAAGGCTTCGGCTTTCTCCGGTCGCAGAGCTTCAATTACCTGCCCTGCCCGGAGGACATCTACGTTTCGCCGTCGCAGATCCGGCGGTTCGACCTCCAGACCGGCAACCTCATCGCCGGCCAGATCCGGCCGCCCAAGGACAAGGAGCGCTTCTTCGCCCTGCTCAAGGTCGAGGCCGTGGACCAGGAGGACCCCGACAAGGCGAAGGACAAAACCCATTTCGACAACCTGACGCCGCTGTTCCCGAACAAGCGGTACCTGCTCGAAACGACGCCCGACGAGCTGTCCACGCGCGTTCTCGACCTGGTCTGCCCGATCGGAAAAGGCACGCGCGGGTTGATCGTGGCGCCGCCGCGCACAGGCAAAACGGTCCTGATGCAGAAGCTCGCCAACGCGATTCTGAAGAACAACCCGGAAGCCTACCTGTTCATCCTGCTGATCGACGAGCGGCCGGAAGAGGTGACCGACATGGAACGCACCTGCCGCGGCGCGGAAGTCATCAGCTCGACGTTCGACGAGCCGCCGGAGCGGCACGTGCAGGTGGCGGAGATGGTGATCGAGAAAGCCAAACGGATGGTCGAGCACAAGCGCGACGTGGTGATTCTGCTCGACTCGATCACGCGCCTGGCGCGCGCCTACAACACCGTGCAGCCGCATTCGGGCAAGATTCTGTCGGGCGGCGTGGACGCCAATGCGCTGCACAAGCCGAAGCGCTTCTTCGGTGCGGCGCGCAACATCGAGGAAGGCGGCTCGCTGACCATCATGGCAACGGCGCTGATCGACACCGGTTCGCGCATGGACGAAGTCATCTTCGAGGAGTTCAAGGGCACGGGCAACATGGAGGTGCACCTGGACCGCGCGCTGGTGGATCGCCGCATCTTTCCGTCGATCAACATCGAACGTTCCGGCACCCGGAAGGAAGAACTGCTGTATCACCCGGACGAGTACAACAAGGTCGTCATCCTGCGCCGCGCGCTGACAGGCGTGCCGCCGGTGGAGGCGATGGAGTTGATGCTGAACAAGCTCAAGAAGACCAAGAGCAACATCGAGTTTCTCTTGAGCATGGGCGTGAGCTGAGCGAGGCGCTCGCTTCTTCATTCCGTCGCCCCGCGCGATATCTGGGCTGCAGCCTTTGGTGGGGCGAGCGTCCCCGCGAGCCGTCGGTCGATGTCGCTGGTTGTTGAAATCCAAAGAGGGTTGAGCGCGCACGGGGTCGCCCGAAAGCGGAACTCCAGGTATCAAGGGAGAGCGGACTTTGCAGGATAGCGCTTGCGAGGTCGAAACGTTGCATTCGCGGTGGTGAGCGATGTCGCACGACGGCTCGCGAGGACGCTCGCCCCACCGAATGAAGGACGCTCGCCCCACCGGTTTGCCGGCAATGGTCAACAACCGGGCGCGACGTCACGCGCCCGCGTCAATCGTCAATCGCAAATCCCGAAGGCTCTGCTCGCATTTTGTCCCGAAGGTGGCAATATTGGATGCCGAAATGGCAAAGAATGACGTGCCATGCTTCGTGTTGTGAGTATGGTATCGGCCGGCAAACGATGACACCAACGATCTTCAAGCGCGCTCTGTTTCAACCACACCGGGCCTGCGTTCTCCTGTCCGCTGCGATGCTCGCAGGTTGCGGCAGAGAGGATATCTCGGTTTACTCCGTTCCCAAGGAAGCTCCGCATTCACACGCGCCGAGCCTGCCTTCCGGGCATCCTGACATTCACTCGATGGCGCTCGCGCGACCCGAGTTGAAATGGGAGCGGTTGCCTGAGGGGTGGGAAGCGGAGCCCGCCGGCGGGATGCGCGTCGCGAGCTTCAAAGTGACGGACCCGGAGAACCGCAGCGCAGACATCGCGGTAATCCCGTTGCCGGCCGGGGGGCAGCGACCTGGAACTGGTGAACCTGTGGCGCGGCGAAGTGCAATTGCCGCCGGTTGGCGCGGATGCCGTCGAGAAGGAGGCGTCGCCGGTGGAAATCGGCGGCAGTTCGGGTCGGCTCTTTGAAATGAGCGGCAAGGGAACCGGCGGCGCCGCGGATCAGCCCACGCGGATTCTGGTTGCGCTGGTGGAACGGGAGGGATTGAACTGGTTCTTCAAGATGAAGGGCGACGATTCGCTGGTGAGCGAGCAGAAGCCGGCTTTTCTCGCATTTCTCAGGTCGGTGAGTTTCGCTTCGGCTGCGTCCGCGGTGGCGACGGCGCACGGCGGGACGTCCGCGGGCGGCGCGCACGCACACAATAACGGAAGGCCGCACTGGAGCGTGCCGGCAGGGTGGGAGGAAGTTCCGGGCGGGCAGTTTCTGATTGCCAAGTTCAATATCCGGGGCGAGGACGACGCGCAGGCGGCGGTGAACGTGAGCACGTCCGCCGGGGACGGGGGCGGCTGGGCGGCCAACGTGAACCGCTGGCGCCAGCAGCTGGGACTTGCGCCGGCGGACGGGGCGGAGTTGAACCGCCTGACAACATTCATTGACGTGCAGGGCGGTAAGGCGAACGTGGTGGATCTCAGCGGCAAAGACATGCGCACGGGACAGGCGTCGCGTTCCATCGGGGTGATGGTGCAGCAGCCCGGGCAGGCGTGGTTCTACCGGCTGGTGGGAGACGCGGCGGTTGTGGAGAAGCAGAAGGAGGCTTTCACGCAGTTCGTCCGGACTGTGGATTATTCCCATGCTCATTGAACGCCTCTATCGCATTTTCACGTCGCTTCGCCTGACGGTGGTTCTTCTGGGGTTTGCGATCGTGCTGGTGTTTTGCGGGACGATCGCCCAGGTGGAGATGGGATTGTATCGGGCGCAGCACGAGTTCTTCCGGAGCTATCTGGTGTTGTGGCAGGTGCCGGGCCTGGGCCTGAAGCTGCCATTGCCGGGGGGCTACACCGTGGGCGGACTGTTGCTGATCAACCTGATCGCCGCGCACCTCCGCTATTATCGGCCCGGGTGGAAGAAGATCGGCATCGTTCTGATTCACCTCGGGCTGGTCATGTTGATCGTCGGGCAGTACGCGACCGACAAGCTGGCGGTCGAGAGTTACATGAGCATTCGCGAGGGCGAAGCTTCGAACTATTCGGAATCCAACAGTCGCTTCGAACTGGCGATTGTCGATACGTCCGATCCACTGAGGGACAGGGTGGTGTCCGTGCCGGCGCATCTGCTGGGCGAGCGCGAGGTGATTTCGCACCCGGAACTGCCGTTTACACTGCGGGTCAGGAGATATCACGCGAACTCGTCGCTTGCCGCTGCGCCGGCGGAGGGGTACGAGGAGGTCCAGGCCGAGCACGCGGCCGGCCAAAGGCTCTGGTGGACCCCGAAACCTCATGAAACAGAGATGAACCGGCGCGACATGCCGTCGGCGCTGCTGGAGATATCGGGCCCGCAGGGCGCGCCGGGCGAGCAGTTCGTTTCGGCGTTCCTCACGCGGCCCAATGTCGTGATCGCGGGCGGCAGACGTTTTGAGCTGTCGTTGCGGCCGCAGCGCTATTACAAGCCGTTCAGCCTGCAACTGCTGGATTTTCGGTTTGACCGCTATCCCGGAACGGAGATCCCGAAGAATTTCTCGAGCCGGGTCCGCATCCTCCATCCGGGCGTGGGCGAACGCGAAGTGGTGATCCGGATGAACGAGCCGCTGCGCTATGGCGGGGAGACGTTTTTCCAGGCGGATTGGGACAAGCGGGACGAGAAGGGAACGGTGCTGCAGGTGGTCCGCAACCCGAGCTGGCTGACGCCGTACCTGGCGTGCGTGATTGTATCGCTCGGGCTGGTCCTTCAGTTCATGATCCACCTCGTCGGCTACATTTCGAAACGGAGAAGCGCATGAAGAAGTTGTTGTCACTCGTTCCTTGGCTTTGCCTGGGGCTCTTTGCGGTGGAGATGGCGGCGGTGATGGCGCCGCGCAAGAGCGGTGACCTGCACACGGCCGAGTTCGGCAAACTGCCGGTGATGATGGGCGGCCGGGTGCAGCCGCTGGATTCGGTCGCGCGGAACGCCCTGCTGCAGATCCGCAGCACGAGCGACGTGCCGCTCGAGATGGTCCCGTCGTGGAAATTCTGGCATCACCCCGAAAAGCTGCGCTCAAGCGAGTGGCTGCTCGAAGTGTTTTTCAAGCCGGAGGTGGCAGACACGCGCCCCATTTTCCTGATTCATCACCCGGACCTGCTCAGCGAATTCGATCTCGAGGAAAAGGGCATCGAGAAGTCGGGCCTGCGTTACTACACGTTCCAGGAAATCGCGACGATCTGGGACGGCGTGACGGAGCGGGCAAGGCACGCCAGCGAGGTCGAAGACGCGCAGCGGACCAGCTACCAGAAACAGGTGTTGAAGCTGTACAACGCGATGGCGCTATATCAGCGGCTGAAGAACAGCGTTCAGCCGGAAGGCATGCATGATCTCACGGCGGCCATCGGGGAATTCAGGGCGGCGTTGCCGGGTGGTCTGAAGGCGTTTGCCGCACAGCAGGCGGGGGAATCGTTCGACCAGGAGGCGCTGGCGAGACTGGCGGCCGCCGTGCAGCCGTTCGATCGCGTGGCCAACCTGGCGTATCCCATGATCATTCCGCCGGCGAACCCCGAAGCCGATCCGGAGGGCTGGAAAAACCTGGGGGCAAGCGTTCTCGACCTGATTCACGGCGGCGAGATTCATCCCGCGGTGATGCTGTTCGCGCGGATGGGCGAGGCCTATCGGCACGACAAGAAGGAGGCGTTCAACCAGGCGGTTGCCGAGTACCGCGCCTGGCTGAAGAAAGACTTCGGCGGGGAACTCGCCCGGGCGCACAGGGAGCAATACTACAACCGCACGAAGGTGTTCCTGCACGGAACGATTATGTATGTGTTCGCGTTCCTGCTGGCCGGAGGCGCGTTGTTGAGCTACGGAGCGTGGCCCGCCGTTTTCGAGTCTCTGCGGCGTTCGGCCAGTTACGTCGTTGTGCTGGCGTTTGCGGTCCACACTTTCGGGATTCTGTTCCGGATGACGATCGAGGGGCGCCCTCCGGTGACCAGCCTCTATTCGTCCGCCGTCTTCATCGGCTGGGGCGCGTGCCTGCTGGGCATCATTCTCGAGCGCTTTTACCGGATCGGCGTCGGCTCCGCCGCGTCCTCTCTGGCCGGTTTCGTCACGTTGATCATTGCCCACAACCTTGCGCTGCGGAACGCCGGCACGTTTGAGGTGATGCGGGCGGTGCTCGACAACAATTTCTGGCTCACGTCGCATGTGCTGACGATCACGCTCGGCTATTCGGCGACGTTCATGGCGGGAGCGCTGGCGATCGTGTACGTGGTGCTCGGGGTGTTCACGCGGTTGTTGAACGCGCGCCTGCAAACCGACGCGAACATCGGGAAGGCGCTCGCGCGGATGGTGTACGCCATTGTCTGCTTTGCCACGCTGTTCAGCTTCGTCGGCACCGTGCTCGGCGGCATCTGGGCCGATCAATCGTGGGGCCGCTTCTGGGGGTGGGATCCGAAGGAGAACGGCGCGCTGCTGATCGTGTTGTGGAACGCCATTATCCTTCACGCGCGCTGGGGCAAACTGGTTCAGGAACGCGGCCTGATGAACCTGGCGCTCTTTGGCAATGTGATTACTGCCTTCTCATGGTTCGGAACAAACCTGCTGGGCATCGGGTTGCACAGCTATGGCTTTACCGACGAGGGGGCCAAATGGCTGGCCCTGTTCAGCGTGAGCCAGCTTGTGTTGATCGGGTTCGGGCTGCTGCCCTTGAACGTCTGGAAAAGCTTTCAAACAGCCGCTCCGGCTTCATCGTCGTCGACCCCGGCGAAGGCGAGCACGGCAACGATGTAATCGGGACAAGGACGCTGCCGCGGCGAGGGACGCAGAGCGGGGAATGGGGATTGGAAGGCGCCTTACGCTTTCGATGTCTGCTTGGGCTGCGGTTCCTGTTCTGAAGATTCTCCTCCAGCCAATAGCCACGCGATGATCGCCGGTCCAAAGCAGACAAGAACGCCGACCGGCATCGTAAAGTAGCTGACAATGATGTCCATAGGGTGCGGGATGATCCAATGAAGGGAGGCGTTGTGCAACACTGAAGTTGAGAGCAGGAAACCTCAGCACCCAAACATCCAACACCCAACACTCAGGGGAATTCACCAGGGAGGATTGATGCGGGGGGCGTGCGTGACCGTGCGAGCCAGGAGGGAGGTCCGCAGCACCTGCATCCTCGGAGCGCGGCTGTCCTCAGCCGCAGCGCGTGAACAGCGCTGAGTCCACGGAATCTGCAGGGTGATCGGCCTCAGCAACGTTGCCAGTCAGTCCTCCGCTCGCATGCCGTCGTACGCTGCTGCGGGTCGCAGACCCGCGGTCCGGAGCGCCGGATTGACGATCGACATCGGCGTTGCCCGTCTGCATTTGCAATTGGAAATTGGGCAATAGCGTCGGAGCGCGGCTGTCCTCAGCCGCAGCGCGTGAACAGCGCTGAGTCCACGGAATCCGCAGGTGATCGGCCTCAGCAACGTTGCGAGTCCATCCTCCACTTGCATGCCGCCGTACGCTGCTGCGGGTCATAGACCCGCGGTCCGGAGCGCCGGATTGACGATCGACGCCGGTGTTGCCCGTCTGTCATTTGCGATTGGAAATTGAGCAATAGCGCGGAGCGCGGCTGTCCTCAGCCGCAGCGCGTGAACAGCGCTGAGTCCAGGGAATCCGCAGGTGATCGGCCTCAGCAACGTTGCCAGTCAGTCCTTCCAAATTGCGCCAATTGCCGCGAAGGATTCTTTTTTGGTGTCCTTGCGTCTTTGCGTCCTGGCGTCTTGGCGTTGAAAGAGTTCGGAAGCAGACCGCGCGATCTCGGTTCTAAACGCAAAGGCGCAAAGGCGCAAAGACGCAAGAGGCGGAAAGGCAAAGTCAACGGCTTGGGGAACCGCCAATGAACGCTGATGAACGCTAATCAGGAAGTCGCAAGGTCATGGATTTACGATTGACGCGGGAGCGAAGCGTCGGAGCGCGGCTGTCCTCAGCCGCAGCGCGTGAACAGCGCTGAGTCCAGGGAATCCGCAGGTGATC
>Ga0209508_1002773_pt1 | contig 11015 bp, 5 predicted proteins | sample AD_UKC129_MetaG_FD_184427 | JGI IMG/M metagenome (GOLD analysis project Ga0209508, IMG submission 184427) | Active sludge microbial communities of municipal wastewater-treating anaerobic digesters from Canada - AD_UKC129_MetaG (SPAdes) (version 2) | ecosystem: Engineered > Bioreactor > Anaerobic... | reverse complement strand
AAGGGTGGTTTCCGCTCGATATGGGGAGAAATCCGCCACGAGCCTACGATTTCGGTGGGATGTTTCACGGTGTAGAGCGTTTATAATAGTGGTGGATGATTTTGCGGGCCGTTAGGCCGGGGGTGTCGATAACGTCTTCGGGCGGCTATTGTTTCGTAGAGATTAGAGTATTGATTCTTTGCGCCGAACACATGGGGGTGAGGAGGGTTTTCGCATGACCAGTCTCCGTACCCGGTTGATGGCGGTAGTGGTGGGGATGGCCCTTTCCCTTTGGGGCACCCTGGAAACGGCTCAAGCACAGACCGGCTATTCCAGCGGACTTTTTGGGACGCAGAGTTTTGGGTCGAGTCTCACCGGGCAAAGTAGTACCCGGATTTCAGGCACAAGTCGGAGTAGCTCGTTAGGCTCCAGTGGTCTTTCGACGATGTCCAGCGGCCAGTTCCTGAATTTTCAATCAGTCAATCAAGCCGAACAGTTCTTCGGGTCTAGTTCGTTCGTGGGGGCGGATAGCGCAGACATAGTCAACCCCTTGAGTGCCCTGCAAGGCTCTAGTTCTGGGAGGACGACTGGGCTTACAGGAAGGACGACCACCGGCCTTACCGGGCGAACGACCTTAGGGAGTAGCAGCTTGATGGGCTTAAGTAGTCGAGGGCTTCTGGGGTCGAGGAGCAGTTCCACTTACGCACGATCGCGGACGAGTTCCCGTTATGGGTCACGGAGTCAAACCCAGCGCGATGTTCTTCGTTCCACTGTCCGGGTGGCCTTTAACCCGCCTGTCGAAAACTCGGAGCAGATTGCCGCGGAATTGGCGGCACGCTTGTCCCGCATCCCCGGCTTGAAGAATGCACCTCAGGCTGCGAACGTTCAAGTTGACCTCGAAGGTCGGACGGCCATTCTTAAGGGGACAGTGCCGACGGCGAACGATCGGTTAGTCCTTGAGAGACTCCTCCTTCTGGAACCAGGGGTCGATAAGGTGCAAAACGAGCTGGTGGTTGCCGGTTCAAATCCGCAATAAGTTCCCCGGGGCTACGGGGAATTTTGGCAGACACGGTGGTCAGGTACGCCTGTTCAGGGGTCTGGATATTCAGAGAGCTCAGGTTCGCTTGGCTTTGCGTTTGTGCAGAAGCTGAAGCACCCGGGGTATTTGGCGAGGCGTGGCCAACCGGGCTGGTCTGTTGGGACTGAGCCCCTTCATGATTCCCACCGGTTGAGAGAGAAGTATCCCCGTGGCCCAGGCGGGACGGTACCCCGTTTCCTAACCGCGGCGATATGTTCAAGGTGAGCGTCTCCATGCGACGTTTCTTCTCGGGCGTGGTCACTCCGGAGGATGAGGATACTCCTTTATCTTGCATCCTACTTTCAGGCTGTGCCTGTTTCACAGATTCCTGATAGCTTGTAGGACTTATAGGCCACTGTGTGACGGCCGTTCGTGAGCCATCTGCGGCATCCAAGGAAGGGTCTGCCGAGTTAGAATTTGGCGACGGTTGCCTGTCACTTGCCGCACGGGAGTTGCCTGCCAGCATCGATTCATCCAACCCGGGCAAGAAGACCTTGACTTGTTCACTAACGACCGACGGGCCATTCTCCGGGATAAAGCGGACGATTAAGCTGACCCGACGTGACTTGGGCGAGAACTCCTCCCAGGGGATGAGCAAGTTATAAGAGGGGCCAAGTTTCGACTCGGAGTAAACTTGTTGGAGCTGCTCGTTGGTGAAGACAAACTTCCGCACTGGTTTTAGGTTCTCTGGTGGCGGGAGGTCTTCATCGAAAGCATAGACAACGACCGTTCCTTGAACCTTGACCGGGTGGCTCATGTCCGCGGGGTAAAAAAGCAGGCGACCACCAAAACCCCGATATGGTGGGCCGGACGTTCGTTCAATCACAGCTTCCGTCCAAAAAGCCACGACAGAGCGAACGGGTTTGTCGGACGTCTCTTGCCAGGGGATATTCCTTCGTAAGTCGAATTTGGCGCACCCGACTGCGGTAATCGCTAGGCCACTCAGTAATAACATGCCAACAACGTAATTCATACGTGGCAACTGCCGGGAGATTGTTGCGGGTTTACTGCTGGGACGACGCATAGTAAGGCTCCTCACGGGTGTCTCTCGCCTCTGGGTTTTAGTTCGTTTGTTCACCCTGACTTAGCGCCGTGTTCCAGAAGAAGGATAGGCAGGTGTTGGCCAGGCCAGTTGACTGTTCTCGTCGACCACGGCCCCATTATCTCGCCCTGGCTGATCGGAAATGTGTGATGTACCAACGTCGGCTTGCCACTTGCTGTCGACAGGGCTTTCCATGGGAGTGTCAAAGAACACCGGTTGCTGAACGGCGTTCCAATTCGCATTGCCGGGCGTTGACCGGGGTTGTGATTGCCCCTGGTTATTGGGCAGGGACGGCGGGGGCGTTGGGATCGCCTCTTGGCTAGGCTGGATCCCCTGGGGGGCTGGGCCGGGTGGTACGGCTGGGGTCGGCGACTGGGACGTGGGTGAAGGTGCCAGATCTTCGTGGAGTGCCACGACGTCGGCCAGGCACCAGTGCATTCGTGCTGCTTCGATCTGCCGCGCCCGTTCCACGTCCTCGTCCGTTCGAACCACGTGTGGTGTAAGGAAGATCAGTAACTCGGTTCGACTCGCATCGCCCAGGTCATATCGGAAGAGATGGCGGAGAATCGGAACGTCACTTAGGCCAGGAATCCGGCGGTTGGTCATTGAACGGCTCTTAGTGATCAAGCCACCGAGGATGACGGTTTGACCATCTCCCGCGCTGATTGTCGTCTGTGCTCGGGTCGTGTTGATCCGTGGCGATCGAATGATCTGCCCGGCAGCGGAAATTGAGATGGGAATTCCTTCGGACTCGGGACCGACATCCGATTTTTCTGCGTTAATTTCCATGACGACTTGGCCATCCGGGCTAATCCGCGGGCGGACCAGAAGAATCAACCCCGTGTTGGTGTAGCTCACACTGTTGACTTGAGCATATTGAGTTACGGATGTTCCCGTGACGGTGGGTACCTGTTGACCGACTTGAATGAATGCTGCCTGATTATCGAGGGCCATGACTTGGGGGCGGCTGAGCACGTCGAGACGCCGCTTCTGCCTCAGGGCACGGATCAGGACACTTACTGCGTCGCTGGAGGCCGACAAGACCATTCCACCGAAGCCAAGAGTGGAATTGCCTCGTCCTACGCCGAAATTAGAGATGGCTTGGGCCCCCACAATGTCGGAACCTGGTGCCGTGGTGTTATTTCCCAACGCGCCTGTACTGTTGAACAGAAAACCGGGGACTCCTGCTACACTTCGATCGAACAGGATAGGATCCTGGATACCCAGTTCAATTCCAAATTCGTCGGTATTGCTGAGTTGAACTTCAGCAATGAGCACTTGGATCAAGACCATAGGGGGACGTTCGTCAAGTTGCGTGATGATCTCCACAATCTCGTCGAAGTACTCTGGGGTGGCACTCACAATTAGGCTATTGCTCACGGTTTCCGGAACAATGACTACTTCCTTGCTGAGGAATTCAAAGGTACTAAAGACGTTCACGTTCAATTGGCGGACTTGCCGCTCATTCGTCAAGTAAGAGTTGATGGCATTGGCTACATCGTTTGCCGGGGCATTTTTTAGCCGAAAGACTTGTGTCTTCCGCTTAATTACTTCTGATTCGTCCAGGCGAAGGAGGATGGCTTCGACTACCGCCAAATCGCCGGCGGAACCGCTAGCGATGATGCTGTTCGTGCGGACATCAACAGCGAATCGAAGGGGGATCAGGGAGCTTTCTCCCTCCTGGGCGCCTGTGCGGTAGGCCGGTTGGGCGGCGGCACCGGCTGCGGCCGTAACAGCCTGCCCAAAGAGGGTTTGCAGCATGTCTGCCAAGGCCTGGGCGTCACTATTGACGATGGTGAAGACCTTGATTTGCGCTTCGGCGGAAGGCAAACGGTCAAGTTCCGTAATCAGGGCCTCAATTAGGGGCATGCTTTCTGCCGGGGCAGCCACGACAAGGGCGTTGGCCCGAGTGTCGGCGGTGATCCGCACGTCGGTCATAATTCCCGACTCGAGCAATTGTTTGCCTTCGGTGTCCACGGTGACAAAGCGTAACCGGGTAGAACGGATCTCCTGCTGGGCTTGCGCGCCCGCCTGGACGGTTAACTGCCCCGTCGCCGTTTGCCTGAGTGCACCGGCTGCCTGAGCCGAAATGGCTTGTTGTAGGATGGGAGCCAATTCGCTGGCTAGAGAGTTCTTCAACGTGAAGACCTTAATCTCATTGACCGCCTCGGCTGTTGGGGTATCGAGCTTGGCGATCAACTGCTCGATCTCGAGCATGTCACGGGGAGATGCCTTCACGACGACAGAATTCGAGCGAAAATCTGAGGTAATTAAAATCTTTGTTCCCAATCCACCCCGGTTAGCATAAAAAGTGGTCAATCGCTGTTCGATTGTGGTTGCCGACGCATGGCGCAATGGGAAAACTTTGAATTCACTTTCCGGTGCCACGGGACGATCGAGCTTGGCGATCAGCTCAAGCACGGTGTTTACGGCTTCCTGACGACCAACAAGCAAGATAGCGTTGGGTTTCACGAGGGCAATCATCGTGATGCTGCCTCGCCGTGCCGCATAAACGCTTTGATAGACCTGTGTGAGGATCGCGAGTAGGTCTTCACAATCGACGTGACGCAGCAAGGCGATGCGGATCTCAGGCTCGGTCTGGACGCTGATTTCTTCGATCTGACGAATAATCTGCATGACCCGTTCCACGTCCCGCCGATTCCCACGAACCACAAGGACGTCCAGGCCCTCCAGAAACTCAATCTGAACCGGGCCCACAAGTCCACCACCTTCCTCGGGTGCGGCACCTCCAGGGGCGGCTTCCCCGGGGGCGGGAGGTTCGGCCGGAGGGGCTTGCACCGCAGGTGGCTGGGTGACGCCCGGTTGCGGAGCAGACGGCTGCTGGCCTTGTGGCTGTTCTTGGGTGGTAGTAACTGACGGTTGTGGCGTCGGTGGCTGACTTGGTTCAACCTGAGTGACAACGAGGTCCTGAGGCAAACGGTTTTCCGCTTCCTGTTGTGTGCTATTAGCCGCCTGAATAGCCTGCGCTGCCTGATGGACAGTGCTGGAACGCGCGTTAGCCAAAGGAATGAGCCTCACGGTCTGCCCTGCGCTTGAGGCCGGGCTATCTAGAGCCTGAATGAGCTGACGGGCTGGCATCAGTGACCACATGGGGCCGGTCACCCGAATACGATGGTTTATACGATCCACTAGAAGACCTAGCTTTTCCCCAGTGTGAAGAGCCATTTGGTATTCCGCCCGTGCGGCTTGGGGGACAACATTGATCGGTTCGAGGGTGGAGCCTAGCATTGACTGCAAGGCCGCTTCGAGCTGAGTTGCCTTGAGGTTCCAAAGCGGTATCTCTTCAATTGTGAGCGAACTGCCCATCTGAGATGTGTCGCGGTTCATCTCTGCTGAAGCGTAAGTCATTTGCGCCGGGAAAGTGCGTCCGCTAGAACTTGTTCCGGTACCTGACTGCTGGGCCTGTCCCGCGGGTAGATTCGCCGGCGAACCGGAACTTGACACGGGTGTTCGTCCCTGCGAAGTGGTACCCGTTTGGCTAGGGGTGGGCCCCTGTGCCAATAGACCACCTACGAATGCATGAACATCTTGAGGTCCCAAAACAAGGATCTGGCTTGTTCGCTCATCGGCTGTGATCCGAACATCCGACCGGTTGGCGAACTGTGCCTGAAGGATCGCCAGCATCGACTGCAAACGGTCACGAGAGACAAAATAACTCTTTATCTGGGAAACAGCCGGTTTTGCCACCGGCGGCTGCGGCGAAGTCTCCTGGGGCCTATCCAGTGCCGCGACAACACTGGCTGCGATTTGGAGATCGGTCTCGGGCCCAGAAATGAGTATGCGACGCCCTGCGGTGTCTTGAATTATCTCTGTGCCGGGTGACACTAAAGAACGCAAGACTGACTCGACCTGCCCAGGGGATGCGTGCTGGAGACTGAACGCCTTAAATGTGCGATCGTCAGCCCCCATGGCGATCGCAAAGAGGGTCGTCCAGGTCAAGCTGAGTCCCACAACACGAATTAATTCGTTCCATACCAGTTTGGCGAGATCCTGGCCTTTCAAAGTGGCGTGCATGCTTGATCCCCAAAAGTCTTATCCATCCTCAACAGTTCACCAAAACAATAGACGCAACACCACCGTTATTGCCCGTGTTACTGATACAATCGACAAATCTTCTCAGGCAATTGAGGATGACTTTTCCGGTTAGTAGGGGTTTTCGGCATTCAACCCACACTTACCGAAGCTCCAAGGCTCAATGCGATAAATAAGATGTGAGTGTGAGGCGAATGCGACAAATGGGCAAGATAAGTTCAAAGAAAAAAGCGGCGAGATATGAGAAGCCCATGGTTAAGTCGATCGCCACCCGCGGCGTTTGGTAGGCCGCGATGCCAATTGCTCCTGCCACTTTCGCAGTTTCTCGAAGGCTTCCAGGGGCGTAATCTTCGTCAAATCGAGTTCGCGAATCTCCTCCATCAAAGGATGGTCGATGGGCTCAAAAAGCGTCAGTTGGATGGGCCGACCTTGTCCGCTGGATGATGAAGAGGTAACTTGCCGGAACGGGTTGGGGCCTTCCAGATGCTTTGTCTCTAGGTCTTCCAAAATCTGCCTCGCCCTCTCGATGACCACACGGGGCACACCTGCCAGTTGGGCCACATGGATGCCGTAACTTTTGTCTGCTGCTCCTGGCACAATGGTGTGCAAGAAGATCACCTGATCTTGCCACTCCCGGACTGCCACGTTGAAGTTCTTGACCCCGGGCAACACTTCGGCCAGTTCTGTCAGTTCGTGATAATGTGTGGCGAAAAGTGTCCGGCATCCAATGCGATTATGGAGATACTCAACGATGGCCCAGGCCAGCGACATCCCGTCGTAGGTACTGGTCCCGCGACCGATCTCATCCAAGATCACGAGACTCCGCTTGGTGGCCGAATTGAGAATCCGTGCCGTCTCAATCATTTCGACCATAAAGGTACTTCGACCCCGGGCGAGTTCGTCGCTTGCGCCAACCCGGGCAAAAAGGCGGTCAACAATTCCGATCCGTGCACTCTTGGCCGGCACAAAGCAACCAATTTGCGCAAGAATGGTTATTAGGGCTGTTTGACGAATATAAGTGCTTTTTCCGGCCATGTTTGGCCCCGTGATCAAAATGATAAAGCCCTCGGGACCACAACGGAGATCATTGGGGACAAACGTCCCCTCCGGTTGGGTAATGTCTAGCACAGGATGCCGTCCCTCGGTGATCTCCAGAATGGGCTCCTCGCACAACTCGGGTCGGCAATAATTCCGCTCTCGCGCAAGCTCGGCCCAGCCCGCCAGGACGTCGAGTTCGGCCAACAGCGCGGCAGTTCGTTGAAGAGTACTCCGAAATTGGAGCAAGAACTCTCGCAATTCAACAAAGATTTCATATTCAAGTTGCTTGGCCCGCTCATCGGCGGAAAGGACCTTTTCCTCGTATTCCTTCAGTTCCGGCGTGATGTAACGTTCGGCGTTCTTGAGGGTTTGCTTGCGAAAATAGTCGGCCGGGACCTTATCCCGGTGGGTATTCGTGACTTCAATATAGTAGCCGAAGACCTTATTGTATCCCACCTTGAGCGAGGGAATCCCCGTCCGCTCAATTTCTTTGGCCTGGTAAGCGGCGATCCATTGTTTGCCGCCCTGGGCGAGACGTCTTAGTTCGTCCAGTTCTGCGTGGTATCCCTCCCGGATGAATCCCCCTTCCGTCGCGGAGAGGGGACATTGTTCCACCAATGCCGCCGACAGCTTTGCTTCCAGCTCGGGACATGGATCAAGCAACTGAGCAATTTCGCCCAGGCGTTGACCGTAGCACTTGGCCAGTATCTCTTTGAGGGGTGGGATCTGCCGCAAGGTTCTTGCGATGCTCGCTAGGTCTCTGGGGGTACAACGACCTGTCGTCGCGCGGCCCAGTAACCGTTCCAAATCGAATACCCTCGCCAGTGCCTGGCGGACCTTGCTACAAATCTCCGGCCGATTGAGAAACTCAGCGACAGCGTCTTGCCGTTTGACGATGGCTTTCTGGTCCAGTAGTGGATTGGTTAACCAGTCGATCAAAAGCCTGCCGCCCATCCCCGTGATCGTTCGATCAATGACCCAGAGGAGCGATCCTTCCCGCCGAGCCTCCCGGATCGTACGGGTCACCTCCAGACTCCGCCAGGTCGATTCGTCGATCTCCATAAAATCTCCGACTCGGTAGCGGAGTAACCGTTCGATATGTGCCAGGGTGGTCCGTTGCGTCTCATTGAGATAATCTAAGATGGCCCCAGCAGCACAAAGGGCGGGCAGATCGTTCCCTTGGGACTCAAAGCCAAAGCCTTCGAGGGCTTGTCCCTTGAAATGTCGCTGCAGGATAGGCTGGGTGTGGGCGGCAGCAAAGGCCCACGTAGGCCGTTTTGTGACAACCATGCCGTCAATGGCAGGCACGCTTTGCGTAGCATCCTCCGGCCAAAGGACTTCGGCCGGTCGCAGACGGACCAGTTCATCAGCGAGCCGACTAGCGGGGAATATCCCGGCATAGAACCGCCCCGTGGAAAGGTCGATCCAGGCAATCCCTGCCGGGTCTTGCGGGACAACGGCAGCGAGATAGTTCGGTTCCTTGGGGTCGAGCAGCCCCTCTTCGGTGACAGTTCCTGCCGTAACAATCCGCGTGATCTCGCGCCGGACTAGACCCTTGGCCGTTCTCGGGTCTTCTACCTGATCGCAAACGGCGACGCGAAACCCCGCCGCCAGCAATTTAGCGAGGTAGGAATCCAGTTGATGATGCGGAAACCCCGCCATAGGCGCGGCGTTGTCACTTTTGTCGCGACTGGTGAGCGTAAGGTTGAGGGTCTGGGCAGCAATCTTCGCGTCTTCATAAAACAGCTCGTAGAAGTCACCCATGCGGAACAGGAGGAGCGCGTCGGGACACGCCCGCTTCGCCTCCATATACTGTCGCATCATGGGGGTTAAATCTTGACTCATCGAGGTAAATGCGAAAACCGCATCAGACACGTCATTATGAAAAAGCGCCACAACCTTCTATATGATTATGATAAAGACTGTGGCACAAGAAGGCCCGGCAGGGTACACACTTTTGGCCCATCATAGAGACGAGTGAGACGCGATCAGGTGATCAGCCGTTCTTCCTCCTGATTGAGACTGACGGTGATCTCGCCAGCGTCTTCCAGACGACGAATGATGTCCACGATTTGTTGCTGGACTTGCTCCACATTTGACGCACGGACCGGGCCCAGATATTCCATTTCCTCCTTAAGCAGGGTTGCAGCCCGGCTCGACATGTTCTTGAGGATCTTCTCCTTAAGTTCTTCGCTTGCGCCTTTAAGGGCCATGGCCCACTGCGAGTTGTCCACGTGTTTGAGCACGGTCTGAATGTCCCGATCGCTGAGCTTAGTGATGTCCTCAAAGACGAACATCAATCGGCGAATCTCATTGACGAGGTCAGGATCGTCCTGGGCGAGGGCCTCCAGGATGTGACGTTCGGTTGCCCGGTCGATCACATTGAGGATTTCGGCCACCGCGGGGACGCCCCCGGCGTTTTCAAACCGTTGACTCATCACACTCGCCATGCGGGATTCCAGTCCTTTTTCCACCTCGTGGATAATATCAGGGCTGGTCTGACCCATCATGGCGATGCGCTTGACCACGGCCACTTGGCGTTCGGGGGGGAGACCTCGAATAATCTCGGCCGCCTGACTGGGATTGAGGTGAGAGAGTACCAAAGCAATTGTCTGCGGGTGCTCGTCAATTAAGAATGTGATTAGGTTTTGGCTGTCAACTTTTTGTAAAAATGCAAAAGGAAGGGCCTCGATTGACTGCTTAATCGTCTCCAGCGTTGCATTAGCGGCTTTGCCGAGGGCCTGTTCAATAAGTTCCTTGGCGACCTCCAGGCCGCCTTTTCCACCGGTCAAGCCTGCCGGGTTGGCCTGGGAAAACTCTTTTAGGGCTTGCTCCTGCTCGTCCGGGGTGACTGTCCCCAGCCGGGCGATTTCAATGGTGACGGCCTCGACCTGTTTCGGATCGAGTCGTGCCAAGACCTGGGCCGCCTGCTCTCGCGGCAAGCTCATCAGGAGGATCGCGGCTTTTCGAATGTCACCCGGCATAAGGAACTCGGTTCTCGCGAATTTTGCTTAAATTCGTCAAAGGCGTTGGATCACATCTCTTGGGAATTGACTCCTTTCCCCAAAAACATCAGGTGCTAAGTCGCCTTCTCCATTTGATCCTTGGGATAAACGCGGGTTGTTCTATCCTGACGAAGGGTGGCCCACTACGGCGAAACGATCTCGGCGGCCGATACACTCCCTTATTCGAATTATCGTACCGAATCGCGGATAACGGTGAGCGAAATTGGGAAACATATCCGACAGAGAGAAATTGGGGGAAAATGGGCGTTCTTTTTGACAAATCCGGACCTTTCGGAATTACTGGCGAGCGCTCCTGGTGAAAATTTCGTAATTCTGCGACTGTGTTGCGCTGCGCACACGCTATGGTTCCGCAGGGAAGCGGGTGTTCCGACTTCCCAAAACGGGGCGGACCAAACGTTTCGAACCCTTGAACCGGTTTTGCAAGATAGTTTGGTGTGACAGCATGAAATGGGGGAACAAGCCTTGATAGCAAAACAGTAGAATGTGCGTTTTTTGAGAGAGCACGAAAGACCATGAAGCTACAAACAAAGGTTGTCGGATTTTCTGTGATTGGTGTTTTGCTCACGGCAACCGTGACAACCGGGTTGGTTGCGGTCAATAAGTCAAGATTGGGTGAGCAGGTACGAACGGAGATTGATGCCCTTGGAAAGGACACCTGTCGCCACATTGCCCTTAATGTGAGGGAAATGCTGGAAGTTTACCACAAGGCATTACTCAAGAGGCTTGACCAGAGCATGGAAGCGGCGAAGGAAATGGTGGGCCGGTACGGAGATTTCACGATCAAAGAGGAAAAGGTCAC
>Ga0209508_1002770_pt1 | contig 11023 bp, 13 predicted proteins | sample AD_UKC129_MetaG_FD_184427 | JGI IMG/M metagenome (GOLD analysis project Ga0209508, IMG submission 184427) | Active sludge microbial communities of municipal wastewater-treating anaerobic digesters from Canada - AD_UKC129_MetaG (SPAdes) (version 2) | ecosystem: Engineered > Bioreactor > Anaerobic... | reverse complement strand
GCACAAGCACCATGTGGTTGCCAATGCTACGCTTGAATGGGTTCTGCTTTAGCCTCAGCGTGATCTGGGTTCGGCACATGTTTTCCACATGCGGTTTTTCCACAGTTTCTCCTACAAAGTACTTGTACTTTTTGTCTTTACCCACTCTGAAGGCTGTGTAAACGCCTTCACGTAATTGACCATTGATGCCTACGTTGTAGCCTGTTTCAAAATGAGTGGTCAAGGAGTAGCTATCTACTAAATCCAGTGCTATGGTGCAATGGGCAAAGGTATACTCGGGGTGGTTCTTGCGTGCCAAGTTTATCATGAAGCCTGGTGTACCCATTAGCTGATTCGCTATCATCATTGTTACTAGGCTTTCTACATCCCCTTCACAGGCAGCTGGTATTTTCTTGGTATTGAATAGTGAAAGAGATAAGCAGCCTGTTATCTTGAGTTGAACTGCCATATCAAAGCATCGGAGTGCAAAAGCGGTTAGCTGGTATTTATCGATGACCTTTTCTAAAGCGGTGTAGACCTTTGTACCCTTTAGGACTTCCACTTTCTCAATACCTGAGGACGATGCCTTACCCCATATTTCATCAGCTAGTGATTCCTCTTCTTGAAGGAAACTATTCAACTCTTCCAAGGGTATTTCCACATAAGGTATCTCTAACTGACTCAGTATGGTGTAATCACCACTTTTTATAAGCCATGAACTGGGCTTACCAATGAGGCCCGCTTTTTGCTGCTTTAAATTCTCGAAAATACTAAGCCACTTAACGTAGTTATCTGAAAGTTCACTAACCAGAGGGACATTAAACCCTTGCTCCAAGGCGTAACTTTGAATCTCTAAACTAGCAGCTAGGCCATTAGCAGTACCGAAAGGTATGAGGATAACGCCGGGTTTTAAGAAGTCTTTTGCAATCTCTTCGCTTCCTCCGCTAAGTACAATTAAAGCTTCAGGATCTTGCGATTCTTCCAAAGTGATGCCGTGAGCGTTAAAAAACTCCGTAGCTTCCTTTTTCATAGTTTCGGCTAAGTTCATGATGGGACTTGCAACGAATTTGACTTTCACGTTTTCACCTCGCGATTTGCATAGCAGACCATGTTATGAGCGTAACCACTGTGCAGGCTATTAGTACGCCAGCAGCCAGTGAAGCCCATGCCAGAGGCCTTTTTACTTCTAGTGCTTCTGCAACCACTGCCCCTGTGAATCCACCTGTACCAGGTAATGGAATTCCCACGAAGATGGCTAAGGACACAGCTACACCCATTTCGTATTGTTTGAATCGCTTTAAGGCGTTTCTCACATAGTTCTCATAGTAATTCCTCAGTTTTGGGTACTTGAGTAGCCAAGACTTGAGTAGCTTTACTCCTTCGTAAACTACTATGCTCATTAATGTATTACTGAAGAATGCTACTATGAAAACTCCAACTACGGGCAACCCTGCCAATAATCCGTATGGAATACTACCACGGCATTCCACAATGGGGCTCATGGAAATAAGTGCCAAGTAGATCCATTTACTCATGTTCACAGTGCCTATTATACAATACTGTTATGATCGGTCAGGTTAAGGCTTTTATCTTAGCTGTTGTTTTTGGTTTAGGGTCTTTTTTTGGTTATGCAACTTTGGGACCTTTCACGGATTTGGAACGTCAGAAGGCATTTGACTCATATCAAACGTTGGTTGAAGACTCTGTAAGAGAGCAGCTAGAGCGTATTTCTTCCTTTACTGGGGAGCATACTGTGGGTTATGAGTCACTGGTTTTCAGGGACGTTGACTATGCGGATACGGGATTTGCGAGTTACAACATGGTGCTGGAAATAAAAGGATACGTGGTGACCATGTATGAAATTCGCCTAGTTGACGGTAACCTTATGTGCACTTCAACGCTAAGTTCTTACGCTGCATTCTTCAAGGCTCACGACGAAATAAAAATGTCTAGTTTCTCTCTTGCTCCCGCTGACGAAAACAGCACTAGTTGTTCACTTTCAACTTTTAATGCGACTGGACAGAATCATTGAGTAAACTTTGTCTAGGATTTCTTCAAAGGCCTTGTCACGAGAATCACGGGGTCTTGGTAGGTCTACGCTTATTTCTCCAATAATGTGGCCAGGTCTGGCGCTTAGCACTAAAATGCGATCTGCCAAAAAAACAGCTTCTTCCATGTTATGAGTAACCATGAGTACAGACTTAAGCGGCAAGCGTTTCTCTAACCACAAATTCACTACTTGTTCTCTTAGATCCGCTGCGGTTAGCACGTCCAAAGCAGAAAACGGTTCATCCATGAGTAAAATTTCAGGCTCCACTGCCAAAGCTCTGGCTATTCCTACTCGCTGTTTCATGCCACCAGAAAGTTCTCTTGGGTAAGCATCTTCAAATGAATCCAGCCCTACCATGTCGATGTATCTTAGGGCTGTTCTTATTCTCTGGCGCGGGGCTATGCCTCGAGCTTCCAAAACGAGTTCTATATTCTCTTGTACAGTTAGCCATGGTATGAGTGCGAAGCTCTGGAAAACCATGCTCACGTTTGGGTTCGGTTGGGGGTTAAGCTCTCCCTTGTAGAGAACTTCGCCAGTATATTCATTCAGGATGCCACTTATGATACGCAGTATGGTGGATTTCCCAGAGCCAGAGGGCCCAACCAAACAGAGGAATTCGCCTTCGTCTAAGGTAAAACTAATATCTTCCAATACAGAAAGTTCTTTTCCCTTCTCTTTAAATGTCAGGTTTAAGTTTCTAACATCCAATAATGTCACCGCAGTCATCACTCCGTTATATTGTACTTTTCCGCTGCTTTGCTGTACCAAGGTCTCCAAAAGAGCATGTTAACCAAAACAATCAGCGCTGTCATGCTTAGCACGATAAGGAGCAGTGCCTTTGTATCAGAGGTTGACTGCACTAGCAATGCTCCGATACCGGGTATGGAATACACCTTATCACCAAACTGCACGTGCTCAGCCACAATGGAAGCGTTCCATGCTCCTCCCCATGCTGTTAGAGCTCCCGTTATTAAAGGTGGCAGGATAGCTGGAATGAGTATGTTCCTGTAGTAAAGCCGCCCTTTTATATTGAATACCTGTGCCATTTCTGTTAACACACCTGGTAAAAGCATGGCTCCCTTGCTCATGTTAAACAGCGCGTACCAGAACGAACCTGTAAGTAAGAGCAATATGGACAAAGGCTCCATGTAAGCACGACCTCCTAAAGCCACAATGGGAGGATAAAAAACAACTGCTGGTATGCTTCCCAATATAGAAGCCAATGAGTAGATGTTTTGGGCAGCCGTCATGTTTTTAACGCTTCTTATTACAAAAGGTAAAGCCAGGAAAACAGCAATTACTACTGCAGCTACTACGCGCATTGTGGTAACCGTGAGAGCAGCTGGAATCTGTGAAAGAATGTTGCTAGGATAGGGAGGCGAGAACAGCCAGAAGATAAGATACCCCAGACCTCCTACCAAGGCAGCACCTATTGCATAAAAAACGTACTTGGCTGCCGCACTTAGTTTTTTGGTACCTAGGCTAACTAGTTTAACTAAAACGGTATCGACCTTTAAAGCTTTCCCAAAGTCGAAGAGTACGTCTGCCACTGTAGGCCATTCAGGTGCTGTTCCAACAGCATTGTACTGAAACAACTCGGACCATTTAACTAATGGTCTGAAGATGAGCACTTGAAGCAATGCATTTATGAGAACGATGGTTGCAATGCACATGACCACGCCCAAAATGTTGCCTTGCGCCAGGTAATTCATCATACTAGATCCCAAACCAGGCAATTTCACTTCTTGGCTACCTAAGGTTATAATTTCACTTGCCATCAGGAAATACCAGCCATTGGCCATACTAACACCGCTGTTAAACACGATGGTTGGCATCATGGCTGGCAAATAAATACGCTGGATTGTAAACGTTTTGCTAAAATTAAAAGCCTTACCTACTTCCACTAATTCCCTTGGTAATGTTTTGACTGTCTCGTATACACCGAAGGCGATGTTCCACGCTTGAGAGGTAAAAATAAGGAATATGGCTGCCAGTTCTAAGCCTACACGCTGGCCTCTAAAAACAGCGACGAAGAATGCTATAGCAACAGGGAAGAAGCCCAGTATGGGGACAGACTGAAGTATGTCCAAAATGGCTATCATGATTTTTTCTCTTCTGGGACCCGAGCTCGCAGATACCCCATAAAAGATTCCAAAAGCCAAGGAAAGAAAATATGCAACAAAAATACGATATGTAGACCACAAAGCAGCTGATATCAGTTGCACACTTCTCTATACCTCCTAGTAAAAACGTTGTCCTAGGTATTATTAATCTAGTTCACTCTTCTGCTTGGTCGTTTTGCTCAGGGTTGTTTTCTTCGTCTTCCTGGGTTTCCAGGTGGATGGTTTGTTCGTCAGAATCCACCCAGATAAGCTCAGCAAATCTTGACCAGTCCAAGAGATTTCTAACGAAGTATTTAACTTCTCTTTCACTGTATTCACCGTCAATGATTTTCTCTAAGTATTCCATGTCGACACTGTGTTCCTCAGATTCTGCCAGTGCCGTAAGCAATTCCACCATATAAGGCAGTTTACTCAGTACCTCGGAAATATAGGTTTTACGTTGTTCCATGTTCTGGTCAGTGAATTGTTTTCCTACTTCCGTGAACACCACGTCTCCGTTATCCACTTCCACCAGATTGAACAATTGGGCAGTCTCAATGGTGGATATAAGCTCGTCAATATCATGTCCCAATGTCCTTCCCAACTTGTACAAATCCACATGACCGCCTTCGTCATCCAGGATCTCCAAGAGTCCTAATACTTCGCTAACGCGCGCTTTTGGCAATGGAACGTCCATTTTATGCATCAGTCCTCCCTAATCGGGTATCTAAGAACATCTTTACATTTTTTGATTTTACCATGTTACATAAAGGTTTAGTCCGTGTTGGGTTAAAATAACAAATAGGAGGATAGGGAGGGCGCGGGGCCCGCCTGGGCTCCGCGTTTGACAGTATATCCCTTGTTTTGTTCCTCGGCTCTTCCTATTAAATAAGCACCGAAGACTGTAAACGCCATACCGAGTGTTACCAGGCTAGGATGCAAAATCTCCTTACCGGAAACTGCAAAACCGAAAGCAAGAGAGAACACTAACCGCACAGGATTTATTTTCTTAGACAGTATAAATCATTCCACCTTATATCATCCTATATAGGAGATGACAAGGAAGGCGTTTACACTAAAAAGCTCACGTGTCCTGTATGCAAGAGCGAAGTGTACGTTGTGCGTTTGAAACATGGCGCTTACACCGTTATTTCCAGGGATTTTGACTTGCATCCTTGGGTAAATGGAATCAATCCCGTTTGTTACGTAGGTGCTATTTGTGAAAATTGTGGGTATGTTGCTTTGGAGTCTAACTTCGAAGAAATCTCTTCCGAGGAGATTAGGAAACTTTTGCCTTTACTAGCCAAGAAACGTTTGGCGGGGATTAAGGGTATGAGCGAAGAAAGAACGTGGGAAGATGCTCTCTACGTACTGTCTTCTGTTTTTGAGCAGTACGAGATTAGGAATATTGATCCGTATAACCTAGGCTATGTGGCTCAGAATATTGCCTGGTTGTACAGAGAAGCAAAAGATGAAGAAGACGAACAGATTTGGCTTGAAAAAGCTCTTCAATACTATTTAAAAGCTTATGAATCTATGGCACAACTACCTCGCGTTTTTCTACATTAATACGCATTTCCATGAGTGTGTTTAAAACCTTTGTGGGGCTCATGCCACATTCTTCCATGCACAGCTCAATTCCTTGCTCACCACACCTTACAACGACACCATCTCTTTTGATCATATGAGATTGCTCATCACTCACTAAGCGGTTTACCTCCCTGAATGGTGATTTCTGTTACCCCCAAAGGTTTACAGCCCATATCGGCTAACAAGTCGATGATACGGTCTTGAGTTTCGCGGCTCATAGTAACTAACTGACTCGTTTCCACAATTGCTCGCATCGTTATTCTTATGCCTTTTTCAGTAATCTCGCCAAAGACGATGGGCTCTTCCAGCACACGTTCATCAGCTTTAAGTATATCTACTATGTGGGCTTTGATATCGGGGTATTTTTCCCAGCAATCAACGTAAAAGGAGAAATTCCACATTCTCGTAGGGCTCTTTGTATTGTTAACAATGGCACCATCTACAAGCATTTTGTTGGGCATGGTAATCTCTAATCTCTCCAATGTTTCAATAGTAGTAGTTAACACATTGATGGCTTTTACGGTTCCCGTGTAGTTTCCCACTGTCACAGAGTCTCCTATATCAAAAGGCTTCTGAGCAAGAATCATCATTCCTGCAAACAAGTTCGATAGGATGTTCTGAGTAGCTAACCCAACGATGAGACCTGTTATACTGACACCTGCAAGTATCGAGGTGTAAGAAATACCTGCAATTCTCAGGGCTCCCAAGAATGCCGTAATAACTATGAGGTAATAAAGAAAGGAAAGCCAAAAACTGACGCTTATACCTGATATTCCAGGGCGACCTTCCAGTTTTTGTTTTGAACTGTTTATTAGAGATGCAGTAATGCGCTGGATAACGACAAAGAAAGCAATAGCTACGAATATGTACGTACCTCTTACAGCTATTTGATTTAGTAGTTTGAGCACTTCCTCAGAAAGATTTAATTCCCCAAACATGTTATTTTTAATGTTACCATTAACATTATGATCATGAACAAATCACACCGAGAAGAGATCTTTCGTGTAATAGCTTGTGTCGTCATCGGCTTACTCTTGGTGTCATGTACTAGAAGAGAATCCATTTCACAAGTTGCTGTGTTGGGGAGCCCTGCCTATGCTGTGGCCAGTGAGATTGCTGCTGAAGGTGAAATCGTGAATGCTACGCCGTTGGGAAGTGATCCGCACTACGTGGAGTTTACCTCGTCAGTGGCTAAGGTGCTCGAGCAGTCAAAGGCTGTCATTGCGCTGGGTGCTTCAGCTGACAGGAAGATGGTGAGCGAGCTGAGTAAGCCAAAACTTTTCCTACTGCCAGAAGGACTTGAGGACCCCCATGTTTGGCTCTCACCGAAAAGGGTCTTGGCATGGGTGCCACAAATACAATCCTTTCTGGATGAGCAGTTCCCTAATACAAAAAATGTACATGCACAAAACGCTGAAAAGTTCATGGCTGCCCTACAAGAGCTTGACGCCAACTTTGAAAAGCTCAGGGGGTATTGTTTTGTGACCCAGCATCCGGCTTTCACTTATGTGGAGCAGGATTATGGTTGGCGCGTTCTGGGGACTTTGGAAGTGGGGGAGGCAGAGATTTCTCCTAAGCAGCTTACCGCTCTTATGGAAGCGCTGAAGAGCGAACAAAATTGCCTGCTTTTACTCAATCCTTACGAACCATCAAAAACAGCTGAAATGTTAAGTGAGCAACTGGGTTTGCCTTCGGTTGATTTTGATATTCTGGAAGTGGCTACAAGAAGTTATTCTTCCATCATGGCAGAGAATATTGACGGTGTCCTCCATGCTCTTAGGCAGTGAGTGTCATGTTTGATGACTCAATCATATTGTCCGTGGAAAACTTATCTGTGGGCTATGAGAAGCCGTTGGTTAGCAATTTGCGTTTCTTTGTAAGAGAAGGTGACTGCTTAGGTATTGTAGGACCGAACGGAGCAGGGAAAAGTACGCTGGTGCGTACTCTCCTTGGTCTCATACCTCCGCTATCTGGTTCCGTGAGCTTTCTTGGCGAAAAGATGGAAGAAGTGAAACCCGAGAAAAGAATTAGACTGGGGTATGTACCTCAACGCACAACGGTGGACCTTTCCTTTCCGGTGAACCTTAGAGACGTGATTTACGTGTCCCTTGTAAACAAACTCCGGCTAAATATGCTAAGCTCAAGTACCCTTGACGATGTAATCCGGTCTGTGCTTAATAGATTCGGGTTCGATGATCCCAACACCCCTTTGAGAAAACTATCGGGTGGTCAGCTCCAAAGACTATTGATCGCACGTGCCTTTGTTAACGAGCCAATACTAACCATCATGGACGAACCCACTTCCAACTTAGACCCGGCCTTTACCGAAAGGTTCTATGAGATTCTTGCTCAAGAAAAAGAAAAAGGCAATGCTTTCATATTGGTTTCCCATGACGTAGAAGGGATCAGTCGGATTGTGAACAAGTGCCTTACCATAAGCTTTGAAGGATGGGAGCTGAAAGATCATGCTTAGCTTTGATTTTGTTCAACGTGCCCTGCTAGAAATCATGCTTCTCTCAGTCGGTTTGGGGTTGCTCACCATATTGGTGAACTTGCGCGATCTGGGAGTACTGGGTACAGGCATTGGGCATGCAGCTTTCACAGGCGGAGTTATAGGAATTCTACTTGGAGCTCCGTGGCTTTGGACCATTTTAACAGGCATGCTTGTAGCTTTGCTGTCTCAAAGAATTGAAGGAAAGAGAGTATCTAGCGCTAACTCAGTAATTGTGGCTTTTACCTTTATCTTGGCCTTCGGGCTCATACTTTCCTACTTTGTTCCGGGGCAGGTTTCTACGGTTATGGGTCTACTTTTCGGCTCCATGTTGGGCGTTGATTCTTTTGATATTATGCTCACGTCGGTCGCTACGTTGCTGCTTGTAGTTTTTTTTGTAAGGCACTATTGGGAAATACTAAGTACCACTTTTGACGAAGAATATTCTTCCGTGGTGGGTATGCCTGTAAAGATGCTCAAGATTGTCATCTCAGTTCTCTTGGCCTTTTACATTACGGTCACCATAAGAGCAGTAGGCACGCTCATGATGGAAGCACTACTGGTGATCCCGGGTGCTGTGGCATTACAGTTGACAGATTCCTACCACACATCCTGGAAGATATCCATGGTTTTAATAGCCGTTTCTGGGGTAGCTAGTTTGATCCTGGCATTTTACTGGAACTTACCAGTTTCTCCTTTAATGGTAGTCATCTTGTCTCTCTCTTTCCTTGTTGCTCGTTTCGTATTTCCGCAAAAGTAGTTCTGTGAATTAGTTTATGCCTTAGTATGTGTGATATAATTATCACAAAGCACTAGTAGTACTTTATACATTGTCCAGGTTTTTTTTGTAAAGGAGGCGCCGAAGTGATTGAAGTTCGGGAGCTACGAAAGAGTTTCGGCCAGGTTCAAGCGCTCAAAGGTATTTCTTTCCACTGCGAACCCGGAAAAGTGACAGGGCTTTTAGGCCCAAACGGAGCTGGGAAAACCACCACCATAAGAATCTTAAGCACCATTCTCAAGCCCCTAAGTGGTACTGCCACAGTAAATGGTTTCGATGTTGTAAGAGAGTCAGACAAAGTGAGAGCATCTTTGGGTGTGGTTCTTGAGAATACAGGTCTTTACCGTCGACTTAGCGGTGACGAGAACGTGCTTTATTTTGCAGATCTTGCCGATGTGCCCAGGGGCGAAGCTCTAGAAAGGATGCAGTTTCTCTACAAACTGCTTGAAATTGATTACGGGAAGCGGCAGGCTGGAACTTACTCCAAGGGGATGGCACAGAAGATTAACTTGGTGCGGTCCGTTATTCATGATCCCCCTGTTCTGATCCTTGACGAGCCAACAGCTGGATTGGATGTTCCCAGCACTGTAGCGGTTAGAACATTTGTGGAGCAGCAGAAAGAAGCTGGGAAGACTGTACTATTAAGCACACATCTGATGAATGAAGTAGAGCTACTGTGTGACTATGTGTACATAATCAACCTGGGCCTCATAGTGGCTGAGGGAACGCCTGAAGAACTTAAAAAGCGAACTCAGAGTAGTAACTTGGAAGAAGCATTTATGAAGGTGGTGAAGGAATGAAATCCATTTTTGCTGTCATGAAAAAGGAAATTAAGGAGGCCTTCAGGGATAGACGTACGCTCATAATGAGTGTACTCCTTCCAGCAGTTCTCGTTCCTGCCATTGTGCTTGGCATCTTCTATTTTGAAGGGAGAACGGTGGAAAAGCAAAATGCAGATGGCTTTACGGTAGCTTTCCAAGGGAGCCAGGAACTTCGATCATTTCTAAGTCAAGCTAAATTAGAAGTCATAGAAGTCCAGGATGTGGAAAAAGCAGTTTTGGAAAAAGAGGCGGACGTGGGACTCATTGAAGAATACACATCGTCTCAATCTAAGGTTGTTGTAGTTACGTCGTATGCCTCAGGTACCAGTGGAGATAGTGCAGCTAGTTACCTTAACAGTATTCTTCCTCTTTATAGGGAGCAGCGCATCAGGGATTACTTGAGCCAAAAGGGCATAAATGAGGACGTTTTTTCTTTGGTAGTGGTGCAGAGTAAACAAGTAGGGGAGCCTATGGCTTTTGCCAAGTTCTTCTTGGCCTATCTGGTTTCACTGGTCATGCTTACCAGTGGTTTTGTGGGAAACGTGTACCTCGGAACAGATATTGGAGCAGGTGAAAAAGAGCGAGGCACACTGGAGAGCTTGCTGGCTACACCCGTATCCAGATTCTCTATTGCTATGGGCAAGTGGCTTGCTTTGTCCGCCCTAAACTGCATGGGTACCCTCATTTCACTGCTTTCCTTCACGTTTTCCTACTCCTATGCTATGACCCATTTCGACATGGGCTTAGGCCTTGCCACTGGAGGTTCAGCACTTGCCATCTGGGGTGCTGGTATCTGGGCCATGATCATAGGCGCAGTTTTGCTTTCCCTAACAGGTGGTGCTCTTCAGTTTATTATCTCCATGTACAGCCGCAACATGAGGGAAGCTCAGCTTTATTTGGGACAAATGGGCATGGTGATTCTGCCTTTTATCTTCATACTCATGCCGGCGTTTACCAATGCTTCAACCATGCCTGCCTGGGTATTCTTCGTACCCATTGTCAATGCTTCTGCAGTTACATATAATGTCATCATTGGCAGCGTTGTATGGCCCTTGGTAGGCGCTGCTCTTCTCATAGATGTGGCTGTAGCTGTACTTCTGGCGTTTGTCATAAGCAAATTTATGAATAGGGAAAGCGTAATATTGAGAATGTAGTTTTGATGGTATAATGTTATTACCTGCCGTGTGCGTAAGCAGGGGCAGAAGTGCATCC
>Ga0209508_1002769_pt1 | contig 11023 bp, 7 predicted proteins | sample AD_UKC129_MetaG_FD_184427 | JGI IMG/M metagenome (GOLD analysis project Ga0209508, IMG submission 184427) | Active sludge microbial communities of municipal wastewater-treating anaerobic digesters from Canada - AD_UKC129_MetaG (SPAdes) (version 2) | ecosystem: Engineered > Bioreactor > Anaerobic... | reverse complement strand
CTCTTTTCTTTCTTCGATTCGCGAAGGGAAAAGGCACATACTTTCAAATCCTCTTAAAGACTGGAGAGATCCAGTCTTTAATACATAACGAATAAGTACTGTCATACCTAAAACCGGGAAGGGATATTAAGTATGCCTGTAAGAAGAAAGACAATACTTTATTTGATAATGATAATTGTACTGACAGGTATTATTGTATTTTTCTACATGTACCGGGGGAAAATAGGTAAAATATTCCTGCCTTTTGTTATGGCCATTATTATTTCCTATATGCTGCACCCGTTGGTAATAAAGCTGGAAGAAAAAAATATCAAAAGGTCCACGGCAATTATGCTGATATATTTGGTTTTCGGGATTATGCTGACGTTGCTTATGATATTTATAGTGCCCCAGATGATAAATAATACCCGGGAACTTATTAATATTCTGCCCGGCATTACTTTGGAATTCAGCGATAATTTTAACGGAGTGGTAAGAGTAATATCTTCAAGTAAATGGCCGGATGACATTAAAAGTGCTATTTTCCGGGAACTGAACAATGGGGTTGCAATAGTTGAAAATATGGTTAAGGATGCTCTGAGGAATACCCTTGCCGGCCTTGCAAAGACAGTGAGTACATTTTTTGACCTGATACTTGCAATGGTTATCGCCTATTATATTTTAAAGGATGCAGAATATTTCAAGAACGTTTCCTTATCTCTGGTTCCAAGAAGCTGGAGAAGCTGGGTAATCATTACCTTCCGGGAAATTAACGGCGTTTTGTCGAGATTTATTCAGGGACAGCTTCTTACAGCACTGATTATCGGTATTTTAGAGACCATTGCATTGATTTTGGTGGGAGTGAAATATCCTTTAATCTTAGGAATGATAGGCGGAATTGCCAATATAATTCCTTATTTCGGGCCTTTTATAGGTGCCATTCCTGCAGTTGCTATTGCGCTCATTGAATCGCCGGCAAAAGCTTTATGGACTGTGGTTGCTTTTATCATTGTGCAGCAGCTGGACAACGGTTTTATTTCACCAAAGATTATAGAGGGAAGAGTTGGCCTTCATCCCGTTACCACAATACTGGCAGTCCTTATCGGCGGTGAATTTTTCGGCATAATAGGAATGCTTGTTTCAGTGCCCATAGCCGCAATTATAAAAATCATAGGAAAAAGAACCATTGAAGCCATAGTATAACCTCAAAATCCTTGACACTGAAAAAATACTTTTATATAATTTTACTAATAAGTGAAAGAATTTGAAAGGGAACTCTCGCCCGTCTTTTTTAAATCTGGGAGAGAGCTTTTATTTTATATAGTTATAGGAGAGGAAGAGGAAGATGCAGAAATTGGGGTTAAATGAATTAAGAGAGAGATATCTTAAATTCTTTGAAGGCAAAGGGCACTTGAGACTTCCAAGCTTTTCGCTTATTCCGCAAAATGACCCGAGCCTTCTGTTGATAAATTCAGGAATGGCACCTTTGAAACCGTACTTTACCGGCAAGGAAGAACCGCCCAGAAGAAGGGTGACCACATGCCAGAAATGTATAAGGACACCCGACATTGAAAACGTGGGTAAGACTGCAAGACACGGCACATTTTTTGAAATGCTGGGTAACTTCTCCTTTGGGGATTATTTCAAAAAAGAGGCTATTCCATGGGCTTGGGAATTTGTAACCCAGGAACTGAAAATGCCTGTGGACAGGCTTTGGGTCAGCATTTACGAGGAAGACGACGAAGCCTTTGAAATATGGAACAAGGATGTGGGTGTTCCGGCCGAAAGAATAGTAAGGATGGGCAAGAAGGATAATTTCTGGGAACACGGTACAGGGCCTTGCGGACCATGTTCCGAAATCTATTTTGACCGTGGAGTGGAAAAAGGCTGCGGAAAGCCTGACTGTAAAGTGGGCTGTGACTGCGACCGCTTTATAGAATTCTGGAACCTTGTTTTCACTCAGTTTAACAAAGACGAAGACGGAAATTACACAAGGCTTCCCAACCCCAACATAGATACCGGAATGGGTCTGGAAAGATTAGCTTGTATTATGCAGGATGTGGACAACCTCTTTGAGGTTGATACCGTAAGAAATGTACTGGACTATGTGTGCAAGACAGCCGGCGTAAAATATCATGAGTCGGAGAAAAAAGATATTTCCATAAGGGTAATAACAGACCATATCAGAAGTACCACCATGATGGTTTCCGACGGTGTAATACCTTCCAATGAGGGAAGAGGATATGTATTGAGAAGGCTTCTTAGAAGAGCTGCAAGGCACGGAAAATTATTGGGAATCAACAAACCTTTCCTTTACGATATTGCCATGGTCGTAATAAATGAATCGAAAGAAGCATATCCTGAACTTGAAGAGAAAAGAAAATATATACAGGATGTAATAAAAAATGAAGAAGAAAAGTTTGAGTTAACCATTGACCAGGGACTTATCATATTAAGCAAATATATTGAAGAGACCAAGGCTAAGAACAGCAAAACCATAACCGGTGAAATGGCCTTTGAACTGCATGGAACCTATGGATTCCCCATAGATCTTACCCGGGAAATAGCCGAAGAAAGTGGTCTTTCTGTCGATGAAGAAGGCTTTAGGGAAGAGATGGAAAAACACAGAAAGATAGCAAAGGAGGATTATCTCAAAAAACAAGGATCTGCATGGTCCGATGATATTTATTCCACTTTGGACAAAAATATAAAGACAGAGTTTTTGGGATATTCGGAAAATGCTGCAGAAGCTAAGGTAATGTATATCATAAAAAATGACCAGGTTGCAGAGTCCGCAACAGAAGGCGATGAAGTAATACTAATACTTGACAGGACACCTTTCTATGCCGAAAGCGGTGGACAGGTCGGTGACAAAGGCGTAATCGAGTCCGAAGAAGTAAAGATTAAAGTTGAGGACTGTAAAAAAACCGAAGACGGAAAATACCTCCACTACGGTGTGGTGGAAAAAGGAAATGTTAAAGTTGGTGCTTCTGTAAAAGCAGCTATTGACGCTAAGAGAAGGATGGCCATTGCAAGAAATCATACCACAACCCATCTTCTTCAGAAGGCGTTGAAAAATGTATTGGGTGACCATGTGCATCAGGCCGGTTCATTGGTAGAACCCGACCGCCTGAGATTTGATTTTGCCCATTTTACTGCCATGACACCGGAGGAAATTGCAAAGGTTGAAAAAGAGGTAAATGACAAGATTTTAGAGAGCATTATGGTTGAAACCATGGAACTGCCCATTGATGAGGCAAAGAGACTGGGTGCAACCGCACTTTTCGGCGAGAAATACGGAAGCATAGTAAGAGTTGTAAAAATAGGGGACTACAGCATGGAGTTTTGCGGTGGAACTCACCTTAAGGCTACTTCTCAGGCAGGATTTATTAAAATAGTAAGTGAAAGCGGAGTGGCTGCAGGGGTAAGAAGAATCGAAGCCCTGACAGGTGAAGCGGCATTGGCTTATTTGCATGACAGGGAAAAACTTATATCGGATATATCGACGGCTTTGAAAACATCACCCCAGGATAGTGTAAAGAGAATAGAGAGCATTATGACAGAGTTGAAAAACGCCCAGAAGGAAATAGAGCAGCTTCGCAGCAAACTGGTAAGCAGTTCACTGGATGAAGTCCTTTCAAAGGCAATAGATGTAAACGGTGTCAAAGTGGTTAAAGCAAGGTTTGATCAGCTTGACATGGAAGCATTGAGAAATACCGGTGACACAATCCGAAATAAACTGGGTTCCGGATTGGTAGTGTTAGGAAGCGGTTATGAAGGAAAAGTAAGCTTTGTGGTTATGGCCACAAAAGATGTTGTTTCAAAGGGAATACATTCGGGAAATATCATAAGAGAAGTAGCAAAAATTGCCGGCGGTGGCGGTGGCGGAAGACCGGATATGGCCCAGGCCGGAGGAAAGGATATTTCAAAACTGGATGAGGCACTGGATTACTCGGTCAAAGTTGTTGAAGCACAATTGAAATAGAATTGGTTCTTAATTAAAAGAAGATTAAGCCTCTTTATGAGAATTTAAAAGTATAGGAATTTATAAAAGTATTTTTGTAAATTCCTATACTGAGGCTTGCAATTTATAGAAGCAATAACAAAAGCATAAGTATAAAATACATTATAGGAAAGGATGATTAATGTGGAAAATTGCATTTTCTGTAAAATTGCAAGAAAGGAATTGCCTTCTACAATTGTATATGAGGATGACAAAGTAATAGCTTTTAACGATATAAATCCTGTTGCGCCGGTACATGTGCTGATTATTCCGAAAATTCATATAAAAAATGTAATGGAACTGGATGAGCAGAATGCTGATATCATGAAAGATATACATTTGGCTGCAAAGAACATTGCAGTTAAGCTGGGAATAGACGAAAAAGGATTCAGATTGATAAACAATTGCGGTGAGGAAGCAGGGCAGACAGTATTCCACCTCCACTATCATTTAATTGGTGGGAAAAAACTGGGGCAGGGCTTAATATAGTATAAACAAATGCGAAAAATATAATGCAAATATATGTCAAATCGTTATTGAAATACTTATTGAACTATGCTAATATTATATTGACGGTTGATAGAAAATTTTGCATATTAATTTGTATATAAATTTGCTAATTTTAGGGCTTTAGCTGTTTTAGAGATAGAAATTGTATGATTTTCGGTTTTAAGCCCATGAAGTCAGAATTCTTATTAAGTAACCGACTGTTTTTTGAAATGGCTTCATATATGATTTGGCATTTCTAATCCGCTTCTTTTGGTTGGCTTACAGTTTTTTTATAGGTTTTATTTGTTTTGTATGTAATGCGCTGTTATTTTAACTGAATAAATCAGTGTATTATTTATATTCTGAAGATGTTTAAGGGGGAATATGTGTGAACAGAAATCTGACTAAACTCTCACGAAAGCTAATATGTTTGCTGCTGACTATGTTAATGGTTTTTGGAATGATGTTTACTACATCCTATGCTGCTGGTACAAACCTTGACCCGGTACAGAAATTTATTCTTGAGGTAATTGAACTTGACGATAATGCAAGATCCGAATTCGTAGATATACTTGAAGATGTCACACCCGACAATTATCAGGAATATGTGGGTGAGGTAAAAAAGATAGTATCACTCAACGATGATGATATTACCGCAGCGCTCAAGTCATTTGCCAGCTATTTCAGTAAGTCCGATACATACAAAAGTCTGTTTTGCTGATGATTGAAACTTTTTCATTGAACAAAATTGAAGCAAAGGACTATACTGTTTTCGGCTTCAGGCGTATACAGAAGATGATAAACTATGAAGTAACAGGAGATTACTATGATGACAGAGGTATAAGATTGTTTGTCAGCGTCTTTACAAGACTTAAAGCGCTTACAGAAAGAGATGCTTTCTTTGATGATCCTTCAGACCAATATAAATTACAGATAAAAGTTGGAGGCAATTTGCTCAAAGAACAGCTTGACAGCCTTATAGGCCATATACAGACACTTAAAAACAGAAAAATTTATACCTTTGATGACTTTATTGACTATGTTGAAAAAGAGATAAATTCCTATGAAAATATAGAGATTTATAATTTCAAACGCTTTTTAAAGAGTGAAGGCTTAGGATACAGCGGAACCCTTAAAAAACCTTCTACCGACCAGGGCATTAGTCCTATCGAAAGACTTTATCTTGAACTGATATCTCTCAGCAAGGCTGAAAGAGAACTGTTCGTGATAGAAGTTTTGGACGGATTGATTGACGGTGACTTGTACGGAGCTATTGAAAAGGCTCAGAAGATATTGGGTTCAATGCCAAAAGAAGATATTGAGGCAGCGTTGAAAGCTTTTGCTTCCTATGCTGACGACAATAAAGCTGCAATTAAGCTGGCAATAAAATTTATTGGAATGGACATTGAAAGTGAGAACTTTGATACATCCAAATTCAGTAATATTACCGAAAGAATCAACTTCTTGCTGACCGGTGACTATGATGACGAAAAAGGATTTATTGTGTTTGTTAAAATGATGGGTACTTTAAGAGGACTCTCAACAAGTAATTTTATCTTTGACGATAAAGATGACCCCTATAAAATTGATATAGATGTATCAAAATTAAAAGTTTACAGTACATTCAAGCCAATGCTTGATACATTGATTAAGTCAATGAGTTCATTAAATGCTAGAGGTATTAACTCCTTTGATGATTATATAGCTGAATTTGAAGCTATGGTAAAAGCTCATAGCAATGAAGAGATTTATTACTTTAAGAAATTCTTGTATGAGGAACGTTTGGGATATAGCGGAAAATTGCTGAATCCGAACGATGTAAAACCGACACCGACACCGACAAGTGGTACACCAGGCGGCAGCGGCGGTAGCGGCGGTTCAGGTGGTTCCGGTGGAGGCAGCGGCAGCAGTGATACACCTGTTGTTACTCCAACCAATACACCACTGCCAACCAGTACACCGGTTGCAACTGAGCCAGTTCCAACCAGTGTGCCGACAGCAAATCCGTTCAAGGATTTAACCGATAACCATTGGGCTAAGGAGAACATACTTGAACTTGCCGATAAGAAAGTGTTGACCGGATATCCTGATGGCACAATAAAACCTGATCTTGAAATTACAAGAGCTGAAATGGCTGTAATAATAGTAAGGGCTATAGGACTTGTTCCGGTTGAAAATCCTGAACTTAAATTTAAGGACAAAGATGAAATTGGTGAATGGGCTGCAGGATATATCCAGGCTGCAGTGGATAATAACATAATTGTCGGTTATGAGGACAATACCTTCAGACCATCCAACAAATTGACAAGAGAAGAAATGGTTGTAATGGTAATGAAGGCATACAAGTATGAACCTGTACAAAATCCTGAAGTTGCCTTTACAGACAAGGCAGATATAGGAAACTGGTCCATAGGATATGTGGCTAAAGCTGTGGAAACGAAAATTGTTGCAGGTTATCCCGACAACACCTTCAGACCTAAGAAGAATGTGACAAGAGCGGAAGTTGCCACAGTTATAGTAAATTGCATAAAAGCATTGGAAGAAAAGGCAGCTGAATAAGCTGTACAGTCAAGCAGTCAATAGGAATATAGCGATATAAAGCTGAAAATGCCAATATAAATTAGGCAGCTGGCGGTAAAGCCGGTTGCCTAATGTTTATTAAAATGCTTTTTTAAGACTAAATTACTACCTTTTTATTGTTTTCTCCATTCAAATAAATATACTTTTTATAGCATTTATTCTTTGCAATTTTTTTGTACAAACAGTATAATTATAATATAACCAAATACTAGATTGAGGCTTAATAGGGGTTTTTTTGATGATTGATATTCATTGTCATGTACTTTATGGGCTAGATGACGGACCGGAGAATTTGGAACAGTCCATGGAATTGATAAGGGAACTTGAGAAAAAAGGTGTTGAAAAGATTATAGCCACTCCCCATTATATCAGTGGAGAAGATTATGTTCCAACCTGTGAAGAAATAAGAGAAAAGGTGGAAATTCTCCGGAAAGAGATAGAAAAAGAGAATTTAAAGATTAAGTTGTATGCAGGTATGGAAGTTTACGCTTCCCATGATACTGTCGAAAGAATAAAAAATAAAGAAATTCTTTCTTTAAATGATTCCCGGTACATACTTATTGAATTTCCCTTTGAATTAATACCGAAGTATATGACAGACCTTTTATTTGCCATGCAGCTGGAAGGTTATACGCCCATTATTGCCCACCCTGAGCGTTACTGTCCGGATTACAGAGAAAGTAAACTGCTTGATGAACTGGTGGATAAGGGTGTTTTGTTGCAAATTAACTCGGAAAGTATTCTGGGTTTTTACGGCAAAAGGGCGAAAAAGGCAGCATACCGTTTGTTGAAAGAAGGAATGGTACATTTGGTGGCTACCGATTCCCACAATTTAAATAAAATTTTATCCGATAAGAAATCGATTGAGAAAAAAATTTCCGATATCTGTGGAATTGAAAATGCCGAAAGAATTATGTACGCAAATCCGCAGAGAGTGCTTGAAAATGAAGATGTTCTGGCTATGAGTGAAGTAAGAAAACGGTTGGCTATAATAAACATATTTAGAAGATTTAGTCTAAAAATGTAAGTAAAAGTGAATCGGAAGAATTGACAAGAAAATGTAAATATATTAATATTGTCTTGTATGTAAAAAGGAGTAAATTATGAAGAAAGGGATTGTTGTTATTCTTGCTTTATTGTTAACCATGGGTGCAGGTGTTATGACACCCATTCTTATGAATGCAGATAAAAATAGTTCTACAAGGAATACAGCGAGAAGTACAACACCCGACATTAAAACGCAGACTACAGCGGCTGGCGGTATTAAGACTGTCAGTCCGGATGATGTTGTACCTTTAGTTTCGACAACTCCAAGATATAAATCCGATATTGTACTTGGGACTCCGAGTCCGGATATAATACAGAAAAATGAAGATAAAAATACAAAGGATGACTATAAAATATCATCACCGAATCCGGTGGTTTCAAATCCAGATAACAAGAAGCCAGATGCTGAGCCAACAGCCAATAAAGAATCGGAGGACTGGATAGAGAGAAAAATCCGCGAACATAGAAACGAAATTGACGACGAAGATTTGGGGGATTTTAGAAGAATTTATTCCAGGCTTAATATTGCGTACATACAAAGCATTATGAATGAAGGTCTTGATGATGAAGGAATGACAAAGCTGAAATCTTATTTAAGGAATACTCTTGGGACAGCAGATTATGAGCGTGCAAAAGAGCTTTTCTATAAATATTCTTATTTATTATCTGAAATTTAATAAATTTTAAAAAGGGGAATTGGAATAATGGGGAAAAATGACTACATTGAGATTGATATCAGGGAGATTTTGATTGTACTCCTAAAGAGATGGTATCTTATTGCGATTTGTTTCATTTTAGCCACAGGTTCATCTTTTGCAATAACCAAATTCTATCTGAAACCTGTATACAGGGCACAAACCACACTTTTCCTCGGTAAGGAATCGGATAAAGTGGCAAGTCTGAGTATTGCAGATATACAGGTGAACAACCAGCTTGTGTCTGACTACAGAGAATTACTCAAATCGAACCTTGTTGCAGAAAGCATAGAGAAGAAGCTGGGGGTAAGTGCAGCAAAGTTTAAAAGAAGTGTAAATGTTCAGACGGTTAAAGATTCAAGAATATTCAGTATAAGCTATGAAGATACGGACCCTAAACTGGCAGCTGATGTTGTAAACGAACTTGCCCTTGTAATTAAACAATTGGCTTCCGATGTAATTCAAGTAAAGAATGTATCTATAATAGACGCAGCAAAAGTTCCGGAACGTCCTGTGGGACCAAGTGCAAAGAAAAATGTGGGAATTGCAGGTATTTTAGGTTTGGCTTTGGCTGCCGGTTTGATATATTTACTGGAAATAATGGATTATACCTTCAAGAAACCTGAAGATGTTGAAAGACAGATGGAATTAACTGTAATTGGTGCCGTTCCGAAATTTGAGGGCGGCAAAAGAGGTAAAAACGAGAAAAAGGATTCCAAAGAGAATGAACGGGATTATCTTAAAAACCTCATTACCAAAAATGATCCAAAAGCACCGGCTTCAGAAGCCTTTAGAGAGATTCGTACAAACCTGCACTATAAGAGTGTAGATAAAGAATTGAAAACCATAGTAATCACCAGTCCGGCATTGGGAGACGGTAAAACAGTGACAGCGGTTAATATGGCAGTGACTCTTGCTAAATCAGGCAAGAAGGTATTATTGATCGATTCGGATTTAAGAAAGCCCAAGGTTCATCTCTATTTCGGCATACCGAACGAAAAGGGTCTTACCAATATCATTAAAGGGGATATTGAGGATAAGGATATAAATGTATTGGAACTTAAGGATATACCAAACCTTAGTGTTATAACCAGCGGCCCCATTCCGCCTAATCCTGCTGAAATTCTCAGCTCCAATAAAATGCAGAATTTACTGGAAGACTTAAGGGGAAATTATGATTTTATACTGCTGGATACTCCACCGGTAGGACAAGTAACTGACGCAGCTATTCTCGCAGGTATCGCTGACGGCACTATTATGGTATTTGCTTGCAGCCAAACCAGAATAGATATGGCTAAGAGGGCAAAGAAAGCTTTGGAAAGTGTCGGTTCCAATATTTTAGGTACTGTTTTGACCAAATTGGATATTGGAAGAGCGAAGTACTATAGTTATAATTATGAGTAAAAATGGTAAGGTTTGTATTCTGAACACGCGTTTTGAATTTTGGAAAATGCAGAGGTTTTGGTGAAAAAATATCTTTAAAATAAATTGATAGATATATTGTTTTTTGCTGTGTAGTTGGTAGCACATAATTAAATAAATATTGCTGTTTTATGGTACTGTTTATAAGATTTTTCAATTATATATATCGTAAATTCTGGAGTAAGACTAAGACCTGCATATTCGGTTTTGGAAAGCTATATGTTAATGCTGGTTTTTAACTACATGTTTAAATATGGCAGAGAGGCTTTGGAGATATTTTTATAAAGCAGAACTGATGATGGTTTAAAAACAATGCTTAAGGAGTTTAGATATAGAAAGGTATGGCACTTGCAGGGGAGGAGGAACACGTCTACATTCTGTATTAAAAAGGATTTCAAAACTGATATTTCCTTTATACTATTACAAACTAAGTGCCTATTATCTTGTTGTAGGTATTAATGCTGACAGGAGTACGGTAAATATTTATAACTATACTCCTTAAAATATATTTTTGCTTGAAAATGGCCTTGACTGAGTCTATAAAAAACTATAAGGTCTTTATTTAGTGGTCAAAATTGCACAAAAATTTTAAAAGATGAACTTGAAAATTTGAATTTAAAGTACTACTGTTAATTAGTAAATATGCGAAGTATGTAACTAATTTATTGGATAATATAGATATTTAATTTTGAGGTCAGAAAGAGGTAGAGAGGCACTTATTGACGGATAATCGTTGGGGGGTCACGTTATCTGTCAATAGGGAATATACAGGGGAGTTTATGTAGCTTGTCAATTTTGACAAGTGAAG
>Ga0209508_1002767_pt1 | contig 11029 bp, 3 predicted proteins | sample AD_UKC129_MetaG_FD_184427 | JGI IMG/M metagenome (GOLD analysis project Ga0209508, IMG submission 184427) | Active sludge microbial communities of municipal wastewater-treating anaerobic digesters from Canada - AD_UKC129_MetaG (SPAdes) (version 2) | ecosystem: Engineered > Bioreactor > Anaerobic... | reverse complement strand
ACAGATTATGTTCGAAGGGCGTATATAGTATAATCAAGGGGTTCAGGGAAACTCTGGTTTCCTGAACCCCCCTGTAATATTTTATACGCATCATCTTTGTCAAATTTTTCTTTTGTAAGAATTTCTTATCAGAAATTCTTTTGAATCTATAAAATTTGACAAAGCAGACTTTCGAGTCTTAAAATATATTTAAATACTAACATAGAAGGAAAATTAGTTTACACAAAAATATTTACACTGCCACTGAAAGGCAAAACATATATTTTAGCTCAATATCTACTTCTAAAATTAACAACCTCATAATAACCAAACCACTGAATGAAGGATATACATATAATGTACGGGAAATATATGATTCCAAAACAAAAACATACTATTACGAATATCCATGGAAAAACTTGATTGAACAATTTGATCCAAACCCTCAACCGGGCACAACAATATCCAAAGCATCCCTCGAACCTGCCAGAAAAGGGCTGGGGCTTGCAGAGGTGAATGCAAAACTATACGCCTTTGGTGGATGCTATCCTGATCCGCAAAATCGGGATAATACCATATATCTTGACACGGTATCGGAGTATGACCCTGTAAAAAACCTCTGGACAGAGTATGCACCGGGTTCATCACCCAACCCGAATAAAAAGATGCGTGTACCGAGATCAAATATGGCTGTGGCTACAACAGACAACAGAATCTATATAATAGGTGGGTTTGACGGCTTTAACTACCTTAATACCGTCGAGGTATACAATCCATCGATAGGTGAATTTGACAATTCCGTAGCTTTCCCTGCAATTAGCGAGGCAAAAAGCGGTGCAGGAGCTGTGGTAATTGGAAACAAACTCTATGTCATCGGCGGTTATAACGGCGCAAGATACAGTGATACGGTTGAAGTGTGTGACTTATCTGCGGACAAGCCTCAGTGGACTGTTAAACCAAAAACTTCAAACTGGATGACTCCAAGGGCGGAATTCGGTATAGCAACTTATGGAGGAAAAATATATGTATTTGGCGGACAAGGTGAAAGCGGATATCTATCATCTATTCAAGAATACGACCCGGCAACAAATACATGGAGAACTTTAAACACAAAACTGACTGAAGCAAGGGCGGAACTTAAAGCATTGACAATGAGTGGAAAAATATACATCTTGGGAGGTACTAACGGTAGAGCTTCAGATACCGTTGAAGAATTTGATCCCTATGAAAAAACCATAAAGAAATTACCCCGCCTTAGCAGAGCAAAGAGTTCCTTTGGGGCAGTTGTGGCGTACAATAAAATCTATATAGTTGGGGGAACAGATGGGTATAAAGTCCTGAGCGAAGTTCACGAATATTTCACTCAGGTAATACCTGGTTTGACATATCTTGATGGCTTAAATGGACTTGAGGGCAATACCGGCATCTTTGACCTCAATGGTGTTAACAACGTTTCCGGAAGTTATTCTACTCAGGTAGAAGACTTCGTTATCGACAGCCCTGCTATAGATGTTACGGTTACGAGGACATACAACTCAAACAACATTAAAATAGTTAATGGAACCGTTCAGGAGGATGGTTGGAGCTTTAATTTCGAATCTTCAATCAGCGAAAAGAAAGACGGTATTTATAAGAGAGTAACGGCGTCAGCCCTTAACTTAAGACAAGAGCCGCCTAATATAGAACAGCTTTCTTATTTGGATCCAATGCAATGGCGTATAATAAAGAGCCTTGCCTATGGAAGTATTGTGGAGTTTCAAGGTTATATTATAGGAAACAAATGGATAAAAGTAAGAACTATTGACGGTCTGCATACCGGTTGGGTATGTGCCGACTATGTTGAAGATATTGACGGTATGGAGGTAACTTATCCGTCGGGAGCGAAAGTAGTGTTTAGATCAACCGGAAACGGCAAATATCTGCCGCCTCCGGGAATATATGACGAACTGCGGAGTTTGGGCAACAATGTATTCAGGCTTACAACCAAAGATGACCAAATAACTTATGAATATCATAATGGTAAACTTGTGAAAGTCATTGACAGGTATGGAAATACAATCAAATATCATTATGAAGACGGAAAATTGAGAAAAATATACGATTGCGACCCAAGTAATGAAAATAACTCAATAGGGAGAATACTTACCATTAACTACGAAGGCGATAAAGTCAAAAGCATACAGGATAGTACAGGAAGGATAGTAACTTATACATACAATAATAGCGGAATGCTGGAAACAGTAAAGGACCTTAACGGCAATATTACAAAATATTTGTACTACCCTGCTGATGACGAGATTGAAGGACAGAGATACAGACTTAAAACGGTTTCGAAAATAAATGATTCGAATCAAGAAGTTAAAATACTTACAAATGTATATGACGGCTATGGACGTATGTACAAACAATACGATACTGAAGGCAGGCCCACATACTACCTTTATACAGATTTGATTTGCGATGAAAAGGGAGAACAGCCTACGGATAAAAATGAGGTTGCACGCACTGTTATTGACAAAAGAGGCAAGATTTCAAAAGAGATATACAACATCAACTTTGCAGGAAAGCCTCTAAAGACAATCGACGCAAAAGGTAGAGAGACGACCTATAAATATGAAATTAAACATAGTACCGGTATAATTGACATTACCAACTATACATATAATGATTTGAAAAAAAGCCCGGCATATTATGATATCCGAAATAAAAACCTGCCGGAGATAGTTACGAAAACATTTAACGGAAGCACGACTAAAGTGGAAAGAGACGAAAAAGGTAATATTCTGATGATAACTTACCCGGACAATTCCACAGTAAAGTACAGCTATTATGAAAACGGGGACTTAATGTATGAAATTGACCAGATGAACCGCCAGACATTCTATATGTATGAAAACTACGAGTCATATCAGGAAAACGGAGTTACGAAATACAGAAGCAGGCTGACCAAAATTGTAAAGCCTGCAGAGCCCGGAGTGGTATATACAAGTACAAATCCGCCGACAGATAGTGTGCTCAAACCAAGTGATGCCGTAACTCGTTATAAATATGTCAGCGGACCAAATAAAATAAAGGGTTGTCTCGTAGAGAAGATAACCTATCCAAACGGTACGTGGATTACATATAAGTACTATGACAATGGAAATTTGATGGCAAAAAGCGATAAAGCAGACCTTAGTGCGTCTGGCAATATAGATGCTGCTTATAAATATGAGTACGATAATTGCTTTAGAGTAAGTTCGGAGACAACACCGGTTGGATATGTAACAGAATATCGTTACAACAACACAAACCAGGTAACCCATGTTATAAAGAAAGATTTGGACGGAAAGACAGTAAGTGTTCACAGGACTTACTACGATTATGACGGAAGAAAGAAAAAAGAAGTTAATCCTGCAATGTACAACAGCATGTATGATACAGGAAAAGACTATATTGGAACGGCATCTGCGATTTATGAGTATGATGTATACGGCAGAGTGACCAAGGTTACGAATAATATCGACGGCATAAGCTTTTCAAGCACTATTACCGAATATGAATATGATGCGGAAGGAAACCTCATTGGCAAGAAGAACTACAGCAAGGCTTCAGTCGGAGCAAATGAGGTATTGGAATCCTATTACATTTATGAGTATGATTCTTTGAACAGGCTGGAAACTACCTATTTCAAAGAAGATGACAGTCCGGATACAATTGCAGTTAAGCTCGAGGAGTATATCTATGAGGATATATATGGCGACAGTGTTCGCAAATCAAAGAAGATATACAAACAGTATTTGAATGACGGCGAATTTGCAAAAACCGAATACATTTACGACTATGCCGGAAGAGAAGTAGAGGTAATACATCCTGATGAGACTAAGGTTATAAAAACAGTTATTACATATTATCCCAACGGAAATGTAAAGACTTTAAAAGATCCAAGAGGAAGCATCAGTTATTATACTTATAGGAATTACGACGCAAGCAAAAATCTATATTTTGATGAAAAATATGTTCCTGTGGAAAGGCTTAACAACAATACATATGAAATATCTTATTCAAGAATTAATTACGATAAAGCAGGAAGAAAAGTCGAAGAGATAAACTATGTCGATTTGATTGTGGCTACACTGAACAGTGACGGTACATATAGTTTGGCATCGAATGCTCTTGCCGGCAAGAAATACAACAGTATATCATATTCATATTACAATAATAACAAGGTAAAACAGGAAAGTAGCTCAAACGGCAAGAAAATAGAGTATTTCTATGACAATGACGGCAATCTTATTGAAGAAACAACGACCTTTGACAAGGATGCTTATGGACGCGACAGGAAAAAATCGGTTCTGTACCTTGATTATAATGCCTATGGCAAACCGGGAAGAACTGCAGTCCTGATAAATAATGAAGATATTTCCAAGGATTTAGTGCTAAACGGTGATAAAGTTGTACCGTTTGAAAAATTGTTCCCTGTAAATGAACAAGGTGTAACAGTTTATGGACCTTATGAGTACCATAGCAATTGCAGTGCAATTGTTACAACTTACAGCGATTTTGATGCTCTTGGAAACGCAAGGAGAGTAGTATATCCCAATAACTTTGTTGAGAATTTCTCCTATGACAGCCTTGGAAGAGTAGTAAAGAAGAGTGTAACAATTAAAGATATGACAAATCCGGATACTACAGGGCGTTATAAGACGGTCGAGACTATTACAGCTTACAACTGGGAAGGTAAGGTTGCAAAAGTTGAAGTTTTGGCCAAATATGAGGGCATAGTTGACAAATTGAGCAGTACAACTTATGAATATGACGGCAGAGGTTTCATGGTAAAATCAACTACGGACGTTACGTTCAATAAATATGATGCGGCTAATAAAACCGTAAAACAGGAAAAGGAAAGCGTAACTGTCGCATATGAGTATGATACTGCGGGAAGATTGATAGCCGAGGTGTCAGCGGAAAACTATGTTGAAGGTAAAAAGCCGTCGCAGACAGGAAACTACGTAAAATATACTTACTATGATTCAGGAAGGTTAAAGACAAAAAGCTTTGAAGGTATTACCAAGAGATACAATCCAGCGACCAAATCTTTTGAAGATGTTGCATCGAGTATTGTAATTGAAGCTTATGCTTATGATGAAAACGGTAATGTCATCAAAAAAGTGGACGGTGAAGCATATAACAAAGCAGGAGGTTCCATTGATAACGCTTATGGTATAGAGTATACGTATAATCTTGCGAATCAGTTGAAGACCGAAAAGGATCCTGAATTTACAAGTACCAGGGCCGACTGGAATTACAACAAGAAATACGTATATGACGGAATTGGAAGAGTGGTGTACGAGTACACAGCTTATGGTAAGAACTTGATGGTTACTAAATATGACTCATCCACACCTCAAATAGCTCCTTCCAAAGTATCAGCATCACTTGGGCTTGGCTATGCATTGACCAGGTATGCTTACGATGATGCCAACAGAAAGCTTGATGTGTATGTTTTGGAGAACATTGACGATCCTTTGGGAGATGAAGTCAGAATTAAAACTGAAACTTATGATTATACAGGAAATGTAAAAAGTGTTACCGATGCCAAAGGAAATCGTACGGTTTACGAATACAACGTTTTGGGCAATGTAAGGAGCGTAACTTATCCTTCGGATGAATCGATTGGATCAGACAAAGTTGAATATAAGTATGATTCAATGGGTAATGTCAAGAGTGAAAAGAACAGCATTGATGTAATTAAGGAGTATGAGTATGATGAACAGGGAAGGATGCTCAGCAGCAAAATCTATGGAACCGGTGGAATAAACAAAGAGACAATAACACGCTACGGCTATGATTTACAAGGTAATTTGGCATATGAAATTGCTCCAAACGGTAATGTTACCAGATATCAGTATGACGAACTGGGAAGACTTATAAAGACTGTAGTGAACAATAAGAAATTGATCGATCCTGACACGAAGGAGATAAGTACTTTAAGAACATCACAGCATGAAGAATATACATGCTATGACAAAAACGGAAATGTTGTAAAAGAAGTGGAAATAGTAAAGTCTATAGGCAAAGATACAAAATCGTCTGTGAGGGTGTATGCCTATAAATACGACAATATGGGAAGACTTATTGAAAAAGTTGACCCATCCGGTGCGGCAATAGAGAAAATCAATTATAATTTAAACAGTGCCCAGATACAATCCTTTGATGGCGAAGACCATCTGAAGGAATTCGAGTATGATAAAAATGGTAGGCTCGTAACCACAAGGGATTACCATGACGGTAATGTTGTGCATGAGTGGAAGCAGACATATGATGCTGCAGGCAACATTTTTACAAAAGATGACGGGCGTGGAAATGAAACAGTATATATTTACAATTGGCGCGGTCAGTTAACTGAAGTCAGACTGTTGGAATTTGACTCTGTAGACAGCAGCGGTCAGAAGAGATATAAAGATGTAAAGACTTTGACACGCTATACCTATGATGCTAACGGCAATATGGAATCCCAAAGCTTCGAGGGAAAACCGGCTGTTGAATATGAGTACAATGCCAGAAATCTGGTAAAGAGAAAGATTTATCCGGGTACTGTCAATAATGTTGAAACTTACGGCTATTATGAAAATGGAGCGCTAAAACAGAAAGTTGACAGAAACAACGTAATCACAACATATAAGTATTATCCGCAGGGCTGGCTGGCCGAAGAGAACGCTGTTGGAGCAGAGGATTATACAAAGAGAACCTATACATACGACAATAACGGAAACTTGCTCGAGGCAACTGTTGAGACGTCAAGAGGAACAGGAAACAGTGTAATCAGAACCTATGATGATTTAAACAGGGTAATAACGAAAGCGGTAACCGGTGTTACAGGCAAAGCTGTATACGTATACGACATTGTAACCAGCACTGGAATGATTGCCGAGACAACAATTGACCAGAAGTCAAATAAGACTACGAAGGTTTACGATGCAGTTGGAAGACTGGAGTATGTAAGGGACGGAAATGAAACTGCACCATATATTGCGTATTATACTTATTATAAAAATGGTGCAAGAAAGAGTGTTGTATATAAAAATGGCGCAAAAGAAGAATATGAATACTATAATGACGGGCTTTTGAAAAAGCTTGTAAATACAACGTCCGGATACACAGAAACCTATGTATATACTTATGACGCGAGCCATAACATCACATCAAAGGTTGATGGTAAGGGCAAAACAGTATATACTTATGATGCGCAGAACAGGTTGAAGTCGGTAGACGAGAAATATATCAACAGGGTAACTGTGTATTCATATGATGCTGCGGGTAACAGAGAAAAAGAAGAAATACAGTTAAATGGTTCAATAGTTCAGACAAATACCTATTATTACAACGACTTGAACTGGCTTGAGCGTATTGTCATGGTTGGCCAGACCAATAAAACTGTTTATTATGGTTACGACAACAACGGCAACCAGACAAGCTGCTCGGATGCCGGAACAGTAAATGAATATGATGAGTTTAATCAATTGATAAAGACAACCATCACCGGTGGTTCTACTGTTGAGAATATATATAATGCAGAAGGCTACAGGATAGGAAAGAAAGTTAACGGAACCTTGACAACTTATGTATATGAGTACGATAAGGTAGTACTTGAACTGGACGGTGGTGGAAATGCCAACCGAAACGTATATGGATTGAACCTGCTGATGCGTACTGTAGGCAAAGATAGCTACTACTATATGTACAATGGACATGCTGACGTAACAGCGCTGATTAATGCTGCTACAGGAAAAGTGGATGCTACCTACTATTACGATGCATTCGGTAATATACTTGAGTCGACGGGAAATGTGAATAATAACATAACTTATGCCGGGTACCAGTACGATAAAGAGACAGGATTGTACTATCTTAATGCGAGAATGTATGATCCTAAAATAGCAAGATTTTTGCAGGAGGATACATATACGGGAACGCCGGATGACCCGCTTAGCTTGAATCTGTATGTGTACTGTGCAAATAATCCTTTGATATATTATGACCCGACAGGAAATTTGGAATCAAGAATATCTATGCATTTGTATAAACCTAAAGGAGCAGAAGAGATTTTAGATGACTTTATAAACAGAGCTACGTCCGAAGGAAAAGTTGCGCTTTATAAGATTCAACAGGCTAGTTTTTTGATAACACATGCGATTTATTATTCACATTCTCTTGAACAGAAAGCAAGATACATACGGGATGCTTTAATTATTGCTGAACAGGCAAGATATGAGTATTCAAAGCATGACTTAATCTATGGTCGACTGAAGTATGGTAAGGAATATAGGAAAGATGCGAAACCTGTAGATGTTAAAGATGATCATTATAGATTTAGGGCTATCTTTTATCTGCTGGCAGTAGATTTAGGCTATGATTTATTTGACGTAGACGCGTATGATAGGGTAAATAATGAATTACCGCAGTTACTTAGAGATATTGGATATAATTTTGACTGGATGGAATTTGAGATAGCACATTTGAACTTTAGGGAAGATTTCTGGCTGAATACAGCTATAAAGAATGGCAATGGTGAAATGGCCCAGTATGCACTTCTTTCGTTGGAGACAATAAATGGTTTTCACCATACATATAAAGCAAGTTTTGCCAGTTACTTAAGTACGAATTTGTACTTATCGAATATAAATAAATATTATTCTGTGCCATCGAGACCTATATATATGAAAGATGGTACGGGTACTAAGTGGGAACAAATAGAAGCTTATGGTTATAGCAAGCCAAGTAATACTGTTTCTTTAATGAGTAATACAGGGAATGCTATTCCTAGTAAGGGAAAGAGTAATTCTCTGCAACAATTATTTAAGAAAAATGACATTCCAAGTACCTTGACTGATGATGAGATAGCTGTGGACTTAAGGATACAGAAGGGATTTATTGGTGGAGGTGATAATGAGGGAACGCCTAAGACTACAGGTGCATATAATCCTAACCTTAGCATGGATATTGGTAATGGTTTAGGTAAACTAAATGGAAAATCAATAAATGTAAGTGAAAAAGGGTTAAATTTAGTAAAAAAACATATATCCCAGTTTGGAGATATTCCCGAAAACCAAGCGATGATAAACAGAATTGAGAGTGCATTAAAAAATGGGCAGCCTATTACTGGCGCTGATGCGAGTTTTTATATGCATGAAGTGGCAGAAGCTACAATGATGCAGAAGGGTATACCTTATGAAGTAGCACATGAGGCAGTATTACAGAAATATAATGTTTCACCATATAGTGTACATCACCCTGAAGTAATCCAACAGTTTTCAGAGTGGTTTAACCAAGGATTTAAAGATTTCTGGGGGTTAAAATAATGATTAATATCAACAATATAGGAAAATTGAAAAAATGCAGAGTATGGTTGGAAGAATTACCATTGTATGAATACAAGCCTGCTAAAGTATTGAGTTCAATATTAGAAACCTCTATTTGTATGAGTAGAGAAAACCAAAAAATAGCGATTGAAATATTTGTCGCACCAAGGTATTACGCATTTTTGGGAGCTGAATATGTTTATAAAGAATCAAATAATCTTGAGATTCATGTAAATGTTTCTAATGATTCTGGAGAGATTATCACTGAAACATTGGCGCTTCCTTCGGATAAAGTGCATCTAGGGATATCTAATGAATATGCTCAAACCATTCTAAATACGTCAATGGAAGTGTTTATGAAGCTAAGTGTCATTCCTTCTGGTATCTTAACTTTCAATATTGGTGGTTATAGTGATTATGGTTCAAATCAGGTTATATTTAAAAAAGTTACAAGTATTATAATTAGACTGCTTGTTAGCAATATAAAGAACACAGAGATAGATCAAATTGAAAATATAGTTAAGAATGAAGTAGACAAACCATTAACAGATATTTAATTGGTGAAAGGTCACACAGTTTCGTCTGATGTGGCCTTTTTCTTATCTATGCTTGACACAGAGTATTACGATGTGATACAATAAAACCAATAAGAAATACAGGAGGCGCAATAATGTCTACAGAAAAGAATAGTATGCTACGGGTAAGGCTTACACAAAGGCAGTCGGATGAGTTGGATGCTATTATTGATGAGCTTCAAGCACAAATGCCGGAAGCAAGTGTTACCACATCAAGCATAGCAAGATACGCTCTGGAGAAGTATGTGAGCGACCATATTGCCAAGCGTGATGGTACCAAGATTTTCATTGAAATCAACACTGCAGATGCCACAGAAGAGGACATAAAGAATCTCTACGACCTTCTTTCCAGGCTGTTTGACGAAACAAAGGAGAATTACTCACCAATGGTTCACTATATGGTTGGAGAGATTTTAGAGCCTGTGATGATGAAGATGGCAAGCATGATGAAGATGGCAAGCATGATGAAGCTAAAAAAGCCGGGGGTGAAGGCAAGTGAGTAAGAAAAAGTACATTGTCCGCTGTCCTCATTGCAATCACAGAGTATTTGATGCCGATTATGCTGATGTTGAAGTCAAATGCCCGGTATGCAGGAAGGTTTTTGAAGTGAAGCTGGAGAAAAAGGCGGGATAAAAAGTGAATAAATCTGGCACAGAGCCACAAAGGGAGCGAATGACTCACCTATAGAGCCTGGCGGATAGTCTTAAAAACTATTTGTCAGGCTCTATTTATGTTCTCGGAGGAGGTGAGAATTTAAAAGTGACAATGATGGACGCAGCATTAAAATACGCAGAAGCCAATATCCCGGTTATACCTCTGCATTGGATTTGTGAGGATGGCTCCTGCTCCTGCAAGACAAGGAGTGATTGTGACAGCAAGGGAAAGCATTCGTTATATACCGGCTGGTACAATAATTCCACTACTGATGTTGAGCAAATAAGGAAATGGTGGACGAATGTAAATGTCAATAAAAATTTGGTTCTTTCCAAAGTTAGTTGAAATAAACGAAAAAACATGATAAAATAAATAAAAATCAAACAAAAGAAAAGAGATTATACCATGGATAAGTTTATTAAACAATTAGATCCAAACTTAGACTATATTAATCATGAAATAAATGATGGCAAATGCTAT
>Ga0209508_1002765_pt1 | contig 11030 bp, 9 predicted proteins | sample AD_UKC129_MetaG_FD_184427 | JGI IMG/M metagenome (GOLD analysis project Ga0209508, IMG submission 184427) | Active sludge microbial communities of municipal wastewater-treating anaerobic digesters from Canada - AD_UKC129_MetaG (SPAdes) (version 2) | ecosystem: Engineered > Bioreactor > Anaerobic... | reverse complement strand
TTATATGACACCTAATGAATTTAGTAGAAACTTTTCTGATGATAATAATTTTTTTAATTCCAAAACCATTTTTGTGAAAAAGTAAGATTTCTTTATTTATTCTCCAATAACTGGGGGTGAGGCCGTAATTTTTCTTTCATTTTCTTACCTTTATCTGTTGATTTTATTAACCAAACCCGTCGATCTTCTTTTGAATGTTCGCGATATACCCAGCCATTTTCTGTCATTCTATCGATTAAGCCAGTCATATTACTTGCATTACAATGTAATTCTTTAGCTAATTCATTAGCTGAAATACCTGTATCACCGATATGATAAAGAGCATGAAATTGTTGCCATGTGATACCATACTCTTCAATCTTTTTTCTTAATTCCTTTTTTAATTGTTTACTAGTTTTTCTAAGTAACCAATATACTTCTCTATATATCATCTTTATCACCTAAATACTTAATCTATAAATATTTCATATATGAATTATACATAAGTGTAGTAAAAAAGTCAATTTTTTACAAATAAAAAAGGATTATTTTTTCATAATCCTTTTAATTCCTTTAAGCGCTTCATTAGCTAATAATGGTATAAATGATAACCCTAATACTATCAACCAATCATTAAAATCTAAACTCATTACCTTAAAAGCATTAGCGACAAAAGGTAGTGAAATTATCGCAAATTGTAAAACTATTCCAATTAAAATAGCCATAATTAAATATTTATTACTAAATAAACCAATTTTAAAAATTGATTTTTCCTTATTTCTATATGTTAAAGAATAAAATAATTGAGATAACGCAAGAACAACAAAAGCCATAGTTCGTGCATAGCTTAAATTATCATTATTACCTTTTAAACCAATAGAAAAAGCGACTAATGTTAATGTACCGATTAAAACACCACCAAGAATCGTCCTTAACCAAGCATAATCAGCAAAAAAACTTTCTTTCGGATTACGTGGTTTTTGTTTCATAATATCTTTATCACCCGGATCAATTCCTAAAGCGATTGCTGGTAAGGTGTCAGTAATTAAGTTAATCCATAAAATTTGTGTAGGTAATAATGGGATTGGCCAAAATAAGATAATCGAAACTAAGATTGTTACTACTTCACCTAAATTGCAAGAAAGTAAAAAGAGCACTGCCTTTTTAATATTATTATAAATATTTCTTCCTTCTTCAACTGCATGTACAATCGTGGTAAAATTATCATCTGTAAGTATCATATCACTAGCGCCTTTAGATACATCTGTACCAGTAATTCCCATTGCCACACCAATATCAGCGATTTTTAACGACGGTGCATCATTTACTCCATCACCTGTCATAGAAACAATATTTCCATTTGCCTTAAAGGCTTTAACAATTTTAACTTTATGCTCTGGTGAAACACGGGCAAAAACTCGATAATTACTTACCTCGTTAAAAAAATCTCTTTCATTAATTTTATCAATTTCATTACCGGTTATACACTGAGAAATTGATGATGCGATTCCTAAATCTTTCGCAATCGCATAAGCAGTATTTTTATGGTCACCTGTAATCATTATTGGTGTAATTCCTGCTAATTTAGCTTTTTTTATCGAGTCTATTACTTCTTCTCTAGGAGGATCAATCATTCCTACTAGACCAAGCATTACTAAATCTTTTTCCATATCATCTGCAGCAATTTTATCATTAGTATCTTTAAATGCAACCGCAAGTACTCTTAAAGCCTCATTTGACATATCAGTAGCTATTTGTAAAAAGGCTTTTTTAATCGCTTCTGTTAAATGAGTAATCTCTCCATTAATTAAAACAAATTTACATATATTTAATAAATTGTCGATTGCCCCTTTAGTATGAACACGATATATATTTCCCTCACGATTAAGTGTTGACATCATCTTACGTTCTGAATCAAATGGCTTCTCAAATACTCTTTCATGTTCACTTAATAACTCTATTTTATTAAAATGATATTTCTCCCCTAAGACTAACAAAGCAATTTCTGTTGGGTCACCAGTTTCATTATCTTTATCATAAGTAGCATCAGTACACAAAACAAAAGATTTTATCATTCGTTCTTCATCTTGAGAAATTTTTGTAGTTTGTGCTACATCTCGCAAATTATTGTAAGTATAAAATTTAGTCACCGTCATTTTGTTTTGTGTTAAAGTCCCTGTTTTATCTGAACAAATAATATTTACCGAACCTAAAGTTTCAACAGCTGGTAACTTTTTAACAATCGCATTAATTTTTGACATTCGTGTTACACCAAGAGCTAAAACAATAGCCACAATCGCAGCTAATCCTTCAGGGATTGCTGCTACTGCTAAACTAATTGCGGTTAAAAACATCTCAAAAATATCGCGCTTTTGTATCATCGCAATAATAAAAATCAGAACACATACTAATAGGGCTAAAATACCTAATATTTTACCTAACTCAGCCAATTTTTTTTGTAATGGTGTTAATTCCTGCGTATCCTCATCAAGAATTTTCGCAATCTTCCCAATTTCTGTATCCATTCCTGTCGCAACAACTATTCCTTCACCACGACCATATGTCACTAATGTTGACATATAAGCCATATTTGCTCGATCACCTAAAGGGATATTTTCTTCACTAAAAACATCTTCTGCATTTTTTTCTACTGGCACAGATTCCCCGGTTAATGCTGATTCTTCGATTTGTAAATTAGCTGATTCAATAAGTCGTAAATCAGCAGGAATATATCTTCCAGCATCTAAAATAACGATATCACCTGGTACAATCTCAGTCGAATCAATTTCACTTATTTCACCATTTCTTTTTACTATTGCTTTAGGAGTAGTCATCTTGTTTAGTGCTTCAATTGCTTTTTCTGCTTTATACTCTTGAATTACACCAACTATCGCATTAATAAAGATTACTAATAATATTATTATCGCATCGACATATTCACCGATAATAAATGTGATGAGTGTTGCTCCTAATAAAACATAAATTAATACATCTTTTAACTGTGAAATAAAAAGCATAAATAAACTCTTACGTTTTTTCTCCTGTAATTTGTTTTTACCGTACTTATTTAATCTTTCTTCTAAATCCTTACTTGTAAGACCAATTTTAGGGTCAACATTTAATTCTTTTGTTATTTCTTCAATTGTTTTCTTATACCACATAAAACTTTCCTCCTTTAAGATACAAAAAAAGACCAACAAAATAATGGGATTATCCCCACTATTTTGAAGGTCTCGTCTTCAAGTACATACTTGCAAATTAACCGAGTAAAAACTGGGTTGACGGTTAATTACTTTATAAACTACTCCCCTTCTTTAATTATTATATGAGAATTTTACGAAATTTTCAATAAATTTAATTTTTTTATTTTCCGTTTAATAAATAACATTGGGGCATATAAAACATGAAAGACACCTAATTCCGCAAAGATTAGAAAAATAACATAATATGGCCAATCACCCATGTAATCTAAAGGTGTATGGATTTCAGGTTTTTCACGTAAAATCATATAATTTACTTCTAAGGCAAAATCAATTGCCATCACAAATAAACCATAAATAATTAAATATATATATGAATTCCACATATTTCGGTAACGAGGGTAATAATTATAAATTATATTCATAAAAATTGGGCAATAAGATAGTAAAACATGGTCAAGAAAAAATTGATAAAAACGAAAATGGTTATAACCATGATCTAATTGGGGAACGCAAGTAGCTTGTATACCAGCAGCTAAAGCCCAAAAATAAATTAAATTAAAGGCTTTTTTATTATTAATAATTAAAACAATTCCTAAGATAATTGTCGATATACTACTTAAATGTAGTGGTAAAAAATTATTTTTATCATGTAAATCATTGACAATTAACCATATTTTATAAACAATATGTGTAACTAAAAGCATCACACCTAAAAATATGCGAAAAAATCTTTTATGCTTTTTAATAAAATCGCGATAAATATATGTTAAAAAAATTAATGATAATGCAAAAAATAAAACAATTAAATGACTAGCTCCCATAAATTGAAAATAAACATCATTATATGGATCAGGACCAAAAAAGTTCCTCATTAGTTAATCATTCTCCAATAATTTTAACTAATACTCTTTTTCTTCTTTTACCATCAAATTCACCGTAAAATATTTGTTCCCATGGACCAAAATCTAGTTTACCATTTGTAATAGCGACTACAACTTCTCTTCCCATAATAGTTCTTTTTAAATGTGCATCAGCATTATCTTCATATCCATTATGTTCATACTGTTCATATGGCTTTTCAGGAGCTAATTTTTCTAAAAAACGTTCAAAATCATTATGTAGCCCTTGTTCATCATCATTGATAAATACACTAGATGTTATATGCATCGCATTACATAATAATAATCCTTCCTTAATTCCACTTTCTTGCAAACAATTATTTACCTCCGGTGTAATATTAATAAACTCTCGTCTTGAATTAGTATGAAACCATAATTCTTTTCGATAAGATTTCATAAATATCACCTCTTCTATATTTTATCATAAAAAAGATATAAAAGATGCATAATAAATGATAGACATAAATTGCAAGTATCGGAGGATTAGGATGTTTGATAAAGTGTTTCTACAAATAACCGTTGAATTATTAGGAGGATTTATTTCATTATTAATAAGCGTAAAAATTATTGGTAAAAGACAAATGTCACAAATATCACCCTTTGATTTCATATCAGCAATTGTTTTAGGTGAATTAGTAGGAAATGCGATATATGATGAAAAGGTTACACTAACACAAATCGTTTTTGCTTCTTTATTATGGACTTTATTATTATATATTACTGAAAAAATAACTCAGAAATTTGTTTTTCCGAGAAAACTTATTCAAAGTGCTCCAAGTTTTATTATTTATAAAGGAAAATTTGATTATAACATTATGAAAAAGGAAAGATTAGACTTTCCTGAAATAATATCTTTATTAAGAACAAAAGATGTCTTCTCAATCCAAGATGTAGATTATGCGATATTTGAAACTAGTGGTAATCTTTCCATAATTAAAAAATTATCGGGAAACCCAATACTTACGTTACCTATTATATTAGAAGGAAAGATTGTTAATGATAATATGAAATATACTAATCACGATGAATCATGGTTATTAAATAAATTACAAACGATGAATATTAAAAATGTAAAAGATATCTTATATGCAGAGTGGAATGCCAATGATGAAATATATGTACAAATGTTTTATGAATAAAAGACTTTTTTGATCCGTTCTAAAGCTTCTTTTAATACTTCTCTAGTGCATGCTAGATTTAATCTTACAAAGCCCTCTCCTTCTTCTCCATATACATATCCTTGATTTAACCATAATTTTGCATCATTATACAATAAATTTTCTAAATTTTTATGATCAATATTTAAAGCTCTACAATCAATCCATAAAAGATAAGTAGCTTCGCTGTTAGTAATCTTTATTTGCGGAAAATTTTTCGCAAAAAAACCAATTACTAACTTTTTATTATCTTCAATATATGTCATTACTTGTTCAAGCCACTTTTCGCCTTTATTATAACTTGCTTCACATGCAAGTAAGCCAAATATATTACTTGAACCTAAAGAAATTTTTTTGATAAAATCAAGATATTTATCTCTAATAGTTTTATTTTCAATGATAATATTTGATATTTTTAATCCCGCTAAATTAAAAGTTTTACTAGGTGCCGTGCAAGTAATACATTGATTAGAAAATTCACTACTAATCGAGGCAAAAGGTATATGTTTATTTCCTTTAAAAACTAAATCATGATGAATTTCATCAGTAACTATTAAAACATTATGTTTTAAACAAATTTCACCTATTTTTATTAATTCTTCTTTTGTCCACACCCTACCTACAGGATTATGAGGACTACACATAATAAATAATTTTACATCGTTGTCAATTATTTTTTGTTCAAAATCAACAAAATCAATTTGGTAGTAACCATCAACATTTACTAATGGTGAATTAACTAATTTCCGATTATTCTTAATTACTGCATCCATAAAAGGGTTGTAAACTGGTTGCTGGATTAATACCGCATCTTTTTCTTTTGTAAATGCCTGTACAATTATAAATAATGCCGTTACTATACCAGGCGTTATGATAATCCAATCTTTTTCGATTTGCCAATTATGCCGTCTTTTCATCCAATCAATAACAGCTTGATAATATGAATCTTGGGGATAAGTATAACCAAAAATACCATGCAATATCCTTTCTTTAAGTACCTCTAGCACTTCATTTGGTGCCTTAAAGTCCATATCCGCCACCCATAAAGGCAATACATCAAAAGGTGCCATATCCCATTTAACCGAAGCAGTATTTCTCCGATTTACAAATTCATCAAAATCAAATGCCATATTAATCCTCTCCCAATATCTTAAACTAAATGCTCAATTATAATTATAACATACCGCATTATACTAAGCAGTATTTTTTTAAATGGTGAAATTGATAATGGCTCAATAAGATTATTTTCATAACTAAATAAACCATCTGCTTTTAAACTGCTTTCTAACTTTGTTTCATAATAATTACTTAATACTTCTGCAAATTCTTTACTATCGATTACAAGCACTGATTCAGTACTTAAATAAGTACTTCTCGGATCTAAATTATAAGAACCGACGACACTAATCCGCTCATCAATTATATATGCTTTACTATGTAAGGAACCATCGCCTTGATATTCATAAAGGTTTACATTATCATAATGTAGCATCTTATCTTTATATTTTAAATAACCAGATATACCTAAAATATTTGGCGATGAAGCAGCTGAGTTAGTAAGAATATTTATCTCTAATTCTTCTTTAAAACTTAATCTTTTAGAAATTTCATTAGTAGGTACGACATAAGGGCTATTGATAAAAACTTGCTTATCTGCATTATTTATTAATGAAGCAATTACACACCACACTTGTGGTTTTTTTATATTTCTCTCTAAAGGATTATGAACAAAGTTAATTTTTTGCGTTGGATAAGACAATTCTTCCCAATTAAATTTCTTACTAAACACATCCTGATTTTCTTTTCGATATTTATCTAAAAAAGCAATAATTTCTTTTTGTCGTCTTAAACCGCTTTTTACTTGCCTTTTATTTAATTTCTTTACCTTAACTGTATAATTATGATTCCAAGTATAATTAAAATAGTCTTGCATTTGTTTAATTACGCTATTTTCATTTTCATTATAATTAATAATTATCGTATCTAAATCATAAGTATAATTATTAACATCAGTAAAGAAATAACGTTCGCCAATATTTCTTCCCGATATCATCGCCATTTTATTATCGATAATTAATAATTTATCATGTAAAAAATTATTAAATGTCCAAGGCTTAAAAAATTTAAATGTATCATAAAGTTTAATCTCAATATTAGGATGTACTTTTAAGGCATATAAAATATCTTTATTTAAACCCGATAGCTTATTATACTTTCCATCGATTATAATTTTTACTTTAACATTACGCTTAGCAGCTTCAAATAATTCACCTAAAATAATCTTCCCAACAGTATCATTATTAATATAAAAGTGCGATATTTCAATTGACTCTTGGGCATGATTAATTAAATTAATACGTGCCGCTAAAGCCTCATCATTATTTACTAAAGCAACCCTATCGCTATTAACTGTATCACCATAAAACGCTTCAATATTACAGTCACAACTATAATTATTAACTTTTAAATAAATAAGAGGCATTAAAATTACTGTAATAATTACATACAATAGATAAGTAATGAAAAGAATATTAATCGTTTTAATAATTCGTTTCAATAAAGACACCTCTTTTTAAAAATACATCATTTTTATTTTTTGTCTATCGCAACATATTTATTATTAAAGCTAAACCTAAAGATAATACTAAAGTGAAGTTTAGAATCACAAAGTTTTTAACCGATAATACAAAAGTATCTTTTTTACTTTGCGTTTTAGCAAAAATCATAATATTTTTTTGAACAATTATAAATGTCAATAATACTAAAATCGAGGTTAAAGGAAGTATTTTATATATTAACGCGAAAATAATAGCAATATAACCTATATAATATAATACCTTAAAAATTACTAACGATTTCTTCTTACCAATATAAATCGGTAATGTATAACGTTTATTTTCAATATCATCTTCAATATCACAAATATTATTTGCGAGCATAATATTAGCGATACCAACTGCAGCTGGAAGTGAAATTAAAATAATCTTTAATATTTTCAAATAATCAAAACTAAGACTTAAAATACCTGACTGCGTATTTAACGTTATCATATTTTGGTCAAAATTATGAATATAAACAGCTAAAAACGGTATGATGATACCCATAAATCCACCAGAAAAAATTTCTCCAAATGGCGTTCTTGAAATCGGTACTGGTCCAAAAGTATATAAAATACCAATCATAAAAGAAATTATCCCAATAATTAATACGACTATGTTAGTATTTAAATATAATAAAATCCCAAAAACAATTGCGATTGTAAGTAAAATAAAAATTGTCAGTAAGACTGTACTTTCTTTAAGATTATCTCTTACGATTGCGTTATGACTTTCATAACCATATCCTTCTTTTTTATTAGCTGTTTTATAATCAATATAATTATTGATAGCAGTAGTACACATATCAATAAATAATAATGAAACAAACATATAAATAAAATTTAATAAAATAAACTTATCAAAATAAAATAGTGAAAATAATGTGCCGATTAAAAATGGGATAATACTTGCAACTTTTGTTTGTATTTCTACAAGTTTCAAATAACTTCTAAAAGACATATAGTTCCTCCTTGTTTTATCCTCCTACACATTATAACAAATTTTAACAAACAATTACATATATTATCGCTTACAAATTTGATATATGCTATAATATTATTAGAAAGGGAGGAAGAAAATGGCATCAAATAATCTGAAAAATTTAGAAGAAAAATTAAAGGTTTTAGAGTTTAAATTAGAATTAATTTTAAAATTTACAAAATGTAATATCAATTTAAACTTAGATACTTGTAAATCAATAGATGAATTTGCGTTTATTACTGGCCTAAATAAAGTTGAGTTTGAAAAGCTTAATGAACTTTTAACTACACAAATTAACTTTTATAAATCATTTAGACATTCATCTTATGCTAGTCCAAGACAATATACAAGATTTGAAGAAGATATTGATGTATTTCAAGCTCTAAGTAAAGAAGAATTTGAAGAACAAATATTTACGATAGCACCAAAATTAAAAGAATATTCAAATGTATGCGAAAGAATTGCTCATATTAACGATATTTATGAAATGTATTATGATAAGCTTGCATTAGACATCAGAAGAGAAAAAAATGAACGTTTAGATAAAGAAACAAAATTATTAAATAGTTATAAAGATAATAAAGAAGAAATAGATAATCTATTTATAGAAATGAAAGCTTTAGATCAAGAATTGAAAAACAACTTAAAACAAGTTGATAATATTCTAGACTTTTTTACCGAAAATGAATTAATGAAAATAAGTATTTTTTATAATAGCGAGTTATGGGAAATTAGTGAAGATGATAAAAAAGTAGTTATAAATGAAGATAGTTATATACATAATGTATGTAAATATGAAAAAAATATGATTTTAGACAAAATAAATCTTATATTACAAGATAAAAAATGTGAGTACCACGATTTAATCGTTCATATATTAAAAAGTAGTCCAACTAATTCGAAAAAGATTGACGATTTACGACATTTTTATAAAGAAATGGAAGCCTACAATAAAAATGAATATATTGATAAAAACGAGTTATTAGTTTTCAAAGAAAAAATTAATAACCATATAAAAATAAGTGAAGAAATATTAAATTCATATAATGAATATATAAGTAATATAAAAAAATAGAGCTAATATGTTTTGGCTCTTTGTCAAATAGTGTGGGAAAATAATTTCCAATAAACTGATAAAGAGAGATTATAAAGGATTAAGCAGCAATGCTTAGTCCTTTTTTTTGAAATTTATTCTATTAAAAATAAGAATACGAAGTTTAAAATGATAAAAGCTTCTATAACCAAAAGCAATACGTTTAATTACTTTAATTTTATTTATTATTCCTTCAATAACGCCATTTGTATAATTAGTTAATAATGTATTTATTATATAGGATTTATTTTCTCTAAGAGTTTTAATAGATGTTTTCATATATGATGAAATATTAGGATAATTCTTTTCAACATTATCTAAAATATAATTAAATTGGTCTATTTTCTTGTTTTTAATACAACGTAAAAGATCCTGGTAAACTTCATAAGTATCTCTTAACTCTATATTTTGTTCAAGTAAGTAATTAACAACATCTTCTTGACACATCAAACCTTTAAAACAATGAAAATGTTGATAGTTTTTAATATCAAGTTTAGAGCGTTCTTTCAGTATAAGCTTCCAATAACGTTTAAATTTATTATAATTCTTTTTATCTTTATTCATAATAGCAACTCTAGTTTTATTTAATGAGCGTGAGATTAATTGAACAATATGGAATTTATCAATTACAATTTTAGCCTTAAGGAAAAGGGTTTTAATAAGAGAAATATATGGTTTATAGATATCAATAACAATTAACCTAACACTATTTCGGGCTTTCTTAGAATATCTTTGAAAGTATTTTATTAATGAGTTTAAACGCCTGTCTTCTACAATATCGATAATTTTACCTTTATCAGCATCACAGAAAACAAAAGACATAGCAAAAAAGACCGATTTAACTGATTTAAATTTATCAAAACAAAGATGTTTAGGCAAATAATTATAATTAGGTTTTTGTATTTCATAGAAACTGTTTATAACGCGATTTACTGTCGAATGTGAGACATTAAATTCTTTGGCAATATCACACTCTGATATTTTATCGTAGGCCTTAAGGGCAACAGCTGCCTTAGTATTGTTTGATATATAACAATGTTGATTAACAACTGATGTAGAAAGTATGAATGTACGATTACAATGGTAACAAATATAGCGTTGTTTTCTAAGCTTTAAATAGG
>Ga0209508_1002762_pt1 | contig 11038 bp, 15 predicted proteins | sample AD_UKC129_MetaG_FD_184427 | JGI IMG/M metagenome (GOLD analysis project Ga0209508, IMG submission 184427) | Active sludge microbial communities of municipal wastewater-treating anaerobic digesters from Canada - AD_UKC129_MetaG (SPAdes) (version 2) | ecosystem: Engineered > Bioreactor > Anaerobic... | reverse complement strand
CGGTTACCTCTATCAAAACAGAATGTATACCGACCTGTTTATAATCAAGGCGAAGCTGGCCGGTATAGCAATGAATGTTGAAAAAAATGACACGGCTGGTGGAACTGGAGGTCCAAGTTCTGGTGGAAATGGAGGTTCAGGTTCTGGTGGAACTGGAGGTTCAGGTTCTGATGAAACTGGAGAACAAAGTTAATTCGAAGTCGAGGAAAATGGTAAGGAGGGATAATTGATGTCTCTATACGCAGTGAAGGCGAATAAACAGTACAAAATTGCAGATGACGAAAAGCAGAAATATATCAACCTTGGATTCAAGATTGCCAAACTAGAAAATGGCAAGCTTGTATTCGAAAAGGAGGAAACGCCGGAGTCGAAAGAAATAATAAAGCTGCAAACAAAGATAAAAGAGCTTGAAGCTGAGTTGAAAAAGGCAAAGGAAGAATCAAAATCTAAGGGAGAGGGCAAAAAGGGAGAGGGCAAATAAGCTCTCTCCTATTTCTAAGATAGGGGGGTGAGCTTTGTGGCATATGCAACAAGCGATACATTGAGTGAAGAGGTATTAGAACTTGCTAGCAACAAAATTGATGAACTCACTTTTAACAGGATACGGGCCATTGGATTTGAGAATCTCACCGAGTTTCAGAAAAGTATGATAAAAAAAGCCACCCTACTACAGGCACAGTATTACGAAGACTACGGTACTGACGCGGAAAGTTTGAGTGGCTTTAGTGTTTCAGGCTTAAGCATGAGTTTTGACAATAATAGTTCTACTCCGACTGGTGTTAGCTCAGCTGCATATATGCTTTTGAAGCAAACCGGGCTAATGAATAGGGTGGTGTGATATGCTGCCGGACAAATTGCCAAAACTCCCCAAAAAACTATTCAATCAAGAATGGACTATATCGATTGACCAAAATGGAATCAGTGAGGATGGTGAACCATTAACTGCAGCAACAGTTACGGCTAAATGTTGGTTTAGCGGCAAAGCGCACCAGGTTATGAACGCAGAGAAGCAAATTATCCGGCTTGAAGGTGTATTAATTGCATTGGGTGATTTATTTCCCGAGTTGCAATCAATAGCATCAGGCACAGCCCGAAAAGGCGAAAAGCAGTACAAAATATACCGGTGCGAAAGGCCTCTTAATCCGGATGGTACCGTGTATGCTACAGTATTGGAGTTGATGTAAATGAAGGTCAAGGTGAAAATGAATAAGAGTGTGCTGCAGAAACTTTCCAATGCGCAAATTACGGCTTTGGAACAGACGGCAGAAGCAGTTAAAACTGATGTAATTGCAAGTCAGGTAATGCCTTTTGATACCGGTACCATGCAGAACGATTCAACAAGCATTGATACGTCAAAGTCAAAACAAGGTGAAGTTGCTATAAGCGTAGATACACCATATGCAAGGAGGCTGTATTTTCATCCTGAATACAACTTCCGGCAAGATAAAAACCCAAACGCAAAAGGTAGATGGTTTGATGACTGGATAGATGGAGATAAAAAAGATTTTGCGATTAAAGCATTCAAGAAAATATACAAAAGGCTGACAGGGGTGTGATGGTGGTGACATTGAAGGAAATTCGTGATTGGCTTAAACCGCAGATTGATGACATTACTGCAGCTTATATAGGCAGGATTGATGCATCACAAGAAAAAGTAATCTGTATCTATGGGCGACCATCATCCTCCGGAACAATAGCAATAGGTGGGCTTCAAAACACCTCGTCAGCAGTCAAAAGCATCAGCATCTTGGTCCAATGGTCTAAAAATTGCGATATAGCAGAACGGAAGGCACGAAGCATATATGATATTTTTCATGGCGCTCGTGCTGTTATAGGCACGAAAGAGTGCTTTTTTCAAATGAAAAATGATGAACCGATACTTGTAGGAACAAATGAGAATGACATATACGAGTATGTAATCGATTTAGACATTATTTATAAGAAAGGATGATGAATATGAATATGAATAAAAGCGGAGTAAATCCTGTTTACGAAACAACATTTGGCGTAAATCCAAACGGCAGAGAAGGAGTGGAAAGTGTAATTGTTAAAGATACTGAATCTCTTTCTATTAGTATAGATGGAAACGTTGAAGAATGGAACCCATTGGATGCTGGCGGCTGGACTCGTAGGTTGATGACAGCAAAGAGCATCAGCATTCAATTGAGCAGCAAGAGAAATTATGGTGACCCTGGCAATGATTATGTTGCATCTCTTGCATGGAAGACGGGGCAAGACTGTAACAGCGTGTTCACTATCAACTTCCCTAACGGCGATAAACTGGTGTTCGATTGCGTGATTAACGTAACTTCACTTGGTGGAGAATCTACGGCTACCGATACATTGGAGTGGGAAGTATTAAGCGACGGAAAACCACAATACATTGAGCATTCAGGTTCCTAAAAGAGGGGCATAACAGCCCCTTAAAATTTTATTGGAGGGATTTGTATGTCGAGAATGATAGATATTAGGTCAAAAATAACAAACCAATTGCCGGTAATACAAATAACAGACGAGATTGTTGTTACTGTAAATAACAGAAAAAGCAATATATTGAAGGTGCAAGCGTTTGTAATAGAGCAAGAAAAACAGGCAGAAAAGAATAGAAATGAGTTTGATGAAGTCAAATTTATGAATGATGTACTTACAATGCTTATCGGAGAAAAAAACGCAAAGGCTATTGAAGATTTGGATCTTCCGCTTCCTGATTATAAAACTGTATATGAGGAAATTATGAAGGCTGCTACAGGAGAGCAGGAAGGTAATCGATTTCAAAAGTGAAGCTTACTATGACCTATTTGAGGATTGGGAGCTTATAGAAGCAAGTTTCCTTAAACAATATAACATCAGACTCCGTCAGGATGATGATATGACCTGGCCGGAGTTTTGTTCTTTGTTGTCCGGTATTATGCCTGACACTCCCTTGGGTATGGTGGTTGCTATTCGAGCAGAAAGAAACCCAAAAGTTATCATGAACTTCACGCCAGAACAAAAACGAATCAGAAACGAGTGGATAAGAAGGAGAGCTCAGAAGCTAAAGGAAGACCCAGAGAAATATAAAGAATTCTGGGCAAACTTCCAAGCTTGGGCAAAAGCAGCCTTCAAGAAAGGAGGCGCTCATGGCGACAACAGTAGGTAGAATTAATCTAGGGTTATCTGTCAATAAAAAGACATTCAATAATGAACTCAAGGGCATAGCTTCAAGTGCTGAAAAATCAACATCAAAAATATTTGGTTCATTGGGTTCAAAAATTGGGCTGGTTTTGGGCAGTGCGGCAATAATTTCATTCACAAAATCAGCACTCAAGATGGGCAGTGACTTGGCGGAGGTACAGAATGTAGTCGATACTGTGTTTAAGAACATGAGTGGCAGCGTGAATGCTTTTGCAAGCACTGCCATAGATACTTTAGGCATATCCGAGACTTTAGCCAAGAAATATATGGGTATTTTCGGTTCCATGTCCAAATCAATGGGCATGACCGAAAGTCAGGCTTTTGATATGGCTAAGGCAATAACAAGCCTGACCGGCGATGTTGCTTCTTTCTATAATTTGTCATCCGATGAAGCATACACTAAGCTCAAGTCTATTTGGACAGGTGAAACCGAAAGCTTGAAAGAACTTGGTGTTGTAATGACCCAAGTAAACCTGGATAATTTCGCTTTACAACAAGGCTTTGGGAAAACAACTAAAAACATGACTGAGCAAGAAAAGCTTGTGCTCAGGTACCAATATGTATTGTCTAAGCTATCTCATGTTCAAGGCGATTTTGCTAGGAACATTGATAGCTGGGCAAATCAGACTAGGGTATTATCTTTGAGATTTGACCAATTAAAAGCTACAATCGGACAGGGATTAATTAATCTTTTTACACCCATAGTGAAGATGATTAATACTGTACTTGCCAGACTTCAGGTATTGGCTGAAGCATTTCAAAGATTTACTGAAATGCTGACAGGCAAAAAATCCGAAGTAAAGGGCTTGGGTGCTATATCTGCAGAAGTATCTGATGCTGCGGCAGGATTGAATGAAGGAGCCGAAAACCTAGGAGATGGAGCTTCTAAAGCCGCAAAGAAAATACAGAAGGCTTTGGCAGGCTTCGATGAATTGAATGTTTTAGACTTATCCTCAGATTCAGATAGTGGCTCTAGTGGACTTGGTGCCGGAGTTGAAACAAATTTGCTTGGTGATATGGCAAGCGGTACAGAACAAGCAACACAAAGAATGACTTCGGCTTTAGATGAGTTAAGAACTAAAATAGATGAACTTATAGGCGACTTTAAAGCCGGATTTAGTGAGGCTTTTGGTGAGTCTAATGTCGAGTCTATTTTAGAGAGTGCTAAAAACATCAAAACCTCTGTAAAAGATATATTTACGAGCCCTGAAGTAACTAATGCGGCTGGTACTTGGGCTAATAGTGTATTAACATCTTTGGGCAAGGTTACAGGTTCTGTCGCTGGTATAGGGGCTACGATTGCTGAGCTCCTTGTCGGTAGCATAGATACTTATTTGGTTCAGAATACTGATTTCATACGCAGTAAGGTAGCATCGTTATTCAACATATCTGCAAAAAGGGCTGAGATTTTTGCAAATTTTTCAGAAGCTATTGCGGATATATTTACTGTGTTTCGCGGTCAGAAAGCCCAACAAATAGGCGCTGACATAGTTGCTATTTTTACGAATAGCGGCTTATCAATATTAGAATTGGGTTTGCAATACGGTAATGACTTTTTGAATTATTTAACTAAGCCGATTATAGAAAATAAGGACAAATTTAAAACAGCTCTTGAGAATACGCTCAATCCAGTCAGCACTATTGTAGGCGCGATTAAAACAAATTTGGATAATATTTTTCAATCTATTTGGATAGCGTACCAAACATGGGTTCAACCAGCTTGGGATAATATGGAGAAGCACGCTACAAGGGTATGGGGTGCTGTGCTTGATGCCTATAATAAGTATTTAGCCCCCACGCTGGATAACATAGCAAACAAACTTTCAAATTTAATGTCACAGCACGTTACACCGTTTGTCAAAAATGCTGTAAACCTGATTGGGAAAATAACTTATGAAATATCGAGATTCTGGAACTTTGTTTCGCCATTCGTGTCTTGGCTGATAGATAAGGCTATTGCAAGAGTAGCGAATGTGCTAGAAAGGGCTTGGAATATCGTTGAGTTTGTATTCAAGCAAGCTATAGCTGTAGCGAATGACGTTATTAATACAATTAGTGGCTTAGTAGATTTTATTGTAGGAATATTTACTCTTGATTGGGAACGTGCTTGGAACGGCATTAAAGAGATATTTGATTCCAAAATTCAGCTTATTAAAGACATTATAACCAATACTAAAGATTATATCCAAGAGCAATTTAAAACTGCGTTAAAAGGCGTAGAAGATTTAACTGGGATTAAATTCGAAGATATAAAAGCTGCCTTCAATCGTGGTTGGGAAAATGTTAAAAATATATTTACAGATGTGCCGGGATACTTTCACGATAAATTTACAGAAGCGTACGATGCGATTAAAAAAGTGTTCAGCCCATTTGAGGAATTCTTTAGGGGCTTAGGCAGTGCCATGAAGAACGCGATTAAGGGCGGAATAAACGGAGCAATTGATTTGTTTAATAAGTTCATAGGATGGATAAACGACCGTATGAAGTTCTCTTGGGACGGTTTGACCATTGCCGGCAAAAAAATCTTTGACGGTGGCAGCATCAAGCTTGTAGAGATTCAACCTATACAACCGCTTGCCAAGGGTGGTATCGTAAACGCTCCGACTCTAGCGATGATAGGTGAAGCGGGTAAAGAGGCTGTACTTCCTCTCGAGAATAACACTGGCTGGATGGATGTGTTAGCTCAGAAGGTGGCTGTTGCTGTTGCTGGCGCAATTGCAGGTCTTGGAAATAATAATACCAACATAGGCCCTATAGAGATAAAACTCGAAGAAATGACCCTTGGAAAAGCAGTTATAAAATCCGTAAATGCATATCAAAGGGCAATGGGCAAGACATTGTTGGAGGTATAGAACATGGAAATAAAAATAAATGGTATTGAGATACCTGTATACCCTACCACTTTCAACGTTACTGTAGCGGATTTGGATAATGGAGAAACAAGCGGACGTACAGCAGATGGAAGAATGTATAGGGATAGAATTGCGGTTAAACGTAAGCTTGAAATGAGTTTTGGTATGCTGAAATGGGAAGAACTATCAGCAATTTTGCAATTAGTGAAAAATGAATTTTTTGAAGTATATTACCCTGATACAGAGTCCGGACAATACGAGACCCGGACTTTCTATTGTGGCGACAGAACGGCGGGAATAGCAGTGTTGCAAGACAATGTGTATTACTGGAACGGCTTGAAATTGACATTGGTTGAAAGGTAGGTGGGTGAGGTGTACTCTGTTGGTTCGCTTTTTCAAAATCTTATCATACAGCCGTACAGGCGATTTGAGGTCCGTGCGCTTGTAAATGGAGTGGAATACGGTGCAGACAGTATTGTTGAATTCACCATAGACGAGGCGATTACCGAGAGTGACGACTTCTCAATAGGAAACGCGATACCTGCAAGACTTGATATTAGCTTTCGTACGACGGACAAATTTCCAGTGAATTCAGAAATAAGACCATTTTTGCGATTGAAAGGCTCAACGGCAGATACAGAGTGGTTACCGTTGGGCTTTTTTTATATCGACAGCAGAAAATTTGAGAATGATGTGTGGAAATTCACTTGCTACGACAAATTGATGCAAGCGAATCAGCCATGGAAGACAAACTTGATGCTGCCAGCGCCAATGCGTGACGTAATAGACGAAATTTGCGAACAATTGAACATTACTCTATGCCCAGATACTGTTATCAAGCATTACGAAGTACCACTTATGACGCATGATTTCACCATGAGACAAGTGATAGGCTATATAGCTGCTTGTCACGCTGCAAATGCAAGAATCAACAAAGACGGAGAATTGTGTTTTATAAAATGCAGAAAATTTTCGCAAAGTGGGGTGTTCTAAGATGGCAAACGGTTATTTTGGTGGCGGTAGTGGAACGGAGCAAGATCCTTTCCTCGTTGAAGACCACCTTGATTTGTGGGAAATTCGCAACAATTTGTCCGCTCATTTCAAACAGGTTTACAATATTGACTTGAATTCATTCAATGCAAATGGCGGTTGGACACCAATTGGAAATTCTTCAACTCCTTTTACGGGCACATATGATGGAAGCGGATTTGAAATAAGGAACTTGTGGGTTGCAAATAAGCAATATGCTAGTCTTTTCGGTGTAGTAAGTAATGCAAAAATAAAAAATATATTTTTGTTAAATACATTAATTGTTTCTTCTACATCATCTGATTATATGAGTGGACTAATTGCGTATGCAAAAAACATGGGAGAGGACAGCATTTATAACTGCCATATAAAAGGAATAATAAACGAATCTGTTCAAAATATATCCCACATTGGTGGTGTTGTTGGACTTTGCTATAACAGCAGAAGTAGTATCGCAATAAACAAATGTTCGTTCGAAGGAATCATCTATGGTGGCGCTAGTTCTTACTATGTAGGAGGAATCGTTGGGCAGTCTCAAACATCTATAAAAAGCTGTTACTCACTCGGAGAAATTAGGGCGACTACAGGAAGTCCTAGATATTTGGGCGGGCTAATAGGAGAATTAGATAGCGATTGTTCATGTTCATATAGTTATTCGCTTATGAAAATTGATGGCGGCACTGTAGCATCTTTTGTGGGTGGCTTGGTAGGAGATACTGATAGCGGCGCAACTATTCTAAATTGTTGGGCACGTGGGGATGTAAAAGGAAATGATTATGTAGGAGGACTTGTTGGACGTCTGTATTCCACATACAGCTCTGTAAGCAACTGTTATTCTGCTGGAAAAGTTGAAGGTGCTGAAGGATCAAGTAATGTCGGTGGTTTAGTAGGTATAGCATCAAAACCTGATAAAGTAATTAATTCGGTTTGGGATATAGAAACGTCAGGACAAGTAACATCGGCAGGTGGCATAGGAAAAACAACTGCGGAAATGAAAGACCCACAGACGTATATAGATTTAGGTTGGGCTATATAAAGGAGAGGTAACAATGGAGTGGTTGATTGATTCAAATGTGAACGATGGTTATCCCTATCTTGCCGACCTTGGCGAGCCGCAGAAGTTTGACAGGCTTAATCTGTTTGAAGAGCCTGCACCTTACCATTTGTGGGTAATAAGGGATAGACGAAACGATGGTTATCCCTATCTTGCCAACCTTGGTGAGCCGCAGAAGTTTGACAGGCTTAATCTGTTTGAAGAGCCTGCACCTTACCATTTGTGGGTAATAAGGGATAGACGAAACGATGGATACCCATTCCTCCATTTTCAGTTCTCGGTACCGGTAATAAGCCTGAAAGATTACATCAGCCTTGAACAAGCCAACCAAAAGAAAGTGATAACAAAAATAGTTTCAACATATTCTTTTGATGGCGATGAAGTCCGCTACGAAAGAGGCGAAGGGGACGAATACAGCACCCTTAAAATCGAGAATCCATTTATGACGCAGGACATTATCAATGACTTGTATCAAGAACTATACGCATTCGAGTATGTGCCGTACAGCATGAATTGGCGTTGTTGGCCGTACCTAGAGCCGGGTGACCAGGTTATCATTGAGACGAAAAAGGGCGAGCTTTTGCGGACGTATATTTTGCAGAACAAAATCGTTTTCAAAGGCGGCTTGAAGGCTGATACCAAAGCACCTGCAAAAAGCCCGCAGGAATCTGAGTTTGCCCACAAAGGCACTCTGACACAAAAGATAGAGTATATTGACAAAACAAAGCTGACGGAAGGCAAGAGTTATTACGGAGTTCGTACTTCAAGAGATTTTGGCTTAAAAATTAAACGAGAAGACGGATTATCCGAAGTAACATTGAATTCTGATGTATTAGAGTTTTGTGCAAATGGTGAAAAGAAGTTATATTTTGATGTGCAAGAAGCACTGTACAAGTTCACAGGCAAAATAATAGCTTCGATGTTTGAGGGCGGGACAATCAACATCGGCAATGGCACGTTCGAAGTCGAGGAAAATGGTAAGGTCACTATGAAGAGTGGTGATATAGTCATCACAAGGCAGGACGGGAAAGCAAGGGTTGTTATATCCGAAGCTTCGGGCATGAGATTTCAAAAACTTAACGAAACTACGCAAGAATGGGAAGACACAATAGCACTTGATGCAAACGGCGAAGGTGTGATTATTGGTGGAACGATTAAAACTGCAAAAGATGGTGCAAGAATAGAAATCAGTAACAACCAAATAAGAAGCTATAACGATTCCGGAAAGTTGCATGGACTATCAACGAATAACAGTATAAATCGGTTTGGAGACTGGGAATTTTACGATGATGATACCCGTGTTTTTGTTGTTTATAATAAAACTTTAAAGCAAGGCGTAACATTAATGGCCGTTAATGGAGCAAGTCTAAATATTGGTTCTGCCGGTGACGTTCTTGTTCTTGAAGGATATATAAACCTGAATGGAACAATAAAAATCAATGGGAATACCATATCCTCCTTTGAATCAAAAACAGCAGGAGATACATTTGGCCAGACAGAAAAAGAAATGCTCCAAGAGACTCACGATAAATTGAAAGAGCTTCTCGATGCTATTAATGGCAACTAATCAAAAAATATGATATGATAATAGTGAAAATAATAAAAAATCAAGGGAGGAATGGATATGAAAAAGTTTGTATTGGGTTTTGCTTTAGGTCTTATAACAAGTATGGCCGTTGGCGTTTTTGCCGCAAATACAGATATTTTTACGGCTCAAAAGGCAACATTTGACATATACGTTGAAGGTGAAAAATTCGAGTCTGAAAATCCGCCGCTTGTAGTTGAGGGAAGGACGTATTTGCCCCTGCGGACAACTGGTGAAGCCCTGGGGGTGAAAGTTAATTGGAACGAATCCCTGAGGAGAGTTGAGATAGAAAAAAATAAAGAGGGTGATGAAGAAATGCTCAAAGAAGAAACGAAGCAAACAGGAACAACAAAGGATACTTCAAAATCAGGAGAAATTTTTAAAGAATTCGTGCAATCAGGTGTTGAATATATAAAAGAGGTAAATGGAGAATTATATGTAACAGTAAATGCATTAGGTGGAAACTATATACACAGAGAAGGGGACAATTGGTATATTTCTATTCCGGGAAGAGAATCTTTATTAGCCAAAGTAAATAATAGGTTGACGGAACATTTGATTGAAGACAGAGGATATGCACTTGTCAAATTGTCATCGATAGGTCTTGAAGCCGAAATAAACGGCGACACAGTAATTCTCAGATACAAATAACCAACATCACAACCAAGAGCCGCAAGGCTCTATTTTTTATGTTCAAAATTGGAGGTGTGAGGATGACGTACAATTTGAATGGCGAACTGTATGTTGAATCAAAAGAAGCCGCAAAGATGCTCTTCGAAAAATTGGCGAGTATTGCGGATGAAACGTTGTCAGACAAAAGAGACAACATATATATTGTGAGAAACTCTAAAAATGTGACAATTGCATTTGATTTGCGATTTGGCAAAAAAGAGCAAAGGGATGAAATCCGCAACTGGTTGACCGAAAAGCATGAATACGCTGCAAAAGGCATAATCCAGGAGCATACCTGCAACGATGATGAAGGTTTGCCATGTTCAAACTTTGTTGAGGTATTGAAGTGGGGTGATTGGGATGATGAATAATACACCGCCACCAGGGGCGAGGCTGTACTATGATTTTACAACGGACCCGTTTTGTCAAAAGGCACTTGATAGAAGCATGATAAATATACCTTTTGACAATTTGCTTACAAATTCACAGTTTGTGGACAGCGATGGAAACGGGATACCTGATAATTGGTCTGCTTATAATCCACCAGGGATTGTGGCTGATTATTCGTTGGAAAATGAATATGCCAAAATCGAACTAACTGAGAGCACGACCGCGTCGACTGGTCCGCAATTATCACAAAATATAACTAATATTGCTCCCGGTCAGGTGTTT
>Ga0209508_1002758_pt1 | contig 11046 bp, 11 predicted proteins | sample AD_UKC129_MetaG_FD_184427 | JGI IMG/M metagenome (GOLD analysis project Ga0209508, IMG submission 184427) | Active sludge microbial communities of municipal wastewater-treating anaerobic digesters from Canada - AD_UKC129_MetaG (SPAdes) (version 2) | ecosystem: Engineered > Bioreactor > Anaerobic... | reverse complement strand
GATGGACGCGGATGATATCGGAGCGCGGAGCATCTGGAGAGCACGGCGTTCTCACGTCAACAGCCTGTTGAACAGGAAGGGAACGGAGAGAACGGCCTGTCTTCGTTGCGTCTTGGCGTCTTGGCGTTGAAGAGTGGATGGGAGTGGGTTGTGCGGTTGTGGTTCTGAACGCAAAGGCGCAAAGGCGCAACGACGCAAAGGACGGCGAACGGCAAAGGCCTGGACCGCGAAAGGGCACGAAAGAAAGGCTTTGTCTCACGCGAAGCCGCGAAGGCGCGAAGGAAACGGAGCGCGACTCTGTGAGTCGCAGCAACGTTCGATGGCTCGGAGCGGTGAGGATTCTTCAGCAGTGGTGTCTGCGAATACGCGCACCTTCAACAGGATTAATGGTGGTGCGTACGTGCTTTTGCTGAACCCGGAGTTGCTGCCTTCGTTCAGCCGCTGCGACTGGTCCGGCTCCGGGCACAAAGTTGGAGGTGGCTCGGTTCTCTCCGTTCTCTCTGCAGGAGAAATTCCGCTTACTCCAGTCTGACCCGGCCGGTTCCAGTGATGACTTCGCCAATCGCCCATGCCCGATGTCCGTGTGAGCGGATGAACTTGAGGACCGGTTGGGCCACGTCGGCGGCGGTGATCGCAACCATGCCAATGCCCATGTTGAACACCTGATAGAGTTCTTCTTCGGCGACCGAGCCGCGCTCGGCAATCAGGCGAAAGATCGGAAGGATCTCCCAGGAACCTTTTCGGACGACGACATCGCGGTCGGGCGGCAGCACGCGCGGAATGTTGTCGATGAACCCGCCGCCGGTGATGTGGGCGAATGCGCGGACGGCGCGGCGGGAGCCCTTGTTGAAGCGTTTCAGGAGAGCCTGGACGAGGGGACCGTAACTCACGTGCACCTTGAGCAATTCGTCGCCGAGGGTGTTGCGCAGGCCGGGCAGGCGGCTGCTCGGTTTGAGTCGAAGGTCTTCAAAGAAAATCTTCCGCGCCAGGGAATAGCCGTTGGTGTGCAGCCCGCTCGAGGCGATGCCAATGACGGCGTCGCCGCGGCGGATGGTTTTCCGGCCGTTCAGCATGCGGCTTTTCTCGACGACGCCGACGATGGTGCCGCTGACGTCGTATTCGCCCGGCTGGTAGAAACCGGGCATTTGCGCGGTCTCGCCGCCGATCAACGCGCAGCGGTTCTCGGCGCAGGCGCGCGCGAAACCGCGAATGATCTGCGCGAATACATCGGGCTGCAGCTTCCCGGTGCCGAGGTAATCCAGAAAGAAGAGCGGTTCCGCGCCGAGCACGGCGATGTCGTTGACACAGTGGTTGACGAGGTCGGCGCCGATTGTGTCGTGCCGGTTCATGGCGAAGGCGATCTTGAGCTTGGTGCCAACGCCGTCCACGGAGGAGACGAGGACCGGTTGACGGTATTTGCGCGTGTCGAGAGCGAAGAGGCCGCCGAAGCCGCCGACTTTTTCCAGCACTTCGGGCCGGTGTGTCGAAGCGAGCAGACGGGGAAGGGAGGATTTGACCCTGTTCCCGAGATCGATATCGACACCTGCGCGCGCGTACGCCTTTTGTTTCATGCGGCGGGAAGTAAACCGGAAAGGCGGGCTTGAGCAAACTGAAATTCCGCGCCAGTGCGAGATCTCGAATGACGGCGAACGAACGGCTGCGCGACGGCTGAGCGACAAAGGCCGGGTTAACGGCGGACGGCAACGTCTTTAGGGAACCGCGAATGGACGCGAATGAACGCGAATGGCAGCGGAGCGCGGAGCCTTGTCCGCATGCTACGAGAGCTCAAGCGCTGCGGCTTCGGAATTCGGGTTTCGGGTTTGAGTCGCGCGCCTCCTTTCCCCGGGCCCTCTCCTCCATTCTGCGAATGGAGGAGAGGGAGAGGATGGCGAGCGGCGTTTTGCGAATTGCAATTCGGGACGGGCTGTGGCACCGATTGGCGTACGAGACTATGCGATGGCGGCTCCTGTTTTTTCTTTCCCTGGGGCTTAATCTCGCCCTGGCCGCGGGGTGGCTCGTTTCGGCGCGCCGCGATCGCGCGGCGGATGCCGTTGAAATCGTGTCCGAGTCCCGAGGGGAGCCGTTGATTCGCACCAACGTGGTTCTGCGACGGCAATTCTTCTCGTGGGACGAGCTGGAATCGACCGATTACCCGACCTACATCGCGAACCTGAGGGCGATTCGCTGTCCGGAGCAGACGATTCGTGACATTATTATTGCGGAGATCAACGCGTTGTTTGCGAAGCGTCTGGCGACGGAGCTGGTGACGCCCGAGCAACAGTGGTGGCGCAGCGAACCGGACACGAACGTGGCGCGGGCCGCGGCGGTGAAGATGAGGGAGCTGGACGTGGAGCGCCGGGAGTTGCTGACACGTCTGCTGGGGCCCGATTGGGAGACGGGCGATATGATCAGCCTGCCGCGGCCGTCGCGACCGGGCGTGGTGCTGGACGGGCCGGTGTTGGGAAATCTGCCGGACGACGTGAAGCAGCGGGTGGAGGACATCAGCGTGCGATCGCGGGAGCGGATGCAGCAATACGTGGACGCCCAGGCGGCGGAGGGCCAGCCGCTGGATCCCGCGGTGTTGGCGGAATTGCGGAAGCAAACCCGGCAGGAGCTGGCGAGCGTGCTGACGCCGCCGCAACTGGAGGAGTATCTCCTGCGGTATTCGCAAAACGCGGAAGCGCTGCGGGCGACGCTCAGAGAGCTGCAGTACTTCGATGCGACGCCGGAGGAGTTCCGGGCGATCTTTCGCGCTACGGACAACCTGGACCAGCAGATTGAGGCACTGGCGGGCCGGACGGATCCTAACAGTCGGGCGCAACTGGAATCTTTGCAGCGGCAGCGGGACCAGGCGTTGCGGACGGCGTTGGGGCAGGAGCGGTACGAGGAGTACATGCTGTTGCACGACCCGCTTTACCGCGCCGCCATGGCGTCCGCGCAGGAAGCCGGCACGCCTGAGGCCGCCCGCGCCATTTACGAGATCAATCTGGCCACGGCCGAGGAGTTTGCGCGGATCAACGCGAACACGAACCTGACCGAGCAACAGCGGGCTATCGAGCTTCAGCGCGCGCATCTCAAGCGTCTCGAGGCGAATGCGGTGGCGATGGGGCAGGAGATTCCGCCGGAGGAACCGCCTGTGCCCACGCCCGTTGAACTGCCGCCGGTTCCCTCCCTGCGCACGCATCCGTATGTGCTTGGCGTCGGAGAGAGCGTGGTCAGCATCGCAATGCGCTACGGCGTGACCATGGAGCAGATGCAGGCGGCAAATCCGAACGTGGATTTGAAGCGGTTGCGTCCGGGCGATCTTGTGCAGGTGCCGGATGCGCTTCAGGGCGAGTAAACGGGGTGAAACCCGGATTGCGCGGGGAGGCGGTGGGGGATGATGTTGCGGCATGAACTGGATGCCGCTTGCACTGTTCGTCAGCCGATCGCACGGCGAGGCCTACCGGAACCGGCTGGTGGAATCGGGGATCCCGGCAGAAATCCACGATACCGTTGTGCTGGGGCGCTTCTGGTATGCGTCCAGGCCGGCGTCGGGCGTGCGGCTGGAAGTGCCCGCGCGCGAGTTCGAGCGGGCGCACCGCAAACTGGTTGAATGGGACGACGGCGAAGGCGACATCGGCGGAGCCATTCGGTGTCCAGAATGCCGTTCACTGCGTATCTCTTTTCCACAATACACGCGAAGGTCGTTCATTCCGAATCTGGTCATTGGCGCGTTGGCGGCCATCGGGCGGGTGGAGAAGGAGTTTTATTGCGACGACTGCCACTACACGTGGCCGCGCGAGGGGCATGGCAAGGCGGCTATGCGCCCGCACTCGGCGCCCTACTACTTCATTGAAGATGTGCCGGAGAAGAAGGATTGAGGATTCAACATCGAACATCCAACGCCCAAGGGGAACGGCGGGGAATCGAACATTCAACATTCCACGCCCAGGGATTTACGATTAGCGCTCGTCCCACCCGAGCTCGCCCCACTGGATCGGGGGTGTAGGGCGACGGCTCGCGAGGACGCGCCTTCGCCAGCTTCGGCGTGGCGAGACGCTCGCCCCACCGAGATCAGGGTTATCGTGCGACGGCTCGCGAGGACCCGCCTTCGCCGGGCTGCGGCGTGGCAGGCTGCTCGCCCCATCAAGTCCGCGTTCATGCAACGGCCGCGTCAATCGTCAATCGTCAATCGTAAATCCGAAAAGGCGAGAGCCCGCCGATGGTGGCAGGCTCTCGGGCTGGTTTGTTGCGGATAGGCAGCTTACTCGTTCGCAGGAGGGGGCGGAGGTCCGCCCGGACCGCGACGCAAACCGCGTCCACCGCGGAATGCCGGACGTTCCAGTTCGCCGCTTCGCGTGCCATCACGGATTTCAGCGCGCTGGCGCTGGAGTCCACGGCGCGGGGGCGCTCCTGGACCGCGTTCGACACCGGGTCCACCGGGTCCACGGAGAGCGGGGCCCCCTGCGCCGAGGCGCGAACCAAGGCGGCCGGCCTCGACGTCCCTGCCGATGGCGGCGTATTCGCTTTCGTCGAGGACGCCGTTCTTGTTGGCGTCATACTGTTCGAGCAAGCGTTGCTTCCGGACTTCCGGATCCGGTCGGGGTGGACGCTGGCCCTGCTGTTCCTGCGGGGGGCGCTGTGGCCGTTCGCGGCGCGGACCCGGTTGTGCGAAGGCGGTGGTTCCGGCGAGCATCCCCATCGCTCCAATCAATGCCAATATCAGTGTTCGTTTCATAGCAGTCCTTTCATCGGTTGTTCTTTTCGGCCTCTGCGTCTGTTGCTTTGGCCATCTGCCGACAGTGTAGATCATGTGGACGGGAATCCTATTGGTTTGAGGGTAAACGGCCTTTTCGCGGGATGAAAGCGGTGAATTGCGGGATGAACTCACGAGAATTTCAGGAGTTCCTCGAGCTCGCGGATGCCGCGGGTGAGGGGAATCTGCCGGCCGTCACTGAGGAGGATGACGTGCTCGCCCTTGAACAGCGGCCGGACTTCCTTGATCTGGTCCACGTTCACGATGGTCGAGCGGTTGACGCGGATGAACTTTTTCGGATCGAGTTGAGCTTCGAGCGAGGCCAGGGTCTCGCGGATGACGTGGGTCTCCTTGCCGACGTGGAGGACGACGTAGTTGCCAGCGGATTCGAAGCAGTCGATCCGGGAGGTTCGAATGAAGGCGGTGCGGTCGTCGGTTTTGACGGGAATTCGGGAAAGGAACTCGCGAGGCTCGGGGCGTTCGCCGAGCAGCGCGAGAAGCTTCTTCGACGCCTCGTCCGCGCGGCGGCTGGCGAGGAGATCGCGGGCGCGCTGAAGGGCTGCGCGGAAACGGGACTGTTTGAAGGGCTTCAAGAGGTAATCCAGCGCATGCACTTCGAAGGCCTTCAAGGCGTGCTGGTCGTAGGCGGTGACGAAAATGACCACCGGCATCTGGTCGCGATGAAGCTGGCGCAGAACTTCGAAGCCGTCCATGCCGGGCATCTGCACGTCGAGAAAAACCAGGTCGGGATTGTGCTGGCGAATAGCGGCCACCGCCTGGCGGCCGTCGGCGGACTCTCCGACGATCTCGATGTCGGGCTCGGATCGGAGCATTGAACGGACGCGTTCGCGCCCGAGAGGCTCGTCATCGACAATGAGCACGCGGATTTTCATGCGCGTGTAGGCGGCGGCGCGGGCGTGAGCCTGTCGTGGAAGGGAATCAACAGTTCGGCGGAGAACCCGCCGTCGGACGAGCTGCTGAGTGTGAGGCGGGCGCGGTCCCCGTAGAGCGCCTGCAATCGCCCGCGGGTATTGGCGATGCCGATTCCCTGCTGTTCGCGTCCTGGTTGGCGTCCGGGCACGCCGGTGTTGCGGACGGTCAGGCGAAGATCCGGTCCTTCGCGGCGCGCGGAAAGGGCGATGACGCCGGCCGACGCTTCCGGTTCGATGCCGTGCCGGAGCGCGTTCTCGACCAGCGGCTGCAGGATGAAGGTGGGCACCAGGCCGTCCAGGGCGGACGCGTCGATTTCCTTTTCGACGCGGAGGCGGTCGCCATAGCGCACCTGCTGGATCTCGAGGTAGCGATCGAGAAAGTCGAACTCACGGCGGAGCGTGATTTCCTGTTCGGTGGTGTCCAGAGCGACGCGGAGCAGTTCGCTGAGGTTAACGATCATTTCATCGGCGGCGTCGGGGTCCTTGTGAACGAGGGTGGAAATGGCGTTCAGCGTGTTGAAGAGGAAGTGAGGGTGCAGTTGCATGCGGAGCGCCTGAAGTTTGGCGTCGGCGAGCCGGGCTTCGAGCAAGGCGGCGCGGCGTCCGCGTTCCTCGGCGCTGCGATAGTAGCGGAGGGCGTTGACGATGCTGACGAGGGCCCAGTAAACGGGGACGTTGAAACTGGCGCGAGTGACGAGCGCTTCGAGGATCGGCCGGCGAGGTGCGCCCATGCGCCGCCGCTGTTCTCTCAACCATTCGCCGGACTGGGGCGGCGAGTTGAGCTGGTCCGCGGGCGGCGGATTGGTGCCGGGGAAGGGAGCCTGGCGCTGGCGTTGAAGCATGGGGCGGCGCGGGCCTTCGCGCCGCGGGCCGGGACCGGGCGGCGGGACGTCGTCTGCAGGAGCCTGTTGCCATCCGGGTTGCGGCATGCGTTCGGCCAGGGAGGTCGGCGCGGCCCAGTTGCAGAACAGCAGTGCGCCGACGCACGCCAGCAGATGAACCGGGATGCTGACCGAAAGACGTTCATGATCGAAGGGAAAGCGCGTTGCCAGCCAGACGACTGCGGGTGACAGGATTGCCCATGGGAGCCAATAGCGGACCGCGAGTTGGAGGGCGGTGTCCCAGGCCAGATCGGCGGTGAACACCATCTGGCCGGAAACCATGAGGACCAGCAGCGCCCACAAGGCGAGCACAGCGGACCAAATCCAGAGATGCTGGCGCATGACACCAGGCCGATCCATCGGCGGGAGAGTAGCGCTTTCACTTCCCGAGCCAAATAAAAAGAAGCCGATCGGGCTATTGCCTCCCGATCGGGTATAACGCATGCTCTGGTGTCACCGAAATCAGATGTGCAAGCACCAATGGACGTGTTATGGCCAGTCAACTTGATCAATTGAAGCGGTTTACCCGCGTGGTTGCCGACACGGGCGATTTTGCCACGTTGCAGCAATACGCTCCGGAGGATGCCACGACCAATCCGTCCTTGATCCTCAAGGCCGCGCAAATGCCGGCCTACAAGGACGTGGTGGGCAAAGCCGTGGCGGAAGGCAAACGGTCGGGGGCTTCGGGCCAGGCGCTGCTCACCGCCATCGCCGATCAATTGCTGGTGCTCTTCGGGGTGGAGATTCTGAAGGTCGTTCCCGGGCGGGTTTCGACCGAGACCGACGCGAGCCTGTCGTTTGACACCGAGGCGCTGGTGGCGAAGGCGCGGCATTTCATCAAGCTGTACGAACGGAACGGAATTCCGCGCGAACGGATCCTGATCAAGATTGCCAGCACGTGGGAGGGAATTCGTGCCGCGGAAGTGCTGCAGAAGGAATCCATCAACTGCAACATGACGCTGCTGTTCTCGCTGCCCCAGGCCGTTGCCTGCGCCGAGGCGGGGGCGAGGCTGATTTCGCCGTTCGTCGGGCGGATTCTCGACTGGTACAAGGCGAAGACGGGAAAGGATTACGCTCCGGCGGAGGATCCGGGCGTGCGTTCGGTTCGCGAGATTTACGCGTATTACAAGAAATTCGGTTATCCGACGGAAGTCATGGGCGCGAGCTTTCGGAACAAGGGCGAAATCCTTGAACTGGCGGGATGCGATCTGTTGACCATCAGCCCGCAGTTGCTGGGCGAATTGAAGTCGTCCGAGGAACCGGTGGAACGGAAGCTCAGTCCGGAGCGGTTTGAGAGCGAGAAGATCGAGCGCCTGGAACTGGACGAGAAGAAGTTCCGCTGGTTGCTGAACGAGAATGCGATGGCGACGGAAAAGACTGCGGAAGGCATCCGCCTTTTCCATGCGGACGCAATAAAACTCGAGCAGTTCATTGCCGCGCATCTCTAACGTTGTTTCATCATGGATGCTGACGAGAGGGACATTTACAACTATTTGAAGTCGGTGCCGAACCAGTTCATTTCGGCGAAGGAGATTTCGCGCCGGGCGAGCGGGAAGCGGCGGTATCGCGAGGAGCCGGGCTGGGCCATACCGGTGCTGGCGCGCATGGTGGAGAAGTCTCTCATCGAAAGCGATTCCACCAATCACTATCGCGTCGTCACCAACGGCAAGTCCGGGCGTCCGAAGAAGTGGATTTCGCCTCATATCAGGCGGATTCTCGAAAAGAGCGGAAAGGATTTTCAGCATGTGATCCGGTTGAGCGACGACGACGACGATATCCTCTTCGACGAGCGAATGAAGAAGCTGGAGGAAGAAGAAAAGAAGGAGAGGGAGAAGGGGAAGGGGAAGTAGGCGTCCTCGTTTGGAGGCTTTGCCGTCGCGGGATCACGGGTGTGCCATGGTCCGTTGTTCCTGGACGCGCCGGACCCGGCGCTTGTGAGCCGCATGATCCAGCAGGTGGCGGACTTCCTCGTCGCTGATCGGCAGGAAATTGGCATACCAGGTGCCCACCGCAAAGAACGGTTCGGGCGTGTCGCCGCAAATCAGTTCATCCACCTCCGCGCGGAATTGGTCGCAAGTGTCCTTCGATCCGATTGGCACGGCGACGGTGAGATAGGCTGGCTCGCATTGGCGCAACGCGCGGATGGCGGCGCGCATGCTCGCGCCGGTGGCAAGGCCGTCATCGACGAGAATCACCGTGCGACCGCGTATCGAAGCCGGCTCGCGCGCTCCGCGGAAAGCCCTTTCGCAACGTTCCAGCTCCTGCGCTTCCTCCTGCGAGACGGCGTCAATGGCGGAGGGCGGGACGTTGAGCCGGTGGATCAGTTCCTCGTTGAGCACGCGGACGCCTCCCGAGGCGACGGCGCCCATGGCCAGCTCTTCATAGCCGGGCACCCCGAGCTTTCGGACCACGAAGATGTCGAGCGGTGCGTTGAGTGCGCGAGCGATCTCGAACGCCACGGGCACGCCGCCTCTTGGCAATGCAAGGACCAGCGCCGATGGATCGTTGGCGTGATGAACCAGTTTCTCCGCCAGAGCCCTCCCGGCATCCGAGCGGTCCTGATAGAGAGGTCCCATAGATCAGCGCGTTCGGGTCATCGGATGCAGGTGATTGGCAAACCACTCTGAGGCCATGTCGGCGATGAGTTCCAGCGCGCCGGGTTCTTCGAAGAGGTGGGAGGCTCCTGGAACGATCCGCAGCGCCTTCTCGCAGTTCAATTGGCTATAGGCGTCCTCATTCAAAGGGATCACCGGCAGATCGTTGCCTCCGACAATGAGCAGCGTGGGTGACTTGACCCGGGGGAGCGCGTCGGCTGCGAGGTCCGGCCGTCCGCCGCGGGAGACGACGGCGCTGATCATTTCACCGAGTTCAGCGGCCGCCGTCAGGGCTGCCGCGGCGCCTGTGCTTGAGCCGAAATAGCCGATCGTGAGATCACGCGAGCCGGCCCGGTCCACCGTCCAGAGAGTCGCCTCGAGAAGGCGACTCGCAAGGAATGGAATGTTGAAGCGCAGGTGACGCGTGTACGCTTCAACCTGTTCCTCCTCGGGCGTCAGCAGATCGAACAGCAGAGTGCCGAGGCGCGCCTGGCGCAGAGTCCGGGCGACCGCCTGGTTGCGCGGGCTGAACCGGCTGCTGCCGCTGCCATGGGCAAATATGACGAGCCCCGACGCTTCCGGGGGCAGAATCAATTCGCCCCGAAGCCGGACCCCCGTCACGGGAATGGTGAATGTGGAATTGTTCATCTTTCAGTGGCTCAATGAACCGTTGAAAGACCGGGGCTTCAATTACCTTGAAACCCCCATTTCGCGCGCGGCGAACACGCTATGGCCGGACACAGCTACGCGTCCCGCAAGGCCAGTCCGGTAAACGATCCCTACGCCTCGCGCACGAAAGCGATCCACTTGTTGGAACAAGGCGTTTGTTGTTGAAGAGCCGGGCGGAAATCGGAGAGAGTCCTGCGGTCCACGGCACACCGGGCCGGCACACACATGAGCAAGAAGAGCGAACACATCGCCGCGAGAATCCGCCAGTTTGAGGGCAGGGGACTCGACCCGCATTACTTGGGATACTTCGACTGTTTCAATCAGCGGTTGTACTTCGAAGCGCATGATGTGTTGGAGGAACTCTGGCTGCAGGATCGACATGGAGCGAACGGCAACTTCTACAAAGGACTGATTCAACTGGCCGGCGCCTTTGTGCATCTGCAAAAGGGCAGGCTTCGCCCCGCAGTGGCCTTGTTCCGCCTGGCGGAAGCGAACTTGAGGAATTATGCGCCGATGCACGAGCGGCTGAATGTGGGCGGAGTGCTGGAGCTGATCGAGATCTGGGTGCGGCGGGTGGAGCAGGGGGAGGAAAACCCGCTGCAGGCCGGGAACGCGCCGGCATTGAGACTTGAGGGGTGAGATCGGAGATCGGGAAAAGCCGAGGTCTGAAGTGCGAAGCCTGGTCGCGGCGCAGCTTGTTTTGGCGTTGTTAACCGCAAGGAGCGCAGAGAGCACAGAGAACGGCGGAACGGCTACGACTTTGGGAACCGCGGATGGACGCGGATGGACGCGGATGATATCGGAGCGCGGAGCATGGCTCCGCATGGTGTTGGAGAGCACGGCGTTCTCACGTCAACAGCCTGTTGAACAGGAAGGGAACGGAGAGAACGGCCTGTCTTCGTTGCGTCTTGGCGTCTCGGCGTTGAAGAGTGGATGGGAGTGGGTTGTGCGGTTGTGGCTCTGAACGCAAAGGCGCAAAGACGCAAAGGACGGCTGACGGCAAAGGCCTGAACCACGAAAGGCACGAAAGACACGAAAGACACGAAAGGCACGAAAGACACGAAAAGAAAGGCAAGGCTTTATCTCGCGCGAAGCCGCGAAGGCGCGAAGGAAACGGAGCGCGACTCTGTGAGTCGCAGCAATGGCCGAGAGCTCGCGGACGGCAAAGGCCGGGACCGCGAAAGGGCGCGAAAGGAACGACTGGCGTACGGCGGAACGGCAACGGCGTTGTT
>Ga0209508_1002754_pt1 | contig 11062 bp, 7 predicted proteins | sample AD_UKC129_MetaG_FD_184427 | JGI IMG/M metagenome (GOLD analysis project Ga0209508, IMG submission 184427) | Active sludge microbial communities of municipal wastewater-treating anaerobic digesters from Canada - AD_UKC129_MetaG (SPAdes) (version 2) | ecosystem: Engineered > Bioreactor > Anaerobic... | reverse complement strand
TTAGCAGTAGATGACCCTAATGCTGCTATCCAGCAAATGCTTGAAGCAATAGAGAATTTCTATTCCTGATATGAATCTGGAAAGTCTCAATCCTATCCTTCTGGCATTAATAGGAACCATCTTTACCTGGTTAATGACTGCTGCAGGTGCCAGTCTTGTGTTCTTTGTGAAAAGAATCCAGACCTGGTTTATGGATACAATGATGGGTTTTGCGGCAGGAGTAATGATTGCTGCCAGTTTTTGGTCTTTATTAAATCCCGCTATGGAGATGACAAAAGGTAATCCTTTTCCTGCCGCAATCGGTTTTTTAGCTGGGGGTCTCTTTCTTTTTGCTGCAGATAAACTGCTACCACATGAGCACTTAAGTGAAGAAACTTGCTCCAGTGAAGGACTTAAAACTCCCTGGGGTGAATCCACTTTATTGTTTCTGGCAGTTACAATGCACAATTTTCCAGAAGGATTGGCTATCGGTGTTGCCTATGGAGCTGTGGCTTATGGTTTGGAAACTGCTTCCTTAGCTGGTGCAATAGCTTTGACCATAGGTATTGGATTGCAAAACCTTCCAGAAGGTGCTGCTGTGTCTATACCCTTAAGGAAAACAGGACTTTCAGCTGGAAGAAGCTTTTTCTGGGGACAGATTAGTGGAGCAGTTGAACCTATAGGAGGAGTGATAGGAGCAGCATTAGTATTGATAGCCCAGCCATTTTTGCCCTATGCTCTTTCTTTTGCTGCTGGAGCAATGATTTATGCTGTGGCAGAAGAGGTGATACCACGCTGTCAAAATGGGAAATATGCCCATTTAGCAATGCTTGGATTGATGCTCGGTTTTGTGGTTATGATGGTTCTGGATGTGGCTTTAGGCTAACAAAGAGAAAGCTTAACGCAATAGTTCCCGCACCAAAAGAGGTATCATAATTTCATGATGCCCTATAAAGTAATAACCCTTTCCTCCTTTTTCTACAGGACGACGAACTACATTCTCTAACTCTCTATATTGTTGATTCATATCAAACACTGCAGTAGTAAAATCTTGAATTGTCCCATAGACATTGCGAGCAACGGTTAATGCTTTAAGGAACACTTCTGGAATTATAACAGCAGAACCCATATTGATGAAGACTCCACCATTATTTAAATTTTTGACTTGCTCACAGAAAATACGGAAGTCCCTCATACTGCAATCACCAATAGCCTTACCATCTGCATAGGGTGATTGATGAGTGATGTCCGTTCCCAGAGCTATATGGACAGTAACTGGGATATTATATTTATAAGCTTGAGCTAAAAGAGAAATTTCTGCATTAGGTGCATTTTCCAGAATATCCTTTCCTAAAGCTTCTCCATAACCCAGTTTTTCTTCGCTGGCTCGGATAATAATGCGGTTTATAGCATTTATAGTTTCTTCTGCCATACCAAAAGTGCCATCTGCAAGACCTTTGCTCACATCTTCAGAAGTTTTTCCAAAATAAGCAAGTTCAAAATCATGAATGGTGACGGAACCGTTCACAGCAAAACATTTAGCTATCCCTTCTTCCATAAGTTTTATCAACAAAGGTGCTAATCCACATTTAATAATATGTCCACCTAAACCTATAATAAAAGTTTTATGGGAATCTCGTGCCAGGCGACAACGATTGATAAATTCTTTGAACTCGGCACCTTTGAGAATGTCTGGCATACTATCCAGTAGATTATCAGAAACCTGAGCAAAGGAAGAAGAGTCTACCTTGCTAAATCTATTCTGGACTGAGGCAAAATGAATCTTAGAAAGGTCTATTTCATTATATCTGCTCATTTTTTCTCTTTAGATAACGGTCCTCTTCACTGAAGATACAACCACAATATTTTTGACGGTAAAGTTCTGCTTCTTTGGAAAGACGAACTCCTTCTGACCATAAAGTTCTCCAATCTCTATAGAAAAAAGGGATATGTTTCTCTTCTGCTATTTCTTCACCAATTTCTTTTATTAGGTCGTGTTTCTGGTAGATACTATATAAAAGAGTGGTAGAAAAAGCGTCATAGCCAAGCTCTAATGCAGTTTGAGCAGTCATTTCTAAACGAGTGCGAAAACAATGTCTACATCTATCATCAATATCATCAGCTACTGCTTTAACAAAATTCCTTAATCCATAATCATCATGCAAAAGGAGAGGTATATCTTCTTTTTCAGCAAAGGTTTTTAAAGTCTGTAAACGCATTCTGTATTCTGTTACAGGATGCACATTGGGATTATACCAGAAAGAAGTGAAAGACAAGCCTTGCTCTTTAAGCTGATGATATGGGGCTATCAGACAAGGTGCACAACAAGTATGCAATAAAAGATGCTCAGGGAAAGCTAAAGTTTCCATTTTAGCTTAAAAAAGGTTAGCATTTAATACTGTTTAAGCAAAGCGGATGCAACAATGCCTCTCTGAATCTGGTTAGTGCCTTCGTAAATCTGTAAGATTTTAGCGTCACGCATCATTTTTTCCACGGGATATTCTTTCATATAACCATATCCGCCAAGTACTTGAACCGCATCGGTGGTTACTTTCATTGCCACATCTGAAGCAAAATATTTGCACATAGCTGATTCTTTGCTATAGTCTTTAGCACCACTATCAATCAATCTGGCAGTTTGATAGACTAAAGCTCTTGCTGCCTCAATCTCAGTTGCCATATCAGCTAACATAAATTGAATAGCTTGAAATGAGGATATAGGTTTACCAAATTGTTGTCTTTGTTTGGAATAGGCAATAGCAGTTTCAAAAGCACCTCTGGCAACACCAACAGCTTGAGCTCCGACCATAGGACGAGATTTATCAAAGACCTTCATCGCTATAATAAAACCCATACCTTCTCTTCCGATGAGGTTTTCTGCTGGAACGATGCAATCTTCAAAGATGAGTTCACGCGTGGCAGAGGCACGAATTCCCATCTTATTTTCTTTTTTACCAAAGCTGAAACCAGGAGTTCCTTTTTCCACGATAAAACAGGAACAACCGCGAGCACCTCTGGTCTTATCAGTCATTGCAAAGACGCAATAGATTTCTGCTTCACCACCATTGGTAATCCATTGTTTAGTTCCATTTAGAATGTAGTGGTCTCCTTCTTTCCGAGCAGTGGTTTCTATTGCTCCAGCATCAGAACCGGCATTAGCTTCCGTAAGAGCGAAAGCAGCAAGCTTTTCTCCTGCCGCTATCTGAGTTAGATATTTTTGTTTTTGCTCCTCTGAACCAGCAATCAAAATGGGATACATACCCAAACCGGTAGCTCCAAAGGCAAGAGAAATGCCCATATCAACGGCACAAAGTTCTTCCGTGACAATGGCTAAATCCATAACTTTTCCACTTATTCCGCCATATTCTTCTCCTACCAGGATGGCAAAAAGGTCACTTTGACGCATCACTTCAACTATATCCCAGGGGAAGATTCCTTCCTCATCATATTTTTGTGAGACGGGTTTCATCTTTTCATTAGCTATTCTTCGTGCTATTTCTTGCATCTCTAATTGTTCTTCGGTTAGAAAATAATTCATCTGAGAACTCCTATCTATTTTTTAGATTAATCTAATTTCTATTTAAAAAGCCTAAAGTCAAGGAAAATCTGAACTCTATTAATTCTTAATTAATAATTTGCCGGAATCCTTCTTTGTTCCCTGAATAATTCTATAAAGATAAATCCCCGGAGTAAGTTCATTTGGAATAATGATTGGAGAAGTCTCTCTTATTTGTGTCTGAAAGACCATCTGTCCCCTGATATTATAAAGAAATAGCTGACTGGAATCTGCTATTTTATCTGAAAAATGTAACTCTTTTCCAAAAGAATAGGGATTAGGATAAATCTTTAACTGGGGGACTATATTACATTCATCTTCTAAAGATGATACTGAAGGTGCGACCATAATGTCAGTGGAGGAAATTCCTGCAGAAAAGGTGTTTAATAAGTTAAAATCATAGTCATAGACTGTAATAATAGAGTTGGAAATCCAGTTTTGATTTAATAAAGCTATTATTTCTTGATTACCAGCTACCATAAAAGCGTTATAATTTAATGGATTAATGGCGCTATGATAGATTTCAAAAGTACTGGCATTATAACTATAGAGCGCATTACTCATTCCTTCTCCCACATAAGCAATGCCAAAGTTGTTTATCCAGATATTGCCAGGATGTCCACCTATATCAAGTCTTTGCACCAGAGAAAAGTCTTCCAGACTAATAATGTCTATCTTTCCTGAGATGTTACTCCAGTTTCCTGTGCAAGCTATGTGTAAATAGTTTCCATAGATGCAGGCAAATTGAGGATTAGTCCAGACAGGGATAGTTTCTATCACCGAAAAGGAATTGAGGTCTATTACGGATATAGAACTATCTGAATAATTAAATTGATAACCTCCAGTGTTGCAAACATAAAGTCTTGAACCATCGGAACAAAGTCCTTCCGGTGCAATTCCTACATTTAGAGAAGAGACCACATTATTTGTTAATAGGCTAACTTTGTATAGTTTATTGGTAAATAAGCCCGTTACATAAAGATAATCTCCCACCTTGAGCACATCATAAGGATTGCTGGAAGATTGTATGGGAAGAAAATAAAGACTGTTGCCCGTAGAGCGTGAAATAACCTGAATAGCGTTATCTCCAGAGCATACCACATAGATATTGTTATCATCCATATCCATAAGATTAGGAGTTAGACCTAACTGAGCAAAGGTATTATTAACTGTTCCGGTCTCAGTATCAATGCGAGAAAGAGTGCGTGAGACGGAATTGACTACAAATAATTCTATGGCATACAAGGAGATGGAAAAAAGGCAGATAAATACTGCCAGAAGTGTGATTTTTAGTTGTTTCATTCGGTTCACCTTATTCTTAATATTGAATAGGGATGAACTACTTTGTCATTCTGTTAATGCAACCGTATAACAGAAATGTTATTAGTGGCAGGTTTCCTGGCTTGCAGCGGCTATAAAGAATCAGCCTTCCCATTTTTTTAAACAGTGACTGATTCAGCCCTTGAGCTGCTTACAGTGGCGGTTTCCACTCTCGCTTTTCACGAGATTCCCTTTTACCTATCAAGTAGCACCATCTATTCTATTTTCCAGTTTTCCTTAGAACCTTTTTATGTCAATTCCAATTTCATCGGACTTTTAATTTATCTTTCGTTTGTTAATCATTTTTAAATTAGTAAGTGTAAGAAACAGCGTAACACTATATCTGACTGTATCTCGGTTAATTCCTGAATAAAAAGATAGGAATGAGGTAAGTTATTAATTAAGTGAAACCCTAATTATAAATAAATAAAGCATATTCTTTCCTCTTACTTAAAAAGAATATGCTTTTAATTTATTATTAAGCTTGTATATTTACTTCATCAATATCATTTTGCGGGTGGCTGAGAATTTTCCAGAACGCATATGATAGTAATAGATTCCGCTGCTGACAGGTGAACCCTTCTGGTCTGTACCATTCCAGGCAATCTGATGAAAACCTGCAGGGTATTCAGTATTTACAAGATTTTTAACCAGTTGTCCTTTTTGATTGTAGATATCCAGAGTTACTAGACCAGGGGTAGCTAATTCAAATCTAATTGTGGTTTCAGGATTAAATGGATTAGGATAATTGCCATACAAAGTAGTAACTAATTGAGGAACAGTATAATCATTATTAGGAGTGGCTTGATAGATATTTCCACTGCGATTCCAGGTTCCCAGATAGCAATACCATTCATAAGATTGAGCGGGACGCTTCACATCTATTACATAGATAGATTCATCGTTTGGAATCACGATATCAATATCCCCATCTCTATCTATATCACTCAAAGCAGCAGATACTTTTATATTACCACCAATCGGAATAGGGAAATTAGGAGATTCAGTGCCATCAACTCTAACGCTATGCAAATAGCCATCGGAATCTCCAAAAATAATTCCATCATAGTTATCACCATCAAACCGAGCTACAACGGGAGTGCATTCTACAGTTTGATTGATAGAAAGAGGTGTATTGGGATAATCTGCTCCAGAAGGAGTGAGTACATTAATATTGCCTGAGGCAGTAATCACAATTATTTCTATTATTCCGTTATTATCCACATCAGCTACCACAGCACCAGTCTTGATTTGTCCCCCCAAATTTTTTTGGAAAAGCAAGGTTCCATCGTGATTATAAGCCAGAACATTACCAGTAGCGGTAGTTGTAACTATAATTTCAGGATAATTATCATCATCCAGATTAGCGATGGTTATAGGATTTTGAGAACCTCCTTGCATAGAAACCGGGAAGCCGGGTATATTTTGAGCATTAGTGCTATTGATTGCATTTAAATTGCCAGTCATAGTTGCGACAATTATTTCATGATGTCCATCTCCATTTAAATCACCAATAGCAGGGATTCCAAGACAAATACCTTGCGCTGAAACTGGGAAATTAGGATAAGCAGAGCCATCCGGATTGAGAACAACAATATTTCCAGTCTGGGTGAGAGCAATTATTTGCTGAGAATCATCCATAGCAAGGGAAGCGATAACAGGTCCGTTACGAAGAATTCCACCTGAGGGAACCGACCAGAGAATGGTTCCGTGCTGATTGAAAAGTACGATGTTATTATTTTGCAAACAGGCTGCAAATTCTAAAGTACCATCATAATTCACATCTCCCATTGCCAGTGAACCAACGATGGCAGAACCCAAGTTGAGCGGAAATCCTTCCAGTTCGGTTCTTCCATCAGGTTTTAAGATATGTACAATTCCGGTTGGTTCTGAGACAACTATCTCTTTATCCGAGTTAGAGTCTAAATTATATATTATGGGACTGGAAGTAGAAGCTCCACTGAAATTTAGGGGCCAACCCACTTGATTCAAAGTGAGTGGTATATTAAGAGGAAGGACTCTGTTATAGGGATAAGGGGCAGATTGATTGGCGGTTACCGTAAGTTCAAAAGGAATAGGTTCTGAAGGTAATGTGGCGACTGTTTGAAAAATGAAAGGTTGATTATTATTCCACATAGTACTACCGGCAATAATAGTTCCATAATTAGCAGTATTTTCTATAATTGTGACCCCAGGATAAGTGGTAGAAAGAGTAACACTAAGGTTTTGTGCATCCAACCAGGCAAGACCAGTGTAAGGGTCTATATAATTATTCAAGGAAACTTTTAACTTTATAGTCTCTCCAGGATTAGGAATGCCATCACCGTCACCCTGGATTTCTTCCAGTGAGTAATCTTCAATGGTTATATAGGGAATCTTATCATACATAGTAGCGGCAAAGGCATTGACTCTTCCCGCACCAAGCATTCCTACATAATCAGGATTTTTGTCATAAATATAATCAGCGGTATGCATTACTCTTTGCATTAACTGTTGAGGGGTCAATTCAGGATTTAGAGCTTTAACCAGTGCACAGACACCTGCGACAATAGGTGAAGCCATAGAAGTGCCACTATTGGATTCATAACCGTTATTAGCGATAATTGTAGAAAGGATATTTTCTCCAGGAGCGCAGATATCAATGGTTGCACCATAATCAGAAAAACTGGATTTTATATCATTGCGTCCCGTTGATGCCACGCAGAAGGCATTTGTGCAATCTGCAGGATAAACCTGATAAGAACTATTATGTTCAGTATTTTCATTTCCAGCCGCAGTGACCACTAAAGCACCGAGATTGGTAACATAATTAACAATAGAATTGGGGTAAGCTCCATTTCCAACGCTTCCCCAGCTGGCATTGATGATATCTGCTCCTACTTCTCCAGCATATTTAACCTGGTCATAGGCAAAAGAAATACCCTGTGATGGAGAGGAATCTGGAGCGCCTTTGCAGATGATTAGTGAAACTATTGGTGAGGTTCCAACCACTCCTATTGCATTATTTCCAACTGCTCCAGCACAGCCAGCAACATGAGTGCCATGATAATTGCTTGCATAATTCTGGATAGGATTATTATCATTAGCATAAAAATCCCAGCCAACGAGGTCATCTATTTTATTTCCACCTTCTCCAGCATCAATTCCATCACCACCGGATATAGTACCAGCATCCCAATTAATAGTCATACCAGGAGCTTCAGCTGGATTAATCCAGATATTACCCCGAAGGTCAGGATGATTCCATTTCACACCAGAATCGGTTATCGCAACTTTAACATTATGTGAACCCTGGATATAATCCCAAGCATCATAACTCCTGATAACATCATGGACATATTGTTGGGTGATAAGAGGGTCATTGGGAACAAACTTGCTGCGGACAATACCTTCCAATTCAGCGTAAATAAGGTTTTTATCATTAGATAAAGCTTCCACTGCTTCATCTATATTATCATCAGAGGCTAAAGTTAAGCGATAGGTGTTTTGAAGATATAAGCCATTGTCATTCCAGGTGGGATCTTTAACATAGGGATGCATCTGTTGCATATCTACTATTCTATACTCCTGAGCGAGCTTATCAAAGGAGGAGATACCAGTTTGAACGACACCTTCATTTTTAGTAAAATCAATTTTTCCAGTATCATTACCAATAGCTGTTTTAGTAAAGCATACTATAATAGATTTTGAGACGAAATAATCAGGATCAAATTTAATGGCAAAGATAGCTGTTATTGCCACTATAAGAGAGATGATAATAATAAATCTTTTCATTTTTACCTCGGGAAAATGGTCTTATAAACTTCATTATTAAAATAGATGTTTTAGTCAATCCTTAAAATTATTATAGTTGCTCATCAGTACAGGATAAGTTTTTCTTTTTCAGCGTATTGACGAAAGTAAATGTCTTTAATTAAACTATTTTGGGGATTTATTAATTCTGGGTCTTGAGCTATAATCTGGAAGGCATCTTTACGTGCTAATTTAAGGATTGGCTGATCGGAAAATAAATTGGCAAATTTGAAATGAGGTAAACCGGATTGTTCTGTGCCGAAGATTTCTCCTGGTCCTCTTAATTCCAGATCCTTTTCTGCTATGAGGAATCCATCTGTAGTAGAGGCTAAAGTGGCAAGTCTTTCTCTCGCTATATTGGTCGCAGGCATATGTTCTATAAGATAGCAATAAGCTTGTTGTCCACCTCTTCCAACTCTGCCTCTGAGTTGATGTAATTGAGCTAAACCAAAACGTTCTGCGTGTTCAACTATCATTACCGTGGCATTAGGGATATCAAGTCCTACTTCAATAACCGTAGTAGAGACCAGAATTTTTATTTCTCCATCTTTAAAACGACGCATTATATCTTCTTTTTCTTTAGAAGACATTTTCCCATGGATAAGAATGCAGGAGTATTGAGGGAATATTTTAGTGGAGATATAATGATGCATTCTTTGAGCATCCAAGAGGTCAACCTTATCAGATTCTTCAATGAGAGGGCAGACGATATATACCTGTCTTCCTTTTTCCAGTTCCTTTGCCACTTCTTTATAGACCAAATCAATTTTTTGGCTGGAACGGATGAGGGTTGTGACCGGGATACGATTGGGTGGAAGTTCATCAATAATACTAACTTCCAGGTCTCCATAAACAGTGAGAGAAAGGGAACGGGGAATGGGAGTAGCACTTAGATAGAGTAAGTCTGGATGTTTGTGTTTTCGGGCTAAAGCAGCTCTTTGTTGAACTCCAAAACGGTGTTGTTCGTCAATAGCAACAAAACCTAATTTGTCAAAAGAGATTTCGCGCTGGATAAGTGCGTGAGTGCCAATAATGATATCAGCATTTCCTTCTCTTATATCGGTTTTTGTTTGTTCTTTACCTTTATAGGTTCCGCCTTTTAGCAATGCTACTTTTACTGGTAAACCTTCTAATAATCTGGTGATATTATGGTAATGTTGGTCTGCCAGTATTTCTGTGGGAGCCATAAGTGCTGCTTGATAACCATTTTCCACAGCTAAAAGCATAGCAAAGAGGGTAACAATAGTTTTTCCAGAACCGACATCACCTTGAAGTAAACGAGACATCTGTTTATCCGAGGTCATATCAGCAAAAATCTCATTTATAACACGTATTTGAGCATTAGTCAGTTTAAAGGGGAGCTTATTATAAAGCTGAGCTGTAAGTTGTCTTTTATTCTCAAAACGGATACCTTTAATTTCTTCTGTGTGATAATGTTTATGTCGTGCCCAGAGTAGTTGAGAATAGAAGAATTCCTCATAGACAAATCTTTTATGAATCTCATCAAGTTCTTCTGGATGAAGTGAGAAATGCATCTTTTGCAAGGCAATTTTCCGGGGAAGAAAGCCATATTTAGCAAGGACAAACTCAGGTAGATTTTCTTCAATTTTATCCACATATTCTTCAAAAGCATTATAGATGATACGACGGAAGAATTTTTGAGTTAGATTCCCGGTTAAAGGATACACCGGCAGGTATTCTCTCTTCTTCCAGAAATCACTCTCTTCTTCTTCATCCACAAATTCAATTTCGGGATGCATTAGCTGGAGTTGTCCATTATATTCTGAAAGAGTGCCAGAAACCCAGAGTAGATTTCCTGGTTTGAATTTTTGGCTGTAATCTTTAGGATAATTGAACCAGGTGCAGATTAAAGTAGAATGTCCATCGCTCACTCCAACATTAAGCATATATTTCCCATTTTTGGTAGATTTTTCATTGACCCAGGATATCATTGTGGTCATCGCAATGCTATCTCCAGGATTAAGCTCAAAAATAGCTGGTTCAATTTTACGATGGATATAATCACGAGGAAAATACTCAAATAAATCCATTACCGTATTAATACCAATTTTAGCAAGCTGTTTGGCACGTGCTTCTCCTACACCCTTAATGAATTTAACAGGAGTGGATGTATCTTTTATATATGACTTTATGTCCTTTTGATCCATATAGACATAATGTTGAAATGACATTTTTTGTCAATATCTGCAGGAATTCAGCAGGGTCACTGGTTTAATTAAACATATAATACTTTTAAAAGAGTGATTTTTTTCTTGACCACAATGCGTCAAAAGATAGAGAGGTAACTTCATATAAGTGTATAAGTTTTTATCAGTTAGACAAATAGAAAGTACAAAGTTATTATCATATTCAGAAGGAGAATACTATGAAAATCGGGAAGAAGCTTATACCTAT
>Ga0209508_1002751_pt1 | contig 11078 bp, 12 predicted proteins | sample AD_UKC129_MetaG_FD_184427 | JGI IMG/M metagenome (GOLD analysis project Ga0209508, IMG submission 184427) | Active sludge microbial communities of municipal wastewater-treating anaerobic digesters from Canada - AD_UKC129_MetaG (SPAdes) (version 2) | ecosystem: Engineered > Bioreactor > Anaerobic... | reverse complement strand
CAGTTTTGCGGGATACTATAATTAACCTACCATATACAGGAGTCGAATAGGGTAGGTGCTTTCCTGTTAAAAATCAGGATGACTTTCCTCGCTTGGATTTTGTGATAGAATAAATTATCGAAGCAAATTCTTAGAGAAAGGAAGAGAAAAAATGCCCTATCGTATAACTTTAATACCCGGAGATGGTGTTGGGCCAGAAATTACTGCTGTAACCAAAAAAGTGATTGAAGCTACAGGAGTAGAAATAGAGTGGGATATTCAGAAAGCAGGAGCAGAAGTAATGGAAGAATATGGTACTCCTCTTCCTCCCTCAGTGATTGAATCTATAAAGAAAAATAAAGTAGCTTTGAAAGGACCTATCACTACTCCGGTAGGAAGTGGGTTTCGTAGCGTTAATGTAGCTTTACGAAAAGAGTTAGACCTTTACGCCTGTGTTCGTCCTTGCAAAACTTATCCCGGAGTCCGCTCTCTTTATCAGAATATTGATTTAGTAATCATTCGGGAAAATACTGAAGACTTATATGCTGGTATAGAATTCGAGAAAGGTAAACCCGAAACTCTAAAGCTCATCGAAGCAATAGAAAAATGGGGAAAAGGTAAAATCCGTCCTGATTCAGGTATCAGCATCAAACCTATTTCCGTTTTTGGTTCAGAAAGAATTGTAAAATTTGCTTTCGAATATGCTCGTTCTGAAAATCGAAAAAAAGTTACCGCCGTCCATAAAGCTAACATTATGAAATACTCTGACGGTTTATTCTTGGCTGTAGCTCGAGAGGTAGCTAAAAATTACCCTGATATAGAATTTGAGGACCGTATAGTAGATAATATGAGCATGCAATTGGTGCAGAAACCAGAGCTCTATGACGTTTTGGTTTTACCCAACCTTTACGGAGATATAATATCCGACCTGGGAGCAGGACTAATAGGAGGATTGGGAGTAGCTCCAGGGGCTAACATTGGTGATGAATATGCATTATTTGAGCCTACTCACGGCAGTGCTCCTAAATATCGGGGAATGAATAAAGTAAACCCCTTAGCTATGATTCTCTCAGGGATGATGATGTTAAAATATATAGGAGAAAAAGAAAAAGCTGAAAAATTAGAAATAGCAATAAAAGAAGTTATAAGAGAAGGAAAAAAGGTTACTTATGACCTCAAACCCACGCCCGATGATCCCACTGCTTGTGGAACTAAGGAAGTAGGAGAGGCTATCATCGAAAAACTAAAAAATCTTTCTTGAAAGAAGCCAAAGAGGTGAAGATTATTGAACATTCTTTTGGTTAACCCTCCATCTCCAGGGGTTTATAACTGGATCGGCTTAAAATTACCCCCTCTAGGGTTAGCTTATTTAGCAAGTACATTGGAGCAAGAACATCACCGGATAAAAATCGTCGACCTTCAAGTAGAACCAAAAAAAGAACTGCAGAAGAATTTACAAAATTGTGATTTGGTAGGAATAACATGCGAAACTAACAAAGCCCCTGAGGCTTTGAAAATAGCTGAATCAGCTAAAAAAGAGGGACGACTGGTAGTATTGGGGGGATATCACGCTACCTTCTGTGATGAAGAGTTATTAAATACTGGTTTAATAGATTTCATAGTGCGGGGAGAAGGAGAATACACTTTCTCCCAGCTAGTTAAAGTTCTGGAAAACAACGAATCTCCTCGATCTGTTTCAGGTATTTCTTTCCGGGAAGAAGGAAAAATTGTCCGTACCCCTCCTGCTCCTCTTCCCCAAAATCTGGATGAAATCCCCTTCCCTCAGCGAAGACTCTTGCCTCTTTCTAAATATTGGATGACCCAAGTAGAAGGGGAACCTTTAGTAAATATGGTAACCAGCCGAGGTTGTCCCTTTGGTTGCTCTTTTTGTGCTTCATCTCAATTTTCAGGTAAAAAGTGGAGAGCTCGTTCTCCAGAAAATGTAATAGAAGAGCTACGCCAGGTTTACTTTGACTTAGGATACCGAGCAGTAGCCTTTGTGGATGATAATTTTACCCTATCTCCTGCTCGTGCAGAAAGCATTTGTGACAAAATAGAGCAAGAAAAGATGAAAATAAAATGGTGGTGCTTCTCCCGGGCTGATACCATCGTAAAACACGAATCTCTGGTACAAAAGATGGCTAGAGCAGGATTGCGGATGGTGTACTTAGGATTTGAAAGTGCTGAAGAATCCATTCTACAAGATTACGGGAAAAATTTGACTGCTGAAGTATCCAAAAAGGCAGTAGAAGTCTTGCGCAAATACGGGGTTAAAAGTTGGGGCTCTTTCATCTTAGGTAATATTAAAGAAACCAAAGAAACTATCAAAAAGACCGTGGAGTTTGCTAAAAAGATCAATCCCGACATTGTACAATTTTCTATTCTCACTCCCTTCCCTGGTACTGAAACATACGAAAAATACCAGAAAGAAGGGCGGATTATCAACCAAAACTGGAAAGCATTTGATGGAGCCCATCCTGTCCTGCAGTTAGATTTTCTTAATCCTCAGGAGTTACACCATTTCCTTATTAGAGCTTATCTTGAATTCTATGAGCGATGGAGTTATCTACCCCAGGCTTTTAGTTTTATAAAGAAATTTTTAGTAGTCAATTTACCTCCTATTTCCCGAATTAAAGAAGCCCAATACTGGAAGGAGCGATTAAAAAATGCAAATAGCCCGGTTCCTTCATCCTGAAAAGAAGATACCCCTTTTCGGAGTGATAAAAGGCGATATAATTGAGGAAATTTCTGACCCTTTTGGAGAAATAAAAGAGGAAGGGAGGGTTTTTTCTCGGGGAACAGTTAAACTGCTCTCCCCCACTCTACCTTCTAAAATCGTAGCAGTAGGGTTAAATTATCGTCACCACGCTCAGGAGCTGGAAGAAAGAATTCCTGAAAACCCCATCATTTTTATCAAACCTTCCACTGCTGTCTTGGACCCCGATGATTTTATCTTGCTTCCCTCTTCTTCCTGTCAAGTAGACTACGAAGGAGAGCTGGCAGTAGTAATAAAGAAAAAGGCTTATAAAGTGAAAGATTCACATTTTGGAGAATACGTTCTAGGATATACTTGTTTTAATGATGTCACTGCCCGGGATTTACAAAAGAAAGACGGGCAGTGGACCAGAGCAAAATCTTTCAATACTTTTGCCCCTTTTGGTCCCTGGATAGAAACCGAAATAGAGCCGGGAAATCTGAACATTCGCACCTATGTCAATGGATATAAAAAGCAAGATTCTAACACTAAAGAACTCCTGTTCCCTGTACCCATGCTTATCTCTTTTATTTCTGAAGTTATGACTTTATTGCCAGGAGATGTTATTGCCACCGGGACTCCTGAGGGAGTGGGGCCACTCCATCCCGGAGATATAGTAGAGATAGAAATAGAAAATATCGGGATACTACGCAATCCAGTAAAAGGAGAGTAGCTTGTACCAAGTCTTAACGGTAATGTTTCTCCTAATCGCTCTAGGGATGTTCCTGCGGGCGGTAAAAGTTTTTCCCCCTGAAACTGCTCCCCTTTTAAATCGTTTTGTTCTCTATCTTACCTTTCCTTGTCTAATATTTCGTTCTTTACAACCTGCTCATCTTGCTCCAGAGCTATGGAAAATTCCTCCTGTTGCTTACACCTTGATTAGCTTAGTTTTTATTGCCTCTTATTTTTTATCCTCCCGACTTTTACATTTAAGAGATGAAACCAGCGTAAGTTTAGCCATGGGAGCAGCTTTCGGCAACACTGCTTTTTTAGGATATCCTTTTATTCTGGCTCTTTTAGGGGAGAGAGGTTTGCCACCTGCTATATTTTTTGACCAGATGGGAAACTTTCTCTCTACCTACACGGTTGGAGTACTTCTCTGCGTATATACCCAAACTAAACGTCTATCAGCTCGAAGTCTTTTAGAAATAATAAAACTTCCCCCTTTTTTAGCTTTTTTAGTAGCTATTATAACTAACGGTTTAACCATACCTCCATTTCTTTGGGAGACCATTAACCGTCTGGCCGACGCAACTGTTCCTCTAACTATGGTAGCAATAGGAATGTCCCTGTCTGCTTCTCATCTCTTTCGAAATTGGAAACCTCTCCTTTCGGCCTCTCTTATTAAATTAGTAGTTCTTCCTCTTTTGTTTTTGGTCTGCACTAAATATGCTTCTTTTAGCCCTCTTTACCAAAAGGTCATGGTTATTCAGGCCGCCACCCCCACCCTCGTGACTTCTTACACGCTAGCTTCCATTTATAAATTAGATAGCGAATTCTCTTCCAGTGTCATCTTTTTCACTACTTTTTTATCCCTTTTTGCCCTGCCTTTATGGGGTTTACTGCTTCACCCGTAAATAGATGCGCAAAGGCCCAGCAGTAAATACATCGCTTTCTGCTACTACCTCCACGGTGACCTTCCCTTCCATCCTTTGTAAAAGAGAGGTGACCTCGGTAATATTGGAAGCAGAGATAACTCCTACCCTACCTTGTTGAGGTAGAATTCCCTTTTTAACTGCTAGAGTATTTAATTCTTTTAATAGTTCACCCAGCCATAGTTCTATATTAGTTTTTTGAGGGTCAATATTCAGCTCTCCAGACCATATCACTTCTCCGGCAGAGAAAACTTTCTTATTCTCCTCTGTTATAAATCGAGCGATAACCGGTTCCCCTCGCAGAGTATTGATGGAGGCCACCAAACGAATAACCAATGGAACTTCACTATTTTTTAACTTCTCTTTAGTCTCATTAAAATTGTCCTCTAAGACAAAAACAGCTCTCTGTATTTCCTTATCAAGGCCTGCTCCTCGCTGTAGAGCTATATCTTCCCCCTGTTTAATTATGGAAAGAAGATAATTATCTGCTTCTTTATCATCCATGCCTTTAGGAGCTACCACTCGCAAAATTTCTTCTTCGTCCTGAAATACTATTTCTCCCCGCCGGATAGCCAGAATACTTTCCCGCAGACGGGTTAACTCTACCTGTAAAGTTTGTATTTCTTCCTGGAGACTCTGTCTCTGACTTTTTAGTTCTTCCACACTTCCAGTTAAAGTTTTGACTTGCTCTTCAAGCGAGGCTTTATAGCTCTGTAACTCTTTCTCTCTTTCTTCCAGTTGAGTAATCTGAGATTTTAGCTTTTCCATACCAAATAGGGCAGTACGCACATCCTGAGAGGCAATGCTCAAAATAAGAAGAGTAATAGCAGCAATTAAAATTCCAGTAATAACGCTCATGAGAATGGCAGTGTAGCGAGGACGAAGTTTAAACAAGGAAAGTTTTTTCTTTCCAATTCTCCTTCCTAAAATATCTCCTAAGTAAGCTATAACTCCGGCTAAAACAATAATAGAAAAAACCAATAACCAACTACCCCAGTTCATAGAAAGTCTCCTTTAACTTTTTTCTCTCCACCATAACAAACTCCCACCAATTGCGAAACCCATTATATTAGCTATCCAGGTTCCCCAAAAGGGAGACAAACCACCTCCCTCGGCCAAAGTACTACCTAAAGAAAAAATAACATAATAAGCAAAAACTATGAGGATACTTAATCCTATTCCCAGAGCTCGACCCGAGCGAGGAGAAGCGATACCCAGAGAAACTCCTATTAGGACGAAAACCAGACTAGCAAAGGGAAAGGCAGTTTTTTGCCACAAAATTAATTCCAGTTTCTCCGTCTTTCTCCCCCTGCTTCTCTCGCCCTCAATGAAATTTTTTAATTCCAGAAAACTCATTTCTTGTGGACTTTTCCTGATTTTTTGTATTTCTTCTATGCTTTGTGTAGTAGTTACCTCTTCTTTGCTAAAACGTACTACCCTTTCTATTTCTCCCCCCTCCCCTACCTCATAGATAATTCCCTCCTTAAATATCCACTTTCCTTCCTGGTTAGAAGCTTCTTGAGCATTGATGATTCTTCTCAAGCCTTTTTCATCGTATTCTTGAACCACTACTCCTAAAAGAAGAAATTTTTCCGGGTCTATCGTTTTTACATAAAACATCCTTTCTATGCCTGGTTCACTGTCATCCCGGAAAAAAGTATTTTCTGGTATTACCCCTCCTCCGCTTACTTCTTCTTCCATTTGCTTGAGTTCTACTGAGGCCCAGGGTAAACATGCTTCCTGGATAATAATCGTCCCGGCACAAACCCACAGGGAAAAAAGAAAGAAGGGGATTGTTAACCTCCTGAAACTAATCCCTCCTGCCCTCAGAGCTACGACTTCGCTATCACCAGACATGCGACCTACGGTGAGTAATACGCTTAACAATACTGAAACTGGTAAAATATAAATCAAAAGAGAGGGAAGACTTAAGAAAAATACTTTTATTACCTTCCCCAGAGAAAGACCTCCTTGTAACCATAAGCGAGCCAAACGAAAGAGTAAATCTCCAGCGCTAACTAAAATAACAAACAAAATAACTCCAAAAAGAAAGTTAACCACACTCTGCTTAAGGATGTATTTATCCAGCACTTTCAAAGATTAAAACGTTCTCCTAAATAGTATTTCCTACTCAAATCAGAATTAATGATTTCCTCTGAGGTACCAGAAACCAGAATTTTGCCTTCGAACATGATATAAGCTCGGTCAGTAATGGCCAGCGTTTCTCGTACAGCGTGGTCAGTGATTAAAACCCCAATATTTTTACTGGCCAGGTATTTTACCAAATTTTGAATGTCCTCTACGGCGATAGGGTCAATACCAGTAAATGGCTCGTCTAAAAGGACAAAGGAAGGAAAAGTAGCCAGCGTTCGAGCAATCTCTAAGCGCCTTCTTTCTCCTCCAGAGAGTAGATTAGCAGAAGAATTAGCCAGATGGCTGATGCCAAACTCTCTTAGGAGACGCTCCCTCTCTTCTTTCACTTCTTTTTTAGATAGACCTTGCATTTCCAGAACCAGGTCTAAATTATCTTTCACTGAAAGTTTTCGAAAAACAGAAGGCTCCTGGGGAAGATAACTCATACCCATACGAGCTCTTAAATACATAGGAAAGTGGTTGAGCTCCAGAGCATCCAAAAAAACCTTTCCTCCTGTGGGTCTTACTAGACCTACCAGAAGATAAAAGGTAGTAGTTTTCCCCGCTCCATTAGGTCCTAAAAGACCAACTATCTCTCCTCTATATACTTCTAAATCAACTTCGTCTACTACCCTTTTTTTACCGTACTCTTTAGTCAGGCCTCTTCCTAATAAAGCATTCCAGTTTTTTTCCATTGGACAAACACATTTCCTCCTTTTAGGGAACCAGTTCTATCTCTACGTTTCCTTCCACTTTTACTCGGCCACTATCCAGATAAATAAGTATCTTTTCTCCTCGCAAAAGATTACCATCTCCCTGTGCCTCTGCTCCACCCTCCAGAGTTATAAAGTCATCTTCTTCTCGATAAAAAGCTTTCTCTGCTCTACCCTGCCAGGCCTCTTTTTCTACTCTTACTACCTGAGCTTCCCAGGTTTTTTCTTCCAGAGAGTATTCTATACCCTGCGCTCGCAATTCCCAGCCCTGTAAAATTAAAAGAGGAGATGAAGTAAGATAGAGTTTTTTTTGATTGAAATCAAAGTGGGCTTCTCCAGTAGAAAAGTTCATTTCCGGGTTAGACCCCTTTATTCCCGAAAAATCCAATCGATTTTTATCGCCCTGATAATAGAGAGATTGAGCTTGAACTTGAAAATCACCCCAGGAAATATTTATATTCCCTTCACTTCTTGCTTCTTGAGTTTTAGTATCTATTTCTAAAAAGGGACAAACCACCTTTACATCTCGCCACGTAAAGGTAGAAACCTGAGCGACGATTTTCCCCGTCTCAGCATTGTATTCAGCTTGAGGAGTAGTAATTAATACTGTCTCTTCTTCTTGAGCAAGAAGAAAAGGAGAAAAAAGAAATAAGAAAGCCAGAATCAAAGCTTCAAGAAAAATTTTCCTCATTCTTCCACCTTAATTTTTAATTCTACATTGTTTTCGAATAACAATTTCTTCTTTGAAATATTATAAATTATTTGCTGGCAGCTGGCTTCTATTCCCTGCCCGGCAAACTGAGCTTCGCTTAACTCAAATTTTTCTTCCTTCCCTCGCCACAGTAACAGCTCTCCCTGCAGAGTTTCTTTCTTTTCTTCGTTTATTAACTTTACCTTCTGCAGTTCCACATCTCCCTCTGACAAAAATATTTGTCCTTTCTGAGCTTCTACTTGATAAAGGGGAATCCCTTCCTGGAAAAAAACTCCTGAAACATCGATTAAAAAAACATCATCCCCTTTTTGCTCTACTGAATGGGCATTTAAGACCCATTCTTTACCCTTTTCTCCCACCCGACTTATTTCTGCCTTTTCCATCTGAATTTGAGAAAAAGAGCTTTCTCCTTCCAGTACCTCTTGAGGAAAAAAAGGTAACTCTCCTGTCCACCAGACATAAACCACTCCTACCAGAAAAAAGAGAGAAACAAAAACTAATGTCGCGAGACTCCAATCAACTCTGTGGAGCATCTACCATCCAGTAATAGACTCGCTGAAAACCAGAGATAGCCAGAGCCTTACCTATTTCCACACCTTCTTCATTACTTTCGGTAAGTAGAAGGTAAGTTTTTTCTCGGGGAGCAGAAGAAATGACTGAGTCTACACTACCTACCATCTGATAAGAAATATTTTGCCTGTCGGGGAAAGGGTTAGTACCTTCTTTTCTAAAGTCCAGAATCACTATCTCTGAGGTTAACTCTACTAAATTCTTTACTTCTACCTCCTGGAGACCTCGAAACCAGAGAACCTGATCCAGTTTACTGCGCAAAACACTTTCTGTTTGCGCTCCGATTATCTGACCAGCTAAATTACCCAGAGGGTCTACGAAGCAAAGAGTAGGTAAATACAAAATGCCATATTCTCGAGCTACTTTTCCTTCTTCATCTAAAAGGACAGGAAAAGTAAGGCCTAATTCCTGAGCAAAAGCTTCTACTTTACTTTGAGGCTCTTCTGAGTCTATAACTAAAACATTTAATCGAGCTTTGTCTTTGTATTCCTCGTACATCTTTTGTAGAAGAGGAAGCTCTTGGCGACAGGGTGGGCACCAGGTAGCAGAAAAAGAAATTACCACCGGTTCTCCCCTGAAATCGGAGAGAGAATAGATTTCTCCATCTAACCCCGGAAGTTGAAATGAAGGGGCCTCTTTAGCACCAATTGTATGAATGCCAGAAGATAATAAAAGGAAGGTTATTATAGCCAAGAAGAGTTCTTTTTTAACTTTCAAGTTTTTCTCCTTTCTGCTATTCTTATTTTTTATATATTCATTTTAACCCTTAAAAATTCCCCTGAAATAATTATAGAAATTTATCTCTGAAAACGATAGTAGGTAGAACTATAAATAGAAAGAACATACCAAAACGCTCAATCGGCAGATTCAGGAGGAGAAAAAACCTTTCGAAGAGTAGGAACCATTTCTTCTGAGATAAAGAGAGCTTTCTGATTATCTTGCACCAGGGACTGATATAGTTCCTCTCGATAAACCGGGATATCTGGAGGGGCAGATACTCCTACTTTTACCTTCCCCTTCTCTATGTCCAGGATTTTTATCTCTACATTATTACCAATCCTGATACTTTGGTCCACTCTTCGGGTAACGACTAGCATAAACTTCTCCTTTAAAAGTTTCTATTCTATTTTATACCTAAATTGCATTTTATAAAAGGAGCTCGGGAAAAACAAGTGCTAATTTCTTCCTTCTCATATTTCGGTACAGACAACTGGAGAAACCCAGGTAATGGGGCAAATTATAAATTGGTAGTTTTCCTTACATTAACTTGTACCGATAGTCGCTAATGAATAGAACTTACGAAAAACGGATTAAAGTAGCATTATCTCTCAAAAAGCAAGAGAAAAGCTAAAAATAAATAAATTTATGAGAATAGAATAGAATATGGTAAAATTAAAAAAATTTGTTTGTACATAATTTAAAGGAGAGACAGAGTTTGGAAATAAAATTAGTACCCCGAGAGGATTGCGAACATGCACTCAAGCTGGTAACTTACTGTTTTCCCTGGTTTAGTGAAATAGGCGAACAAGCCAGAGAGCTAATAGATGAATTTGTGTCTAAAGAGAGAATTCTGGGTCATTATGACGAATATGGATTTTTAAACGCAATGATTGCTATCTTACCATTTAACATTTATATATACGGCTCTCCTCTGGGAATGGGCGGTATTGGCATTGTATCTTCTATGCCAGAAGGAAGACACGGGGGTAACATAGCAGAACTACTTAAAAATTCCCTTCAAATTATGAGGAGTAGAAAACAATTTGTTTCTATGTTAGGACCTTTTTCTTATGAGTTTTATAGAAAATATGGTTGGGAACTATCTTTCGACCGACTGAACTATAACATTCCCATCGATCATTTTTCTAAGTTTAACAAAAAACTAGGTTTTATGAAGCCATTTAAAGATAATGACTTAGAAACACTAAATGCTATCTATACCGAATATGCCAGAAAACATAATTGTTGTGTTATCCGTGATAAAACTTTATGGACGGATTTTATACTGAACGATTTCCGTGTTAAAAGTTGCCCAAAATATACATACTTATGGACTGATGCGGATAATAACCCTGGAGGTTACATAGTTTATACAATCAAAGAGAACAAAATGAACATTCATGAGATGGTGTATCTTGACCAACAAGCTAAAGAGGGATTACTCTGGTTTATATTTGCTCACCAGTCTCAAGTTGATAATGTACGCTGGTCTACATCTTCTGATGAGAGGCTATATCTGGATTTAGCAAACCCGAGAGTAGGGATGGAGTTGTCTCCAGGTATGATGTTCAGAGTGGTTGACGTCAAAAATGCACTCTTAAGTAGAGATTATGATAAAGACATAGAAGCTAAATTCTCCATCTCTATATCTGATCCTAATGCAAAGTGGAATAACAAAAAATTTCTTATCGAATTAGAAGAAGGAAAGATAAATGTGGAAGAATGCGAAGCTGGGGAAGTGTCCTGTACCATACAAACCTTCAGTCAGATATTTACCGGGTACGTAACTCCAGAGGAAGCACTATCACATAAGAAACTTACTGGTGAATTAAAAGCTATTGAGGAGATGGATAAAATTTTCTATAAATCTTATACGTTCAACAACAATTCCTTCTGAATCA
>Ga0209508_1002750_pt1 | contig 11078 bp, 18 predicted proteins | sample AD_UKC129_MetaG_FD_184427 | JGI IMG/M metagenome (GOLD analysis project Ga0209508, IMG submission 184427) | Active sludge microbial communities of municipal wastewater-treating anaerobic digesters from Canada - AD_UKC129_MetaG (SPAdes) (version 2) | ecosystem: Engineered > Bioreactor > Anaerobic... | reverse complement strand
AGTCCTCATCCGATGGACTGAACTTAGCTGTGAATGGTATTAGTATGAGCCGTGAGTACATACCATAGGTCTTGTCGGCGATGCGTGGGATTTCGTTGCAGGAGAAAATCATCTTAGCGTAATTCTTAAGAGTGAAGGGGTCTTGACCCTTGCGTTCAACGGTTACGCTCTCACCTGTAAAGAGTTTCTTGATTGTTCCTGTGTCGATGATGTCCCGGCGGTTGATATCATCCCCAATGTTCACGAGCTTGTTTTCGAGTTCTGCCGTTTTGAAGCGGTCGGATAATTTCTCCAGTTCAATAGTTGAGCAGTTTTCCTCACCGATGAATTTCTTAAGCAGATTGAGGATAGTCGATTTACCATTACTGCCGCTCCCATAGAAGAGGAATCCTTTACGAAAACGACAATTTTTAATCAGCAAATATCCAACCATCTCTTCAAATAGGTCAATGACTTGCCGGTCATAGTTGAATACTTTGTTTAGCGTTTTATCGAGGTCGGCACAATATGCATTCGGGTCATAAATAACCGGCACACGGCAAAAGTCAATAACCGATGGGTCGAAGGGGAGAGTCTTGCCGGTGCGTAGGTCAAGTCGGGTGTTTTTGAGATTTATGATGTACTCTTGCTTCGGGATGTCCTCTGCCCTCATGTGAGTTAGAATTTTTATGTAGTCTAAGACCTCCGCTCTTTGCGCCCTGCGAATGGTCGGGTAGAGTTCCACCATCTTTTTGTCGATAAAACGCTCCGCCTTTTGGTAATAACCGTCCTTATATATGTAGAGCGTTTCATTTACTGTGATGATGTTCATGTTCTTCACAAGTGCTTCGGCAAAGAGATTGTGTTTGAACTTCCCATCTTCATCGAAGTAGGCAGAACAGGAAGTGGCTGCGATTTCCTCCTGTGGCTTGAATGCTTCATCTCGGAGAATAGTATTAAGCTCAGATTCCGGCAACGGCTCTGCAAACACATAATTGTTGATTATAGTGATTGTTTCTGTAATTTGCTCCTTCGTATAGCCCTTGCTTTGCATCACGAGGATGTATTCGAAGAGGTCTTGATTTCTACCATCACCGCTTTTCATCCCCTTAAAGTTATACTTACTGAATGAGAGGGGACGGAGCCAATACGGAACTTCTTCAATCTCATCTGCCGGGAATGTCTGAATCCATTCGCGCCATTCTCCGTCTTTTTTGACTACAGTGTAAGAGAGCTTTCCATACGAACGGCAATCCGCATAGATGCCGATAGCAAGGCGGGTCTTTTTGAAATTTTTCCACGGTTCCTTGCTCTTGAACCAAAAATGATAACCTCTCGTTGTTTTCATGACAAGGCATTTTATTTTTAAGTCCTTGACGATGTTCAGCATGATTTCAGCATCCGAAGTCGTGTCGAAATCCAAAACGATATAAGGAGGGGGGATGAGTACACCTAAGTTGTCGAACCCTTCCACTTCTTGTAATGCGTGACCGCCGTCTGTTAATTTCTCAGCAGGGGTCTTGTCCTCGTTCAGAATGATGTATCGCAATTTTTCACCCCCTTTAATCCTCCTTATCCTCCACCGGCTTGAGCGGGCAGTTATCTCTTCTTTTTTCGTAAGGCGGGTTAGGACAATCTCCACCGACTGCACCACACCATCTATAGGTTCCTGTTCTATTTTGTATACATGGACATTGCCAGCAACTCTCCGGCATCTCTAGCTCCAATATTGCTTTAGGCATCGTTATCATGCTCCTTTTCATAAAACGCCTGCAAATCCTTGCTATCGCATCCCGGCGCAAGCCTGCCTGTCTGCCTAAAATACAATTGTATATACCTGCTGTATGCCGCCTTTCTATCGCCACCGGCAAGCAATAACGCCTGTCGTGCAAGCGCAGGAATTACTTTGCTTATGTCAGGTTTACCCATCATGTTCGACCTCGCTTTCTTTCACGATAGTTTCCTCAATCTCCGCAATAGCCTTCAGTATCGGGTATACTTGTTGCGGAACTACTGCATTGCCTAAACATTTAAGTCTATCTACCCTGTTTTTAACGCCCGTTGCTATTTGTAGGTTAAAAGTATTTTGTTTATTGTTAAAACACTCCGGTTGCACTCTGTTTATATTTCGATTGAACAAACTTTTCATAGATTTCACTTTCCAAACGCGCTTGAAGGAGTTTTTCAAAATCATCATGTTCTGAAATCAGTCGCTTCGCTTCGTTCAGCGCTTGTTTTATAGTCTTGTTCCGGGAAGATAAAGGTGTCAATCTCATTCCTGTTGGAATATGTGTTGCAATCCAAAATCCTCCCTCCTTGTGAATTCCAATGTCGTTTTCGGAATAACCCGTTGTTTTAATAGCTACAATCTTTTTATCTTCTCTAACGCATCTGTAAAAAGTATCTATCCTCACAGTTAATCCTCCTTGAAAGGTAAATCAATCATCTCCGGTTTGTTTTCTTGTGTCCATAATGCTCCAAGTATGTTCCACACAAAGGCTCTACCATGCGGTTCGTCATCATCTCCCCGCTTGAATTTGAGATAATGTCTGACTCCGCTATCGATATAACAGTGAAGAGGGACGCCCTTTTCCCAATTACGGTCGCTGTACTTTTTAGCACCATCTTCGTACTGCTTTGCTACATCGAGAAACAGGTCGTACCAACCGCCTTTGGTATATTTAGTCGCAAAGGTTAATAACGCCGATATTAATGTGTTTTTATTTCCAGTGCGTATGTATTGCTCAATCAATGTTAATATGTCATCTTCGAGTATTTCTCCGATAACTCCAAGAGGAAGTAAGTCACATCTTCCTTTACCTTCTGCTATATCTCTAACAGCACCGGACTCGAACTCCCTACGAGCGCCGGAATCTTTAAGCTCCATCATCTTGCACCTCCCGTACAATAGATATAAACTCTTGTAACGAGCGGGGGCAGTAGTGCCGCCCCCCGTTCGTCACAATGCGTTTTCTGTGAATCCGCTGGTCAGGTTGCATGTCGTTATCTCCAGTCTTTAATTCAAATGCTACAAACTTACCATTGATACAAGCTATGATGTCGGGAGCGCCTTTTGCGCCCCATCCACCGCCATGAATATTGATATGGTAGATTCCTTCTGACCTGAGATACTTAATGCAATCCTTCTGCAAACGGCTTTCATTCATCCTAACAGGTCATCCAAGTCTATCTTAGAATTCTTCTTTGTTGCGGGAGTTGATTTAGCTTCAGAAGATGTAGGAGTTTCGGCTTCTTCATTCTCAAACCCGGATGCCGATTCTATATAAGTCAATCTACAGAATGTAACTGTTCTTGCGGGGTCGTTTCTGCTCGGTAGAACATCATGCTCAACCCTGCATTTGATGTAGCAGCCTACGATGTCCTCATGGTCAATTTCCTCAAGATTATAGTTATTGAGAGCTGTCTTAGCGAAGAAACTGAATGCGTTTTGAGCTTTTTCGTTGATTTCGCCATCATTACCTATGAGATTGAATCTTTCGGTATGTCTTTGACCGCTTGCGGTAATAAGCTCCACTTCGAGCTTGCCGAAATCCTCATCGTAAGTGGACTTAACTATCTTGAAAATGTGTTCTCCTTCCGGGATTGGAGTATACCCGCCTTTACTCAATGGAATTCTTGCCATTTTTTAAACCTCCTTTTAAAATTTCACTTGTAAGATAAAATGCCTGAGTTTTGTCGAATCCTGCTTTCACAAAAGATTCGTATATTTTGAATAAATCTTTAGCAACATCTTCACAGGCTTCTTTAAAAATATTTTTTTCATTCATAGTTTGGCCTCCTTTTGATTTATTTAGAATAGATACTATTAGTAGCGAAAATGCTTCGCTCCTACTGAATCCGGCATGTACGAACGCACTGAATTGCTCGTGTGTTGCGTTTGCGATGTTCATAATTTCCTCCGGGATTTCTTCCAACGCTTTGATGTTGATGCTTTTATAAAGGTCTTTCATGGTCTAACCTCCTATTTATTTTCTTTGATGTAATCGTAGTAACATTGCTCAGAGCAGAAGTCGTACCATTCGTTGTCGATTTTTCTTGACGCCCAACCTATGCCCTTGAGTTCAGCTTGAGCTGCCTTAAAGTTCGGATAACCGTCCTCAAACCCAATTCGTTCCTCGTCATAGCATTGGTCACAGGTACATACAATTTCACCTTTACCGTGAATGCTACTCCATTCAACCTCTTTACTCATGATCTAACCTCCTTTTTTATGTTATTTAATGTAATCGTAGTAACATTTTATTTAATTGTCAAGATGTAATACCAAAATTAACTTAAAAAATCACTACCATACTTGGAAATGGGGCAGAATTTTTGCTACAACCAAACTTAAGCCTACCCTTTACAAACCTTATTTCCTTTGCCTTTTTGTAAATGTATTCATGAAAATATGTAGTATCTGTTCTGGCGGGTATAAGCATTACTACTGTTGTATTTGGCTTTCTGCTCTCCTCATAGCATTTCTTAACCCAATTTTTAATTGCTTTTCCATATGGAGGGTTACAAAAAACTGTTTCTCCTTGCCAATCTTGCTTTAAGCCATCTTCCTTTACTGTGTAGTACTTTTTGCATTTTGCATTCTCAGGAGTAGCACAAGGGTCAAGGGTAAAATGGAATTCTTTATCAAGTTCATCAAAAAAGTCCTGTGGAGTTGCCCACAAATCTGTTTCACTACTGAACATTAACGCTGTATTCATATGATCTAACCTCCTTTTTAATTAAATTTTGAGTGATTCGGTATCCCACTTTAGGTTTAGAATACTTCTCAAGCAGACCATCCTTTTTAAGAGCATCTTTGTCGATTTCGGTTGATTCGGTGCGGCTTACAATCCATTCGTATTTCGCACCAGCTACGGTAACTTTCTCATCCCCCTCTCTGAATTGGCTTATGCAATGCTGTTTTATAAGGTCAGTGACTATCTTGAGCCGTTTTTCCTTTTCCGCAATGGTATCTGTTACTGCATCAATTTCATTCTTTAGAGCTTCACCTTCCGCAATAAGAGCCGCAATGTCGCTATTTGTTTCAATGGTGTTTTTGCGTAACTCCTTTAGAATTTCCTCGTCCTTATTTTCATCAAAGGCTGGGGAGATGCCGGTCACAACATGAGCGTTCCACCAATCAACCGCACGGTCGATATGTGCTTGAAACTGAGGGAATCGTTCGGATATTTTGAACTCATCGATTATAGTGTTATCGCTTGAAGGAACGAACTTCTCCGGATGCTCATAATCCTCTTCCTCAAGGAATGAAGCAACCATAACCACATCATCAATTCCAAGCAAGTATGCATAAAGTGCAGCTTGTAGGGCATAATAATTAGGAGCGCCATTAGACCAATCTTCTGCTCTTTTGGTGGTCTTGATTTCGATGACTGCCACTATATTGCTGTTTTCATCATATAGTAAACCGTCCCACATTCCACCGAATATAGAGACATTCGGAAAGAAATCACCTCCTGTTTTCTTAAAGTAGTCTTTACCGAAGATGTCGGTAGGGGATTTTAAACCACCGAAGAAATACACTTTGTTGAGATAGTCAATTACTTTTGGTTCGATTATTTTACCAGCGATAGTGTACTTATTGTCTACAAAAGGTTCTTCGTATGTACGAGTGATAGCACACCATGTTTTAAAGGGGGTGTTCCATCTATCCAAATCAAGGATAGAAGCGAACCTTGTACCGGTTATTTTTTTAGGGCGTTTCGGAGGGTCAATGATGACCGTGTTTTTCTCAAACTTATACATCTTTATCTTCCTTTTCAGCATTCTTAGCGGCTTCGATCATCTCACCAACTTTGATGATTAAGGCTTCACAAGCCTTTTTCTTAATATTGGTGAAGTTCTCAGTCTTTTCGGCAATAGCCGCAATGAATTCTTCCTGTGAAGGGTCGGCTTCTCTTAAGAGCTTGAGAGCTTTTTTCAAAGAGTTAATCTGCATTTTGGTAGCGGCTCCATCTTTATCAAGCAAGCCTTCTTTGATTTCCTCACGCTTTTCTGGAGGGGTATAATTTGACTTAGGTTCTTCGTCAACATCACTCTCCGGGTCATTGTCCTCTGCAACATTGAAGTTAGCCGCCAAGAAGAATTTATGACCGCCTGTTACTGCTTTGTAGAGAGCTTTATCGCCGTTATCAGCACCGGAACCGCTAAAGAGGTATTCTTCACGCTCTCCTGTTTCGGGGTCGATTATCTGCCCTCTGAAATTGCAGATAACCATATGCATCTTATCGCTTATTGCCGGGACGAACTCATAACCAATAGTTTCCATCTTCCAAATAAGACCCGCTTGCTTGAGAGCTTTTTTGAAGTTGTGTTTATACTGCTTTTCGGTGACATACTTGTATGATTGATGTCTGTTAATGCCGTCTTTCTCCCAAGCGTACTCACCCATGATGTCTTGTAGATTTTTGAGTTTTTGAAGGAATGTCAATCTCTCTGTTGTAAGTGTTGTCATTTAATCATCCTCACTTTCTTTATTTAATTGATTACCATTTAGCAATTCGGGGTTATGTTTCAAATACTGTTCCCAGCAAGCGACCCCGCCGGGGTTAGGGCAAACAGTATCTCTAAAATCACACACCATCGGCAACCATTCATCGTTGTCATTAAAATTATAAGCGCAATCATCACCGAACGCATTTGCGAGAATAACTGCAACTTCATGTGCGGAATATTTATTCACTATGCTCTACCTCCATCTTTGCGCCGCAGCTGGGACAGTATTTGAACACTCCGTTCTCTATCCAGCTACCATTTTTATACTCAGAATAGAATAAATCCTCACTAAGCTGAAAATTACACACAGTACACCAATAACTCATACCCGAATCATCATCGTTGCCGTATAGCTTCCACTCCCCCCGCACCACTGGCACAGCGTCTATTGTGGGGCAATCCTTAATACAACCTAACAGCTCAAAGTGATAACTTGTATCTAGGGGAATTGCCCTCGTTTGGTGGAGCCATTCATCGATTTGCTCTACTGCTTTGTCAGCATCTATAAGCCGCATACTATTCCCCCCTTTCTCGTCAAAGATGTTTTTATATACCTTCAAAAATTTCATCTAACCAGTTTTTGAGAGACATCTTTTCCTCGTTTGTTTGTTCGTCAAATGTGTAAATCTTTAATGTATTCCGAATACGCTCCAATGTCTTTTTCCCTATACCCGGTACTTGTGCTAAATCTGATAGTTTTATGTACTCATTGCTCATGCTACCTCCCTCCTTTTCTTTGCCTATAAAATCACTAATCATTTTGTGAGCCTTCTGAATATAATGTTCTTTGTCAATATCCCGAATGTTGAGTTCGTTCCGATTGTCGATAATACAATGCTTAGGTAAGTCCTCAATTTTTGCAGGTCTACCCGTTTCTCTGTGTACTTTGTAGAGTGTTCCGTAGCGTTTGTCTTTGGTGGCGTATACTCGATTGACTTTTTGCACTGGTACTTTTTTATCGTTTATAAGTTGATAGCAATGAGTATATTTACTGCTTGCGTTTGCAATGTATTGAAATTCTAAGATTTTGTTACATTCGGTTATTGTCTTTTCCACTGGTATACCTTTTACGAAATAGTCAATAATGGCTTTTTTCACAATGACCGTATTATTGTTGATGTTCCAAGCTCCACCGCCGTCCTGTATACCGTAGACAAGATAGCCGCCTTTGGTCTTGACTTCGCCGTTCGTTTTGACAATGATGTAATTATTTACATCCTTCTGAACGACTTTGCGAATCTTGTCCTCTTCGAGAATAAAACCGGTGCGGGTCTGCCATTCTTCGTTGATAGCGTATATTTTCGGCATTTCGTCCTCATCGATGGAGAACATGACACCATCGGTATTAAAGTTAATAATCTTGATTGTTTTGCAATCTCTCAAATATGCCATAACCAATTCTGTCAAGAAAAGTTGTCCGCTTATGCATACGCTTCTACCCATGAGAGGGTCATACAGGGCATTGTACGGATTGAGCATCGCACCGTAGGTTGTGTTAAGTACGAGTTTGAGAGCCTTGTCCGTCTTTTTTTCACCGCTCTTTTTGGCTTTGAGCCGGTCGTGATAGACCGATTCGTAGAACTCAGCCGATGGAATATTACGGCTCGTATAACCGCACCGAATCATAAGGGAGGGGTATAGGCTCGCTACATCAAAATTGACTATTACCCTCGTGTCCGTGGTTTCTTCTTGATAGGTGGGAAGTCCACCGTGTACGCCACCCCATCCATAAACGAACTCACATCCATCAACCATGATTTTTTTCTTTGTCTTGAAGAGAACATCATCCGGTATGGACTTATCTCTTATTTGGTCGAAGAAAGCTATAACTTCCGGGGGAATAAGCTCCTTCTTGAGATTAGGAGGATATACATACTCTCGTTCGTCATACCGTTCGGTTGGTTCCGCTCCCAAGAACATCGCTGTAATTTTGGCGTTTGTGGCGTATAATGATTTAACATCGGGGATGTCTTTCAATCTACCGAGTGCGATTTTCGCATCGAGATAGGGTTTTCTGATTTTTATTAAACGCTCTGCCGTATCAATATCATGCTTACAATACTTAATAACTTCTTGAAGTTCGGCGTTGGTAAGAGGTCTATCAATGTCGAAAGGTACTGAGGTTTCCTCAATATTCAAACCTAAATGACCTTCGATTGCTTTTAGAGATAGTCCCTGTTGCATATCATCACGAATATCGAAGCTGTCAAACCAAGCCTTGTTTTCCTTGATGAACCAATGCTCAAACCCTTGCCGACCGCTAATGATGAAGTCGTTTATCTCTTTCACAAGAGCGTTATCCGCTCCGCATAGAATGGCTTTAAGAATGTGATTGTCGTAATGCTTGTTGTTGAATCCGGCAAATATCTTGTCCCCTGTAACAAATTCTTTCACTGCGGCGTTATCATTGTGTATTACTGTGTACTCTCCAGTGGAGATGTTCTTGAAAACTACCAACCAATTAAACTTGAAAACCTCGATGTCAAATACATAAATCATGCTGTCACTTCCAATAACTCATCGAGCCAATCTAACAAATTTGTTTCTTCAATCGAGGATTCTACTGGTGTAGGTTTTTCGTTAGATGGGATTGATTGAATTTTTGATATTCGCTCATTGGCTATTTTGCAGTATTCCTTTGAAATTTCAAAACCGATAAAGTGTCGGTTATTCAGCAACGCCATCTTTGCTGTTGTTCCACTACCCATAAATGGATCAAGCACTACATCTCCTTCGTTACTCCAACTTAATATATGGTCTTGTGCTAATTGCTCTGGGAAAGGAGCAGGATGACAATTTTTACCCTTTTGTCTTTGCGGAAATATATCCCATATGTTATATCGCTGACCATATTCAGATGAAATATATGGTGTGCCTTTTTTTATACTGCCATCTTCAAGTCTTTTAGTTTTATGTATTAATTTACCGCTATGCTTATTTGGTTTATCTTTTATAGGATTAAAAGTTTTTATTTTTCCTTTAGTTAAAATAAACATATATTCAAATACTGGTGCATAGCGTGTTTTTAAAGCACCGACAGCAGAAAACCCACCCTTATTCCAAATCATCGTGTCGTGCAGATTAAATCCAATCTCTTTGAAATATAACGCTTGTTTAAATGATGTACCAGTTTCACTTCCGTTAATTGTTGCATCGCCTACAATCCAAACCACGACACCACCCTGCTTTGTTACTCGGTATAATTCCTTTGCTATTGCTTGAAATTTCTCAAAACTCCATTGTTCGATATAGCCATTGTATGTACGCAGATTGTCGTATGGGGGCGATGTAACGGTTAAATCGACACACTCGTTAGGTAACAGTTTCATTCCTTCCAAGCAATCCATACAGTATATCTTGTTTAATTCTAACAATCGTCTACCTCCATCCTTTCATAAATCTTACTCCATTTTTGCGCCGCAGAATGGGCAATATTTAAACCTTGACAAGCTTTCGCCTTCTGATAGACCCATCGAAATATTGCAAGCAGAACAAGTTCTAATAATCTCATGGTTCAATCTCCACTCTAATGGCATTGTTTTGTATTCGTGTTCGTTGTAAATGTCTACTTTCACTCGCTCACCTCCTTTTCAGCAAGGGCTTTCTGTATGCGTTTTTCGGCAATCTTGCAGTATTCTTCCGAAATCTCAAAACCTATGTATTTACGATTGGTCTTAATACAAGCTACCGCTGTTGTGCCGCTACCTATAAATGGGTCAACTACTAACGCATTTTTCCAGCTAAACATTTTTATGAGTCTTTTTGGTAGTTCTTCGGGGAACATGGCGGGATGACCGAATTGTTTCTGTCTTTTTTCTGGAGCAAAAGTCCATAATCCATTTGTCCATTCAACAAACTCTTCTTTAGTTAAATCTGTTTCACCTTTGTATTGTAACTTCTTATTCTCTTTAGCAAACACTAATATAAATTCAAATCCTCTTGGAAATGACGGACATGACGGACTTATATAACTACCGAAACTTGCACGATTACTTGTTGTGTTTTTATTCCAAATAATTGTTGTCATTGGTATATATCCAATATTACACATCATCTGAATAATATCTGAATGAGTGGGGACAGCACCGTTTTTACCGTCTCCTATATTTATGCAGACCCTACCGCCCGATTTTAACTTTTCGTAAGTAAGTGTGAATATTTTTCTCAACCACTCTATATAATCGTGATGCTCTCTATTATCGTTGTATAGATTGTAAGGGTTTTTGTTGTATTTATTATTACCTAAATTGATGTTGTAAGGTGGACTTGTCACCACTAAATCAACCGAACAATCATCAAGTAATTTCATACCCTCAAGGCAATCCATGTTATAAATTTTGTTTATCTCTAACAATCTTCCACCTCCTTTTCAGCAAGGGCTTTCTGTATGCGCTCGTTTGCTATGTCGCAGTAGTGCTTGTCAATCTCAAAGCCTATGAAGTTTCGCCCTGTGTTTATACAAGCTACCGCTGTTGTGCCGCTACCCATGAATGGATCTAAAATTAAATCGTTCTCTTGTGAGCTAACCCTTATATACCTTTCTATTAGCTCGACTGGTTTTTCGGCAGGATGGACACCTTTCC
>Ga0209508_1002745_pt1 | contig 11106 bp, 10 predicted proteins | sample AD_UKC129_MetaG_FD_184427 | JGI IMG/M metagenome (GOLD analysis project Ga0209508, IMG submission 184427) | Active sludge microbial communities of municipal wastewater-treating anaerobic digesters from Canada - AD_UKC129_MetaG (SPAdes) (version 2) | ecosystem: Engineered > Bioreactor > Anaerobic... | reverse complement strand
ATGCCAAGCGCCTCGGCGCCGCCCTTGCCGGCGATAAACTGCGTGTCGAGGCCGTATGCAATGGCACCGCGCAAGGCGTTCTCGAGTGCTCGACCAAAGATGTATACATCTTCGGCGAGCTCGCTCGAGACGTCAACGTAGATAACGCCGGTCTTTGCGGTCAATTCTATAGCCCGCACCCTTGCGGCCTGTTTCCCGGCCGGGTCGCCTTCCGATACCATTTCAAGCTTTAACCCGCCATATAAGCTTCCGCCGGTGCGGTCGAAAGAGTCCCAGCCCGGAACGTAGGCCGTCTTTGTCGTCATGGGATAAACGGTCGCAAGCGGCCTCACGATCTCGTCTTCAAGCGCACTATCGAGCCAAGTGGCCACGTATTGATCCGGAACCACAAAGCCGCCGGCGCTTCCGATGCCTTCCACCTGCGCGGCCCTAATAGCCCTGCTGTCGGTCGCGTTCGTTAACACAACCTGCGCAAACTCGCCAAAGTGCTTCCACTCTGACTTTTTCGGCTCGCCGAATAAACTGCGGTAGAGCCCCTTAGGCTTTGTTCCGGCCTCGCTCGTGAGAGGCACCCTGAAAAGCGAATTTATGGGCTTGTCCAATTCGCGATCTTGCTCATCTTGAGCTTCAAGCCTTTTTACTCTCTGTGATAGCGCGTCCATTTCTTCAAGCATCCTTTCGTATTCTTGTTGTTCTTTTGCCGTAAAGTCGCGGTTTTCGGCTTCGGCTTTATCTACCATCGCCTTTGCGCGATCCCAAATTTCGGCGCGCTGTTCTAGTAACTGTCTTGTTTTATCCATCAAAACCACTCCTTGTTTTTTTGTTTTTCTTCCTCCCTTTTACTCCGGCCTTGCGTTACGGCGTCTATGCTTCGATTGAGTGTCGCGCTCTGCGTTTAACCTTAGGCGTTATGCGCGTTCTGCGGTGATCTCTTCGGTGTATCTACGCGCTTGTCGTATCAGCTTCGGCGTTATACTTCGCGCTGTCGTTGTTTTCGCCGAGGCGGTGATTAGCCGCCCCGGCTATGGCAGATAAGATCCGTCCGGCTCAGGACGGCGCGCCGGCTATCGGCCGACGCGAAAGGAATTGCTAGAGAAAAGAGCCAATTCGCGTTGGAGAAGGCAACGCGAAACTTTATTTTTTCAGCAATTTTTTAACCTCGTCAGGTAGTTTTTTTATGCTATCGACCGGAATTTTTACCGTTATGTATTCCTCGGTCTCGTCCCAAAGTGCATCGACGGCCTTCATGCAACGCGCCCAAAGGTCGCTACCATCGAGCCAACTGAAAAAGTCAGCCGCCGTTACTACCTTTGCCGGCCCTATTCTCTGAATTGGAAAAAGGTTGGCTTGAAAAAGCTCATATGCTCTGTTTACGCCAAGCCAGCCGTTCATCATGTCTGATAAATCTGGAGCCGTCAGCAAGTCCGGCCACTCAGGCCGCGGAATTGGCGGTACGAATTTCTGCTTCATTTCTTCCACCTCGAATCTAAAATACTTAACTTCGCCTACATTAATTATACTCGCCCATAAAATATTGTCAACTACTAATTGAAGTTGTTTTTTGATATAAAAAGAGACCCCACCCATTAAAACTGGTTAAGGTCTTTGCTTTAGTCTATAAGGTCGCCAAACTCGTCGTCTCCTTCGCTCGGTATTATCTGCAACCTCGACCTCGCGAGCGGTGTCAACCCAAAGTGCTCCGCGGCCGACAAAAAGCTTTTCCACGCCTTTTCTCGAATTTCCACGGCCGGGTTCTTCTTTGCTATGCCTCGGTCGCCTTGGACGACGAGGCCTTGCGCCTTTATCTCGTCGTCGGCCCGGCGGTAAAGGTCGTAATTACTGCAAAGTGCTTCAAAAACAGGCAAATCGTTCTTTTTTAATACCTCGAAAGCAACGAGCCGAGGCAATATTTCGTTCCAAAGAGCGCGGCCGTATTCACCGATCCAGTTCGGAGCCGGCAACGCCTCTAAAATTTTTTCCAAGGCTTCTTTATCAACCTTCTTTTCATCGCCACCCCAAATTTCTCTCATTATTTTAGCCATGTAATCTTCACTACTCATTAACTTTTTATTGTGTCCGCCCTGCATGTCTTATCCTCCTTGCGTTTAGTTTTTTTGCTCGCTTCGACTCGCGCGCGACCTCGCCGCCGTTCCACGGAGCCTGCCTTCCGCAAATTTCGACCCCCCTCCCCGGTCATCACGCCGCCTTAGCTCTCTTTCTTTTTGCCTTCTCATGTTTCGCCGCAAGGCCAGCCATCACCTTAGGCAATATCTCGCTTATATGCCGCGGTTGCGGCCGGCCTTGGTTATCGATCCAAAGGCCGCAATGCCGACATAGCGTTAATGTATGCGGTAACGGTTGCACCGGCCCTAAGTCCCGGCCGCAAGTTGGACAAGTTATCCTTTTCATCGGTTATCTTCCTCGCATGCCTCTAAGGCAAGCGGCATCCAACGACGTTTTTTATAACCTCGCCTTGGCGGCCTCTTTCCCGCAACCGGTAGCGTTACGATTACGCCGGCCTTTAAGTATTCAAGCTCCGATGAGTAGATAAGCCTAAGCGTTCCTTCGTCCAGCAAACTTTGTATTGCCTCCGCAAACTCTTTGCTCATGTAAAACCAAATTGTGGCGTTAGGCTCGTACTCCATGGCGTATTTGCCGTATGGATCAATAAATTTCTCCATATGTTTTTGTAAATCTATAAACGTTACCGAGCCGTGTTGCTTTACGTAATCTAAGATTAGCCTGCTTATTTCAGCCTGCTTTGTCCTGCTCATCTTTCAACCTCCTTAACCTACAAGTTAAGGTGTATGTGTGTGTATATTTTTACGTTACCTTGCGAAAGGACAGGATATGGCACCTTTGGACACCTTTTTTGTATTTAAAATAAAAATCCAAAAAAATTGCCCTATAAGTACAAAAAAGGTGCCATATCCTGCCATATCATGTCCACTGCTAAAGTAATTAATTAACGCTAACTTTAAGACCATATCTCATCGTCTTTTTCCCAGCCCCGGTGTCCCTTTTAGTAGGAAAGTTTAACTCCGTTAACCTTCTGCCAAAACTCTGTGAAGACAGCACCTCAACCCCAACGTCCTCGGCCCAAGCTTTATATGCTTCGTAAAGCTCACTTGACGGAGTCCTAAAACCTTCGCCAACTTCGCAACACTCCTCAATAAAGCGCCCGATGTTATCCATTTCGTAGCGATATTCGGCCGTGGCTTTCGTTACCTCTTCCGCCACTCCAAGGCCGTGATCCTGCCACTCCATGCACCCTTCAACCGCCCACGAAAAGATACCAGCCATTTCCTCATCAAACATTGCGTCAATTTCTCGCCTTGGCTTGGGATTATCAATTCTGACCGTGAAAGGGATTAGCTTTATTCGGTCCCAAATAGCTTCATCGGTTCCCCTTATGACCGGCTTATGGTTAGTGCCAAGCCAAATCTTAAACTCCGGCACAAAGTTAAACCATTCGCTAAAAAGGAAACGAGCGCTTACCGCGTCCTGCCCAGTCATTTCCTTAATTCTTGCCTCCGCCAAGTAGCGGCCGTGTTCGCTCTCGCTTGCCCTAACAAAGCGCGCCCCTTGAAGTCTTGCTATATCGTTCGGTATGTTCGCCTGTCTTGTCGTTAAAAGCGTCTCTGCCGTGGTCTTCTCCGCATAGTCGCCCATCATGCGCCCAATGGTCTCTAAGAAAGTAGACTTGCCGTTTTTCCCGTTGCCCCAAAGGATAAACATACATCGCTCGTCCGTTATGCCGGTTAGCGAGTATCCGACTGCCCGTTGAACGAAAGCTATCAAGTCTTGGTTGCCTTCAAATATCATGTCCAAAAACTCAAGCCAGTTAGGACACGGCGCGCCCGGCTTATATTCGACCGGTGCTATCTTAGTTATCAAGTCCGCCCTGTCATGCGGCTTGAGTTCTCCAGTCCTAAGGTCAAGTGTGCCGTTAAGGCAATTGATAAGCCACCGGTCGCGGTTAGGCTCGTCATGCTTAATCGGAATGCCCGGCTCGCTCTGTGCAAGTGCAATCATTGCCGATAGCCTTTGCCTGCTCTCCGATGACAAGGCCCACTTCGCAAGCTCCTTGCGCCTACTCTCGCTCGTCTCCCGCGCCGCTTCGGCATAGATGTTTTTTACCGTGTCCTTGGCTAAAAGCTCCACCTGTCCCGCGTCATCGATCACCCAGCGTTTTCCGTCCCAAATAAGCCATTTCCCCCACGTGTAGCAGTAGCGCAAATCCTTGCCGTGGAGCGCTACCAAGCGCATAGCATTACCCAAGTCGGTTAAATGGATCTCATCAGCGGTTGTTTTTTCAACTTCCATATCAGCAACCGGCTCATACTCCGGCGCCGCCTCGGCAAGCGCTAAAAGCTCTTCCTTTGTGCCGCCGGCTTCGAGCCAGTCGCTAACATCGCCCTTAGGCGGCAAGTCCGGCAACTCGAGTATCCTTATACTCTTAGCTTTACCTACTAAGGATTGCGCCACTTTCCTGCCATGCTCTCGTCCTGGCTCGTCATTATCCGGGATAATCACCACGTCGGCGCCGACAAGGTAGTCGCAATAATACGGCCTCCAATTCTTGGCTCCGCCGTGATTCGTGGTCGCGACAAGGCCGAGCTTCGCCAAGTTGTCGCAATCCTTCTCGCCCTCGACGATAAAGATCGTCTCGCCATTCCTCACGGCCTCTATAACCTCCGGTAGCCTATAAGGCACAGGCTCGACGCCCTCGAGGCCGTAAAGCCAGCCGCCGTTGCCGTCGGGTCTAACCGCCCAAAACTCCTTCTGCGGCGTTCGGATAACGCCAAACAACGTTTTGCCCTGTTCGTCCGTGTATACATAGGTAGGCGATTGATAAGCCCTCCGTGGAGCTTCGCTTGATTGCTTACTTTGTTTTTCCTTAGGCGGAAACAGGTCGGCCATGCTCAAGCCCAAGGCTTTAACGATGTCTTCGGTATCACATCTGGCAAAGCATTTTAATAAGACCCGGCCGTCGTCGCCTTCGGTGATTGATAGTGAAGGATTTTTATCTTCATGGCATGGACATTGTGCAAGGTACCCCTTGCCATACCTCTTGACCTTATAGCCCCTGTTCTGGAGTCGTGCTATAATTAAATCAATAGGGTTGTACATTGTTCTTTCTCCTTTCGTTGTGGTATTTGTAGGGTTGTACATTTTAATTGCTCCATTCGCTTGTATTTTGTACGGTTGTCCATGTTTCAAGTTCCTTTCCGGCCGCCCGCGAGCGGCCACTTTTTATGCCCAAAATTCATTCTCCGGCTCGGTGTTGTCCGGTACCCCGTTAATAAAATCAAATGCTTCCGGGTCGAAGTCATCCGGGTCGTTAATGTAAAATGCATCTACCAGTCTTTTTCCGTCGTTGTTTTCGTAAAAGTTGATAAACCAAACATCTCCGGCGTCTTCTATAAGAAAAACCTCATCGTCTCCACGCTCCCATAAAATCTTGTTGCCGCTTGCCAGTAGTTTTTCTTTCCGTGTCATCCCTTACCCATCTCCCTTTTTTTGTAAGCTTTTCCTCGTTCGATAAACGCCTCCAAGTCTTCCGGCCTAATCCGCCACAAAACCCCGATTTTCACGCCTTGCAGTTTCCCGTTTCTGATCCATTCATAAACTGCCCTCGGCGTAACCGCCAGCATTTCGGCCGCCTCGTTGATAGTTAGTAATCTATTTTCCTTCTCCATTTAATCGCCCCCCATGTTTTTACATATGATAACATGCGCTTATATGCCCTTACAAAGGCCTGGATGCCCTTTTTATTGCATTAAATTAGGTCTGGAGACCCTCATGTAACAAAATGTTCTTTTGTTCCATTCACAAGTGGCGACGCCATAAAGCCAGTAATTGCAAGTAGCCATCATTCCCAGTATTCTCTTTTACATTTTTCTTTGCCTTTTAGCACAACATAACGTATAATTTTTTTAACTTATGTTACTTAAGAGGTGATATAGTGGAGCTAGTTCAGCCAATACGGGATAAGAGAAAAATTGCCCGCATGAAGGCCATCCTAAAACTCCAAAACATGCGCGATTACGCCCTTTTTACCTTAGGCATCAATAGCGGCCTTCGGATATCGGATCTCCTCAAGTTGAAGGTCGCCGACGTCGCCGATGAATCAGGCAACGTAAAAGATAGAATTACGTTGCGCGAAAAGAAAACCGGCAAGGCAAAGGATTTCCCTATAAGCGCGACTGCTAAAAAAGCCCTCCTTGAATATTTTGCCGATGCCAAGCCAAAGCTCGACGATTTCCTTTTCCCATCGCGCAAAGGCGGCGGCCCGATCTCGCGCATCCAAGCCTATCGAATTTTGAGTAATGCCGCTAAAATAGCCGGCATAAAAGAAAAGATCGGCACCCATTCGCTACGTAAAACGTTCGGTTACCATGCATATAAACAAGGCATGGACTTATCCGTCGTCCAAAAGCTCTTAAACCACTCAAGCCCCGGTCAAACGCTCGACTATATCGGCATCACTCGAGACGACCTAGACAACGTTTATCTAACGCTCAATCTTTGATTTTCAAGGTTCAATTATTCCTTAAAAACTTGCTTTTTCCCATAAAGGCCTATATACTTTTTCTTAGGGTCGAGCTTTTAGACTTCCTATAAGGGATGGAAACAAACGCAAATTTAACTCGACCCGGTTAGACTTCCTATAAGGGATAGGCCATTCCTATGGCCTATTTTTTTATGCTTTGAGTCAAAAAAGGCGCTCTAGGACGGCCTATTTGACCCTTAACTTTTTTTGCTAAGGTAAAACATCCTTCAAAAAACATGACCATAAAAAGAGAGAGGCCGAACGGCCCCCCTCCCAGCAAGTTAACTGCTAATCTTTTATCACCGATACTTCGCCGCCCAAATAGCGAGGCTCCACGAGGTAAAGAACGCTTGCCAAGTTCGTTGCCTGCCCGCTGTCGGCAATGCTTACACCGAGACAGTCAAAACCGCCTGCAACGTCAAGCTTCGCCGGGTCAACTGCAAACACGACCAGCTTGTTTTTGACGTTATTAGCCACGGTGTAGCTTTTGCCTGCGGCCTTCTGGACTAATACGTCCGATGTCGCGACGTCTTCGTTCGCCCAAATGTCCAAGTCTTTATCGAAGTTTTTAACGTTAGTTCCGGCCACGTCCTTCGCCTGCTTAGGCGTTATCGCGGTCGCGTGGCCGACTGCCTGTTTTAAGGTAACTACTATCCACGCTTTTTGCGTGTTCTTTAAGCTTATATAGCTTGCCGTTATGCCACCGTTAGTGGTTGCCGGTGCGGCTCCGACTACCGGTATTAAATCTTCAGGTATAAATTTCATCTCTCTATACCTCCCTATGCCCTCGGCTCGATCTTCACAATCGGCGAGAGTTCTTGCCCATTTTGCGGCGTAAGCGGAGACGGCCATGTCGGTTGCCCGTCGAAACGGATAGTGGCCCTAAAGCTAATCAATCTCTCGCTCCACCCCGGCGCGTTGGAACGCTCCAAGGTAACTTCACGGCGCAAGCCGACCGCATACTGCGAGAAGTCGACAAGCACCAAGTCGCCGCCCTCGCCAACGGCCGGTAAAATATCCGTGAATATCACCGGTCGCCCCAGCATGGTATAGCCGCCGCGGCCGTCCAGTTGCATCGGAAAGATAACGTTGCCTTCCGTGGTAGGGATGTATACGTTTAATAGCTTCTCCAGCAAGTCATTGTTCGCCAGCCATACGCAACGCTTGCGCCCGGCCGGATGCATCCTTCCAAACATCTTTACGATATGTTCATACTGGACTGCGCCGTTGCTCGCATTCGTGCCGGTTACTTCTATTGCACAGTCGGCGTTAAGTATGCCCAGCGCTTCGGCGCCACCACGGCCGGCGATGAATTGTGTATCTAATCCATATGCAATGGCTCCGCGCAAAGCGTTTTCAAGTGCTCGACCAAAGATGTATACATCTTCGGCCAGTTCACTCGACACGTCAACGTAGATCACGCCCGTTTTAGCGGTAAGCTCGATAGCCCTTACCCTCGCGGCCTGTTTTCCGGCCGGGTCGCCTTCGGAGACCATCTCAAGCTTGAGCCCACCATAAAGGCTTCCGCCCGAGCGGTCGAAAGAGTCCCAGCCCGGAACGTAGGCCGTCTTGGTCGTCATCGGATACACGGTCGCAAGCGGCCTCACGATCTCATCTTCAAGTGCACTGTCGAGCCATGCCGCAACGTATTGTTCAGGCACCACAAAGCCGCCCGCGCTTCCGATGCCCTCGACCTGCGCCGCCCTAATAGCTCGGCTATCGGTTGCGTTGGTTAAAACCACCTGCGCAAACTCGCCAAAGTGGCGCCACTCTGACTTTTTCGGCTCGCCAAAAAGGCTTCGGTAAAGCCCCTTCTTCGTGCCGGATTCGTTCGCAAATAGCGTCTTAAAAGAATTTATCGGCTTATCCAATTCCCTATCCTCGCCGCCCTGTTCCTCGAGCCTCTTTGCCCTCTGCGCGAGCGCGTCCATCTCGTCTAACATTTTTTGATATTCTTCCTCTTCCTTTATTGTTAAGTTGCGGTTTTCTCTTTCCGCTTTATCTACAAGTTCCTTCGCGCGCTCCCAAATTGCCGCGCGTTGCTCTAAAAGCTGTTTCACTTTATCCAATTAAAATCACTCCTTGTTTTTTTTGTTTTTTCTCCTCCCTTTTGTTCCGGCCTTGTGGCGTGGCGTTCATGCTTCGTCCAAGTGTCGCGCTCTGTGTTTCAGCTTCGGCGTTATGCGCGTTCCTCGTTGCTCTCTTCGGCGTATCCACGCGCTTGTCGTTAATGCTCCGGCGTGTGTTGCGCGCTTTCGTTGTTTCGCCGAGGCGGTGATTAGCCGCCCCGGCTATGGGAGATAAAATCCGCCCCCGGCTCAAGAGGCGGCGCGTCGGGAACCGGCCGACGCGAAAGGAATTGCTAGAGAAAAGAGCCAATTCGTACCGGGAGCAGGCCAGTACGAAACTTGCAAACTTTTATTTTTTCAGTAATTTTTTAACCTCATCAGGTAGTTTTTTTATGCTATCGACCGGAATTTTTACCGTGATATACTCTTCGGTCTCGTCCCACATCGCATCCATCGTCTTTATGCATTTCTCCCAAATATCCGATCCGTCGAACCACGTGAAAAAGTCGGCCGCGGAGATAATATTCGCCGGCCCTATCTTCTGGACTGGAATAATCCCCGACTGAAAGAGTGCATACGCCCGGTTAATACCAAAGTAGCCGCGCATCAAGTCGGCCAAATCTTGCGCTGTCAACAATTCAGGCCATTCGTTTCGCGGCACAGGCGGTAAAGGTTTCTTATTCATGTTATTTCCTCCCTTTTATTCCTTCTATGTTGGTTTTTTCTAGGTCAATTGTAAGCATCTCTAAGTTTTTTTTAAGTATCCTATATTAATTATATGGCATCTCTAAACCTTGTCAACGATGAACGAAAGTTATTTTTGATTAAAAAAAAGAGACCTCACCATTTCGGTTAAGGTCTCTGTGTTTAGTCTATAAGGTCGCCAAACTCGTCGTCTCCTTCGCTCGGTATTATCTGCAACCTCGACCTCGCGAGCGGTGTCAACCCAAAGTGCTCCGCGGCCGACAAAAAGCTTTTCCACGCCTTTTCTCGAATTTCCACGGCCGGGTTCTTCTTTGCTATGCCTCGGTCGCCTTGGACGACGAGGCCTTGCGCCTTTATCTCGTCGTCGGCCCGGCGGTAAAGGTCGTAATTACTGCAAAGTGCTTCAAAAACAGGCAAATCGTTCTTTTTTAATACCTCGAAAGCAACGAGCCGAGGCAATATTTCGTTCCAAAGAGCGCGGCCGTATTCACCGATCCAGTTCGGAGCCGGCAACGCCTCTAAAATTTTTTCCAAGGCTTCTTTATCAACCTTCTTTTCATCGCCACCCCAAATTTCTCTCATTATTTTAGCCATGTAATCTTCACTACTCATTAACTTTTTATTGTGTCCGCCCTGCATGTCTTATCCTCCTTGCGTTTAGTTTTTTTGCTCGCTTCGACTCGCGCGCGACCTCGCCGCCGTTCCACGGAGCCTGCCTTCCGCAAATTTCGACCCCCCTCCCCGGTCATCACGCCGCCTTAGCTCTCTTTCTTTTTGCCTTCTCATGTTTCGCCGCAAGGCCAGCCATCACCTTAGGCAATATCTCGCTTATATGCCGCGGTTGCGGCCGGCCTTGGTTATCGATCCAAAGGCCGCAATGCCGACATAGCGTTAATGTATGCGGTAACGGTTGCACCGGCCCTAAGTCCCGGCCGCAAGTTGGACAAGTTATCCTTTTCATCGGTTATCTTCCTCGCATGCCTCTAAGGCAAGCGGCATCCAACGACGTTTTTTATAACCTCGCCTTGGCGGCCTCTTTCCCGCAACCGGTAGCGTTACGATTACGCCGGCCTTTAAGTATTCAAGCTCCGATGAGTAGATAAGCCTAAGCGTTCCTTCGTCCAGCAAACTTTGTATTGCCTCCGCAAACTCTTTGCTCATGTAAAACCAAATTGTGGCGTTAGGCTCGTACTCCATGGCGTATTTGCCGTATGGATCAATAAATTTCTCCATATGTTTTTGTAAATCTATAAACGTTACCGAGCCGTGTTGCTTTACGTAATCTAAGATTAGCCTGCTTATTTCAGCCTGCTTTGTCCTGCTCATCTTTCAACCTCCTTAACCTACAAGTTAAGGTGTATGTGTGTGTATATTTTTACGTTACCTTGCGAAAGGACAGGATATGGCACCTTTGGACACCTTTTTTGTATTTAAAATAAAAATCCAAAAAAATTGCCCTATAAGTACAAAAAAGGTGCCATATCCTGCCATATCATGTCCACTGCTAAAGTAATTAATTAACGCTAACTTTAAGACCATATCTCATCGTCTTTTTCCCAGCCCCGGTGTCCCTTTTAGTAGGAAAGTTTAACTCCGTTAACCTTCTGCCAAAACTCTGTGAAGACAGCACCTCAACCCCAACGTCCTCGGCCCAAGCTTTATATGCTTCGTAAAGCTCACTTGACGGAGTCCTAAAACCTTCGCCAACTTCGCAACACTCCTCAATAAAGCGCCCGATGTTATCCATTTCGTAGCGATATTCGGCCGTGGCTTTCG
>Ga0209508_1002744_pt1 | contig 11106 bp, 15 predicted proteins | sample AD_UKC129_MetaG_FD_184427 | JGI IMG/M metagenome (GOLD analysis project Ga0209508, IMG submission 184427) | Active sludge microbial communities of municipal wastewater-treating anaerobic digesters from Canada - AD_UKC129_MetaG (SPAdes) (version 2) | ecosystem: Engineered > Bioreactor > Anaerobic... | reverse complement strand
GCGGAAACGCATTCAAAACCCAGAGCTTGTTAAAACATACCGTACCGGAAGTGATTAAGAAATGACATAGACGGGCGGGTGAGAACACCCCAGCTTTGCATGGCCAGGGGCGGGGCCGGGGGTGAAAGAAATATGTTCGTTGTATAGGAGGTTGTATAAAGTGCAGGTAAGTAAAATCCCAATAGGCCAGCTAAACCCTGCTGCATATAATCCGAGAAAAGACCTTAAGCCCGGTGACCCTGAATATAAGAAACTCAACTTGATACGGGCAAGACGACATGTTAAAAAGATTGTGTAAATGTGGAAAGGCAATAGACTTTGGAATGAAATATTGCGAAGATTGCAGAAGAAAGGCAGAGCAGGCCAGGAAGGATTATCATCGATACTATGATACTCGTGTTAGAGATGAGAAAACAGCAGTGTTTTATAATAGCACGGAATGGATAAAAGCTAGAGAATATATATTAGCTAAGTATAAAGGTTTAGACCTTTATGCTTTTTTTATTGAGAAGAAAATTGTTTATGCTGATACAGTTCATCATATAGAAGAGCTCAAAGAAAATTGGAACAGAAGATTGGATGTTAATAATCTATTCCCAGTAAGTAGTGAGAACCATAACAGGATCCATAAACTCTACTTGAAAGATAAAAAGAGGACTCAGAAGCTACTCTTTGATTTGCTGAAGCGCTGGAACCAGGAATATGGATAAGGAGATTGGATAGGGGTAGGGGTGGTCGAAAAATTTTTGATCGATTTTGGCAAGACCGCGCGGCCACCTCAGCGCGAAACTTTTTCCCAAAACTAAGCAACAAAGGAGGTGAGCCTCATGCCAGGAGGCAGACCCCCGAAACCGATTGCGCTTGTACAAGGTCATAGGACTAAAGCGGAAAAGGAAATACGCGAAAAAGCCGAAGCTGAACTTTTGACTGGATACAAAATGAAAGAGAGCCCGGAGGTAAAGGCTAACCCGATAGCGCACAAAGAATTCCAGCGAATCAGGAAGCTGCTCAGGTCCATCGGCAAGGACGATGACCTCTATAGCAACATCATAAACACTCACTGCTTGCTCCATGCCGAATGCAAGGAATTTGAGCAGATGAAAGATAGACTTTACGCGGAGCTTAAAGAGCTCGCTGAGGCATACCAGGAAGGAAAAATCGAATTCATTGAATATTTGGACGAGAAAGGCAAGCTACAGGACCGCTTGATGGCTTGCGATAAAAAGATAATGGAAAAGCGCAAAATGATACTCGACATCTCAAAGGAAAACATCATGACAATCCAGTCCGCGCTCCGGTCCATCCCGAAAAAACCTGAAAAGAAAGACACGTCTAAAATGGCGGCCATGCTTGAGAAAAGGTATGCGAAGTAACCATGTTCGACAAGCAAAGAGCTCTGGAAGTAATTGAGTTTGTTCAACTGCTTAACCTGACAGATGATTTTTATGGCCAGCCATTAGTGCTGCAGGACTGGCAGCATAAAGTCATTTGGGACGTGTACGGGACGGTTAACGAGCGGGGCTTCAGGCAGTACCGATATGCTTACTTAGAAATCCCGAAAAAAAACGGGAAAACCACGACGGTTGCCGCCCTGGGCCTTTACCACCTAACAATGGACCCACCAGGAGGGCAGATTTACTGCTGCGCGGCCGAAAGAGAGCAGGCAGGCCTTGTTTACAGGGCGGCAGTACAGATGATAGAGCAAAATGAGGACCTGCAAGGGATATTAAAAATTACCGAGAGCAAAAAGCTTATCGTTAACACAAAAACCGGCACATTCCTGAAAGTCCTCTCGGCTGAAGTCTATACAAAGCACGGAATCAACCCTACAGTTGTTATATTTGATGAGCTTCATGCACAACCCAACAGAGACTTGTGGGACGTCATGACTTTCGGCGCCGGTGCAGCAAGAAAAGAGCCGCTGTGGTGGGTGATCACTACGGCGGGCGATGATCCTGACAGAAAATCTATAGGTTGGGAAGTACATGAGTATGCACGAAAGATCCAGGACGGCGAAATTGTAGACCCTTATTGGTATGTCAAGATTTATGGCGCACCTGAAGACTGCGACATTTTTGACGAAAAGGTTTGGTACAAGGCAAATCCATCCCTGGGCGTGACAATAGACATTGAGAATGTGCGTCAAGAGGCATTAGGAGCGAGGAATGACCCGGCCAAAGAAAAACTTTTTAGGTGGCTACGCCTGAATCAGTGGGTTTCATTAAAGCGTATCGGCTGGTTGCCGCTAACTCTTTGGGACGCCACCGTCGGGGACTGGAGCCCTGCGGAGCTGGTCGGGAAAAAATGCTATTTGGGACTGGATTTATCCAGCACAACCGACTTAACCGGCGCATGCTTACTGTTCCCACCGCAGGAAGGCTTCAGCGACTGGCGGGCGATATTCGAGGTATGGATACCCGAAGAAAACATGAAGGAGCGAGTTAAACAGGACAAGGTGCCTTATGATAGATGGGTAAAGGACAAGTTTATACATGCTACGCCCGGGTATGTCGTGGACTATGAGTTTATCGAAGCCAGAATTCTTACTTTGTGCAAGCAATATAAAGTCGTTGAGGTCGATACCGACCCCTGGAACAGCCGAATGCTGACACAAAGGCTTATGAAAAAAGGCATTACAGTAGTTGAAATTCCTCAGACAATGGCTTATATGTCCCCGGCAATGAAAGAAATTGAACGATTGGCTAAAATAGGCCAGTTTACACATGAAGCAAATCCGGTGGCGCGCTGGTGTTGGGGAAATGTAAATGTTGCGGTGGATGGCAATGGGAATATTAAGCCCATGAAGAATAAAAGCAATGAAAGAATAGACCTTATGGTGGCGATGATAAACGCCATGGCTCGGGCAATGCTTGACATACAAGAAGTAGATGTTTCTAAGTACGCAAGCAAAGAATTTTTAGATAAATTATGGGGCTAGAAGGTGGATAAATGGCTATTTGGAATAAATTGTTTAAACCAAAGGCACAAACCACACAGGAACCAATAAGTATTACTGATAGTCGACTTCTGGAGATTCTGGGTATTGAGCTTGACGAAATAAACTTGAAAGGCAAAAATGCTCTCAAAGAAGCAACTGTATATGCCTGTATCCGCATCCTGGCCGATGCCGTTGGAAAGCTTCCGGTTAAAATCTATCAGGATAAGGATGGCAAGCAGGCAGCTGCAGACCATTACCTGACGCCTATATTAAAAACACGACCTAATCCCTGGATGACTTCCCGGGATTTTTTTAAGGCTCTGGAAGTGCAGAGGAACGTATACGGAAACGCTTATGCCTGGATTGATGTTGAAACCAGCGGAAGAAATGCGGGCAAGGTAACGGGAGTATATCCTCTTGACAGTTCAAGAGTGGAGATATGGATTGATGATGTGGGTTTATTGCCTGGACAAGGCAAGATGTGGTATGTCTACCGGGACAATAAGGGTAAAGAGTATAAAATCAGACCTGATGAAATCCTGCATATTAAAAATCTTACTTTTGACGGCATCGTCGGTATGACACCGCTGGAACAGTTGAAAGAGACTGTTGAAAACGCCGGTGCAGCAAGCAAATTTCTGAACAATAGCTTTAAAAGCGGGATGCAAACAAAGGGCATCATACATTATGTCGGAGATTTAAGTCCAGAAAAAGAAAAAACCTTCCGCGAAAAATTTGAACAGATGTCCAGTGGGTTAAAAAACGCCAACAGAGTAGCGTTATTGCCTATTGGTTACCAGTATCAGCCTTTAAGTTTAAAGATGACTGATGCTCAATTTCTGGAGAATACAGAACTGACAATAAGGCAGATTGCAGCAGCCTTCGGCGTGAAGATGCACCAGCTGAACGACCTGGACCGTGCAACTCACACCAATATCACAGAGCAGCAAAGAGAGTTCTACATCGACACGCTCATGGACATCCTGACAGGCTACGAACAGGAATTGACATACAAGCTGTTCACCGACCGGGAGCTCGAGGAAGGGTATTACATTAAATTTAACGTCAATGCCATTCTGCGGGCGGATCCAGAAACCAGGTACAATGCTTACCGGACTGCGATACAGTCCGGTTTTATGACACCTAACGAGGTCCGGGCTCTTGAGGAACTTGAACCCAGACCGGGCGGTGACAGGCTGCTGATCAACGGTAATATGATGCCCATTGAGATGGCCGGAAAACAGTATGAAAAGAAAGGTGGTGAGAATGTTGAAGAATAAGGGAAAGAAATTCTGGAACTTTAAAGCTCTGGACGAAAAAACTGGCGAGCTTACCCTATACGGAGAAATATCGGATGTCACTTGGTGGGGAGATGAAATTACACCTAAGCAGTTTAAAGAGGACTTAGATACTTTAGGAGATATTGATGTTCTGAATGTTTACATCAACAGTCCCGGAGGCGATGTATTTGCCGGACAGACTATTTATTCCATGTTAAAGAGGCATAAGGCCAAGGTCAACGTCTACATAGACGGGGTGGCAGCCAGCATTGCGTCACTGATTGCTATGGCTGGCGACAAAGTAATCATGCCGGCAAATGCAATGATGATGATTCATTCACCCTGGACGATTGCTATGGGTAATGCACAAGACTTCAGGAAACTGGCAGATGATCTGGACAAGATCCGGGAGAGTATGATTGTTGCATATGAAAGCAAATCAGCACTCACAAAGGATGAAATTATAAAAATCATGGACAATGAAACCTGGCTTACAGCTGAGAAATGCAAGGAATATGGCTTTGCTGATGAAATCGAAGAGGCAAAGCAAGTGGCAGCATGTGTGGACGAGAAATATTTTGCCATGTATAAAAACATACCGGAGGAACTTAAGAAGCCTCCGAAAGCAAAAGATGATGATATAGACCTGAAAAAGAAAAAGTTGTTGTTAGAACTGGAGCTTTAAAAGCTCCTTTTTTAATACTAAAAAAAGAAAGGAGAAAGTGATCAGATATGACCAAAGAAATGCGTTCTTTACTTCAGGAATTAGAAAGTTTAAAAGCTCAGGTTAGAGCATTGCTTGCCGAGGACAAAGTAACCGAGGCAGAAAAGAAAATGGAAGAAGTCAGGGCCCTGCAAAAGAAAATTGACATGCAAAAAGAGCTTGAAGTTATGGATGAATTTAATGATAATGGAGCACAGAAAATTACAGGCAAAGAGGAAAAAGATTTGAACGCAGAATATAAGCGCGTATTTCTGAAAGGCCTTCGTAGACAGAGAATCACGTCTGATGAGTGGAGTATAATCAACGAATATTATAAGACCCGAGGAATTCGCGCAGCAGTAATGCATGAGGGCACAAATTCAAATAATGCGACGGATGGTAATGTAGGTCTTATTGTACCAAAGGATATTCAGACTCGTATCAATGAAATCATGAGAGAGTTAGTTGACCTTTCTGAGTATGTGACCGTAGAAACTGTTAATACTCTTTCTGGCAGCCGCGTTCTTGAAGCTGACAATACAATGACTCCGTTCCAGGTTGTGAATGAATATGCTTTGATACAGGAAATGGATAACCCGAAATTTGTTCCGATTACTTATCAACTGGTGAAACGTGCTGGATACCTGCCGCTTACTAATGAGTTGCTGGCAGATACTGATCAGAACATACTGAATTACGTTTCAAGATGGATCGCCAAGAAGTATGTTGTAACGAAGAACTCTTTAATTACAGCATTATTCCAGGGCTTACAGCCTGTTCAGTTAGCAAGTTTCGACGATATTAAAAGAGTACTTAATGTTACTCTTGACCCGGATATCAGCTTGAATGCAACTATCATAACGAATCAGGATGGATATCAGTGGATGGATACTCAGGTGGACCAGTACGGGCGTTATCTGCTGCAGGATGATATTACACAGCCCGGCAGGAAGCTCTTCAAAGGCCGTCCGGTCGTGGTAATGTCCAACAGATACTTGCCCAATATTCAAAATATTCAATCTAATCAAACAACTAAGACTTATGCTCCGATTTTCATAGGGAACGGCAAAGAATTTGCTGTACTGTTTACCCGTGGGATCTATGAACTGGCTTCCACAAGAGAAGGTGGCGACGCTTGGAGGCGTGATACCACTGAATTGAGAGTTATCACCAGAGATGATTTACGTCTGTGGGATTCTGTGGCTATGGTATACGGCCAGCTGGAGATATCCGGTAATACTACTTAAAAGCAAGGTGATGCTTTATGCCTGAAGTAAAGGCTGTATATCACTTTTTTGACCAGGAGGCCTGCAGGAACAGAACAAAAGGCGACGTATTTAGCGTAACTGAAAAAAGAGCAGAGGAATTAATAAAGGCTGGGCTTGTTGCCTTGACGAAAGACTTATTTACCTTACCAACTACTGAAGCGAATAAAGCAGAACAGGCCTCTGAAGAGATAGCCTATGAACAGACTAAAAGCGTTGCAAATACAGAAGAAGAGCATATAGAAGCAGCCAGGAAACGTACAAAAACATCTAAAAAGAGTCAAAGAAAGCAATAAGAGAGAGGGCGACCCTCTCTCTTACCCTTAAAGGGGTGATAGCAGATGGATTTACAGGAAATCAAAGAATATTTGCGAATTGACGGGAATGAAGAAGACAACTTGCTTACAGGATTGCAATTAGCAGCGGAAAAGTATTTGGAGAATGCAGGAATAACCAAAGATTACGATAATGCACTTTACAAACTGGCTGTGAAACTACTTGTATGCCATTGGTATGAGAACAGAGAACCTACCGGTGAAGCAACAGAATTGGCATTTAGTTTAAGACACATAATAGCTCAGTTAAAATACACCCAGGTAGAAGAAACGGAAGTGGTTGAATGAATCCGGGAAAGCTCAAGGATAGAATCAAAATTTTAAAATTAAACCACTCTGACAATGTTTATACCTGGGATGAAGAAATTGAAATATGGGCAAAGGCAGAACAACAAAAAGGAACAAACATTTTCTCAAAGGTCGGTCTAGGTGCCAAGTCTGTAAAATTTACCATACGCAAACGTGATATTACACTTCATAATGCTATAAAGTGGCAGGGAAAACACTGCTTTTTAACCGACATTATGGACACTGGCAGAGGATATATAGAGGTCACAGCAGCACTTGTCGAACCCAGAATTTGCACAGTTGAACGAACCGGGGAACCGACACTCAATGAACTCAACAGGCCAGTGTACGGCGACCCTGTAATGCTGACCTTTCCCGGCTGTCTGACTGAAAAATATATCCGGAACATCCAAGATGATCCCATGTCAGTCATTGAAACACAATATGTGTTAGTGACACCCAAAGTCATTGAGCTTCAGGAAAGGGAAATCGTAATGATTGACAATGTGAGTTATATCGTGTTGATTTCTCATACTTTGGATGAATACAAGAATGAATATGAAATCATGGCAAGGAGTGAACCCTAATGCAGAGTGTAGAGATAAAAGGGCTTGAAGAACTGGACGAAAGACTGAAATCTATCCTGGATGAGTTGCCGGGAGCTCGAAGAGAGTTACACGAACGACTTGCTGAGATGGCAAAGAAAGAAGTTGATGTACAAATCGATGCTTCAGGTCTTAATGACAGTCATGGGAAAATTAAAAACTGGCAGGAACCTCATGTGGGTTCCGGCGGCGGCTATGCCGCTGTACGTGCGCAAAAAGGGCAGACAGGTGACAATAGTCCGGGCGCAATAACAAACTATCTTGAAAATGGGCACGCAATCCGCCAACCGTCGGGTAAATCTAAATACTACCGTCCCCGTATAAAAAAACCATATGTTGACGGGTATCATTTCTACGAAGCAGCCAGGACAGTTGTTGAATCCAAAGCAATAGCTGAGGCTGAAAAGTTTGTTGAGGAACTCGGGCAGAAGCTGGAGGGCTAATATGGTTAAGACAAACGATATAATGACTGTTATAAACAAAAAGATAGCAGAGTCATTTCCATATACCGTATACGTTCAACGATGTCCAAAAGATTTTGTTCGTCCTTCATTCTGGATTCAACATATAAGGACAAGCCGGAGAGATGTAAACCGCTCAACAGTGGCAAAAACAGTATTTTTCACAATAACTTGTTTTGCACCACTTGATAAACATAACCGTGTTAATCCTGAAGAGCTTATGGAATTCCAAGAAGATGTGATACAGCTTTTTGCTGACGATTTTTTGACTGTCGGTGACAGGGCAATCAAGGTCCAGAGCAGCACAGGAGGTATTGACGACGACCGGGCATATATAGACTTACAATTTGAGTTTTTTGACAACCGTTCTGATGCTGTAGATGATACATCACTAATTCGGTCGGTTGAAATTAAATTAGAGGAGGGATAATTTTATGGGACTTCCGAATATTAACATTGCATTTTCGACCCAGGCGGCCAGTGCTATTGAACGCTCCGAAAAAGGTGTTGTTGGCATCATACTTAAGGATGCAGCTGGCTTGGGCGCACATATACTGACTAAACCCACTCAGGTTGCAACTGAACTGGGAGGTTTGGGGGTAGAGAACCGGGAATATGTTAAAAGAGCATTCCTCGGATATGTAAACCCACCGAGACAGGTTATTGTTTATGTATTGCCAGATACAGCAGAGGGTCTGGCAGAAGCTCTTGATTATTTCGCCGGCGTGGTAGTTGACTACTTTGTTGGACCGCCAACCTGTACCGCAACAGAAGCCGGAGAGATAGTTGCATGGATAGTAGCCCAGAGAGCTGACGGATTCACACCGAAGGCTGTGCTCCCGGAAAAAGATGCAGACAATGAAGGTGTAATCAACTTTACAACCACCGGTATTGTCGTCGGCGATAAGACATATACACCGGCTAAGTATTGTTCAAGAATAGCAGGACTTTTGGCCGGCACACCGATGACAATATCATGCACCTATGCGCCGCTTCCTGAAGTAAGCGCAGTCGATAAACTCACGAAGGATGAACTTGATGCTGCCATTGATGCAGGAGAGTTCGTAATCTTCCACGATGGCCAGAAGGTTAAGGTTGGCCGGGGCGTGAACTCCCTGCAGACTACTACTCAGGAAAAAGGCGAGGTTTTCAAGAAAATCAAGATAGTAGAAGCAGTTGACATGATCAAGCGCGATATAAAAACCACTGCCGAGGACAATTATATCGGCAAGTATGCAAACAGCTATGACAATAAGTGTCTGCTCATTTCAGCCATAAAAGGCTATTTCACCGGCCTTGAGAACGAAGGTATTCTTGAGCGAGGCACCAGCATTGTTGAAATCGATATCGATGCTCAGGAGGCATACTTGCAGAGCAAGGGTATTGATACATCAAAGATGACCTTGCAGGAGATTAAAGAGGCAGCAACAGACGACAAAGTATTCCTGAGAGCTCGCATAAGAATCCTTGATGCTATTGAGGATATCGACCTCAACATAACGATATAAGGAGGGACGGTCTATGGATAGCGCAAAAAGAATTATGAATGGCACCTGGGGAGAGGTTTGGCTTGATGGTGACTATGTTTCCGAATGCTATGGACTGCAAGCGAAAGTCAACGTCAACAAAGAAGATGTGAACCTTTGCGGCCAGATGGCAACAGATACAAAGGTAACGTCAATAAAATGCACTGGGTCCTTAAGGTTGCATAAGGTAAGCAGCAGAATGGCATTGGCTATAGGAGATATGATAAAGAGAGGCATTGACCCGAGATTTACTATTATCTCTAAGCTCGCCGACCCTGACGCATACGGTGCTGAGAGAGTTGTTTTGAAAAACGTATCATTTGACGACCTGACCCTTGCTGACTGGGAAGTTGCAAGGAATGGAACAGTAGAAGCACCGTTTACATTTACCGATTATGAATTTCTTGACACTGTGGAGGCGAGATAATGAATACACTTGATTTGTTACTGAAGATGGAGATACCTAATCCTCCTGAAGCGCAGTACAAAATAAAGCGTCTCAGCAAGATATGTGGCCAGGATGTAGTATTTAAACTCAGGGCCCTGTTATATTCCAGAACAGCTGAGATAATCCGGGCACAGCATGAAGATATGAATGTGCATATAGTGCTTGCCGGTGTAGTGGATCCAGACCTAAGGTCTAAAGAGCTCATGGAGAAATACAATGCAGCGACACCCGCTGAAATGCTCAAAAAGATGCTGCTGCCGGGAGAGATTGAGGACCTGTCCCGAGCTATCGAAAGGCTGAGCGGATACCGGACCGACACCATTGAAGAAATTAAAAAAAAATAGAAACTGACCCAGAAATGAATCTAATGTTTTATTTATTTAAGGAACATCACATATTGCCGGGCTCTTATTACAACCTTCCTGAAGGGGATAAGGTTGTTATAAGAGCCTTTTTTGAATATGATTTGCAGAGCCGAAAGAGGTCAACTACCCAACGGCTAAAGCCGTGGGCTTGATAGCCCCATGTTGACCAGGCTAAGGTTTGAAATAGAACCTACGTTATCTATGTTATGACACCCTAGGATGCCCTCCTAGTTCTAGGCTCTGTCGTATAGCATAAAACAGGTGTAGTGGGTTAAGCCAGTGTGCTATACGTGTAAGCATAGATAACATTGCCGAGGGAGATGTTACCTGCGTAAGCAGAGGAAAGGAGAAAATCCTATGGTATTTGTATTAGATACAAACAGAAAACCATTATCACCTTGCCATGAAGCAGTTGCAAGAAAGTTGCTAAAACAAGGTAAGGCTGCAATATTTAAAAGGTATCCATTTACAATAATACTTAATAAATCTGTAGATAATACTGACAATAAACAAGAATATAGACTAAAAATTGATTATGGAAGTAAACATACAGGGTTGGCTATATTACAAAATAACAATGTAATATGGTTAGCTCAAATAGACCACAGAACAGATATTAAAAAGAAACTTGATAAAAGACGTATGTTTAGACGTAGTAGAAGAAACAGAAAAATAAGATATAGAAAACCAAGATTTTTAAACAGAAAAAGAAAAGAAGGATGGATACCACCGTCACTTGAAAGTAGGATTAATAATATAAAAACATGGGTTAATAGGTTACAAAAATTAATTCCATTAACTCACATATCTTATGAAAATGTTAAGTTTGATACTCAATTAATGCAAAATCCTGAAATAAGTGACATTGAGTATCAACAAGGTACACTTCAAG
>Ga0209508_1002743_pt1 | contig 11106 bp, 9 predicted proteins | sample AD_UKC129_MetaG_FD_184427 | JGI IMG/M metagenome (GOLD analysis project Ga0209508, IMG submission 184427) | Active sludge microbial communities of municipal wastewater-treating anaerobic digesters from Canada - AD_UKC129_MetaG (SPAdes) (version 2) | ecosystem: Engineered > Bioreactor > Anaerobic... | reverse complement strand
TCGGCGTCGACGAAAGGTGCGGGAATTCCGCGGCCGGATTGATCGCCTGCCGCATCGGCGGCCACGCCAGCGCTCGCCGTCGCGTCCTGTCCGCAGACAATCTGCTGCGTGGCGTCGAAGAAAGCCGCGCCGAGGTCTCGAACCGCGTCGTAGTAGATCCACGCAATGTTGTAACAACGGGTGTGTTCCCAGAACGGCAGATCGCTGCGGTCGCACAACTGAACCAAGTCCCACAGGAATGCCTCGTCGCAGTCAGACTGCTGCGCGCCGCACGTCGAGTAGCAAAGGTCGTGAGCGGCACACGCGGCGGTGAAACAAACACCCGACATGGGACAGTCGGGAATGATCTCTGAGAGTTGGCCATTGGGGCCGCAAAACCCCAACTCCGCCGCGGGCACCAGATCGGTCAAGCCCAAGGCATCCATCAAACCGGACCTGTCCGGATTCACCCACTTCAGCCGCTCGATCTCGATCCACGCCGACAACCCGCAGCCGGCCAGCGCAAGTAAAGCAGAACCCAGTACCGCAACCGACGGACGAAAACATGTCCGATCCCGCATGCGCATGGATTGTCTCCCCCTCAGCATGAATCCATCCACGTCTCGCCGATGCCGCCCGGTAGAACGCTCGCAGGGAACAGGCAAGGATCAGCGGGAGCGTGATCGCCCACTACCCATTGCCGCCTCTCGGACCTGCCGGTACACTTGCCTGCCATGCAGGGGCACGGGCAGCAACTCCCTCTGATACGAGGTTTTTACGTGCCGGCCGTGGAAAACTGGCGGGCCGGGTTCTTGCTGATCCTGTTCTTCAGCCTATCCCTTGTCGCCGGCTGGCACTCCGACGGTGTTTATCACGAAGATGACCTCACGCATTACGTGTTCGCCCGATGGAGCCAGTTCGATGCGCGCTATCTGCTCGACTTCTGGGGGCGTCCGGGCTTTACCGTCCCTTACAGTTGGCCGGCGTCGCTCGGCACATCCGCCCAAGGACTGCAGGCTTGTCGCATCCTCTCCGCGATCTTGTCCGCCGCCAGCGCCTGGCTGGCCTTTTGTATCGCCCGGCGCCTGGGGCTTCGACACGCATGGACGGTGATTCCGTTCCTGTATCTGCAACCACTGTTCGCCCGTCTTTCACTGACCACACTCACGGAAACGCCGCTCGCGTTCTACCTGGCGCTGGCCACGTGGCTCCTGGTCAGCGGCCGCCTCGAATGGTCGGCGGCGATCATGGCACTAGCTCCCCTCACACGCGATGAAGCAGTTGCTCTTCTCCCGCTGTGGGCGCTGGCCATCGCGATCCGCGGCGGACGATGGTGGTGTTATCCGCTGCTGCTCTGGGCGATAGTTACGCACAATCTGCTCTCGTGGTTCACGATCGGCGCCTGGCCGGCCCAGCGATGGCTCGAACCGGACGGCTCTGACGAGTATGGACACGGCACGCTCTTGACGTTCGTGCCCAAGCTCGCGTACGCGTCGGGACCGGTGGTGGTCGGGCTGGCCATCATGGGCTTGCGGCGTGTCTGGCGTCGCCCGCAAGGTTGGGTTCTGGTATCAGGCTGCATCGCCTGGTTCGCGTTGGAAACCGGCATCTACATGCGCGGGGCCTACTCCTCCGGCGGATACGCGCGATTTCTCGTGCCCATCTGCCCGTGGCTGGCCGTGCTCGCCTGCGCCGGCGCCGCCCCGCTGTGGAACCAAAGAACGGCTCGAACCGCCCTGTTCGCACTCCTGCTCGCGCTCATCGGGATTTTCACGCTCTGCCAGGCCGAATGGATATGGCGAAAACCCGTCACGCATCCCGATTGGCGGAGCTGGGTACTGGCCGGAAGGCTCACGATCGTCCTGCTCTGCGTCGCGTGGGCGGTGTGTGCAGTTCGGTTACGACTGGCACCGAACCCAACCGGTAACCACAGCGCGGTGCTGGCAGGGACCACGATCACGCTGTTGCTGCTGGCCGGTTTGGGCGGTTTTCTACCGCTTCGGCTGACCGCGTATCAATCTCGGCTGCGCGAACACGCGCCGGCGATTCTGGAGATGGCCCAGCACAATCGGCCCATTCTGACGCTCAATCGCTGGTTCTACCATTGGGCCGATCAATGGGTCGCATGGAACCGATGGCACGATGCGGAGCATCTGCTCGACTCGGCACGGCCGGGGAGTCTGTTCGTGTGGGACGAACGCTTCTGCCGCGAGCCCGGCGTCTCGTTGGAATATGCCGACGTCCAGTCACGTCCGGGATGGCGGTTGGTGTGGGCGTCGGAGCTCGGGCCGGATGGCCAAGTCCCGTCGCTGGCCTGTTTTGAACGGCAGACGGTCATGCAGGCGGCCAAGCCGTGAAGCCGCAGGCGCACCGACCGATCATCCGCGCGAACACACCCCGGCGGTCAGGCATTCCCGACGGTTCCGCCGCCGTATTGCAGTGCCACTTGGGGAGGTTTAGAATTGCCCGATGCCGTCCGGCGGTCGGTCCGGCTACGATCGTGCCAGCATGAGTCTCATTGACGTTACATCCAGTGCAAGTGAAGGGGATCTGGCCGGCTCCACCCGACGGATCCCGCCTGCCGCGCCGGCTGCTTCCAGCTACAGCTGGGTTCGACGCCGCCTGGGGGCATGGGATTGGTCCACTCGCAGCGAGTGGGCTCGACTGATTCACAGTAACAACGCTCCAGACTGGTCGGACCTGGGCAGTTGGCCGTCCGCCACGCTGGTCAAGGCCAACGACGGCCGGCAGGTCTGGCGGCTCGAGATGGGCGGCGAGCTCTTCTTCGCCAAGCTGTACGCGCCGCCGCGGGGATGGGCGTGGCTGCGCCGCCGGCTGCTGGGCTCGGACTCAGCTCGCGAGCGACGGGTGGCGGAATACGCGCGCCGGCACGGGATCTGCACCGTCCAGCCGGTCGCCTCGGCGGATGCCACCGATGGCCGCTGCGAACCGGCAAGCATCCTGATCACGGAAGGTCTGCCGCACGCCCTACCGCTCAACGAACTCTGGTCGAGCCTGGAACCAACGGACCCGCGCACGCGACAAACCAAAAACATCATCGCAGATCGGGTGGGCCGGCTCATCGCCCACGCCCATCAGAACGGATTCGAGCACACCGACCTGCACGCCGGCAACATCCTGATCAACCGTGTTCCTGGCGGCGACTACCAGGCCCTCTTCGTGGACCTGCACAACATCCGCGTCGGGCGGCCGGTGAGCGACCGAGCGGTCATCCGAAACCTCGCTCAGTTCCACCAGTGGTTCCGTTCGCGGGCTCCGCTGACCGATCGGCTGCGGTTTCTGGATCGCTATCTGCATTGGCGAAGGGCGTACGAGACCAGCGGCGCCTTCGGCCGGCGAATGAGCAGCGACACGGATGAGTTGCGACTGGCCATCGAGAAAACCGCCACAGCACACGCCAACGCCCTGTACGCCAAACGGGATCGTCGCTCGACGCGCTCAGGACGCTACTTCACGCGGCTACGGCTGGGAAACGGCTGGCGCGGGCACGCTTATCTCAAGTGCAAGTATCCCGTGCCTGGTTCGGTCGCCTCGACCATGACGTTCCAGGCGGCCCAGTGGCGCGAGTGGCTCCAGGACCCGTCCCGATGGACGGGCACCGAACAGTCTCGCTATGCGATCAAGCAGAGCGCCAGCGGAACGGTTTGCCGCTCGCGGTTGCCGCTGGAAAACGCGGAACTGGACGTCATCTGCAAGCGATCCATGCCCCGCCATCTGGGCAAGCGAATCAAGAACTGTTTTCGCCAGTCGCGAGCCCTTCGTACGTGGCGGCTGGCCAACGCGCTGCTGAACCGCCAGGTACCCACGGCCCGGCCGCTGGCTGTGCTCGAACGCCGCCGGGCCGGCATCCTGCTGGACAGCCTCATCATTACCGAGTACCTGGAGCACGCGCACGACCTGGACACGCTGCTCACCGTCAAGCTGCGTGAGTTGGATCCGGAGCGTCAGCGCCGGCTCAAACTCCAGGTGATCGACGCCTTGGCCGCGGCGTTCCGCGCCTTGCACAGTCGCGGTTTCATTCATCGCGATCTCAAGGCGCCCAACGTCATGGTGCAGTGGAACCCCGACTCATCCGAGCCGCCGCGCGTGCTGTTCGTCGATCTCGACGGCGTCCGCCAGGTTCGCCGGGTCCGCGACCGGGCGTGGATTCGGGCCATGATGCGGCTCAACATCAGCCTCGACCATTGCCGGCGGGTCACCCGCACCGATCGGTTGCGGTTCCTGTTGGCGTGCCTGGTGCGTCCGGGCAATCCTCAACCTGAGTGGCGTCCCATCTGGCGTCGGATTGCTCAGTTGTCCGAGCAAAAGCGCCGGCGCAAGAATCTCCAGTTCGAAAAGATGATGGCCAAGTACGGCAGGATCTGAATGAATAGCTGTCAGCTTTCAGCTATGAGCCGTCAGCTATGAGCCAGAATGGGATGGCCAACGCGCCGGTCGCCTGTCTCGCATGGAAGTATCTTGCCTACCTTGCCCCCTATAGTGACAATATACTGTCATTAACATAGATACATCCCGCCTGTACGTGCACGCTGAAGACGGTCCGTGGGCTCGCGCCCACGGCTATTGACTTTGCGCCCTTCCAGGGCGAAACCGCGCCCTCTTGTGCGTTATTTACGCCGTTCCGCCTCGAAAACCGCCCTGAAGCGTGCACCGCATGAACCGGGTCAATATGATGGCATATTGGAGGCGTCTGTGCGAGGCGGGCGGACGCCTGCCTCTTTACGGTCGCTGGTCTTCCCGCATCTGCTCCGGTTCTTTCTCCGCGTGTTCGTCGACAAGGATGCTCGCGGGGCGTTCGACCACGACGGTGCGAGCGAGCAGATCACCAACACGCTGGCGGTTGCGCGTGAAAAAGATGGTGAGCAAGAACGGCCAGATCTTCAGGAAGGGCTCCAGCTCGATCATCCGCGTGGCATTCCGAATGACGATCTGCAGGAACGTGGGTCGACCCAGGTTCTCCGACAAGACGAAACAGCCGACAACGCGTTTGCCAGGCGTGCTGGCGGTGAAAGTTTCGAACAGCGTGGCCCAGGCCGTGTAGATCAAGCGGAACCAGAACCACGCCCATAGCACCTGGTTGGGCATCTCCGGCATGGGCTCGCCGGTCTTGAGTTCGGCGTAGAAGGTCGAAAGAGGCTCGAACCACAACCAGCCGATCAGAGCGGCGGCGGGAGCCGCGTCGATCAGGAACGCCGCGGCGCGACGAGCCGGACCGGCGATCTGGAGGTCGGCCGGCAGTTCCAGCGGCGCACCGATCATCTCCTGCCGCTTCCAGAACAGCAGGAGCAGCACGGCGGCCACGATGAGTGTGGCTGCCAGGTCGCGCGCACCATGCCTCGGCGATGTGCGATCGTGAGCACTCGCAGCGGGAATCGGAGCGAACGGCTGATCCGGCTTGCCGCCGGCTCCCGCCGCCCATAGCCCCAGTTCGGGTTCGCGCTCGCCGAAGCGCATCACCGCCAGCCGATCGCTGAACAGCCCCACCGCCGAGCCGGCCGGCAACACCATCGGCCCGCCCTCCTCGTCGAGCAACGAGGCCGCTGCGTCCCAGGGCTCCTCGACGGGAGCCGCCAGAGCCCGCGACCACTGCAGGCACCGGGAGGAGACCCAATCCGGCTCTTTGATCAGAGCGGCAAAGACCAAGTGCTTGTTGGCGATGGCCACACACGCGCTGCGGAGGTCGCCGGGCAACATCATCGAAGCGGCAGAAATCCATTTCTCGCCGTCGTACCGCGCGTAGCGAATCTCCCGCGCATTCTCTTCAGCGATCCAGAACAAGTGGAACCGGCCGTTCTCCACTGCGAACCACACCTGCTCGGTCCCCGTGTAGGAGTCGGGCACGGGAATACCGGGCTGCCAGGCCACGCCGTCGTAGACCACGAGACGATGCCGTTTCGAGTTATTCTCGAGCAGCGGCAGCGCTGGGATGGCCGGTTCGGTCAAACCTTTGTCGCCGGCCGGCTGCAGGGGGTTCTCCGCGACTTGAGCCTGGCGCTCCTGCCATGCCTTCTCCACCGCCTCGGCCAGATCGGGCGTCACCAGCGCCCAGAGGCGCGAGTTGCCCCGGCTCCCTTCGCCGGCCACCGCGATGGGCACTCCCGCTTGGGGCAGTTTGTGTCCGGCCCATCGGCGTTTTTTGTTGAATCGAGTGTGCGTCCCATCGGTGTAGAAGACGTGCAGCGTCTGTCCGACCACGCCCACGACGGCGACGCGCTGGGCGTGCGTGGCTACTGCCACCGGCTGAATGCGATCCGAGCCCGGCTCACGATAGAGCAGCCGGCGATTGAACGTTTCCTGGTTGCCGTCCCACTCGCCCGAAATCAGCCAGAGAATGCTCTCGCTTCCAGCTACCAGCAGGCGCCGGTCGGGCGAGACGGTCTCCGCCACCTCGTCCCCCGGGGCGGCCTGGGAAACGACGCCAAACGCGAGGCTCGCCACAAGGTAAATTCCTGCTGCTCGAATCAAAAGGTGCTTGGGCATCAACACTCCGCGTCGGTGCTCAGCCGCCACCGCGCTGTCCTGTCGAGTCGTCCGATCGGATCAGGAAGGCCGGTCGAGGCGGATGATCTCGCCCACTTTCTCGCCGCGTTCCAGGGGCGAGCGAAGAATGCGTTCCTGCTCGACCCGTGGGTTGTCGGACGGCCTGACGTTGCTGAACTCCAGGTTGATCCAACTCTGGTCCTCGAGCGACCGGATTTCGATCCGTCGCGGGGCCAGAACGGCCGTGTCCTCGATGGGGCGATAGTCCTTCAGTTCGGCCCGCATCCAGGGCTTACCGGACGGATTGTAATAGGTAACCCTGCTCACCAGGAAGGGCGGGCGACGACCGATCGCCACGGTTTTGCTCTGAAATACGTTGCCGTCGGGCCCGCGGTCGAAGAAATTCAGGAAATAATGCTCCTCGCCGACTGCGAACGTGGGGCCGCCCGGCCCGCCGGCCTCGGCGGGCAGTTCGCGCAAGCCCAGCATGTCCAGGAGGTGGTCGGGCCGCAAGGGAACTTCGGTTTCCCACGCCTGGGCCATCGCCGCGTGATGACCGGTGTAGTACCGCGGCTCATCCAGCCGCTCCCAGTACCAGAATTCCCGGTCGTTGGAGCCGACCTCTATTTTCCCCGCCAGCACGTGACTCAGTTCCATGTAAAGGTTGCGGGGACGGCGGTAATACAGCGTCCCGACGGCGTCGAACGACTCTCGCTTGCCGGAGGCCCCCACCAGCTTGCCCGAAGCCGAGACCCCGCCTGCCCGCATCAGGAAGTCCATCGAGCGAGCGTTCTGGTTCACCCGTTCGATGACCACGTGCGCGGGGGCGTCATCGCTCACCGGCGGAAGGATACCTTCTCGCGGCGGCGGACACCCGACGATGCCGGCCAGAGACAGCGTTGCGAGCCACAAGACCGATCGAGCCTGCCATTTCTCGGTATGCACGACGGAAGGTCTCCTTCTCGGCCGGTTCAGTTGAAAACCAATGAATGATCCGGAAAGCGGTCGGCCCTGCCGCGCATGAGCGCGGGGCAAGGTCGGCCGGGATTATCAAGCGTTGTCCGTGCGACCGGAGTCGGACGCCGTTGCCTGAGCTGCCTCGCCTTCGGTCGCCGGAGCGCTCTCGATCGGCGCCTCGGACGCTGGCTCCGCCGGCGCTTCCGGCGCAGTTTCGGCCGGACTTGCCTCGCCCTCTTCGAGTTGGGCGATGGCTGCCACATCGCCGCTCAGAATGGCGGATAGTTGCGCGCTGAGCCCGTCGATCTCCTGCTCGCTCAGATGCGGATTCAGAACCCGTTGAACGGTCTGCTCCTGGACCAGCCGCATCTGCCAGTACTCGCGGCCTTCCTCGCGAATCGTCTGCTCGAGACGCAGCAGACGCTTGCGCATCAGCAACAAGGCGAGCACGAAACGAAACTTCTGCCGCATCTCCGAGTTGTCGTCTTCCAGGCGGCAGAACAGATTCATGAGCACACTGGAGTCCACCGCGATGGTGACCGGCTTTTTCTCACGGGGCGGAATGCGGCCCTTCCAGTGGCAGAAGCAGCCTTCGGGCGGACCCGTCCACGCCTCGATGGAGTAGTCCTTGCGTTCGAAACCTTCGGGCGTCTCGAACAGGGCAGCGTGATAGAACTCGTTTTCCTGGAACTCACGGCCGGTCACCGCGCATTTGCCGGTGACCCTGGAGATTTCATAGTCGTTTGCCATGGTCTTAAGCATAGTGCGGCATCCGGTCGACGACCGGACGCCGCACGGAGTCAGCCGTTTACGCCGAGCCTTCCGTCGGCTTCGAGTCTGTCCCGCTTGGCTCAGCCGACGCTGCCGGCGACGGAGTCGGAGCTGCGGCCGCCGGTCCGCTCGAGGTGGCGGTGCCCAGCGCGGGAGCCACCACTTCGTCCTCCTCATCCACGTAGACATCTTCCATATCGATGGCGTCCACGCGCCGCCGCAGCAGGAGATAGATGATGGTCGAGGCGGAGAAGAAATAGGAGACCAGGTACGCGCACAACAGCAGGACGACGAGCAGCAACCACACATGGATGATGCCCGCTCCTGCCCGCTCCCAACGGATCAGGCCCAGCATGGAGCTCCAGTCGCCCATGAGATTGTCGGGCGTGGGCATGGGCCACATGGCTTCCAGTTTGGTGGCGTTGGGGTCGCCGGTTCCGGGCCGTTCGGTGAACCACACGCCGAGACTGACGAAGAACCGCGTGAGCCGCAGCACGATGTAGACGAAGTACCGGAAGATCAGGTAGGTCAGGCCGCCGTAAATGGCCGCCACAATCCCGTAGAACGCCGTCCGCCAAGGCTGCGAGAAGAAATAGCTATAGCTGCGGGAAACCGCGTCGAACCCGTCCGAGCCCTCCACGCCGATGGTCGGCCAGAGCAGGCTGCCGCCGGCAATCGCGCCGACGACAATCAGCGCCATGACGAAGCCGCCGAGCAGGGCGAGGACCAGCAGGATCGGTCCCAAAATGTCGCCGAGATACGGAATGGCCGTGAACACGAGCCCGCCCAGCGCCAGCAGAACTCCGATGATGACCACCATCAGCAAGGGCAGGAGCGGCGCGGACAGGAAGCCGAGGAACTTGCGGCCGGCGAACGTCAGCGCGCTGCGGGCGGAAATCTGCTCATCACGGGCGGCGTTCATCGCAGACATCCGGCAGATGGCCCCGCCGATGAGCGACCAGATAGCCAGCGCGCCGAGCAGGAACAAAATTGCGAAGACCGCATGCTCATGCAGCAGCCACTGCACGCCGCGGAAGGCCAGGAGCACACTGCCGATCATCCCGATTCCGCCGAAATCGCCGGGGCGGCGCATCTCGCCGAGCATCTGCCGTCCCTGCAACACGTCCTCCGTGCCGGCAGTCACGGCGCCGAAGTCGAGCGTGAGCAGCGCCCGGGAAGCGGCGAGAAACTGCCCGATCACTTCCTGTTCATACTCGAGGAAGCTGTCGAAGATGCCGCGCGTTTCGTAAGCGGCCAGCGCCTCGTAGGCTTCGGCGTACACGGCAGCACGGGTGGCGATCCAATCCGGCTGGTCCGCCCGGCTCGCGGCTTCTTCGCGGAATTGCGCCTTCAGACGACGCTGCGCCTCCTTGAGCGCGCCGGGCTCGTTAAGGACCTTCAGGTCCGCCGGGGCTTTGCCCGCCAGCAGACCGTCGCCGGTGTACAGACGCTGCAGCACGACCAACCGCTCGCTCCGCTGGGCCTCGCGCCATCGGTCGATATCGGGCACCTGCCAGTAGGCCCACACTTCAGGACCGACCGGCCGGTTATACTTCCACGACCACAGCACATCGAGCAGGTATCCCAACGCTCCCATCAGGACGACGCCCGCCAGCGCGAGCGCGAGCTTGCTGGGCTGGAGTGCCATGGGAACGCTCTTGAAAATGCGGATGAACGGAAAGTATTCGTTCCAATCGATGCGTCGAAGAGCACCCGGTTGTTCGGCCATGGAACCGTCCTCCAATCAGTGATGAGGAGTCTGGATTTCGGAGGGTATTATACGTCGGGTACTGAAGCCATCAAACGGATGGACAAACGGCACTCGCCGCTGTCATCCGCGTAAGCATGTGAGTGCCAGCAGCTTATTCCCCGGCAGGCGGTTCTTCGCCAGACTTGGACTCGTCCTCGGACGTCTCGGGGATTTCCTCGGAAATGCGGTATTCTTCGCTCAGCCAGCGGCCCAGATCCACCAGCTTGCAGCGGCGACTGCAAAAGGGCCGGTATGGGGCCTCCTCGGGGGAGGCCACCTCCAGCTTGGTGCGGCATATTGGGCACTCGTAGGTCGGCATGGCGTGAACGACGAATGTCGTCAGCTGTTAGCAATCAGCTGTTAGCCGTCAGCTATCAGACAGATGTCTGGCTTGTAGCCGACGGCTCACAGCTTACCACCCTGTACGGCCTCGACTTCACCGGCCTCAAGGGAACCCGGCCCGGACAGGGAGGCTAGTCCTTGCTCTTGGTCTTGGCCCCGTTCCCGCCCGAAGCAGTCGACTTGGCCTCGGCGCCGGTCTTGGAGCCGTTGGAGCTCTTCGAGTCACCGCCCGACGCTTTGCTCTCACCACCCGAGGCTTCCGCCTTGGCGGCCGCCTTGTACGAGTCGCTGCGATAATCCGTGATATAGAAGCCCGAGCCCTTGAAGATGATGCCGGCGCCGGTGCCAATCAATCGCTTGACCTTGTTCTTGCCACACTCCGGGCACTTCGTGATCGCCGGTGCCGTGATCGACTGGTATTGCTCAAACTTATGATGACACGCACTGCACTCGTAATCATACGTCGGCATGAACGTTTCCTCTCTCCGGAAAACACCAATGTATGTGTCGCCCCCCACGCTGGTTCGCGGCACAGGCATGCCCGCCTGCGCCAATCCGTGCCGCAAGGGATGACCCGGCGAACCGGCGCCGCAGATGCTTACTCCTCGGCCTTTTTCGACACGATGACCCGCGCCGGCCGAATCACGCGATCGTGCAACTTGAAGCCTTCCACCAGAACCTGCAACACGGTCGGCGTGTCGTATTGATCGCTGGGCTGCTGCATCATGGCCTCGTGGACAGCCGGATCGAAGGGCTGGCCCAGAGCCTCGATCGAAGTCACGTTATGTTCGGCCAGCGCTTTGCGG
>Ga0209508_1002742_pt1 | contig 11108 bp, 8 predicted proteins | sample AD_UKC129_MetaG_FD_184427 | JGI IMG/M metagenome (GOLD analysis project Ga0209508, IMG submission 184427) | Active sludge microbial communities of municipal wastewater-treating anaerobic digesters from Canada - AD_UKC129_MetaG (SPAdes) (version 2) | ecosystem: Engineered > Bioreactor > Anaerobic... | reverse complement strand
AGGTTAAACGAAAAACATTAATAATAATATCAATTCTATCCAAGAAAGGACCGGAGATTTTCTTTCGGTATCTTAATACATCAATTGGCCGGCAAAGACATTCTTTTTCCGGATCATGAAAATAACCGCAAGGACAGGGATTCATGGCGGAAATAAGAATAAATTTGGCTGGGAATTGCATTCGGGCGTTAGCTCTGGCAATAGAGATCTTTCCTTCTTCTAGTGGCTGACGAAGTCCTTCTAAAACATCTCTTCTAAATTCTGGTAATTCATCAAGGAATAAAACTCCTCGGTGAGCTAAAGTTATTTCTCCGGGTTGGGGAATCACGCCGCCGCCAAGAAGAGCCACGCTGGAAGAGCTATGATGGGGTTGGCGAAAAGGAGGAGAAGTGATAATCGGATTATTATGATCCAATAAACCGGCAATACTATAAATTTTAGTTACTTCTAGTGATTCTTCCTGATTTAAAGGCGGCAAAAGAGAATGGAAGGCTTTGGCTAATAAGGTTTTGCCTGAACCCGGTGGCCCGACCATCAGAACATTATGAGCGCCAGCAGCAGCAATAGTCAAAGCTCTTTTGGCTTTCTCCTGGCCCTTAATTAAAGAAAAATCTCCCAAAGAATTATCTTCTTGGAGATTTTTTAGATGAGGTAAAGAAGGAGCAATTCGAGTGTTGCCGTTTAAATAGTTAGTTACTTCTTTTAAATTATTTAAACCAATTAATTTTAAATAATGATTATTTTTTAAAGCGGCAGTCGCTTCTTTTAAATTTTCTCTGGGAAGAAAAAGTTCTTGAAAATTATTTTCTTGGGCAAAAAGAGTAATTGGCAAAACTCCATTAACTGGTCGTAATTCGCCATTCAAAGTTAATTCACCAATAAAAAGTTTTTTCTCCGTCACAAATGGCTTTAGCTGGCCGGAAGCAACAAGGTAGCCAATAGCCATAGCGAGATCGTAATGAGAACCAGTTTTTTTAAAATCGGCTGGAGCTAAATTAATAGTAATTTTTTTATTAGCTCTTAAAGGAGATTTCGCCCCGATATTTTTAATGGCAGCTGAAATTCTTTGTTTAGCTTCTTTAATAGCTAAATCTGGTAGACCAACAATATTAAAAGCATGAAGACCATTAGAAACATCAACTTCAACAGACACTAATAAATTATCTAAACCAAAAAAAGCGGCGGAATAAATTTTAGCAAACATTTTATTATCCCGCCGTTTTTAATTTAAATAGTTAAAATTGAATTATTGACATCGGAAGTTTAATTAACGACTTGCGATGTCCAAACATTGAAAATTGAAAAATTGCTCAATGTTATTTTAGGCCATTTTTTGGTTGGAACATTTCATGCAGAATCGAGCTGCTGGATTAGCTTTTAATCGGGCAATTTCTATTTTTTGATGGCAATTTTCGCATTCGCCATACTGACCTTTTTCTATTTTTTCTAAAGCATCATTAACGTCTTTTAAACGTAATTCTAATGAATGCTCTAAAGCCAAAAGAGTCTCATATTGCTCTACTTCTTCAGCGTCCTCGTCAGGAGCAGAAGACCTTTCTAGGTATGGAAAACGAGTATCGTAATCGTCAGGAATTTTTTTGTCTTTATCAGCAAATTTTAAAAGATCCTTTTTTAAAAGGTCTTTTTCCTCGAGTAATTTCTTTTTAAGTTCTTGAATTAACTGTTTTTCCATTGCTACTATCTTAGGGTTTTTTCTTTAAAAAGTCAAGAAAATCCAATTTGAATTTTTTTCTGAATAATGTTAAAATTTCTAAAATAAAACATAAGCGGCAGTAGTTCAGTGGTAGAACGCTTCCTTGCCAAGGAAGAGGCCGCCGGTTCAAATCCGGTCTGCCGCTCAAATTTTTACCAGATAATAAAAATTAAAAACCTTCGTTTTCTAAACTTTTAATTTCGCTGATGATTTTTTTTGTCTCTTTCCAGAAGAGATTTTTAAAATCAGCAAAATATTTTTTTAAGAATTCTTCTTTTTCTTTTTCAGAACCTGAGTTTAAAATTCTGACAAAATTTCCTTTTGTTTCTTCGTCAAGGTTATTATAAATTTGAAGAGTAGTTTTTTCTATTAAACTGTTGTATAAATTTAATAAAAGTTTTTTTGTTTCTGGTGGTAAAGAGTTTAATAAATTTTGTTCCATAGGACAAAATTTTGAAAAATATTTTAATTTTTTTCGACCGATAAAGGCGTAAAATGAATATTAATTTTTATTGTTGATGAACAAAATGTTTTTAGCCCTTATTATTAATCGATTTTAATCACAGTTTTATTTTTACTGAAGCTGCTTGTTTAGCAGTTTTATTAGCCCACTCTATTCCCTGAATAATGATTATGGCGCAAAGCATTACCCAAGCCAAACCGGTTAAAATTAAACCCGATTTTAATAAGCTTTCTTTGGCTTTTTCAGTGGCTTTTTTCACTTCTTCTTTTTTTTCTGGTTCAGTTGATTCAGTAATTTTTTCAATATCTTTTTTAAAATTATTCAAAATCTCATTAAGTTTTTCCCGGCTTTGGGGGTTTTCTAAAATTTTTGTTATTTTTTTAATAAATTCCGGATCTGAGCCAATGGCTTGGTTAAATAATTCAAAAACTGTTTTGTTAGATATGCCTTCTAAAGCCGATTCTTCCGGAGTAATTTTTTCAATATCAACCCCAAAGTTTTTGATTATTTCTTGAGCTTTTTTATCTTTGTCGTTTACATCAACAAAATTAATCAAATCTTTCTCGATATTATTTTTCAGCGCTTCATTTTGAATATTACTATCAATCAATTCTTTTAAGTTTTGGTAGCTAACTCCTTTTAAAGAAAGAATATCAAAACAAGCCTGATAGCCATTTTCACTAAAAACCGGGGAGATATTTTTTTCTTTTAATTGATTTAACAATTCTTTATCGTCTTTGATATTTTCGAAGGGATTTTTATCTTTTAGCCAACGATTAATAAACTTAACTACTATTTCTGTTTTTTCTTTTTCCGGAATTGGTCTTAAAGTTTCCTCGTCAAACCATTTGTTTTCTACGCTGTTACTCATTAATAAAGCTGTTTTTATTGCCTGCTGGTTAAAATTAGCTAAATTCTTTAAACGATTTTCTTCGATAATTTTTTCTCTTTTTTCTTTTTCGGTTTTTGGTTCTTTTTTTATCGTATTAAAATCCACTTCTTGTAATTCTTTTTGCCAAAGATTAAAACACTTATCAAAAAGACTGGTTTTTTCTTCTTTATCAGCGAAGAAAATCTGATTTTCTAAACAAACATTCACTAAGTTGGAAAGAATTGCTGTTTTTTTACGTTCTAAAACGATGATATCTTTGGTTAATTCTTTTTTTTCTTTGAAACCGGGTTCGTCTTTTTCTAGTTCTTTGAAAATATTGTCAATAATTTCCTTGTTCTTTTTTTTGGCTTGTTTTTCTTCAAGGTTTTTTGATTCTTTTAATAAATCTAAATAAAAAGTTAGCCTTTCCTGAGGGTTTTTAATTTCTTTTACCAATAAATATTTATCCTCAAATTTTTTGAGATTTTCTTTTTGTTGTTCTTTTTCCTGTTTTTCTTCCGGACTGATAATCTTTTCTTTTTTTGTTTTTTTGGCCTCTTTTCTTTCTGATTCCAATTGTTGTTCTGGATTTTGTTGTTCCTCTTGTTCTTCTGAAGTTTTTTGTTGTTCTGGCCGTTCTCCCGGAGGATAATAGCCAAAATCTTCTTTAAACTGAATCATTAATAAAATAAAGATTAAGTTATTAATTTAATAGCCCACAACTTTTTAAAAATTGTGGGCTAATTTTATTTTTTAGTTTTAATGATTTCGTCAATAAGTCCGTATTTTTTTGCTTGTTCTGGTGTCAACCAAAAATCTCGATCAGTATCTTTTTCTATTGTCGACACTGGTTGATTGGTATGGCTAGAAAGAATCTGGTTTAACTGTTTTTTTACTTTAACAATTTGCTGAGCAGCAATTTCTACGTCTTTAGCTTGACCTTCTGCCCCACCCATTACCTGATGCAATAAAATTTTTGAATTAGGTAAAGCCATTCTTTTACCTTTTTTCCCTGCTGCTAAAAGGACAGCTGCTCCGGAAGCTGCCATTCCCATACAAAAAGTTGCTACATCTGGCTTGACATACTGCATTGTGTCATAAATAGCTAAAGTGGAAGTTACTGACCCACCGGGAGAATTAATATAGAAAAGAATATCTTTTTTCGGGTCCTCATGCTCTAAGAAAAGCATTTGAGCAATAATAATATTAGCCACTGTATCATCAATTGGCGTTCCTAAAAAAATAATTCTTTCTTTCAATAGCCGGGAATAAATATCATAAGCTCTTTCTCCCATTGATGTTTTTTCAATGACAGTTGGCACAAGAACTGTTTCTGACAAAATAGATGGTAATTCTTTCATTTTTATTTATTAGATTTAATTTTCGATTTAATTTTTCTTTATTAGGCAGTTGAAATTATATCAAAAAAATTCCAAAAAATCAATGAGAACTTTATTGTGCCCTCGGGAGGAATCGAACCTCCATCTCAGGCTTAGAAGGCCCGTGCTCTATCCGTTAAGCGACGAGGGCTAATTATTTAGATTAACATTTTTTTTGGTTGAAATCAACCCGTTTTTATGTTATTCTAATTATTAATATTACTTTTTTCAAATTTAAGATGTTTAAGATGGTGACCATGGTGTAATGGTCAGCACGGCAGTCTGTGGAACTGCCAGCGAGGGTTCGAATCCCTCTGGTCACCCTTTGTTTATAGTTATTAAAAAGAACGGATTTAAATCCGTTCTTTTTAATAACTTACCTTCTATTTCTTTAAGAATTCCTTTCTTGTTTTGCTAAGATGATAATCTCTTATTTTTGTTTCCAAATTAGCAAAAGCCAGTTTCCCCTTCGGGTTAAATTTCAGATAATACCAGAGACCAAGAGTCAAAGAAGAACTAGCTAATAAAGAGTAAAACAAACTATTATTCATTCCTGTTCTAATGGTAGAAGCATCAATAGTCTTGGGATAAATAGTAATAGTCATTGAATCGCTTCTAGAATTAATTTCTAACCCTTGAATGTTAATGTTGTTAGTGAAAGTACCATAACCATTGTTAACTGAAACCTGAAAAGTAATCACTTTTGTTTCGCCAGCATTAAGACTAGGCAAATAGATTCCATTTTGGGTTATTCCATCTGGTTGGATGAGACCATTAATTTTTGTTGATCCATTCAGATAGCTGAAAACAGCTGGTAAGGTGTCTTTAACAAGAACGTTGGTTAAATTTCGAGAAGAAGGATTAGTGATGGTTATGTAAAACTCTATTATTTCAGAAGGATTAGCAGAAATATTTTCTGAGTAAACTCTTTCTCCCCGGGAAAGATTTCTCCCTGTTTTGTTGATTGATAAATCTATTAGACTTGTAGGAATGGGTGAATTAACGTGAAGAATTAAATTTTGCGTGACTACTCCTCGTGGGCCAGAGCAAGTTAAGGAATACTCAGTATCGTTTAAAGGAGTCACTAACTCTGAGCCGGCGATGCTTTTCCCGCCAGACCAGCCAAGAGTAGCATAGCAGTAATCAACCCGGCTTGCTGACCAATGAAGATAAGTTGCTTCTCCCTGATTTAAATAATATTTGTCAGCCCAAAAGCTTAAAGCAGGTGGTTCAGTTGGATAAACAGGGTAAACAGGATAAACTGGATAAACTGGACAATTAGGGCAAGTCGGCATAGTAGTCGTAGTAGTTGTAGTAGTGGTAGTAGCCGGTTTAGTTGTAGTAGTGGTAGCGGGTGGTTTAGTAGTATCTGTGGTTGGGTAAATAGGATAAGAGGTTGGATGAGGAGTACAACCCGTGGATGGACAGGTAGTAACAGTAGTAGGAGTATAAATAGGATAAGAGGTTGGATGAGGAGTACAAGAAGATGAAGTACAAGAAGAATGAGTAGTTGGATTACTGGTATTTGTGTGAGAACTAGAAGAAGGAACAGAAGAATGGGGCTCTGAGGTTGTTCCTGCGGAGTAAATAGGATAAGAAGTACTGTGAGAAGTGCAATGGCCAGAGGAGCAAGAAACAGCAAAAGTAGGGCTGGTTAAAGCCATTAAGCTAAGAGAAATAATGCTGATCGTAAAGAGTTTTAAAGTTATTTTCTTCATTTTTTTATAATTTATAATCTTAATTTATATTTTTCATATCTTGACCAATTGATTGGATTAATTACAAGACAACAGAATCATATCATAAAAATTTTTATATGTCAAGGGCTAAAGATGTTAAACTATCTGCGACTAATTACATTATATTAAACTTTAGTTTTTATAGAGAACAAAGCAAAGACAACTTATTTTGTTTCAAAACAACTTTTCTCTTGACAGCTTTTTCTTAAAACTATCTATTTGGTTAATGAACTATGAACTATGATATTAAAGATTGAGCCCGTCTTCATTATTAAGTTATCAAAAATTGTTTGACAAAATTAAATTTAATGTTTAAAATACTGCTCTCAGTTTTTTAGAGTTCCTTAACAAAAAAATAAAAAGAGAAGAGGTGAAAATACAATGAGCTGGTAGTTAATATTGATTATAGTTGGAGGAATTATTGTTGTAGCAGGATTTTTATTTCTGCTGGCAATTGCTAAGTGGTGCAAAATCGTTATGTCTATTAATCCTTTCTTTTTAGATGATTCTCGAGAAGTTAATTCTCAAGAAAACTCAGAAAGAGCAAATAATTAAATAAAGCCCCCTCGTTTTGAGGGGGCTTTTTCCCTAATTACCAATAATAATACACAATTCTTGCTATCCCTGGAGTATAATACTCCCAATGACTACCAACACCGTATTGGTCTATGATTTGTACTACCACCTGCTGGTTGCAAGGCACCGGCACTCTTACCGTTTCGAAGCAATTCAGATAAACTCCCGAATTGCTTCCGTCCACGAACACGTAGCCCCAGACGTCCGACGACGCTGAGGTTACTTCCAACCAGCATTGCTGGCAAGATGGTCCACAAGAAGATTCACACGTGGGGCACGTGGGGCAACTAACTGTTACCCCACAACCTCCCAGCATTACCGCAAAAAAAACCATTAAAGACAAAAACAAAACTTTACTATTTTTTCTCACTGTTTTTACCTCCCTTATTAATTTGTTAATTTACTGCTTTAATTAAATCATAAATTTGAAATTTTGTCAAATGGTTTTTTGAATGTCAATGCTTGACAAAAAAGAACTCATAAGTTATATTTCTAAAAGTGAAACCAAAAAATAAAAACAAAAAATAAAAAAATAAAATAATTATTAAATCACTATGGATAATGTTCAATCACCAATCAATATTAGCAAGAAATTAAATGATAAATTTTATAAAAACCTTTCTTTAGTTTTAGGGTTGGCAATTGTTGTTCTTTTAGGTATTTTTTTTCAAGGCCTTAATTCTGGCTGGTTAAAAATTGAGCAAAAAGAAACAACGACCACGACCAAGGCAGAAAATTTAGCCGTTAATTCTACTGTTTTAACGACTGATTTAAAGCAATCTATTATTGAAAAATATAAAGATCAAATCCCGACTCAATGGGGAGAAAATCTTTCTGGAGTAAAAACTAAAGTGAAAGCTGATAAACCAGTTTTGGCTTTGACTTTTGATGCCACTGGGATTGAAGCAGGAAGGGGCTATGATGAAGAATTAATAAATTATTTAATAGAAAATCAAATTCCAGCAACTTTATTTTTAAGCGGTTTATGGATAGATAAAAATCCAGAAATCACTGAGCAATTAGCTAAAAACCCTTTATTCGAAATAGCCAATTTAGGCACTAATCACCTGCCTTGTTCAGTTAATGGTAAAAGCGTTTATGGTATTTTGGGTACTAAAAATATTGAAGAAGTGATTGAAGAAATTGAAAATAATGCTTTGAAAATAGCTAATTATACTGGCCAAAAACCTAAATTTTATCGGGCAGGAACTGCTTATAGTGATGAGATCTGCATTAAAATTGCTCATGATTTAGGTTATGAAATGGTTGGTTTTAATGTTTTGGGAGATGCTGGAGCCACTTATTCTAAAGATAAAGTTAAACAGGCTCTACTCACGGCGCCAGCTGGTTCAATTGTGATTTTTCATATGAACATTCCTGAAAGCGAAACTTTTGAAGGAATAAAAGAAGCAATTCCTGCCTTAAAAGAAAAAGGAATCGAATTTGTCAGGTTAAGTGATTATCCCTTGGAATAACAAGGAATTAAACAAAAAACCCGCTTTGAAAGCGGGTTTTTTGTTAGTCAACTATTTCAATAAAAGTCTTTTTCACCCCAAACGAAATTGCTTGAGATTTTTCAGGAAACCAGATATCAACTCTTCCTAAGGAAAATCTTTCGTGCATTCGGTCCTCTACGACAAAAATTTTATTTGGATAGAGGTAAGGAAACCGAATTTTTGTGCCAAAGGGCAAAAAATTAACAGCTACAATTCCATCTCTAACTTGAGAACCAGAAGCAGTAAGATAGGGAGTGTCATCTGTTTCCTCGATACTTGAAGAATAGCCAGTAACTACGACCGGAATATAATTATTGTCTTCCTTCTCTTGAGGTTGAGAAGGCGCAAAAAGAAAGTTTTTATCGACAACATTAATTTTTTCCGGTTCGTTAAGATCCTTTGAAGATATTTGACTATTGAAATTCTCCGTATTTTGAATAGTTTCTGCTAAAGAACCTTCGACTACTGGGCTTTTTAAGGGCAAACTGAAAACATTCAAGAAGAAAAGCCCAGAAATGATTGCTCCCAGGGGTTTCCAAATTCTTTTGCTTCGTAAAAGCGGATCCTCACCCAGAGAGCTAGAATTAGTATTATTACTCATGGTTTTATTAAGTTAAACTTAATATCCTTTGGGTCTTGCTTATTTTCTCCAAAATTAAAACTCCCTTATTGGGGAGTTGTCTCTATATTAGCATAAAGGGTTGATGATTGTCAAGAGGAAAAGTAAATTTGGTGCCCGGGGAGAGACTCGAACTCTCACACCCGAAGGTACTTGATCTTAAGTCAAGCGCGTCTGCCGATTCCGCCACCCGGGCTTCATTTGTTGCTATTGTTTTGAAAATATTACCACAGAGAAAAAATAAATGTCAATAACAACAGTATAAATTTTCAATTTTCATTTTTCAATCAATGTTTGGACAGCGCTAGTCGATTAACGACTTGCGCTGTCATTAATTCAATGCTTTTGCCATTGTGAGGAGTGAATAAAGTGAGCAAGGTAACAATTTCTGATGAAGATAAGGACGCTATACCCTAATTACCAGTAACAAAAACTGAAGATTTATTTAGTTTTGATGCTTGGAATTTGGTGCTTGGAATTTTTAGCTTGAGGCCATGGTGGGAATTGCACCCACGAATAGCGGTTTTGCAGACCGCCGTGTTTGCTGCTTCACCACATGGCCTTTGAAATGTTTATTTATTTTAAGAAATTTTTTGGAAAAACTCAAGTTTATCACCAACTTTAATTTCTTTTGAGCACTCAACCATTAAACCGCATTCTTGATTAACTTTAACTGTTCTCGCATCCATTTTGTTTTGTTGCAAGTTAACTACTTTGCCTTCCCCGATGATTTCTTCGTTTCTTATTAAATGAAAACGCGATTTTAACAAAATTTCTCCTTCTAAAACCTTTCCCCCAATTATTTGGTACCCTTTTGAAGGGTTAAAAACTGATAAAACCTCTAATTGACCAATAATTTGCTCTTTTGGTTTTTCAATAAATCTTTTTTCTGTTATTTCTTTAATTTTTTGTTCAATGTTATAAACAATATCCTCTTCGATTATTACTAACGAAGGATTATTTTTAATTAAAGTAATCGTTTCTGGTCTTTTTTTAACCCTAAAACCAATAACTAAAGTACCCAAAGGATTGGCTATTTTTAAGTCGCCTTCAGTAATATCGCCAATTCCCGAATAGATTAAATTAAAACACCATTGCTGATTTTTGCCTAGTTTATCAATTAAAAACTCTAAAGCTTCGTAGCTTCCTTGAGAGTCAGCTTTAATGATTAAAGGGATTTGAATTTGGCTATTTGGATCGCCAATGATTTTTAAGGTTGAAATATTCTTCCCTTTTTCGGTTTTAACCAACATTTTAATTTGTTCTAATTCCTCTTGATTTTTAGCCGCAAAAAATTCACTGCCAACTTCTGGAATATCTTCAAAACCAATAATTCTCACTGGCGAAGAAAAAGTTGCTTCTTTTAAAGATTGACCAAGAAAATTTTCTAAAATTTTTACTTTACCATAAACATTGCCTGCCATAATTAAATCTTTTTGCCTTAAAGTCCCATTAGTGATAATTAAAACCGCTGTTGGCCCTCTTTTAGAATCTAAATAGGACTCTAAAACAAAACCTGATGCTGGTAAGTTTTTATCACCTTTTAAGCCGATCATTTCTCCCATTAAAATTATCATCTCCAGCAATTCATCAATTCCTTGGCCAGTTTTAGAAGAAACTTCTACCCAAGGAATATCCCCGCCCCATTTTTCCAAATAAATTCCTTTTGCCACTAATTCTCTTTTGACTTTTTCTGGATTAGCTTCTGGTTTATCAATTTTAGTTAAGGCAACAATATAGGGAATTTGCGCTTCAGAAATGATTTGAACTGATTCAAGTGTTTGAGGCTTGATACCTTCATCAGCCGCCACTACTAAAATCGCTAAATCAGCAGTTTTTGCTCCTCTTGATCTCAGACTAGTAAAAGCTTCATGGCCCGGCGTATCAATAAAAGTAATTTTTTTATTATTAACCTCAACTTCATAAGCGCCGATTGATTGAGTAATTCCTCCAGATTCTTTTTCGGCTATTTTTGTTTTTCGAATATAATCTAATAAAGTAGTTTTACCATGATCAACATGGCCTAAAACAACAACGATTGGCGGCCGAGGAAGAAAATTGTTTTTTTCATTTTCACTCATAAAATTTTAAAAATTAAATATGCTTAATAATTGCAAGAAGATTAAAATGGAAAAGCGGTGTCTGTTCGAAAAAATTCGAACCGATTTCGCCCAAAACCGATAAAACTCGCGGGGCGGGCGGCATTCCCCCCCAGACCCCCCTTCCGCCCGCCCCGCGGAAGGCGACCTTT
>Ga0209508_1002736_pt1 | contig 11127 bp, 13 predicted proteins | sample AD_UKC129_MetaG_FD_184427 | JGI IMG/M metagenome (GOLD analysis project Ga0209508, IMG submission 184427) | Active sludge microbial communities of municipal wastewater-treating anaerobic digesters from Canada - AD_UKC129_MetaG (SPAdes) (version 2) | ecosystem: Engineered > Bioreactor > Anaerobic... | reverse complement strand
CAGGTGCGATAGAAGTAACAAAATTATCTTTAATATTAAAATTATTAGAAAGTGAAACTTATGATAGTATTCAATATCAGTTAAATTATAATAATGGTAATATAATACCAGATTTATCAAATAATATTAAATTTGGCAATTCATTGATAGATACTAGTATATATATTAATTATCAGCTTTCATTATTTGAATCGAATAATTTAAATCATTTAAATCCAATGGATTGGGAAAAAGCATTTCCAGAAATTATTAAAAATGGGGGATTTGATGTAATAATAGGTAATCCGCCATATGTAAGGGAATATACTAATAGAGAACCATTTGAATACATGAAATTATGTAAAGCAAAGAAATATTATCAAGGTAAAATGGATCTTTGGTATGCATTTGCTTGTAAATCAATAGATTTGTTAAAATTAGGTGGTTATCATAGTTTTATTGCAACTAGTAATTGGACAACAGCGTTTGGTGCGTCAATTTTGCGAAATAAGATTATTAATGAAACTAAAATATTAAAATATATAGATTTTGTTGATTTTAAAGTATTTAAAAATGCATCTATTCAAACAATGATTTATGTTGTAAAAAAAGAAAAGCCTGATAAAGAATATAAAGTAAAATATACAAAAATATTAAATAAAAATATAATGGTAGATGATTTAATATATATATTAAATAAAGATATAGATAATGAAAATTATATTAATGATAATAATTATGAAATGTTTATTGCTACTATAAATCCAAGTGAATTAAGAGGTGGTATATTTACATTTGTTTCAGATAAAATAAAAGATATTTTAAATAAAATAGAAATAAATTCAAATTTTAAATTATATAAAAATGAAATATATACTGGTATTTTTGCGTCGCCAGATGAATGTTTTATAATTAATGATATTTCACAATTTAATGATGAAGAAAAACAATTTATTAAGCCATATTATACGTCAACTAATAGATATTATATACAAAAAACTAATAATTATATAATATATTTATGTAAAAATAATTTTGATAGATTAGATATAAATAGTTATCCTAATATAAAAAATCATTTTGATAAATATAAAATACAATTAAAAAATGCTAAAATAAAACATGGAGAGTTTAATAAACCTTATTTTTATATAGATGGGGGAATAAATGATAATTTTTATAGAAACGGGCCTAAAATTGTTTGTCAAAGAAGATCACATATTCAGTTATTTCTTTATACAGAAGATGAATATTATGGTTCTAGTGCAATAAAATTTTTAGTTTCAAATAGAATAAATTTAAAATATCTAACTGCTTTATTAAATTCAACAATAATATTATTTTGGTTGAAAAATAAAGGCAAACGTCTTGGTGATATGATTCATATTAGAAAAGAAATACTTTTGCAATTACCATTAATTAAACCAAAAGACGAAAATATAATACAATATATAGCAAAATTAGTAGATGATATTATAGAAATAAGTAAACTTATTGAATCTTCCCAGCAATTACATCAGATAGAATTTTATAAAGATTTAATTAAAAGTTGGGAAAATAAGATAAATCAAAAGCTCTATGATCTGTACGGTCTATCTGCTGATGATATTATTTTTATTGAAAAATTAATATAAATTTTATTATGATATTTAATTATAAATATTTATTATAATAAAATTAAAATTTATATATATAGTATAAAAAAAATATTTTAAATTGGATAATTATTTTTCAAAAACGAATGTTGATGATATTTTTTTAAGGTCAATAATTGTTGGCGTAATAAATGTATTAAATGAAAAGATAAATTATATTAATATTAAAGATGGTAATAAAAAAGTGGTTAATGTGCCATTTTTTTATAATATGGGCGGGCAAGAGAGATTTTTGCAAGATTATTTTTTATCGTGGTCTGATTGTAATTATAATGAATTATCTATTGATGGCAACATTGACCCTATACCTCGTGGTATAATAACATTATCTGATGCATCTATAAATGAGTCTAATCTCACTCAAAAATGGATAAATGGCAATTATGATATAATAGAAGATGGTATATTGACGCAATATAGTGCATATATTAATTCATTACCATTAGATATTAGATTTAATATTGTTATAAAAGTCAATAATGTTAATGAATTATTTAAAATATTTCAGTGTATATTAGATATTTTTTATAAAAATGTAATAATAGATATTGCTTATAGGGGGTTTAGAATACCGTGTAATATTGCATTTCCTGAAAATTATCCTATTGATAAGTCATTTGAATTTTCATATCCAAGTGATAATGAAATAACATTATCATTTGATTTAGCAATAGAGACGTATTATCCTATTGTTGAACAGGCAACTAATGTTGATAAATCCATGCAAGATTTTATTATTAGACCGTCTTTTGATGATATTAGTTATAATATTGTAATAGACAATCCAAATGAATATATTCATTTTTGTGGTGATTTATTAGATATATCGTGGAAAATATATGGTAATGTATTTGATAATGAGAAAGTTAATATATTATTTAGTTATGATAAGTATAATTGGGATTATATTGCAAAATATGTTAATATAAATAAATGTATATATAAATGGCGTATACCTGAATATATAAATGATGATTATATAAAATGTTATATATTTGCACATAAACATGTGATAAAAGAAGCTAATATAAGATTTTTTGCTAATAATAGTGGTGTTATAGATAAGTTTCATATAATTGATGGGGGGTATGGATATGATGATAGTACAGTTATTGAATTTGATAATAGTACAATAATGGTTAATCCTGTTATAAAAGATGGTTCTATTGTAGATATAGTAATATTGAATGGTGGTGTTGGTTTACCAGAAAATAAGCCTAAAGATATTTATATAAAAATTGAGTATAATTTGCATGGTGAAAAAAAAGAGACTGAATTATATAATATATCTATTTATTAAAAAATTTATATATATAAAAAAAATAATAGTTTTATGAACGTATTAAATTTTAAAAACAGAATAAGGGAATTAAGAGATAATATTACTGATGATAATATTAAGAATCTCTGTAATAAATATGTTGTTAATTTTGATAATAGTCAAAAAAATGTTAATTTAATAAGGGAAGTATTATTAAATAGCATTAATGATTATTTACCTAATTTGACTAATAAAAATGATATTGATAAAATATCTTATTTTATCAAACAAGAAAAATCATTTTCTGTAGTAGAGAATTTGGGTATTAAAGAATTATTAGATAAAATAAGTGATAATATTAATTTATTAAAAGATAGTGTATTATTAAAGAGTAAATTTGATTATTATAATCATATTATTAATAATTTAGCTCATTATGAATTTCCAGAATATATTATCTATGAAAATTTTATTAATGATTTTAAGAATATAACTATAATAAGTGAATTTAAAGATTATTATGAGAACATTATACAAAATGTTATTAATAATAAAGATGATATTGCAATGTTTAAATTTATTTATAATTATCAAAATAATAATGAGTTTTTATATGAGCATATAGTAAAAGATGTATTAAATTATGTTATAATAAAAGACAAATATAGAAAAAAAGTATTATTAGAAAAGTTAAGTGGGCATTTATATGATAGTAATATAAAGACATTATATAATATGGTATTGGAGAATGATGATAAAGGATTTGTATTATTTGCTGATAATGATAATGCGGTTACAATAAAAGATGTATATTCACCTGTTGCAAATACTAATGAAGGCATGATATTTTATGTAAAAGATAAATATTATAAGATTAAAAATAACAGATTATTTGCTGCGTCAAAGTTAGATGTTAGCAATTTATCAGAGAATTTTATTAGTTTATGTAATTTTATAAATGAAGAAAATGTTGATATTAAAGCGGATTGCATAAAAATTTATGACAATAAAAAAGTTTATATATTAAAAGAAAATAAAGATATAATATTAAATGATAATAAAATAAGTTATGATACATTAGTGGGAGATTATTTTAGAGATTCTGTATTTGATGCTAAAGATAGTCAATTAAAAAGAAATATTATAAATTTGTATGAAAATTATAATATGATACAAGAAATAAATATATGTAAGAAAATAGTTTCTAATTTATATGAAAATAGATGGATAGATATTTTTTATATTAATGGTGAATATTATATTAACAAACATGATAAATTAAATAATGATAATGTATTATTAAGAAGACTGAATGCAAAGCAAGTTAAGAATATTGTATTAGAATATTTAGGTTATGATATAAGTAATAGTATATTAAATGATATAAATAAAGAAGATAATAAGTTAATGCCTTTAAGGATTGAGATGAATATAATAAAAGAAAAGATATCTTTATTAGAAAGCAAACGTGATAGTTTGGATGCAGTAAAAGAAGATTCTGATGATTATCGTGTGTCTGTTGATACAATATTAGATGCTATTAATGTGCAGATAAATGATTTAAAAGAGAAATATTTAATATTAAAGAATAAAATAAATGAGACTGAAGAAGTAGAAGAAATTGATGAAGATTTAAGAATAGGTAGTGTAGTTAGATTACTAAATGGTAAGGTGGGTACTGTTATATCAATATCTGATGTTAATAATTCTGTAAATGTTAAAATAGAAGATGATAATGTTGTTGTTAATGTACCAAGTGATAAAATATCAGAATTAGAAATAATAGATAATGATATAGAAAGTGATGAGACATATGATGATGATAATGATGTTGAGTTAAAGACTGATGACAAGTCAGTGGATATAATTGAAAGTGCAACTAATGATGAGTGGGTGGATGGAAATTTAATAGTTAAGGGCAAATCAATACCAGTTTTAGTTAATGCTTTAGACTATACTAATTCTGCGTCTGATGATTTAATAACAATAAAATATAGTAATGGTAAAATAGACAAAGTAATAAAATCTAATGTTATCATTAAAGATATTTTAAAATAAAAAAAAATAAAATTATGAAAACGTATTTTAATAAATTAAATGAACAATCAGAAATTTTTACTGATCGTGATATTGATAAACTTATCTCTGATAGTAAATCAAAAGAAATTGTGATGGGGTTTCCTATTTATATTAAAGCTCATGCTTCTGATTTAATGCCTTTTTATGAAAAAAATTATAAATCACGATTACTTGATAAAGTGAAAAAAGAAAAAATATATTTTAAAGAAAAAATATTATCTTATGATGTTACTTTATTGGAAGATGCAACAGAAATTGAAGATAGATTTATGGACTATGTATATGATTATCTATTTGAAACTGTTAGTGATATAGTAAATAAATCTCAATTCAAATATGTTGATGATGGTGAAAAAGAAGATGCTATTAATGACTATATATCTAAAGAATTAGTGCATTTATTTGGGTTATCTTTTTTAAATAAAGATAAAAGAACAGGAGATTATATTATATGTAGATATCGTGTATATGAAGAATCTTGCGTTAATGTTATATATGATACAAAAAATATAAATAATTCATTTGGTATTAAAAATGGTGATCCTGTATCAAAAGAACATTTAATAGAATATGAAAAAGAACTATGTTGTATATTTGGTTCTTGGGGAAATATTTATTCAATGTGGTTTGATAATTTATAAAAAAATAATAAAATTTTTATATTTTGGATAGAAAATATTGTGTTTTTTACGTAGATAATGATGAGTTATTAAGAGAATTGATAATATCAAAAGAGAATAATGAGCTCACTAAAAGGGCTATTGAAATACTTTTGTTAATGGTAGATAGGATATCAAGGACGCAGTCTTATAAATATGAAGAGGATAGAGAAGATTGTATGGCGTTTGCTATTGAAAATATTTGTATGCAGTGGAAGATGTATGATTCAAATAAATCAGATGAGGTATTTGCGTATTTTACATCGTTGATAATGAATGGATTAAAGCAAGGATGGAATAAATTATATAAAGAAAAATATAATGTAACTATTTATAATATATTTTAATAAAATAGGTATGAATAATTTAAATAATGTTTGCGGTATATATAATCCTATTAATAAAGCAAAGACAAGCAAAGAAAAAATATATTTTAAAAGTTTGATTGAAAAAAAATTTTGTATGTTATGTGATTATTATGAGTTTATAACAGAATGGGAATATGAGCCTATAGAGATTGAATATTTTAGTATATTAGATAATCAAACTCATAATTACATACCTGATTTTTATGTTAATATAGAGATAAATAATTTTTCACAGAAATATATAATAGAAATAAAACCTGAAAATAAATTATATGAGCCTAAATACACAAATAAAAAAAATACAATAAAAAGTTTACGAGCATTTAATGAAGATCTTAGAGAATATATAGTTAATAATATTAAATTTAGTGCAGCTATTGATTATTGTAAACAACATGATATGAAATTTAAAATAATAACAGATACTTTTTTAACAAAAATAAATATTAGAGATAATATGAATAATTATCTTATATTTGAAAATTAAATTACTAATAATGAGAGAAGACCCATTAATCTTTTATAATAAAAATAGAAAAAATAGTAAACAACTATATTATTACTATTATGATAAATATGTAAAACATAAAAAGTCTAAATATTTTTTAAAATTAGACATGGGTCTACATATATCACCTGTTAAATTTATTCCAGGCAGATTTTATACATTTTGGTATAATCCATTATATAAAAATATATTAGATTATTATGATAGACGACCATTAATGCTTATGCATAGACAATTTACTGCAGAAAGTACTAAAAATGAAATTATTGGCGGACTTAATTTTAATTTTTTGCCCGAAAGAGTAAAACTCACTATAATTAAATATTATTATGATACTTTTAAAGATGAATTTGAATCAGAAATAGATAATTATTATGAAAATGATAAAGAATTTATGATAAAAACTGACAATTTTATTTCATTAGTAACAGATTGGCTAAAACATAAACAGTTATTTGCTGATAAGAATGTTAATTTAAGTTTTGCTTATAGAAGTTATATAATAGATAGAATAAAAAATGTTGCATTTATTGAATATGATGATTGGAATATGATACCACTGCTTAAATCAGATTATATGGTGGGTGCTTCTTATTCCAAAATCATAACAGATTATTATAATAGTTTGCCATGAAAACGATAAAAATAAAATAATAAAATAATGGCGGGGTATGGTGATAATGAATTAAAATTTTTAAATCCATTTAGTAATAATAATATTAAAGCTCGTAAGCAGCCTAGTAAATTTTATAAAACTTTAAAAAAGATATCTCAGCTGGGCATGTATTATGATGATTTAATAAAGCAGTCGCAAGCTATAGGTACAAGTGAGGCGTTACTTGGATCATATGGTTATATGCCTGAAGATTTTTTATATACACTTGCATTATCTGATATTGGTCAAAAGCAATATATAGGTTATTTTGATAAATCATTAGTACAACGCAGGGAAAATTTAAGAGAGTTTTCGCAAAATGGTGAAATTGATTTTGTATTAGAGACAATAGCGGATGAATGTATTATATATGACACACGTAATTATTTTTGTCAAGTAGATGTTAATAATTTAAGAGGTAATATAAAAGAAGATATAGAAAATGAAATTATTGATTACATAAATGATTCATTTAAAAAAATATATATGCTTTTTAATTTCAATAAAGGGCATGATGCATGGTCATATTTTAAACAGTTTCTAATAGATGGTTTTTTAGCATTTGAAATTATATGGGATGATGATGCAGAAAATATTATAGGTTTTAAAGAAATAGATCCTTTGTCAATAAGACCTGGTATAATAAAAGATGAAAATGGCAAAATACAAAAAGTATGGTATCAGTATGAAGATATTGTTGGTGTTGGTAGGACTTTATATGATTCACAAATAATTTATATATCATATGCAAAATCTAATTTTACATCTCGTATATCATATGTTGAAAGATTAGTACGTTCATTTAATTTGCTTAGGATATTAGAGAATTCTAGGATAATTTGGAATATTATGAACAGTAGTTTTAGAATGAAAACTATAATACCAGTAGGTGATAGATCTCCGCAAAAGCAGAAAGAAGCAGTAGCTGAGTTTATATCAACATATAAAGAAGATATTACAATAGATGATAAGTCGGGTGAAATAAGTGTTAATGGTAAACCATCAATGCAGTTTTATAAGAATTATGTTATGCCATCTACGCCGTCAGGTGCCCCAGAAATAGAAGTCATGGAAAATCAAGGATTTGATTTATCAGATACTGAAGCACTTAAATATTTTTATAATAAATTTAAGTTAGACACAAAAATACCTTTTGATAGATTTGGTAGAGAAAGTGGTGGTGGGTTAGTGACGATTGATATAAATAATACAAATAGAGAAGAAATTAGATTTGCTAATTTTAAATCTAGACTCACTTCTATATTTCAAGAAATTATATTAAAGCCATTGATATTACAAATTGAAGCAAAGTATCCTGATTTAAAAGATGATGTTTTATTTAGGTCTTTAATAGGATTACAATTTAATGAAGAGGATTTATTTAAAGAATTGAAAGAGATGGAAATTATGAGCAAGCGTGTTGAATTTATAACACAAATGAATAATTTAGTTGTTAATGAAACTAATGAAGATGGTATGTCTGAACAAGTTCCATTTTTTGATATGGTATTTTTAAGTAGAAAATATTTAAAGATGAGTGAAGATGATTTAAAGAGAAATCAATTATATATACAAAGAAGGAAAAATGGTGAAGACCCTATAACTGGCAAAAAGATAGATAAATCAGATAAAAATAATAATGAGGATGATAATAATAAGGAAAATGATGAAGATAAAGAAGACAAAAATCCGCCAGAAATGGAATTTTAAAAAGTAAAAATATCACTTTTTTGATTTTTTGGTAAAATATATATAAAACAAAATAAATTTATCATGAAAAAATCAATTGAAAAACAAATAACAGGGATTAGAGAAACAGTTAAAAAATTAGAGGTTCTTGTTGATGAAAAATTGGACAAAGAATTTAATGAAATCATGCAAAATTGGGCATCTGCTACATCTACTGATATGTTAAATGGTGATTTAAAAAAATTAAAAATTTATATTGATGATAATAATAGAAATTATTTCATAAAATCTGGCGATACAATTCTTTACTATAATATTTGGCAGTCAGATGGCTCAGGATGTTATGATTGTAGTGAATTTGTTATTAATTTTGAAGATCTTAATATTGAAATAAAATTAAATATATTGCACAATATAGGGGTTGTTTTAAATGAATATTTCATGAAACTACAAGATTATATTGAAAAAATAAACGCAGATCCACTATTTGATGCAGAATGATAATATAAATTATTTGTATTTTTTGGGTAAAATATATAAAGTAATAAAATTATGAATAAAGAAATTATAAACCAATTAGAAGATATTAGTAAACTAATTGAAGAATATAATAACATTATAAATGAAAATGGATATAAAGAATTTGAAAAAATTATGGAAAAATGGGCAGAATGCACATCTTCTATCAAATTTGATAATATTTTAAATAAACAAATAATATTAGAAGATTCTATTACTGCCACTACTTTTTATATAAAAGCAGGAGAAAAAGATCTTTTTGGTATACAAACAAATGATTTTATAAACATGCGTTTTTTTAATGAATATACAGTTGATTTCAAATTATTATTTCCTGAAATTAGATCCGCGATATTACAATATATGCCTTCGGTATTAGATGAATATAAAAAAAGAATAATAAATAATATAATGGATTTAAAAATTGTGTATAATGGTAGATGAAATAATAAATATTAAAGAAAATATTAAAAACAAACTTAAATTTACAAAGGTGGATTATGAAAGTAAATGTGTACGTATTGCAGATATTGTATCACGTTCAAAATTTGACTATATGTTAGATGAATTTGTTAAAATTGGCATATTGTTAGATATGCCTGAAGATAAAATAGTACAAGCGTTTGAATATTATTATGATGATATGTTAAAATAAGAAGATAATGGTCATATAGTTCAGTTGGTTAGAATGCCGCCCTGTCACGGCGGATGTCGTGGGTTCGAATCCCACTATGACAGCAAAAAATTAGTTTATGAAAAAAATTAAAATACCCAAAGTACCTAAAAATGAAAGATTTTTAATAGGTGAAGGTGAAAATGAAAAACAAATAAACAAAGAGTTAATAAAAGAAGATATATATATCATATGCATGATGACATTGATTGTAATAATTATATTTATTGGAATAAAATTTTTTAAAACACAAATATTATGAATGCAGAAATTGAAAATCAACTAAATGGAATTAGTAATTTAGTTAATGAATCAGAAGTTATTTTTGAAGAAAATTTAGATAAAGAATTTACTAAAATAATGCAAAAATGGGTAGAAGTTACTAGTTATGATGATTTATCTGATAAAATAGTGCTTTGTGAATTTGATGATAAAGTATATTTTATAAAAACTGGCAATTTAAATCTTTATTGTTTTAATCATAAATATGACAATATTAATAATATTAATTTTGATGAACTTTGTTTTAAGACAAAATTAGATATTTTAAATAAATTTGATGATATTTTTAATAATTATTTTAAATAGTCATAAAATAAAATTTTATATTTTTTAATATTTTGGTAAAACAATAAAACACAATGGAAACAAAAAATTGAAAGGATTAAAACTAAAATTAATAAGTGAATTTACTAATGCATTTGATTATAATTATTTAAAATTTGACATTGAATTTTATTTATATGAAAATATAAATATATTGAAAGGTGATTATGTACATAAATATTATTTTAATAAAGATGACATTAATAATATAGTTGAATATTATTTTACATATCATAATATAACATTAACATATATTAGAAACATTATTGACAGATCTAATAAATTTGCATATGATAATAGAGATATACTTCCAAATTTTACTAGCAATTTACCTTTTAAAATAATTCAAGAATTGGCAGATGAGATAGTAAAATTTGTAATAAATATTTAAAATAAATAATATTTTATATATCACTTTTTTGATTTTTGGGTATAATATATATAAGATAATATATTTAGAAAACAAACATATGAAA
>Ga0209508_1002734_pt1 | contig 11129 bp, 7 predicted proteins | sample AD_UKC129_MetaG_FD_184427 | JGI IMG/M metagenome (GOLD analysis project Ga0209508, IMG submission 184427) | Active sludge microbial communities of municipal wastewater-treating anaerobic digesters from Canada - AD_UKC129_MetaG (SPAdes) (version 2) | ecosystem: Engineered > Bioreactor > Anaerobic... | reverse complement strand
TATTGCCGAAGGTTGATCGTCCCGTCCGGCCCCACCAGATAGACCCCACTGATCGGCTGCAAACCACTGGCCCGCACCAGTTGCACCGAGACCTCAGGGGCACGCAGAATCTGCCGCAGATGGGCCTCAATGGCCCAGCGGGCCTCGGCAACGGTCATCCCCACCACACGCACAGAGCCGTAGGCTGGGCCAAGGTTGATCGTCCCCTCGGCCTCCACCATGTAATAGCCGTTAATCGGCTGATCGAGGAGTGTCCCGATGACATCCACCTGGAGGACGTCATAGACCTCGAGGCGATAGGGGGGCAAGGGGACCATCTTGGGGACCTCGATCTGGACGACATCGGGCGGTTCCAGGCGATAGGCGGGGAGAGAGACCTTAGACAACTCTCGCGGGGGTTCCAACTCCTGGGTCGGGGCCGGTTGCTCCAGACCCCGGTCGTAGAAGTCCATGGTGCGACAGCCCACGGCGAGAAAGAGTGTCAAAAGGATGCAGAAACACGCAGCCGAGCCCAATCCCCACTTGTTCGATAAACGTGGTAATTGATTCTCTGGGCAGCGGAAATCTGTTTTTTTGGGGTATCGCAAGTATTTTTTGCTGTAATCCAGGGGGACCATGGTTGGGCAGTGTCCTTTTGAGTTCCAGCGGAAGGGCTTAGTCAACCCGTACAACCGGATCAGGCGATACTCTCTCTGTATTCGCCGCTGTCGGAATAATCGGCAAAGTTTAACGGAAACTTGGTGAAAAGTCGGGCTATTTCCTTCGCCTCTTCCGACACGGGTGGTCGGGTTTAAGGAACGAGGTAGATCTGATTGGGGCTGCGCGTCGGCATTAAGACGGGAACGAGGACGCCGGCCCGCGTTAACTCACGAAATTGCTCAGGCTGGACAAACTCGGTAAAACCGTAGTTTCCGGGCGATCGATACCGCGCAATTTCCAGCCAGTTGACATAGAGGTAGCCGACGTTTTCTCGGTGGAGCGTCTCCCTAACCTCTTTTGGGGTCTTGCCTTTGGTCAGAATCTCCCACGGTTGATCGTCGAAGCAGGTGGCGTAAAGGACTGGCATTTCCAAATCGAAAACGGCGGCCTCGCCAACGGCCAAAAGTTTCTTCTTCTTGCCCTCAGCGTGATCTCTTGCGAAAAGCTCGTTCAGAAGGGCATGATCCGCACCAATACGACCTGGGTCGTTGCGCAACTGCGCAAGCGGGGCAAAATAGCGATTATCGGCCGCAGCTCCGCTCGTTATTACCAACCCATTGCAAATCATGGCGATAAGACAAATCCCGGTAACAAACCAACGCCACCATAGTCGGTCCGTCCAGTCAAATCCGACAGTTGCCAAAACACACAAAAAGGGCAACATAGGAAGCCAAAACCGGTCAATTCGGTGGGTCAAGCACCACCAAAGTAAAAAAAGGACTATCGCCATGACCGCTGTGGCTTTTTCGAAAAGTCTTTGTTTACTGACCCTCAAGAGACCCAAGAATGCCAGTGGTGTGATAAGGGGACTTTGCCATTCGCTGGTGAAAAAAACCCGGCCGAGATCGACCAGTAACATCCGAACGGAAAAATCGTGGGGGCTGTGGATTCGTGCCCAGCGTGCGGCCTTTTCGGGATTCCATGACGTGCCGCCCAGCCACTCGTAAGCAAGGGGGTAAACCGGGTTACCACTGAAAACGAGGTTCTTAATGTACCAGCCGCCTGCACCGAGGATTATTCCCAATCCGTAGAGGCCAAGCATCAGCAAGAGCGACCGTACGGGGATGCGATGGGCCAACGTTACCAACAGAAACATCCCGATCAAAAAGCCTCCGAATAGCAAGCCCGTGTATTTGCACGCGGCGGCCGCGCCAGCCAGGTATCCGGCAATGATCACCCAGGCCCAGCTTTCCCGGCGGATGGGACATCCCTTGTTCAATGGGTTCCTTTCAGGCTGTTGATTCTCCCTCGTGATAGTGGCCCAATCAGCCCCTCGTTCGAGTGCCGGATAGAGTTGATCCGCGTCGGTCAGGATCGAGACGAGCTTTGAAGCGGCACAAAAAGCCGTGAATATGTAAACGGCGAGCCCAATGTCGTTCAGCCCGGCCGTGGAGACCGAGATGACCCAGGGGACTGAGATAAAAATGGCTGGTGCTACCCAAGGGGAACTCGCACCTCTTGATCGCGCCCAGTGGAGTAAGGCTGCCGCCCCAATTAACGCGAATGTTGCCATGACAACCTTGCCCGCCAAGGCCCCGTACCAAAAATCGTTAAGAAGGAGCATCCCGAGCAGGGCGTGCATTTCCAGACCCAGTGGCATGTTTCCGTAAACGTTGTGCGGCAAAAAAGTGATACGACCCTGCTGGAAAAACTCTTTCGGACATTGGAGATGGTATTCGCGAACATCAAAATCCACAGGCGGGAGCGACGCAGCTAAAAGGATGATCACAATTGCGGTTAAGGTTGCCCCGATACAGACCCACGAAAGAATTTTTTCTGGCAGGGACTGTACAGTCGTGGCGCGTTGAACGGGAAAAATAGGGCGGAGGCGTTGCACAATTACGTCGGGTTTGAGAACCAGCCTCAGCAACGACTGCCACGGGATAATGTAGAGCGTCGGGGGAAGAAACACGATTGCCGCAAGAAGCCATCGCTGCCGGAGTAAACCAAAAAGGCCCCCGAGCAGGACGAGCGTTGAAATGACGTTAAGTCCAACCGGTAGGGCGATACTTACGATTTCCAGAAGGCTAAGCTTCACTCCCATAACCCGGCTAATAGCGACTCCCCAAGCTATACCGGCGGCGAGAATTATGGCTGCGGCGCAGAAAATGGGGAGTCTGTCGAAGATAGAGAATTCTCCGTGGCTCCCCAGCCATGACTTAAGGAGTTCTTCGGGCGTTAGCAACAATTGGAACAGCTCGTACCGTCGGAAAGGTCTTTGAAACACCTGCGAAATGCTGAGGAGGGGCCAGGCGAAAAAAAGGGTTAAATAGGCTATGATTCCTAGGATGGGCAAAATCAGATGCATTTGCGCAGACAACGGCATGCCTGCGGTCGGTAATTCTGAGGGCTTAGTCCCCTGCCTGATGTCCTTTGAACCCGACCGATGATTGCGGAGTTTCATTTTGACCATCCGGAGCATGCAAAGTTGGCTACCGATTTCCCTCCGTTTCCAGCATAAGGCGTCCTTGTCGTATGGCAACCCAGGCAATTGAAGGCATTTTTACACCGAACATGGTTCCCCTCGACGAGCGGGGACGGATCAACGAACCGGAGTTGCGGCGTTATTTGGATTGGTTGATTGCGAAAGGCGTTCATGGGCTTTATCCCAACGGTTCCACCAGTGAGTTTGTTCGGTTTACCCCTGAGGAGCGTCGCCGGATCATTGAGATCACGGTGGATCAGGTGGCGGGGCGAGTCCCCATCTTGGCGGGTGCCGCCGAAGCCAATGTGCAAGAAACGATCAAGGCTTGCGAATACTATGCGAGGCTTGGTGTACGGGCGGTGGCTATTGTCTGCCCGTTCTATTATCGCGTCAGTCCGGACAATATTTACAGCTACTTCAAGGAGATTGCCAAACATAGTCCGGTCGATGTGACGATTTACAACATCCCATGGTTGGCCTCGCCCCTGGATGTACCGACGATCGTTAGGATTGCCGAAGAATGTCCGCGAGTTGTGGCGATTAAGGATTCGTCGGGTGATCTTCCGCAAATGATGCGAATGATCACGGCCATTCGGGCGCGTCGTCCAGATTTCTCCTTTTTGACAGGTTGGGATGCTGTTCTGTTTCCTATGTTACTTTTGGGTTGCAATGGCGGAACGAATGCCACGAGTGGGGTGGTACCGGAGATTACCCGGGCCATTTTCGAGGCGGTGAAGGCGGGACGAATCGACGAGGCGAGACGGTGGCAGTACCGATTGCTTGTGTACAACGATGCCCTTTTTGGGGCGGGTGATTTTCCAGAAGGATTCCGAATCGGAGTGGAAGCCCGCGGCTTTCGCATGGGTGTGGGGCGTCAGCCGCAGTCTGAGGCGAGTCGGGAGCGGCTAACCCGATTGCGGCGACAATTGGAGGAGCTCCTGGTGGAGGACCGTTTGGAATCGATTCCGGACGGCGCGATGGCGAGTTCCCGCGCCACATCGGAGATGACACGATCAGGTGTTGCCCGGGTTTCAGGGGCCACGGAGGAAAACGTTCGGGAACAAGTGGAGAGGGTTGTGCGGGAGGTTGTTCACGTTTTGGCGGAACGGAATGTTGCCGTCAACTGAAGGATGATGTAGGTCTTTTGTGATGATCCATGATCCGAGGGCGCGAAGGCCTGCGCCCCACTCTCCGAGTGGTTGGCCATTTCCAAAGCTACGGATTTGGAGTGTTGGGTCGGAGAAAGGAGTGCCTCTTGGTTGAGAATCTGCTGGAAGTTCATTGGTGGCATTGGTGCTTATTCTCAGTCCTGATTGTCGTCTTGTTGATTCTCGATCTGGTTGTTTTCCACCGGCGGGAACACAGGCCTACTCTGCGGGAATCGGCGATCCTCTCCGCGTTTTGGATCGGGCTCGCACTGGTGTTCAATACACTTGTTTGGTGGTGGGGGTGGCAGCTCCATGGCAACTCTGAGGCCGGCGTGAAGTTTCTCACAGGTTTCGTCGTAGAGAAGTCCCTCTCGGTTGATAATCTTTTTGTCTTTGCCGTCATCTTTCGGTTTTTTGGGGTGGATATCCGCTATCAGCATCGCATTCTCTTTTGGGGCATTCTCGGGGCGATCATTATGCGAGGCATTTTTATTGTGGCCGGCGTGGGGCTGATTCAACTTTTCGAGTGGGTTCTTCTGATCTTTGGGGCATTCCTCATATACACCGGCGTTCACCTTGCGTTTTCCAATTCAGAGAATGTCCATCCGGAAAAGAATGTCGTCTTACGATTTGGTCGCCGTTATCTGCCGATTAGCAAAGTCACTATTTTCGATCGTTTTTTCATTCGAGAGGCCGGCCGACTGTGCGCCACGCCGGCTTTTCTGGTGCTGCTTGTCGTCGAAAGCACGGACGTTTTGTTCGCCGTCGATAGCATTCCCGCTGTCATCGGAATTACGCGTGATCCGTTTATTGTTTTTTCCTCGAACATCTGGGCCATCCTTGGCTTGCGGGCGTTGTATTTTCTCCTGGTGGGCGTTCTGGACCGGTTTCATTACCTTCATTACGGCCTGGCAGCGGTGCTTTCGTTCATCGGCCTGAAGATGGTGGCCGAGTACGGCGCGCATCACTGGTTTGAATACCATGAACGCCTGATCAACCCTTGGGTATCCCTTGCGGTTGTTGGGGGATTGTTGGGTTTGTCTTTGATCCCCACATTCCTGGGTTATAAAGCCCGATCCTCCGACTTAACATCCGAAGCCGAAGATGAAAGTCGAGAGGGACAGCAACGCGAATTGGCCAAAGTACACGATTCGGAGACTCGTTAGTTGGTCCATCGGATTCGGTTGACATCAGCGTGGACAGTCTTGAGCGATCGTTCGGGCGAAATCGTCTGGCGGCGGGTGTTTCATTGCCCTACAGGCCTGGAAACCCGCTCGCAAGTGTGGCTTGTGATTGAGGGACCTCGGCAACCGCAGTGTGTACGACTTAATGGTGATCGACTGTTTGATGCTGGGGCCCCTCCTGAAACTCCGCATAAGTCGCCGCTGAGGCTTGAGATTCAGACCCGTTTGAAGCCGACCAAAAATGTTTTGGAAATCACTTTTCCAGGTCATGAGCAATTTTCGGAATTGGACCACCAAATGGATGGGCAGTTGTTGCAGCCCATCCCGATGGAGGTTTATCTTGAAATACAAGATAGCGAGTCAAAGAACTAAGGAACTTTTTGTTTATCTTGGGGCATATCCGAATCGTCATTAAAAACACTGGTTTTGATGTTGGCGTGAAGGGGAAATTGGCTCAATCGCGAGGCGAGGTGTGCCGTGATTTCAAAACCTGACATGTTTAAGGTGGGTGTGCTTATCATCGTGGGCATGTGCACCCTTGTCGTTTCCGGTGTTGCCGGTGCCGAAGAGACTTCGTCAGTGTCCAGCATTGACGTAAACGGCCCTGCCTTGCTCGCCCTGTTCGAATCAACGCTCGTAGATGTCATTGCGCGGACAGAAAAATCGGTGGTGGCGATTGCCCGGGTTCGCACCAGCCGGCCAGGGGAGGTTTTCAATTTGGAACCGCGATTGGATCCATTTGGGGGCCTGGCCGAACGGAGTATCACACCGCAAACCGGCGACCCAAATTTCTTTCCCACGGACTACGGGGCGGGCGTGGTTGTGGACTCCAAAGGTTTGATCCTTACTGTGGCACAACTCATTGGTGAGGAAAGTGAATACTACGTGACGACCTGCGACCGGCGGACGTTTCGGGCGCGCGTTGTGGCGGCCGATCCGCGCAGTGATCTGGCCGTACTTTCCGTTCCGGCAGAGGATCTGCAGCCGATTACGCTGGGGAATGCTGCCCTCTTGAAAAAAGGCCAAATCGTCATCGCATTAGGCAATCCTTATGCCATTGCAAAGGACGGTCAGGTGTGCGCAAGTTGGGGGATTGTGTCGAACCTCGGTCGCAAGGCGCCGCCAATGCCCACAGATCGGGATCCCACCGGCAAGCCTACCATCCATCATTTTGGGACCCTGATTCAAACGGACGCCAAGTTGGGCTTCTCCAGTAACGGTGGTGCGTTAGTGAATTTGAAGGGGGAAATGGTGGGACTGTTAACCACGCTTCCTGTCGCCACAGGTTACGAAACCCCCGCGGGTTATGCCTATCCGGTGGATGAGACCTTCCTCCGAGTTCTAAACCACCTGAAACGCGGGGAAGAGGTTGAATACGGTTTGCTCGGCATTCAGCCAGAAAGTTTGTCGCTGGCTGAGAGGGCAAGCGGTCTTCAAGGGACGCGGATTGATCGGGTGGTACCGGGAACACCTGCGGACCGCGTCGGCCTGCGCGGTCGGGATCTCCTCGTGGCGGTCAACGGTGAGCCTCTCTACGATGACGATGGGTTGGTACTGGCGGTGGGGAGGTTGCCCGTTGACTCAAAGGTCACACTGGATGTCGTCCGTGACCGGCGTCGCTTTCAAGTGCAGGCTGTCTTAACGAAGTATCCAGTTCGTGGCCGAAAGATTGTGACAGCGCCGCCCCAAAAATGGCGAGGCATTACGGTGGATTATGTCTCGGCGGTCTCGTCAAGTCCTGAAGGTTTCTGGCAGTTTCCGCGTCCCACGGATGCAGTGGCAGTCGTGGCCGTGGAGGAGAATAGTCCCGCATGGAAAGCAGGTCTTCGTCCGGGCGCGTTTATTTCGCACATCGAGACAGAAGCCGTGACCACGCCCAAGGTCTTTTATCAGGTGGCTGCTAAGTATAAGGGACCGGTTCGTTTGCGTCTTGTCCCCGATGGTTCCGAGAACTATCAACCCGTCTTGATCATCGAGCCTTAAAGCCTATCCCAAAGTTCCCCCTCCCTCTGGGAAAGTTCCCTCTCCCTCTGGGAGAGGGCTGGGGTGAGGGCTAGTGATCGTCGAAGTCGATCGAGAAAACCAGTAGCGATTCGAGCCACCCTCAACCCCGGGCGCCTCTCCCGCCGAACGACTGAGGGGGGGTTACGGGATAGGCTCTTAGCCGACCGAGGCTTTCGTCATGGGTTGTCTAAGGGGTCTTTAGCGAAGGGTGTTAGCGGGACGGCCGTCGTGCTTTATTCGCCTCTGACCAGCAAAGGCGGACCTTTTCTATCCTTCTTGATAATCCCGAGTGAACAGCGAGGTATCTCAATTTCTGCATTCGAGACCCGTTGGGAAAGTAGGTTCGCAAATTACCCTGAAATGACGTCTCCTTTCGCAGTGTGCTTGGTGTCTCCTACCGCAGTGTGCTCGGCGAACGTCTTCGTCAAATTGCAAAGGGGCGGATCGTGTTCCATAATACAGCACAGTACCGAGAAATCTTTCGAAGTCTTTTGCAGGATTGCGCTACCATGAGAAAGGCGTTGTATTGGTTTTGTGTGGCTGTGGTCGTTTTTTCGTTGTCAGCCGGTGGCGCCAAGGCCGATTCACTTGATTCAGGCTGGGAGTCGCCACCCCGCGAGGCGCGCCTCCGCGCTTATTGGTGGTGGCTGAACGGCTGTGTGACCCCTCAGGCGATTACGCGGGACCTTGAGGAAATGAAGGCCAAGGGCTTTGGCGGGGCACTCATTTGCGACGCGGATGGATCGAGCCAGGATGGCAATGAACGCGCACCCCACGGTCCCGACTTCTTCTCACCGCAGTGGAGGAAATTGTTCAAATATACCTTGCAGGAGGCCGATCGCTTGGGGCTGGAAATGAGCCTCAATATCCAGAGTGGCTGGAATCTTGGAGGACCTGTTGTCTCCGCCGATGACGCGGGCAAAAAACTAGTATGGTCAGAGCATCGTGTGACTGGACCTTGCGAGTTTCGTTCGCGCCTTCCCCAACCGGCACACCGTGACGGCTATTACCGCGATGCGATTGTTGTGGCGTATCCTGTGAAAACCGTGTCCGTCGAATCTCCAGAGGTTCGGGTGACCGCATCGTCGGGACAACCGGCCCATCCAGTCGATGATCTTGCGGACGGGAACCCGGAAACGTTTTGGGCTTCCGGAGGGGGCCAGCCGGGACAGGGACCTTCGCCGGATCGGCCTGAGTGGGTTGATTTTACTTTCACATCGCCTGTCAAAATCAACCGTGTGATCTTGCGCCCTCGCCCGATGTATGGGCCGCATAAGTGTCGTTTGCTCGTCTCGGATGACGGTCGTGAGTTTCGTACCGTCGCCGACCTGACGCTGCCAAATCCCCGGGACGAAAGAGTCTTTTTGGTGGATTTGACGGAAGGCAAGATGTTTCGCCTCATGATCTTCGGGGCATACGATCGGGGATCGCTTGAGCGTCCGCGAAACGTGCAGATTTGCGAATTGCGACTAAGTGGTCCGGAAGGGGAATGGCCGCGGGCACCGGCCCGTCGTCCGATCACTAACTGGGCGGAGAAGGCGGGTTACCGACCCCTACATTTTTCGGCGCCAGATACAACACCCCTTTTGCAAGAGGCCGAACCAATCCCAGGTGAAGAAGACGTTATGCCAGATCAGGTCATTGATCTCACCGACAAGCTGGCGGAAGACGGGACGCTTTCCTGGCAGGTGCCGGAAGGGACGTGGGAAATTTTACGGTTCGGTTACACCGTCAGCGATCGTGCCTATGTTTCTACGTGTAGTCAAGGATGGGAAGGCTATGCTTTGGACGTCCTTGATGCTGGGGCATTTCAACGTTACTGGGAGGCAGTCGTCGAACCTCTTCTGGCTGACGCAGGGGCGCTGGCAGGCAAGACGCTGAAGTACCTTCACACTGACAGTTGGGAAATTGAACCCCTAAACTGGACACCCACGCTTCCTGAGGAATTTCACCGGCGTCGGGGTTATGCGATCACCCCATGGATGCCGGTGTTGGCCGGACGGATTGTCGGCGATCGCCGTGCAAGTCATCGGTTTCTTTACGACTTCCGCAAGACACTGGGGGACTTGGCTATTGACAACCACTATCGGTTGTTCCGGGACAATGCCCATAAGCACGGGTTGGAAATTCACCCAGAATCGGGCGGTCCCCATGCGGTTCCCATCGATGCCCAGCGGTGTTTGGGATTCAATGATGTTCCAATGTCCGAGTTTTGGGCGTGGTCGTGGCGTCATCGTATTGGCGATGCAAATCGTTTTTTCGTTAAGCAACCGGCCTCGGCGGCGCACACATATGGTCGCCGCTTGGTGGCCGCCGAGGGGTTTACGACCATTGGCCCACACTGGCAGGAGACCCTGTGGGACAATCTCAAACCTTCCTTTGACAAGGCGTGCTGCGAAGGCCTTAACCTGCTGTTCTGGCACGCCTTTGTGTGTTCGCCCGAGGAGTACGGCCTGCCAGGCCTCCAGTATTTTGCTGGGACGCACCTCAATCCCAATGTGACATGGTGGTCGAAATCCAAGCCGTTTTTCGACTATATCAACCGCTGTCAGTTTATGCTTCAACAGGGCCTTTTTGTCGCCGATGTTTGTTATTATTACGGCGATCACGTTCCCAACTTTGCCCAACACAAGCGAACGGACCCGCCAAGGTTTTACCCGGTTATGACTACGACGTTATCACGGCGGAGGCGTTGTTGACGCGGGCCACAGTTCAATCCGGCCGCATCGTGCTCCCGGACGGTATGAGTTATCGTATCCTCGTTTTGCCTAACCACGGAGTGATTTCGCTGCCCGTTCTCCGCAAGGTGGCGGAGTTAGCCAGAGACGGTGCGACCATTGTGGGCCCGCGGCCCAAAGAATCCCCAAGTTTGAGCGACGACGAAGCGGAACATCAGCGGTTAGTTGCCGAGTTGTGGGACAAGGGGCGTGTGATCGCGAACAAGACAGCCCGCGAAGTGCTGCAAGGCGCCGGCATACCGCCGGATTGTGAGTTCATCGGTGGAGATGCGGAGACGGATTTGGACTACATCCATCGGCGGATGGGTGAGGTAGATATTTATTTCGTGGCCAATCGTAATCCCAAGCCAGAACGCGTAATGGCGGTATTTCGCGTGGCGGGCAAGGCCCCAGAGCTGTGGGACGCCGTGACGGGTCGGCGGGCCTTTGCCGAGGCATATTCAGAAAAAGAAGGACGCACGGCCGTGCCCTTGGAGTTCCCACCTTGTGGGGCGTGGTTTATCGTATTTCGGCAACCGTCTGCGCAGCACCCACCCCAAAAGGAATCGATCGTGTTACGGTGGGTCACGTTGCGAGAAATCCCCGGACCTTGGCGCGTCACATTTGATCCCCGATGGGGCGGTCCTGGAAGGGTTCTCTTTGAAAAGCTTGAAAGCTGGACAGACCACCCGGAACCGGGCATCCGATACTATTCTGGAACGGCCGTTTACGAAGCGGAATTCACATGTACCGAGCAGGAGCTTTCTGGACATGACACGCACCTGTGGTTGGACTTGGGATTGGTGCGTGAATTGGCAGAGGTGTTTGTGAATGGGCGTTCGTGCGGCGTGGTGTGGGCACCGCCTTTCCGCGTCGATCTTGCCGGGGCGGTCCGCGCGGGGAAAAACGAGCTCCGCATTGAGGTTGTCAACTTCTGGCCAAACCGCATCAT
>Ga0209508_1002733_pt1 | contig 11130 bp, 9 predicted proteins | sample AD_UKC129_MetaG_FD_184427 | JGI IMG/M metagenome (GOLD analysis project Ga0209508, IMG submission 184427) | Active sludge microbial communities of municipal wastewater-treating anaerobic digesters from Canada - AD_UKC129_MetaG (SPAdes) (version 2) | ecosystem: Engineered > Bioreactor > Anaerobic... | reverse complement strand
ATCAGCCGCAACCGCTTCTGGGGCTCGCCGATCCCGGTGTGGAAGAGCGACGACCCCGAGTACCCGCGGGTGGATGCCTACGGCTCGCTCGCCGAGCTCGAGGCCGACTTCGGCCGCCTGCCCCGGAACGAGGCCGGCGAGGTCGACCTGCACCGCCCGTATATCGACGACCTGACCCGCCCGAACCCCGACGACCCCACGGGGCGCTCGACGATGCGGCGCATCGAAGACGTCTTCGACGTGTGGTTCGACTCGGGCTCGATGCCCTACGCGCAGGTGCACTACCCGTTCGAGAACCGTGAGTGGTTCGACGAGCACGCGCCAGCCGATTTCATCGTCGAGTACATCGGGCAGACCCGCGGCTGGTTCTACGTCATGCATGTGCTCTCGGGGGCCCTGTTCGACCGCCCCGCGTTCACGGGCGTCGCCTGCCACGGCATCGTGCTCGGCAGCGACGGGCTGAAGATGTCGAAGTCGCTGCGCAACTACCCCGACGTGAGCGAGGTGTTCGACCGCGACGGGTCGGATGCCATGCGCTGGTTCCTGATGGCCTCGTCGGTGCTGCGCGGCGGCAACTTGATCGTGACCGAGGAGGGGATCCGCGCGGGCGTGCGCGAGTTCCTGCTGCCGCTGTGGAACGCGTGGTACTTCTTCGCCACCTACGCCAATGCGGCGGGCGGGGAAGGCGGTGCGGGCTACGAGGCGCAGTGGCGCACCGATTCGACCGACGTGCTCGACCGGTACATCCTCGCCCTCACCGGCGACCTCGTCAGAGACGTCGCCGCCGACCTCGAGGCGCTCGATTCGACGACGGCCGCTGCGCGCCTGCGCGAGTTCGCCGAGGTGCTCACCAACTGGTACATCCGCCGTTCGCGCGACCGGTTCTGGGTGGGCGTCTCCGACGACCCCGCCTCGACCGAGGCGTTCGACACGCTCTACACCGTGCTCGAAACCCTCACGCGGGTCGCGGCCCCCCTCATCCCGCTCGTCTCCGAGCGCGTCTGGCAGGGGCTCACGGGCGGCCGCAGCGTGCACCTGACCGACTGGCCCGACGCGGGGGCGTTCCCCGCGGCATCCGACATCCGCTCCGCGATGGACACGGTGCGCGAGGTCTCGAGCGTCGCCAACGGTCTGCGCAAGAAGGAGGGCAAGCGCGTGCGCCTGCCGCTGCCGAAGCTCACGATCATCGCCCACGAGGCGGCGCAGCTCGCGAGCTTCGACGAGATCGTGCGCGACGAGCTCAACGTGAAGGCCGTCGAGCTGGTCGAGTTCACGCCGAGCTCGTACGACGAGTACGGCGTCGCCGAGCGGCTCGTCGTGAACGCCCGCGTCGCCGGCCCGCGCCTGGGCAAGCAGATCCAGAAGGTCATCCAGGCGGCGAAGGCCGGCTCGTGGCGGTTCGAAGACGGGCGCGGCTTCGTCGTCGACACGGCCGACGGCGAGATCGACCTGCTGCCGGGCGAGGCGTCGACCGACACCGACGCGTCGGGCCGGCCCGAGGGTGAAGCGCTCGGCATCCTCTCCCTGCACGAGGGGTCGGGCTTCGTGCTCCTCGACACGACGACCACTCCCGAGCTCGAGGCCGAGGGGCTCGCGCGCGACGTGATCCGCGCGGTGCAGGACACACGCAAGGCCGCCGGGTTCGACGTGAGCGACCGCATCCGGCTGCAGTTGCTGTTCTCGTCGCACGACGACGCCGCGGCGGTCGCCTCGGCCTTCGCCGCGGCCGACGTGGCGGGCGAGACGCTCGCGCTCGATTACGCCGTGGTCGACCCCGAGGGCGCGCCGCTGCTGGCCGACGGGTCGGTGCTGGCTTCGGCCGACACGATCGACGCCGAGCACACCGCCGTGGTGACGGCGGGAACCTATGCGAACCGCGGCGACCTCACCGTCGCCGTCACCCGGATCGGAGGCGCACGATGAGCGATCGCACGAGAGCCGATGCCGTCTATGCGGCACTGCTCACCCGTCAGGGCGAGCAGTGGGTGCAGCCGCGCGTCGAGCGCACCCGGCGTGTGCTGGAACTCCTCGGCGACCCCCAGTCGACCTACCGCGTGATCCACGTGACGGGAACGAACGGCAAGACCTCGACCGCGCGCATCGCCGAGTCGATCGTGCGCGCCCACGGGCTGCGCACGGGCCTGTTCACGAGCCCGCACCTCGAGCGGTTCACCGAGCGCGTCATGATCGACGGCGAGCCGATCGACGACGCCCTCATCGCGGATGCCTGGGACGAGATCACCCCGTTCGTCGACCTCGTCGACGGCGAGCTCGCCGCCACCGGCGACGCGCCGCTGACCTTCTTCGAGCTGCTGACCGTGCTCGCGTTCGTCGCGTTCGCCGATGCCCCGGTCGACGTCGCGGTGATCGAGGTCGGCATGGGCGGCTCGTGGGACTCGACGAACACCGCCGACGGCGACGTGGCGGTCTTCGCCCCCATCGACCTCGACCACGCCGACAAGCTCGGCGAGACCGTCGCCGAGATCGCGACCGTGAAGTCGGGCATCATCAAGCCCGGGGCTGCCGCCGTGTCGGCCGAGCAGGCCCCCGAAGCCCTCGCGGTGCTGCAGGCCGCCGCGACGGCACGCGGCGCCTCGCTCGCCGTCGAAGGCGATGCGTTCGGGCTGACCGCGCAACGCCTCGCCGTCGGCGGGCAGCAGATCAGCGTGAAGGGGCTCGCGGGCACCTACGACGAGCTCTACCTGCCGCTCTACGGCGCGCACCAGGGGCACAATGCCGCCCTCGCGATCGTGGCCGTCGAGTCGCTCATCGGTGGAGCGGCGCAGGCCCTCGCGCCTGATGTCGTCGCCGACGGACTGGCCCAGGTCACCTCGCCCGGCCGGCTGCAGCTGGTCGGCGTCGCCCCCACGGTGCTCGTCGACAGCGCGCACAACCCGCACGGCGCCCGCGCGCTCGTCGCGGCGCTCGGCGACTCGTTCGACTTCGACGAGTGGGGCATCGTGCTCGGCGCGTTCGGCGACAAAGACATCGCGGGCATCGTCTCGACGATCGTCCCGGCGGCGACGCACGTGTTCGCGACGGCGCCCGACTCCGACCGCGCGGCCGACCCCGACACCCTCGCCGACCTCGTCGAGGCGGCCGGGGCACAGGTCACCGTGCACCGCGACCTGGCAGAGGCCGCCGAGGCCGCGCGCGAGTGGGCCTCGGCATCCGAACGCCGCGCCGTCGTGATCGCCGGCAGCGTCGTGCTCGCCGGTGAAGCCGTGCAGCTGGCCGCGGCAGAGGATTGGAAAGACGGATGGCAGGCGTGAGCGCGGATGCCTCGGGTCAGGCGCGCACGCCTCGCACGCCTCGTGTGCGGCGCCAGCGCGGGGCGCGCGAGTCACTGGCATCCATCGTGCTCGGCTTCGAGTCGATCATCGTCTTCCTCGGCGGACTGGTGCTGTACGGCCTGAAGGCGCTGCCCGCGGGGATCGAGCCCTGGTGGGGGATCGTGATCGGCGCGGTGCTCGCCGTGGCGCTCATCGCGACGTCGGGATTCGTGCGCTACGACTGGGGCATCGCCCTCGGCTGGTTCTGGCAGGTGCTCATCATCGCCGGTGGTCTGCTGGAGCCCGCCCTCGTGGTCGTGGGCGTCATTTTCGGCGCGATGTATGCGTATGCGACGATCAAGGGCGGATCTCTCGACCGCCGCAACGCGGCGCGAGCCGCAACGAACGGAGACTGACATGCCCACCGAAGAGACCCTCGTTCTGGTCAAGCCCGACGGCGTCGCGCGCGGCCTCACCGGCGCGATCCTCGCCCGCATCGAGGCGAAGGGCTACTCGCTCGTCGACATCAAGCTCGTCGAGCCCGACCGCGACGTCCTCGAGCGCCACTACGCCGAGCACGCCGGCAAGCCGTTCTACGAGCCGCTCGTCGAGTTCATGCTCTCGGGCCCGTCGGTCGCGATCCGCCTCGCCGGCAACCGCGTCATCGAGGGGTTCCGCTCGCTCGCCGGCACCACCGACCCGACGACCGCGGCGCCCGGCACCATCCGTGGCGACTTCGGTCGCGACTGGGGCGTCAAAGTGCAGCAGAACCTCGTGCACGGCTCGGACAGCCCCGAGTCGGCTGCGCGCGAACTCGCGATCTGGTTCTGAGGCTCAGAACAGCGCGCCGAGCACGTCGAGGCGCAGCTGGGCGATCAGCGCCACGACGGCGTACGTGACGAACGCCATGAGCGGCACCCACGCGGCGAGGGCGTTACCCGCGGCCTTCACGCGCGGCGACGACGAGACGACGCCCGAGCGCAAGAGCTGCACCCACACCGCGTAGAACGTCGGGATCGTGACGACCCAGGTCACCATGCACCAGGGGCAGAGCGTTCCGAGCGAGAAGATGCTCTGGCCGATCAGCCACAGCACGAACGCGAAGGCGAACGTGACGCCGGCCGCGAATGCGAGCCAGAACCAGCGCGCGAACCTCGCGCCGGCGAGGATCGCCATGCCGACCACGATCGGCGCGACCCAGCCGGTGAGCCCGAGGATCGGGTTCGGAAAACCGAACACGCTGCCCTGCCACGAGTCGAGGTTCTTCGTGCACTGCACGAGCGGGCTGAAGTCGCACGACGCGGGGCCCGAGCCGGGGTTCGCGAGGGCGTGGAACTTCTCGGTCGTCAGGGCGAACGCGGCGAACCAGCCGATCGCCCCGGCGATCACGAGCCACACGGCGAGAACGGTCGGACGGCTGTCGATGGTGCGCGGCGGCATGCCGTGATTATCGCACCGCGATTCTCCGACATCGCCGCAGATGACCTGCTCGGGCGCGGGTTCGCGCATTCCCGACGCGAAAGTGCGATAATGATGGCCGACGCCTCCGCGGCCGCGCCGCGCACCGGGTGTCACCGATGACTTCGGGCGATGAACGCCCAGCGCAGTACGAGCCCCGCCGGAGAGCGGGTGAGGCTGCAGACCGTATGAGTTCGCGGTACCTCCGGACCGGAGCGGTACCGCCAGATTCGCTCGGGACGGCCCGCGGAGCCGCCCGCAAGGAGTTAGCCAGAGATGGCCGATGAGCACAATGACACCACCGAACCCGCCCACTTCGACCCGGAGCAGCTGCCGCTGACCCCGGAGCCCGAGGTCGTCGAAGCCGCCGCCGACGCGGCTGTCGCCGCCGAGGCGCTTGCCGAGGTGGCCGCAGTCGAGGCCGCCGCGGAGATCGCCGTGGATGCCGAGGTCGAGGCCGTCGCCGCTGCCGCGATCGCCGAGGCGATCGTCGAGGTCGCGGAGAGCGCCGACGTCGAGGATGCCGAGGCCGCCGCGGTCGCCGTCGCCGTCGCCGAAAGCATCGAGGGCGAGGCCTCGCAGCCCGCTCCCGCGGAGCCCACGCCCGCAGAGCCCGAGCCCGCCGCTCCGGTGACGGCCGTCTCGCTGGGCCTGCTGCCCGCGGAGTTCGTGTCGCAGGTGTCGACGCAGCTGATGTTCTACGCGCCCGAGATCGTGGCGCTCCCCGCCCGCCCCGGACGGGGCGGCGACGCGAACCGTGACGATTTCGGCGACCAGGGGCCCGAGAGCGGCTCGAGCGCGCGACGCCGCAACCGTCGCCGCGGCGGCGCTCAGGCATCCGACGCCGACGACGCTCAGGGCTCGCCCGAGCGTGGTGAGCGCCCCAGCCGTCAGCCGCGCCAGCGCGCCGTCGAGCTCATCACCGAGCCGCAGCGCATCAAGGGGTCGACGCGCCTCGAAGCGAAGAAGCAGCGCCGCCGCGACGGCCGCGAGGCCGGGCGCCGCCGCACCGTCGTGACCGAGGCCGAGTTCCTCGCGCGCCGCGAGGCCGTCGACCGCGACATGATCGTGCGCTCGAAGAACGGTCGCATCCAGATCGCCGTGCTCGAAGACAACGTGCTCGTCGAGCACTACGTCGCCCGCAGCCAGGAATCCTCGCTCATCGGCAACGTCTACCTCGGGCGCGTGCAGAACGTGCTGCCCTCGATGGAGGCCGCCTTCGTCGACATCGGTCGGGGCCGCAACGCCGTGCTCTACTCGGGCGAGGTCGATTGGGATGCCGTCGAGACCGGCAACCAGCCGCGCCGCATCGAGCTGGCGCTGAAGTCGGGCGACCGCGTGCTCGTTCAGGTCACGAAAGACCCGGTCGGCCACAAGGGTGCGCGCCTCACGAGCCAGATCTCGCTGCCCGGCCGCTACCTCGTGTACGTGCCCGGCGGTGCCATGAACGGCATCTCCCGCAAGCTCCCCGACACCGAGCGGGCGCGCCTCAAGCGCATCCTCAAAGAGGTGCTGCCCGAGTCGAGCGGCGTCATCGTGCGCACGGCCGCCGAGGGCGCCACCGAAGACCAGCTCACGCGCGACGTGCAGCGCCTCACGAGCCAGTGGGAGCACATCTCCAACCAGCTCGAGAAGATCCAGGCGCCCGCGCTGCTGCACGCCGAGCCCGACCTGCTGGTGAAGATCGTGCGCGATGTCTTCAACGAAGACTTCTCGAAGATGCTCATCCAGGGCGAAGACGCGTACCAGACGATCACCGCGTACCTCGCCGGCGTCGCCCCCGACCTGCTCGAGCGCATCGAGAAGTACGACGACGAGCAAGACCCGTTCGACCGGTTCCGCGTCAGCGAGCAGATCGAGAAGGCCCTCGACCGCAAGGTGTGGCTGCCCTCGGGTGGATCGCTCGTCATCGACCGCACCGAGGCCATGACGGTCGTCGACGTCAACACGGGCAAGTTCGTCGGTACCGGCGGCAACCTCGAAGAGACCGTCACCAAGAACAACCTCGAGGCGGCCGAAGAGATCGTCCGCCAGCTGCGCCTGCGCGACATCGGCGGCATCATCGTCGTCGACTTCATCGACATGGTGCTCGAATCGAACCGCGACCTCGTGCTGCGCCGGCTCATCGAGTGCTTGAGCCGCGACCGCACCAAGCACCAGGTCGCCGAGGTCACCTCGCTCGGTCTCGTGCAGATGACCCGCAAGAAGCTGGGCCTGGGCCTGCTCGAAACCTTCAGCGAGCCGTGCGAGGTGTGCGCCGGTCGCGGCGTGATCGTGCACCACGACCCCGTCGTCAAGCACCGCAGCGCCGCACCGGCGAGCGGTTCGCCGAGCGGTCGCCGGCCGCGCCAGTCGACGCCTCCCGCGTCGAACGGCAACGGCGGCACCCACGTCATCACCGAGAGCGCCAAATCGGCCCTCGCCGCGATCGCCGCCTCGACCATCCACCCCGCCTCCGACGAGGCGACCGCGGCCGTCGTCGAGCTCGAGGCGGCCGTGGAGCGGCCCAAGAAGGCGCGCAAGAAGCGCGAGCCCCGCGCCGCGGCGCAGAGCGAGCGGACGGATGCCTCGGCGCCGCCCCGCGCCGAGAAGGACCTGCTGCTCGACTCGGTGCTCAGTGCCCTTCCCGAGCCCAAGGCGCCCGGTCAGGGTCGCGGGCGCCGGCGGGTGACCACCGCAGCGCTCAGCGGCACCCCGGTCGCCGCGACGCCCGAGCAGCCCCGCGAAGACTGACCTCGCGTGCAGCGCCGCGCCCGGTCAGCGACCGGCGCGGCGCTCTCGCGCGGTGACGCGCAGGCCCGACGCGATCAGGCGCCGTACGAGCTCGTGCCCGCTGACGTGCTCGGCACCGCCGGCGATCAGCCGGGGGAGCGCGTCGGCCGGCACGTCGTAATGGTCGCGGTCGAACGCGCGCGGTGGAATGCCGTGCGCGGCGGCGAAGGCGTGTAGCTCGTCGAGGTCGCTGTCGCTGACCAGGTGGGCCCACAGCCGGTCGTGGGCGGGCCAGCGCGCGTCGTCGATCAGAATGGCCACCGCTCCATCGTAGGCACCCGCGACACGCCGGGGCCGCGCTTTCGCGCTCCTTTTGCCCGTGGGCGCGGCATCCGGTAAAGTAGTCCCTTGGTGCGCCCTGTCGCAGGCCCCTCCCTGCGACTCCAGCCCTCTTGCCGGCCCGTCCGGCGGGCATCCGCACCGTGACTTTCCCTCAGATCGCCACTGCCACGCAGAGACGATCCGCAAGGACAATTCGGAGCCGTGGGCTCCACAGAAGAAACAGGTGTGAAGTGGTTTACGCAGTTGTGCGCGCCGGCGGCCGGCAGGAAAAGGTCGAGGTCGGCACGATCGTCGTCCTCGACCGTCAGAAGGCGAAGGCCGGCGAGAAGCTCGAGCTTCCCGCGGTGCTGTTCGTCGACGGCGACACCGTCACGACCGACGCCGACAAGCTCGCGAAGGTGACCGTCACCGCCGAGGTCCTCGGCGAGGAGCGCGGTCCCAAGATCGTGATCCAGAAGTTCAAGAACAAGACCGGCTACAAGAAGCGCCAGGGGCACCGTCAGGACCTCACGCGCGTCAAGATCACCGGCATCAAGTAAGCCAGGGGAGAAGACGAGATGGCACACAAAAAGGGCGCAAGCTCTACCCGTAACGGTCGCGACTCCAACGCCCAGCGCCTCGGCGTGAAGCGCTTCGGCGGCCAGCAGGTGCTCGCCGGCGAGATCATCGTCCGCCAGCGCGGCACGCACTTCCACCCGGGCGCCAACGTCGGCCGCGGTGGCGACGACACGCTGTTCGCCCTCTCGGCCGGCGCGGTCGAGTTCGGCACCAAGGGCGGCCGCAAGGTCGTCAACATCGTGGCGGGCGCGGAGTAACCTCCGACAGGCGTCGGTGCCGGGCACTCCGGTACTTTCGGCGGGGAGCGGGCTCAGGCTCGCTCCCCGCCATTTTTCGATAAGGAGAACGACATGGTGACGTTCGTCGACCGGGTCACGCTGCACCTGCGTGCCGGCAAGGGCGGCAACGGCTGCGTGTCGGTCCGTCGCGAGAAGTTCAAGCCGCTCGCCGGCCCCGACGGCGGCAACGGCGGTCACGGCGGCGACGTCGTGCTCGTCGCCGACCCGCAGGTCACGACGCTGCTGTCGTACCACCACTCGCCGCACCGGCACGCCGGCAACGGCGGGTTCGGCATGGGCGACAACCGTTCGGGCTACAACGGCGAGAGCCTCGAGCTGCCCGTCCCCGTCGGAACGGTCGTGAAAGACGCCGACGGCGAGACCCTCGTCGACCTCATCGAGCCGGGCATGCGCTTCGTCGCAGCTCCCGGCGGTCAGGGTGGCCTCGGCAACGCGGCGCTGTCGAACCCCAAACGCAAGGCGCCCGGGTTCGCGCTGCTCGGCACGCCCGGCTGGGAGGGCGATGTCTTCCTCGAGCTGAAGACCGTCGCCGATGTCGCTCTCGTCGGTTTCCCGTCGGCGGGCAAGTCGAGCCTCATCGCCGCCGTCTCGGCGGCGCGGCCGAAGATCGCCGATTACCCGTTCACGACCCTGCACCCGAACCTCGGGGTCGTGCAGGCCGGAGACATCCGTTTCACCGTCGCCGATGTGCCCGGCCTCATCGAGGGTGCCAGCGAAGGCAAGGGTCTCGGTCTCGAGTTCCTGCGACACGTCGAGCGCTGCACGGCGCTCGTGCACGTGCTCGACTGCGCGACGCTCGAGCCGGGCCGCGACCCGCTGAGCGACCTCGACGTCATCCTCGACGAGCTGGGCGCCTACCCTGTGCCCGAGGGCCAGACGCCGCTCCTCGAGCGCCCGCAACTGGTCGCGCTGAACAAGGTCGACGTGCCCGAGGCGAAAGACCTCGCCGATCTCGTGCGGCCCGAGCTCGAGGCGCGCGGCTACCGCGTGTTCGAGATCTCGACGGTCAGCCACGAGGGTCTGCGCCCGCTCTCGTTCGCCCTGGCCGACATCATCGCGCGCCACCGCGTGGAGCTCGCCGCCGCTCCCGCCCCCGAGCGGGTCGTGATCCGCCCCAAGGGCGCCGAGCGCGAGTTCGAGATCCGCGTCGAGGGCGGCACGTACGGCAACTTGTACCGCATCCTCGGCACGAAGCCGGTGCGCTGGGTGCAGCAGACCGACTTCCAGAACGAAGAGGCCGTCGGCTTCCTCGCCGACCGGCTCGAGAAGCTCGGCATCGAAGACGAGCTCTTCCGTGCGGGCGCCGAAGCCGGATCGACCGTCGTGATCGGTGAGGGTGACGGGGTCGTGTTCGACTGGCATCCGTCGCTGTCCTCTGCCGCCGAGCTCATGACCGCGCCCCGCGGCACCGACCCGCGTCTCGACCTCAACCCGCGCCGCACGACGTCGCAGCGCCGCGAGCGGTACCACGAGCGCATGGATGCCAAGGCCGAAGCCCGCGCCGAGCTCGAGAGCGAGCGCATCGCCGGCGGCACGTTCGACGGGGTGGAGGACGACGAGTCGTGAGCGTCGAGGTGCGAGCGCAGCTGCCCGGTGCGCGCCGTGTCGTGGTCAAGGTGGGCTCGTCGTCGATCAGCGGCGAGAACGCCGGGAAGATCCAGCTGATCGTCGAGGCCCTCGCAGAAGCGCACGGGCGCGGCACCGAGGTGGTGCTCGTCTCGTCGGGTGCCATCGCGACGGGCATGCCCTACCTCGCCCTCGATGAACGCCCGGTCGACCTCGCGACGCAGCAGGCGGCTGCGGCGGTCGGCCAGAACGTGCTCATCTACCGCTACCAAGACGCGCTGCGGCCGTTCGCGATCGTCGCCGGCCAGGTGCTGCTGACGGCGGGAGACCTCGAGAACGCGACGCACCGCTCGAACGCGCGCCGCGCGATGGAGCGGCTGCTGGGCCTGCGGATTCTGCCGATCGTCAACGAGAACGACACCGTCGCGACCCACGAGATCCGCTTCGGCGACAACGACCGGCTCGCCGCGCTCGTCGCGGCGCTCATCGGCGCCGATGCCCTCGTTCTCCTGAGCGACATCGCGTGCCTCTACACACGGCCGCCGAGCGAACCGGGCGCCGAGCCGATCGACACCATCGCCTTCGGCGACGACCTCGCGGGCTTCGAGTTCGGCTCGGGCGTCGTCAACAGCGTCGGCACCGGGGGAGCGGCCACCAAGGTGTCTGCGGCGCGCCTGGCGGCCGAGTCGGGCATCGGAGTGCTCGTCACGAGCGCGGACCTCGTCGCCGAAGCCCTCGCGGGCGCCCCGATCGGCACGTGGTTCGCGCCCGATCCGGCCGCGCCGCCCGCGCCGCACACCGGCGCGGTCCGCACCTGAGCCCGGCGCGCCCCCTCGCTAGACTGACGCCATGACGATCACGGCGACGACCGCGCAAGAGCGCATGGCGCGGGCGAAAGAGGCTGCGCGCAGCGTGGGGCTGCT
>Ga0209508_1002718_pt1 | contig 11165 bp, 10 predicted proteins | sample AD_UKC129_MetaG_FD_184427 | JGI IMG/M metagenome (GOLD analysis project Ga0209508, IMG submission 184427) | Active sludge microbial communities of municipal wastewater-treating anaerobic digesters from Canada - AD_UKC129_MetaG (SPAdes) (version 2) | ecosystem: Engineered > Bioreactor > Anaerobic... | reverse complement strand
TTGCAGCAAGATTAGTTAGAGCTTTAGTTGCTGGTAATGGAGACCCTGAAAGAGCAAGAAAATTTGTTGAAAAAAATATTGTAGATGATGGCATAAATGATATAGTTGCAAAAGCATTAACTTCTGATACTGGACCAACTGGTGGTTATTTAGTCCCCCAACAATATGCTGAAGAAGTTATTGAACTTCTTTCTGCAAAGGCTGTTGTAAGAAAAATGGGAGCTGTAAGTCTTCCCTTAGAAGGAACATTAAATATTCCTAAATTAACAGCTGGAGCTACTGCATATTTTATAGGTGAAGCACAAAAAATACCAGTGTCTCAGCCAACTTTTGACCAAATAAAACTTACTGAAAAAACATTAGTAACCATGGTTCCAATTTCTAATAAATTGATTAGGCTTTCTTCTCCTAAAGTTGATATTCAAGTAAGAAACAATATGATAGATGTAATGGCTAAGAAAGAAGACTTAGCATTTATAAGAGGTACAGGAACAGACTATTCTCCAAAAGGCTTATTACATTGGGCATCTCCAACAAACAAATTTCCTGCTAATTCTACAGTAACTGTAAGTAATATTGCTGCAGACTTACAAGCCGCTATTAATAAACTTGAAAGCGCAAACGTACCAATGGATAAAGTAGGTTGGATTATGTCCCCACGTGTTAAAAACTTCTTAATGACTGCAATGAACCAGAACGGTATATATGTATGGCGAGATGAAATGGAGAAAGGAACACTTTTGGGATATCCATATGCAGTAACTACTCAAATTCCATCTAATTTAGGAACTGCAGGAGGAAATGAATCAGAGGTTTATCTTGTAGATTTTAGCGAGTGTATCATAGGAGATGGACCACAACTTGAGGTTTCTGTTTCCACACAGGCCGCTTATGAACAAGATGGCACATTTATATCTGCGTTCCAAGCAGATTTAACAGTTGTGAAAATGGTAAGATACGTTGACTTTGCTGTAAGACACGGAGAGGCAGTAGCAGTAATACAAAACGTGACATGGGGAGCATAACTTAACTAATGAGGTGAAAGTATGGCCATAAAATTTAAAAAGCATTGGAAAATATATAATCCAGGAGATATAGCAAGTTTTGAAGAGGAAATAGAACAAAAACTAATAGATAGTGATATTGCTGAAAAAATTATAGAAAATAATGAAAAATCCTTTGAAGCCTCCAAAGATAAAATGATAAGGAGCCCAAAGGCTAAGAAATGAACTATATCGAAGTATTAGTTCCTCCAGCAACTACAAAATTAACTACCCTTGATACAGTCAAGGCAGAGCTTGGTATTGCTGATAATACCCAAGATGCACTATTAAATACTCTAATAGAACAAGCAAGCAGTTTTATCAAGAATTATTGCGAACGGGAGTTTGGGCGGGCAACGTATAGGGAGTTTGTCCCTTCATATGGTAATCAATATTTGGTCTTGTCCCAAACTCCCGTTCAATCTGTTGAATATATAAAATTGATGGATTATGAAATCCCCCAATCAAACTACTTGATACTTAAAGATAAAGGGATGATTTACAGCAGATATGGCTGGAGTTGGGAAATACTTCTTTATGGAAAAACAGTAACATCAATCCCTATCCCAGGAAGTGAAATCCCAATATATGAAGTTAAATATACTGCTGGATATGTATTACCAAGTGAAACAACAGATGGAGAAAGGTTGCCCACAATTATAGAAAGAGTTTGTATAGATTTAGTAAAAATCTACTACTATTCAGCCCAAAGAGATGTTTCTATAGGGTCAGAAAGATTTGGAGACTACTCAGTTACATACAAGGAAAACAGAATAATGGAGATAGCAAATATACTTGATAGTTATCGGAGGGTAATATGACAATTGATAGCTACATGAATACTCAAGTTTATATCAAAAGAAAAACAGGAATTGATATGTACGGCAAACCAATTTATGAGATAAAAACAATCATGGCAAAGGTGGAAGAAAGGCTTGAAAAATATATATCAACAACAGATGAAAAGTTTATTGCTATGACAATTATTTATTCAAAAGAAAAGATAGAGCAAGATGATTTAGTAAGTATTGATGGAGAGGAATTTTATCCAATTTTGACTATTGAGAAAGTAAGAAACATGTTGGGGCAAATTATGTACTACAAAGGCTATACAACAAGGGGGGCTTTATAAATGTTTAAAGTCACTATATCGGGTTTTGAAAATATTCAAAAAAACATACAAAATTTAGACCAAATAATAGATGTAGTTTTAAAAGATGAACTTTATAAAATGGGGCAACATCTAAGGAGTGAAAGTGTAAAAGAATGTCCTGTAGATACTGGAAGATTAAGAGCAAGCGCAACTGTTACACCTGTTCAAAAGAAAGAAGATAAATATTTCGTAGAAGTTGGCTATGGGACTGACTATGCAATATATGTGCATGAAAGAACAGAGCTACATCATACTGTGGGAAAGGCCAAATATTTAGAAGACCCTCTTAAAAGGAATACACAATTTTATAAAGAATGGTTTGAAAAAATCATTAGGGGGATTTGTGGATGAGCAGACTATCCGAGGAAGTCGCATACTATTTACAAGGACAAGGATTAGGGATTGTTGGGCAAAATATATTTGTAAGTTTTGTCCCTGATAGTCCAGATAGTTTAATTTGTGTAATAGATTCTGGGGGATATCCTTCGGATGTCTATGCTCCAATTGATAATCCAACAATTCAAATAAGAGTAAGAGATGTAAGTTATCCAGCGTGCCATGATAAAGCTTGGACAATTTATGACCTGTTTAATAGAAATGTTGAGTATTACCTCGGCAGTCTAAGAATTCTTTATTCTTATGCAATGCAAACTCCTTCTTATATAGGTAGAGATGCAAAGCAAAGAGAAGAATTTTCAATAAATTTTTATTTTCACATAATCAGATAAGGAGGTAGATAAGATGCCTATTACAAGCGGAAACATAATTATAGGAGCAGGAATATTAAAAATAGGACCTTATGGCGGTACTACAACAGATGTAGGAGCAACAAGAGATGGAGTAGAAATCGAAGTAAGTAGAGATTTCCATGATACAAAGGTTGACCAATTTCCTGCAACACTAATGAAAACTGAAACAGATAGAAAAATAACTATTAAAGCCAATTTGTTGGAGGCAACTCTTGCTAATTTAGCTATTGCATGGGGATATCCAGCTTCAGCAGAATCTTCTGGAACATTAAGATTAGGAATTCCCTCTTCAACAGAAGAAAAGAAGATTGAATTTGTAGGAAAAGCACCAAATGGCGGTACAAGAACTGCAACATTCTGGAGATGTGTTGCAGTCTCTGGTGGGGGAGTTAAATACGTAAAAGATGGTGAAGTAGTAATACCTGTACAATTTGAAGTTCTTTATGACCCTTCTGCACCTTCAGGACAAGAATTTGGAAAGATTGTTGATTCATAAATAAAGCCCCCAAGTTAATTGGGGGCTAAATAAGGAGGGTAGATAGATGCCAGTAAGCAAAGCAAACATAATAATAGGGGCAGGATGGCTAAAGATAGGAAGCTATGGAGCAGATGAATCATTGATGGTAAACTTAGGAGCTACACAAGATGGTGTAGAAATAGCAATGGATAGAGATTTTATTGATATAAAAGCTGACCAATATCCAGCAGTAATAGCCAAGCCTGAAACAAATAGAAAAGTAACAATAAAGACATCTCTCTTAGAAAGTACACTTGCAAACTTAGCTTATGCCTGGGGATACAACCCATCTACAGATATTGTCTCTGGACAGCTAAACTTAACAATTCCAAATAATAATGAATGGCAAATCATGTTTTTAGGAAGAGGAGCAAATGGACTAACAAGAAGGGCAACATTTTGGCGAGGTGTTTCGTTATCAGCAGGTAGTGTGAAGTATTCAAAAGATGGGGCTGTTGTAATTCCAGTTCAATTTGAAATATTAGCTGATACAACAAAGACAGGGCAAGAATTGGGTGTAATAATTGAATCTACTCCTGATACAACACCACCCTCTGTATCTTCTATCACTCCAGCCAATGGAGCAACAGGAGTATCAAGAACTACAACAATAAGTGTTGTATTTAGTGAGAATATACAGTTTGAAACATTTAAGAGTGGTTTTACTCTTAAGAAAACTAGTGATGGTACTGTAGTTTCAGGAACATATAGTTATAATCCATCTACAAAAACTGCAACATTTACTCCTTCATCTTCTCTTTTAGCCTCAACACAGTATACAGTAGAAATTAAGAATGTCTATGACCTTGAAGAAAACAAGATGACATCTACATTCACAAGGTCATTTACAACAGGAACATAATTTAGTTAAGGAGGGATTTTATGGCTAAAGAAAATAGAGATAAAGGTGAAATTCTAAATTTAGACCTATACGCTGATGAGCCAGCAATTATTAAATATAAAAATAAAGAATATGCCCTTAAGGAAATAAGCGTAGAAAAATATCTAACCTTACAAAGGATATATCAAAAAATGCAGGATACAAATGAAATAAATACACAAATAGAAGCGATTGTAGAAATTATAAAAGAAGTTGTTCCGGGGCTTGAAGACGAAATTAAAGAAATGAATTTTAAGCAAGTTATTGCATTAATTGACTTACTTAGTAAAAAGGTAAGTGCAGGAGTTCAATTTAAGGGGGAGCAACAGGGAAACCAACAAACGGACAAATAGATATAGCTTATTTAGTGGCAAAGTATAAAAGATTTTATGGGGGAACAGATGAGGAAATACTTAAAATGCCTGCAAAAAGATTTTTTACATATGTTGGATTAATAAGAAAATTACAAGCAGAAGAGATGTTGCTTTTAGCTTCAACAATAGGTTCTATTTTGAGCGGAGAAGAGGGACAGACTTTTATAGATACACTATCAGAAGATGCAGGAATAATAAGAACTGAAGAACATTTAGACCCTCTTCTACTTGGAAATATAGGAATAAGAATAGAGGAGAAGAAATAGGTGGCTTTTGAAGTAGGTGAAATAGTAGCGAGGATAACTGCTGACAAAAGCGAGCTTGAGGCTAATCTCCAACAAGCCCAAGAAACAATGAGAAGATTTGGAGATAGCCTCAAGTCTCTTGGTTCGTCTATAAGTGTTGCCTTATCAGCTCCAATTACTCTTCTTGGGCATAAAATTGCAGACCTTGGAGCCAACTATGAATACACAATGAAGAAAATTGCAGGACTCACAGAAGCCACAGGAGAAGATGTTAAAAAATGGTCAGAAGATATACTTGAGATATCATCAAAATTTGGAAAATCCCCACAAGAGCTTGCAGAAGGTTTATATTTCATAGCAAGTGCCGGTATTGAGTCTTCTAAAGCAATAGATGTTTTAATTTCTTCTGCAAAAGCTTCTGCAGCAGGTCTTGGAGAAATGAGCGATGTAACTGATGCAGTAACCTCAGCATTAAACGCCTATAGACAATCTAATTTATCAGCAGAACAAGCAGTTGCAGTGTTAATAGACACAGTTAAATATGGTAAAGCAGAACCAGCAGAACTTGCTAAATCTATTGGATTTGTTCTTCCTGTTGCTTCAGCACTTGGCGTTAGTTTTGAACAAGTTGGTGCAGCTATAGCATCACTAACGTTAACAGGATTGAGCGCTTCTGAATCAGTTACTGCATTAAAAGGAGTATTAACAACTATTTTGCAACCATCTGCTCAAGCAGAAAAATTATTACGGGCTGTTGGATTAAGCTCTGAATATTTAAGACAACAAATACGTGAAAAAGGATTATTATCGGCCTTATCACTTCTTGCCAATACATTTAAATCTAATGATGAGGCAATAGCGACAATCTTTGGAAATGTTCGTGCTTTAGTTGGTATGCTTGCATTAACAGGAGAAAATGCTCAACAAGTTCAACAAATATTTAGAGAAATGGCCCAAACAACCCCACAAGTTTTAGATAAAGCATTTAGTGAAGTAGCTAATACCTCAAGGGTTAAAATGCAACAAGCCTCTGCATCAATTCAATCAAGTTTGATTAAACTTTCTGATAGTGTAGCTCCAGCAGTTGCAGATGCATTAAATAAGGTTGCAAACGTAGTTAGTGACTTAGCAGATAAATTTAAATCGTTACCCAAACCCCTACAAGACAACATAGTACGTTTTGCTATGATTATAGCCATTGGAGGGCCTCTCTTAATCATTATTGGTTCTTTGATTAGTGCAGTAAGTTCCCTTTTAGGAGTTTTAAAGATTGCATTTAATGGAATATGGTCTATGGTAGGAGCATTCTTATCTCTTTCTGGTACTCTACAACTTGTTATTGTGCTTTTAGGAGTGTTGACAGCAGTTCTTTATAAAACAAATTTCTTAGGTTTCAGAGATTTTATAAATGGATTAGTACGAGATTTGCAAAAAGCGCTTGGTTTAAACATATCATTTAATACAGAAGATTTAAATAAATCCATAAATGACATCCAAAAGAAGCTTGAACAAGGGTATCAGGACACTCAAAAAATATCTAAAGACTTTCAAAACACTTTAAATAAATCTCTTTCAAGCACTCCTTCTCTAAATATAGATTTAGATTTGCTTGATAAAAAGAAGAAATCAGTTAGAGAACTTGCTCTTGAAGAATTACAAGCAGCAGAACAAAGAAAAAAGATAGAAGAAGAAAAACAAAAAATCATTATGCAAGGAGCAACAATAAGTGTAGCTGAGTTGACAAGGTTAGATAGGGAAAATATACGAAGAGCTGAAGAAATGATTGATGATTATTTTGCAAGCATGAAGAATTCTTACTGGGATTTTGTAAGCTATATTGAAGGGTTAACAGCACCAGTTCACAGAACATTCCAAGCAATAGGAGAGAGTATTGCTAATTTTGCAAGAAGTGCTTTTAAGCCATTATATGAGGCTCTACCAAAGCCATTTCAAACTTTAATAGATAAGAGTAAAGGATTTTGGCAAGCAGTAAAAGAAGAATGGACAAAGGGATGGTGGAGAGGATTTCTACCTGAAGGAGCATGGCAAAGACCTACATCGACTCTTAAACTATATGAAGCAGAGCAACCAGAAATCAAATCACCACTTCTTCCTTCAAACGTAGATGAATTTATTAAAAACACTAATGACTATTTAAACAATAATATAAAAATTCCTGAAATCAAAATACCGACACCAAAGATTGAAGAAAACAATGAAAATGTGGAAGGTCCTAACGTAAATATTCCTATTATTCCTCCTGTGATTCCTCCTACAAAGCCAACATTGAAAATTCCATATCCTGCCATAGAATTTGTTAATGTACCAGATTCTGTAACAGTCCCAATACCTGAGCTTATTCCTGATATGCAGAAACAAGTTTTAACAATACCATATCCTGCCATAGAATATGTTAATATACCAGATTCTGTAACAGTCCCAATACCTAAGCTTATTCCTGATATGCAGAAACAAGTTTTAACAATACCATATCCTGCCATAGAATATGTTAATATACCAGAATCTGTAACAGTCCCAATACCTGAGCTTATTCCTGATATGCAGAAACAAGTTTTAACAGTGCCATATCCTGCCATAGAATATGTTAATATACCAGAATCTGTAACAGTCCCAATACCTGAGCTTATTCCTGATATGCAGAAACAAGTTTTAACAGTACCATATCCTGAGATGGAATTTAGTTCAATTCCTCAAACAAAAATAGTGCCTGTCCCTCCTCTTTCTTTTGATAATACACTTTTAGAAACAAGTAAATCTAATCTCTTAAGTCAGTATCAGCAATTCCATTTAAATTTAATGAATGACTGGGGTACACTCCAAGAAGAACTTTACAAACAATGGCAACAAGAATGGCTAAAAGACTGGCAGAGATGGCAAGAAGAATGGGGAAAAGTTTTAGGAGGGGGACAATGGCAACCTCAGTGGCAACCACAATGGCAACCTCCACCACATTGGACGCCTTGGGAATCTCCACTTATGAGTGAGAGCTTGAGAGAACTAGCAGAAACAAGTCAATCAGCTCAAACCACAATAGACATTATAGTAGATTTTACATTTAAGACATTGAAAGATGCAGCGAGTATAGCAAAAGACTTAGTGGATTGGGTGCTAAAAACAGCTCTTCCTTCAGTTTGGGAAGTATTAGGTGGGGCAGTCAGGGCAACAGCTTTGGTAGCTCTTGATTTAATGTTCAAACTTTTGAAGAAGGTGTCTGAGGTAGGGAATGATTTGAAAAACTTCATTATTATTACAGCAATCCCTAATGCATTAAAGGCTATAGGAGGAGCAATAGGGGCGTTAGTAAGTGTAGTTCTTTCTCTTGTATTTGGTTTAGCACAATCATTGGATACAGTCGGGAAGAATATGACGAAGTTTTTAAGTGAAACACTCAAAAATATGAGCCCTATTAACCTATCGCTACCAGTTTTGTTGAGTTTGACTATTGCTGGGATTATAGGTTTTGGAGGCCAAATATTTAAATGGCCATTTGGAGGACAAAGAACTACAGGAGTAGTAGCGCAAGGAGCCTTAGCTCCTGCAACAGTAGCGCCTATGGTAATTGCTATTCCTACATGGCTTGATTTTCACATTGAAAAAGCATGGTCTAGAGAATTTTTGAAAGATACATTCAAGAAAAAGTTTGGGAAAGACTTCCAAAATATACAGAAAGATTTACAAAAAGGTATAGATGAAATGTTTAGCGGTAAAGATTGGCAAAACATGGCAAGTAAGATAAAAGATAAGAACGAGCTTATTGAAAAAGCATATGATAAAGTCATAGAGAAACTACGGAAAATGGGATATTCATTAAAGGGGATGAACGAAGAAGAGCAGAAATATTTAGCAAGAAACATTTTACTCTGGTCAGGATGGTATGAAAAACTCGTTGGTCATTCAATCATCCCAGATACAGTTAAGGGAGCACAAAAATGGTTAGGAACTCTTGATAGTGTCCTTGATGGGGCGAATAAAGGACTACAGAACTTTTTAGATGATTTAGATAACTTCCAAAAGAAAGTTAATAATACAACAAGTAGTGCTCTTTCTCTTTCTGGTTTAACAGTGCAATCAAGCAGTGGAAGTAATTTATTTACTATGCAACCTGGAAGTTTAGATGGATTAATAGGGAATATGGGGAGTGGTGCAACTGAAGGTGGAATTGGAGCAATTGGAGAATCAGTAGAAGCAGGAGTTATGCAAGTACTTGTACAAGCATTTGGGCAACTTGGAGATGCTATAGGGACGCTTGAGAGAGGAATTGTAGATGTTATTAATCCATTAAATTGGTTTGCTGAAATAATAAAGGAAATTGATATTAAAGGAACATTTTTCAAGGGGATGATGGAAAAACTCTCTCCTGCAATTGAAGCTTTATTAAAACCAATTCTAATGGCAGGAGAAGCTATAGGAGAAGCTTTACTTCCAGTGATAGAAGCACTTTATCCTGCTATGCAATTTTTAGGACAAGTTCTCATAACAGTAGCAATAGTGATTGCAAAAGTATGGAATGCTTTAGTTGCCATAATAGATGCAATTCCTTTTGTAGATATGTCAGGTTGGTATATAGATGTAGATAAAGTAATCAAAGCACAACAAGATTTAGCTAATGCAAGTTATGATATTCAGGAAGCATGGGAAATAACAGCAGAAAACGTAAAAGATGCCTTTAAAGAAGCTTTTGATGCTGCAACTTATAACCAATTTGTAAAAAACTTTGCAAAGAGTATGAAAGAAGCCATAAGAGAAGCACTAATCAAATCTTATCTTGAAGGTGATACCTTTAAAAAGATTTTTGATAAGATTTCCAACTTAGTAAATCAAGCAATAGCAGATAACCTTATAACTGAAAGTGAAATGAACACTATAAACCAAGCTATTTCTGAAGCTACAACGCAAGCTCAACCTTTCTTTGATATGCTAAGTAAACTCTTTCCAGAGATTACAGCAGAAAAAAGAAGCTCTGAATCTGCTGGAACTCAAATCTCAGAAATTACAGGTCCTACAAGAGACTTACTTGTTAGTTTATTAAGGCCATTAGGAGACTTACCAAATTATGTGACTTCCATAAAAGATGTCTTATTAAAAATATTAGATGCAATTTATTCTCTTTCTCCAGCGCCAGTTTATTCTTATTCTCCTACTTCTGGGTCAATGGTTATAAATACTGTCTATATAAACGCAAACATTGAAGATATTTCCACTTGGGAGAAGTTTATGAGAATGGTCTATGAGAAAGCAAGAATGGTAAGTAGAGCAAAAGGAGGAGTATAAATTGGCAATTAAAATAGTAAATAATAAAGGAGAAAGCATAATCTTAAATCCAAGTTTTAGGATTGAAGGTTTACCATTTCAAAGGGAAAAACAAGAAATAAATATATTGAATAATGATGGTATATATACTTCAAGGGAAAGTGTAAAAATATCTGCAAGAACTTTAAAAATTTCAGGCTATTATTATGCAACATCTAAGGAAGATGCCGAAAATCAAAGACAGCAACTCTTGAAAATAGTTAATCAAAAAGAACCAGTTGAAATCTATCCTGATGATAACGTAGAAAAATACATAGAAGCATATTTTATATCAGACAACCATTCTTTTATAGAAGGTACTGGCAGAAAGATAGCAAGTGTTACCTTGGAATTCAAGGCCGATGAACCATTCTTTTGGGGAGAAGAAATAATTCAATCAATTCCCATTTATTATTCATACGATAATAATGCAGACCATGACAAAAACTCAGAATGCTTTTCTTCTCCTGTCTATATCTCAGGAGACTGGGCAACAATTAAACATCCCGGCTTTTTCAACGGAGTTGCACTATCAAATGATTTAATCATAGATGGAGAATTTGAGCAAAGTTCATTAACAGAGAACTGGAATTATGCCTATATTGGTAACTGGAACTACACTACAGCAACAGCAACAAGAGATAGCACATATAAAAAGACAGGGAGTTATTCAGTTAAATGTGGGAACGGTAGTTCAGCTGGCTATGGTGTAGCAGAAAAAGTTTTGCACAAAATTGTGCCCAATAAGACATATAATTTAAACTTTTATGTCTACTCAACTAATTCTTCCTCTCAATTTATTGTTTTATTTAGACTATATGATAAGAACCAAACCAACATAACACAGAGCAAAATAGTTCAGGGGTTTTATTATTCAACAGGCTATCAAGCCCA
>Ga0209508_1002715_pt1 | contig 11173 bp, 6 predicted proteins | sample AD_UKC129_MetaG_FD_184427 | JGI IMG/M metagenome (GOLD analysis project Ga0209508, IMG submission 184427) | Active sludge microbial communities of municipal wastewater-treating anaerobic digesters from Canada - AD_UKC129_MetaG (SPAdes) (version 2) | ecosystem: Engineered > Bioreactor > Anaerobic... | reverse complement strand
GGCCCGACGCGCGGTTGCAGCAGCCTCTTCCTGGATCTGTTCCGGGACTTCCTTAGATGAACCCTCGTTTGCCCGTGGTGCAGCTGGCCCACCAGCGAGCTCTTCCTGTTTCGGAGAAGAATTCGGATCTTGCTGGCGGCCAATCTTTTTGTAGGAAAACCATAATCCCACAGCCACTAGGACAAAGCAGAACGATATGCTGAGAGCTAAGGCCTTAATCCACTGTTCCTTTGAGAATCGACTTTTCTTGCGGAAGCGGTGCGTGTCTCCCGGTGTGTATGATTCCATACCGAGCGTGACAGCCACCTGCGGCTGTCTAAGTTGGCTATCTGGTGTCTGTTCCTGGGATATAACAGGCCTTTCCTGCAGGCTACGTGAGAGGGCGGCGTCGTAGGCCTGTTTTTTCACTGGGTCGAGCAAGACAAGCCGTGCTTGGATCACTTCGCTTATAAGTCTTTCGGCGAACATAGCATGAGCGCCAAGCGTCTTGGTGCGAAGATAAGCCAGGCGCTGATCCGCTGCCGCTTCAATGGCTGCCTCATTTGATTCCAATGGCGAGAGGCCAAGTAAACGGTAATAGGAAATCGGTCGTTCAGTCGGCGGGATTCCGAACCAAGTGTAATACGGGTCGAACGTTTGAGGCGTCTGAGCATCGCTCATTGTGGCGTTCTCCGTTCAACACAACCATGACGGTTTGACTGCCTATTGGGCATTATGCGCCCGGGGTTGGACAAACCATGTCCAACCGCTGCCGCATTTTCAGATTCGAAATTCGGCCAGGGTGGCATGGAATGGAGCAGCACTAACCGACATCAAACCACTGGCCACCACCGCGGCCGCAAACCGCTCCAGCGTCGGTGCCATGACCGATCCCCCAGGACTCCCCGTAGGGCCCCTCGGCCGCACAGCAGCCCCGTGCCGCCCCGAAAAGTCCCCGCCCAGGGCGTGGCATGCGGCGAGCGTCTCGATAAGAGAATTCTCCGATTGCGAATATAATTCGGCAGATTTTGGTTGACAAGAGGTTGAACGCTGGACTTTACCCGCTTTTTTGCGGCGCTACACACTTTTCGGGTGAAGCTTGGGCGGGTGGCTTCGAGCACGCAGCTCTGCGGCAAAAGGTACACCTTAGAGCTTATCCCACGACGTCCCCTCTCCCGCTCGGCGGGAGAGGGGTCGGGGGTGAGGGTAGCTCGAATCGCCGCTGGTTTTTTTATCCACTCCAACCATTGCTTGCCCTCACCCCAACCCTCTCCCAGAGGGAGAGGGAATTTTCCGATAGGCTCTCAGCTATTTTGTGGTTTGGCAGCGAGCTGCATCTATCACGCGAAATCCTGCATTCTCGCCTTTTCAAGCCGCACGTAGTTGCCGGATTTGTTTACTGTTGCGCGAGCGAAGAATTTCCGCATCACCTGGTGCTTTCCGGCGTGTTGCCGTGTCCAAAGTGGGTAAAGTCCAGACTGGCAGCCAATTGCTCCACCAATACCACAATGGCCAAGGGCAGGGCGTGAAGCATCAATCGTGCATAGGCGGTGTGCAGGTGATACAGTAGAGGGAAAGGTGTCACTGCGAAGATGCCGGTATAAGCTGCCATTAGAAGGAGCACAAACAAGCGGATTCTCCGCACAGTGGGCGAAAGAGGGCGGTCCCTTTTCAACAAAAGTGCCACAACCAAAGCCGGCCAGGCTAGTCCCCAATGGTTGTTGATCAGTTCTTTCATTGCAAAAGACAAAATGGTTGCGGGTCGATCCGTGATTTGTTGCAACCACTCCCAAGAGAGAGCGGCGGCATACGATCGCATGTAGATTTGCTGGGGCATCTCCGCGTGGACCAGCCGGTGGAAAAGAAGAAACGGAATCAGTATCACAAGAAAGACACCAAAAGAAGCGAGTTTGCTTGGACCACGATTGGGCACCATAGGAGTGTTGTCCTTCTGACGCGATCGTTGCCACAAGATTTGGTCCACAAAGATCGTGACTGTTCCAAGTCCTAGGCCGATGAGGCCTTCTTGTTTGATCAAGATTGTGGCCCCGAAAAAGATCCCGGCCAAGAGTAGTGAGAAACGATCTTGTGAGGACCAGCCCTCAACGAGATGGAAGACGCCTGCGGCCAAGAAAACGGCGAAAGGAAGATCGGCCGATCCGGAGAGCCCTGCCCCTTCCGTCCATCGCCAGACCATGGGAGTTATGGCCCAGATCACGCCGCTGAAAATCCCCCAACCTGGTGCCAGCCGCTCTGTGACCTTGGTCACGAGTAGTGTCCCCGCCACGATGAATCCATAGAAGATTAGCGGCAGACCCACGTCGCCCCATGGATCGCCACCGCTTAAGATCATGCGAAAACGAAAAAGGAAGCTTTCTAGAATGGGGATTAGCAGGGGATAGTTACTGCCAAAGTGTAGCCGATAGGGATCGCGGAAGTCTGGGCCCCAAAGATTGGCCCCATCTGCCACTATTTTGGCCTTAAGCCCATAAATGGCCCGGGCATCGTAGCCGGTCAACGGCAATTGGGCCGCGTAAAGGCCCAGGATGACTGCCCAAATGAAAAACGCGGTCTTTAAACCTCGTTTCCATTGGGGACCGGCAGGCCTTCGGGCGACACACCATCCAACGAGAGCCATTGCGCAGTGAACCGCCACGAGTAAACAGTAGCCCAGCGGTGGCATCCGACCGAAGATGGCGATCACGAGGTAACTGGCCAGCCCTAGCATGGCACTTCCAACGAGGAATGCTTCTGCGTTACCGGGTTGGTCATCGCGGGGACATTGCGAAAAAAGAGAGGAAAATAGTCGCAACCACATCCGGCCGGCGAGCCAGATGACCAGAAGAAAACCGAAATAAGTTGCCGTGAGAACTACTTGAGTCATTGGGGGGATGATAGGGGCGGCGTCGAGTCCTTTTTCAAGCCTTCCTGACGTAAAGAATCCGGCATTGCTTGTAATGAGCAGCCCTTTTCGTCTGCTTCGTCGAATGTCAACAGGAACTCGATGTGGCGCTGCTGGATGAACGTCTCGAGGTCGAGACTGGGCCATATTGTCCGCTGGGTCCAAAACTCATCCGTGGATCGATCGGCCAAGGATTTTCCCTTGGTTTTCTCGGCGAGCCAGCGGTGGTTGTGCCAATTGGCAGCGAGGCGGCGCCCATCTTCGGGGAGCAAATACAACCTGCGGGGGTAAAGCTCGTAAGCGACGAGTGGTCCTTCCCAATGTCCTCGGTAGGCCACGGCGGCCCGTGGAGGTATTGTCTCCTTCCATAAGCGTGCCAGGAACTCCCAGTGAACGTAGCGCTGTCCCGCGCGAATGCTGAGGAGCGTTCCCTGGAGATTTGCCCGTTCCACAAAAGTTTCGTGTAAGTCCACCGGCGCTCCGAGAAAATAGGCCAAGGAAATCGCCAAATGCCCTATTAGAGCGGTGATTACAATCCGCCAAATTAGATTCCCGTGATTCCATAGTTGAGAAAAGGACCGAATGAAGTCTTGCCAACGTTGAAGTAGGGGACTTTTCGGCGAAGGCCAGCCGGCGGCAAGCAAGCCCATTCCGACCAGGAGGGTCAGCATCGGCCAACCCACGCGATGGGGCAGCGCGACACCACCGAGTGAAGGGACCATGCCCGTTATTTTCAGCGCCGCGAGAACCAGCGTCGCGCCGGAAGCACTCACCAAAACACCACCGAGGACGCATAGCCCAAGGGAAAGCCTCATCCTCTTTTGTCCTTTGTCAGCGTGGATCATTACGTTTGCCATGACAAGGACTAACATTCACCATGATAGGGCATCTGCTTTATGCCGCCAGTTTCGACCTTTGTTGACGTGGCTTTTGGCCGACAACAACCAGCGACATTCCCCGTACGGGAAGTAGCCAATCCAGCAGTTTGGCCAGGGGAACGAGGCGGGAAAACCACTTCATCGCGTGAGGGCTTAAGGTTCGCCGTCGCAAAACCCTGGATGAAATAAACCACGCGAGGCTCCCCAATCGGTTGAACCGTCGGCAGTGGACGACCTCAAACCCCGCCGCGCGGACTTTTTGCACCAAATCGTGTTCGCTGTATCGGCGGAAGTGCCCCACAGCCTCGTCCAGGGAGCCGAAGAGCTTTGGTCCGGCGGGTACGATCAAGATGCACCGTCCGCCTTCCTCAAGAACCTGGTAGAAGTGCGACAAGACCCGTTGATCGTCAGCAATATGCTCCAGAACATTTGCGCAAAAGACGGTGTCTAGCCCGTCTAGGCGATGGTGTTGATACAGTTCAATGTCGGCCAAGTCCGCGAGCTCGACGGAGATGTTCGCCCGACCGGAGAATCGTTGCCGGAGTATTTCGCAATAGCGAGGGTTCCGATCTACCAGGATCAACCGTTCGGCATTGAGAAGGAGTGTTGATAAATTGCCGATCCCGGCCCCGGCCTCCAGGATTCGCTTCCCAAGAAATGGGCGGACGATATCAATAAGCCACCGGTGATATGCCTTGGCCTTCTTTACAGACTGAAGTGTCGCCAGGGCCTCATCATGGGTGAACTGGGTGTCGATGAAGCGGTAATAGAGGATGGCGGCCAGGGCCTTAAGGCCGTCTCGAGCACGAATCTTTTTCCCCTCATCGTATGTTCGACCTGTGTAGGAAATAGGCACTTCGTAAATCCTCGCCCCACATTGGGCGAGACGGCACGTTAGCTCAGGCTCAATGGTAAAGGTGTTGGCCGTCAACCGCAGGCTGCGAAGGACATCCGTCCTGATCGCTTTGTAGCCCGTCTCCATGTCGGTCAAGTTGAGGTCGTTGACCATATTGGAAACAAGGGTTAGAAACTTGTTCGCCAAGGTGTGCCAAAAGAAAAGGACGCGGCGACAATGGCCGACAAAACGGGAGCCATAAACGGCGTCGGCCTTTCCCTGGAGAATCGGTTCCAGGAGCGTGGGATAATCGGTCGGATCGTATTCAAAATCGGCGTCCTGGATGATAACGACGTCGCCAGAGACGGCCTCTATGCCTGCCCGCAGGGCTGCCCCTTTGCCGGCGTTTCGCTGATGGCGAATAACCTGGATTCGGCGATCTTGCGCGGCCAATTCGAGAGCCACTTCGTAAGAACCGTCGGTCGATCCGTCGTCGACGATGATGACTTCTTTCTCAAGTGTTACAGGGGCCTCTAAAACGCGGCGAATGACCTCAGCCAGGGACCAGCGTTCATTATAAACGGGAACAATCACGGAAAGTTTTTGGCATTTCTGCGACAAGTTGGCAACCGTCTCTTGCCGCTCTCCCAAATAGGTCTTTGCCTCTGACGGTTGCGAAGTCGTGTCCTGGGCGACACGACATGTGACTGTTATGGGTGTTTCACAATCTTGCCGCCTGGCGCGATTTCGGCCGGATAGATCGACTTCCGTGATGGCCATTGGGATCCCTCCCTTGCTGTAACCGTACGATTTCCACCGTTCCGTCCCATCGAAGTTGATTATAAGACATCCTTTTGATTTGACAAACAGCGAAAAGTCAAGAGCAAAGGTGATTTGGTCGCCGACGACGGCGACCCTCCCTGCGCCAAGCGGGGCGACCACGGGGGGGTGCCCCTACGTGCGCCGCAACAAAACCGTAGGGGCAGGCCCCTGTGCCTGCCCTGCGCCCTGTGCGTGGCACAGGCATCTTGGCCGTGGTATTTTCGATCACCGTGTTGATCGGTTGTTTCCCACGGGCGTCCGTGTTGCCCGGTGATTTGGCCGCCGGGGACGGCGACCCTCCCTGCGCCAAACGGGGCAACCACAGGGGGCTTTACGATGCTTCGGGCGAACATAGGTGATTTGTTGGCGGATGAGCTGGAGAGAGGGATCTTGTAAACCTAAGGTCACGTGTTCCGAGGATATGGCAATTTGTAGGCTTGAGGCTTCTTCGGCCTTCGTGAGCTTCGTCAGTGAATGCGTAACGGTGGGTAGGCCCTCGCGTTGATGTCTGGGGTGGACCCTGTTATCTTTGGGGGAATTATGACCCAGCCATGGCGGGCTGGACGCAGGGGACGGACACGCGGGCTTGCGTTGTCTGGTGGGTGACGCGTGCGGTGTTTCTTCGTATTTAGAGTCTATCCCGAAGAGTCTCCCCTCTCCCTCCGGGAGAGGGTTGGGGTGAGGGCAAGCGAACGTCGGAATCGATGGAGAAAACCGGCAGCGATTCGAGCCACCCTCACCCCCGGCCCCTCTCCCGTCCAACGGGAGAGGGGAGGGCGTCGGATAGGCTGTAAGCTATCGTGCGTCAATGGCCGTTTCGTGAGTAGCCAGGCGGAGCTGACCAATGAAACTTAACCGCTATCTTCTGTTGTGCGTTATCGTGACCTCGCTGGGTGGGTTGCTTTTCGGCTTTGACACGGCGGTGATTTCCGGCACGGAGAAGGCACTTCAGCGATTGTTTCATCTATCTGGCTTTTGGCACGGCTTTACCGTGGCCAGTGCCCTCATCGGCACGGTCATCGGCTCGCTGGTGGCTAGTTACCCGGCCGATAGATGGGGACGGCGTTTGACCCTCATCGTCATCGCAATTCTCTATTTTGTCTCGGCAGTGGGGAGTGCCTTGGCTTGGGATTGGTACTCGCTGGTGTTCTTTCGGTTCATTGGTGGACTGGCGGTGGGAGGGGCGTCGGTCGTGGCTCCCATGTATATTGCCGAAATCTCTCCACCGCAGTGGCGGGGACGGCTGGTGGCTATTGTTCAATTCAACATTGTGTTTGGTATCCTGTTGGCTTTCTTTTCGAACTTTTGCGTGACGCTATTCAACCTGGGAGACCTCGAATGGCGGTGGATGCTGGGCGTTGAGGCCTTTCCCGCGGCAGTATTTTGGTTGTTGCTCTACCTCACGCCGCAAAGCCCTCGCTGGTTGGTGGTTTGCGGGCGAGACCAAGAGGCCGTCGATGTGTTTGTCAAACTAGGGGTTCCTCCCCAGGAAGCGCAGGAGCTGGTTAGCGAAATTCGTAGCGGACTAGAGCGAACGAATGGCAATGAGCCACTGTTTTGCCCCCGTTATATGCGGCTTGTCCTTCTCGCCCTGGCGATTGCCGCTTTCAATCAGTTGTCAGGGATCAATGCCATCTTGTATTACGCGCCGCGAATTTTCCAAATGGCGGGGGCGGGCAAATATACGGCCTTCCTCCAGTCTGTGGCAGTCGGGGGAACAAACCTCATCTTCACAATGTTGGCCATGAGCGTCATCGACCGCTTCGGGCGGAAGTTTCTCATGCTCGTTGGCTCCATCGGCTACATTCTGAGCCTTTCCGCGGTGGCTACAGCATTTTACATCTATGGAGCGCAGTTCGACACATTCGGCAACATCGTTGTGCTCGTGAGCTTAATTGTGTTTATCGCCTCCCACGCGTTTGGGCAGGGGGCCGTCATTTGGGTGTTTATCAGCGAAATCTTCCCCAACACAGTCCGGGCCAAGGGGCAGGCCCTGGGGAGTTTTACCCACTGGTTTATGTGCGCAGTCATTTCATGGACATTTCCCGTCATTGCCGAACAATCGGGTGGGCATGCCTTTGCGTTCTACGCGGCCATGATGGTCCTGCAATTGTTGTGGGTCATATTCATCATGCCCGAAACAAAAGGCATCCCCCTAGAAGAGATCGAACAAAGACTTTTAACAAAGCGGTCACGATCTTCGCAACCCGTGTGATTATTAGGCCATTTTGGATGGAGGCAAGGCCATGAGGCGGATCGCAGTGGGTCTCTTTCTGGTGGCGCTCATCGCTCTAGCTGGCTTCCCTTGGGCAGGCGCAGAAGACGCCGTCGTGCGGCCCGATATCGTACTGGATGACTTTGAGCGGGAGACCTACGCACCGTGGATTGCTGAGGGTGAGGCGTTTGGGCCGGGGCCTGCCGCCGGCACTCTTCCACGACAAATGGAGGTCACTGGCTATCATGGCCAACGCTTGGTCAATTCTTATTACAACGGCGACGGCACGGTGGGCACGTTGACCAGCCCACCTTTCACCTTGCAACGGCACTATCTGGCTTTCCTGATCGGTGGTGGCGGATATCACGATGAAACCTACATGGAACTGGTGGTGGATGGCCAAAGTGTTCGCCGCGCCGTGGGACCGAACACCGCTCCCGGTGGATCGGAAGAGCTCGATTGGGCCGTTTGGGACGTCCGCGAACTGGAAGGAAAAACCGCGGTCATCCGTATCGTGGATAGACGCACGGGCGGTTGGGGGCATATCAACGTGGACTACATCGTGCAGACAGATCGACCGCCTGAGCAACTCCTCCAGCCGCTAGAGACACGAGTGACGCAGCGATATTTCCTTCTGCCTGTGGCCGGGAATGGCCCCCGGACGCATTGCCGAATCATCCACAAGGACAATGTCGTGCGTTACTTCGATATCCAGATCGCCGAAGATGACTCTCAAATCCGCTTTTGGGCCAGTATTGATCTTCAAGGACTCGAAGGCGAAATCGTCTCGTGGTTTATCCGACCGCGTGCCGCTCGAGACCTGGTGGCAAAATGCCTGGTGCAAAGCAACGCACCGCGGTGGCCGCCCAATCTCTATCACGAAGCGTTTCGACCACAGTTCCATTTTTCGCCGCGGGTAGGCTGGACCAACGACCCCAACGGTTTGGTGTATTACGATGGTGAGTATCACCTCTTTTTCCAGCACAATCCTTTCGGAATCCCCTGGGGTAACATGACGTGGGGACACGCTGTGAGTCGCGACCTCGTTCACTGGGAAGAACTGGGTGATGCGATCCTCCCGGATGAGCGCGGCACCATCTACTCCGGTTCGGCGGTCGTGGATATCAACAACACTTCGGGTCTGGGCAAAAAAGAAAACCCGGCCATGTGCGCGTTTTACACGGCAGCGGGCCAGCATTCTTACCAGCCGTGTCCGTTTACTCAGTGCATGGCTTATTCGCTGGACCGAGGACGAACATGGACAAAGTTTTCGGGCAACCCGGTGGTAAACTTCATTGCCGACGGCAATCGTGATCCAAAGGTTTTTTGGCATAAAGAGACCCAACGATGGATTATGGTCTTGTACGTTCGCCGTGACGCATTTTCTATCTTTTCTTCACCTAACCTGAAAGAGTGGCGGTTCGAAACGGAAGTCCCGTTCCCCACGGCCCATGAGTGCCCCGAACTGTTCGAACTGCCTGTCAATGGAAATCCTCAAGACACCCGCTGGGTGTTGTGGTCGGCGTCGGGTAATCACATGATCGGTCGCTTTGATGGCCACACATTCAAACCGGAAAGCGAGGTGTTGCGAAGCGAATGGGGGAAGAATTGCTACGCCGGGCAAACGTGGAATGAGGTCCCCGATGGGCGACGCCTTTTTATCGGCTGGATGAATTCCGACGGCTCCGCCTATCCCGGAATGCCGTTTAATCAACAGATGACCATTCCGCGGGAATTCACGCTCCGCACCACCGAACAGGGCTTACGGCTCTTTGCGTGGCCTGTCAAGGAATTGGAACGAATCCGCCGGGAAAAGGTCGCGGTGAAGGAAATTCGCCTCGTTGAGGGATCGCCCTACGAGTTGACCCTGGGCGAATTGCTCGACATCCAGATGGCTATCAAACCCGCGACGGCAAAAGTCGTCATGATCAATGTGCGAGGTATTTCCCTGGAATATCGTCCTCAAGATGGTGTTCTGGCGTGTCTTGGTGCCCAGGCGGGCGATCTTCCAAAAACCGATGTATTTGATCTCCGCATGCTTGTGGATCGCACATCGCTGGAGGTATTTGTGCTAGGTGGGCGGTATGTCATGTCGTTTTGTTGGCCCTTTGATGCGGCAAACAGGACGGTACGATTAGAAGCTCACGGCGGCAATGCAGAAGTCGTTTCTTTGGAAGGCTACCGGTTGGCGTCCATTTGGGAAGAATAACCCCGAGTTGCCAACGGGTTTTCACCGGCAAAAGGTGAGAGCACTGCGCGTTGGATTTGCGGACAGTAGCTAAATGACGCGCCGCGTGCCGGGTGGGGATGACACACAAAGGTTTCGGCAGCCGCGCGGGTCTCACCCAAGGTTGGCGCACTCAATGGTGGGCAAAACAAAAAACCCCGCCGCTCGCGGTTAAGGCGAAACGACGGGGCCGGAACAGAGAAGAGGCCGTTTACTGTATCCCGTGGGGTTCCCAACGTTCCTTTCAATGTGTCACATGCCAACTTTCATGATACCAACGGACGATCGCTTGTCCATACAATTCTGCTAGTGATCTCTTCCTGACCGACATTGAGATACTAGTATATGTTGGTATCATCCCCGCCGTTAGACGGGGCACCGGTAAGTACGCCTAGTCGCTGGGTTTCCCGGAGGGTTATACTGGTCTTTTTGTTATTGCTCCTGGCGTTCCTGGAAAGCCGGGCATGGCTCTCACGTGTCAGCCGGGGTCTTCGGCCTTCGTGCCTGGCATTTAGAGGCGTAGGCTGGCGAAGGTGACCCCGCCAAGTTAGGGGACCCCGCCGGAGTAACTTTCGCCCTACCAACGTGGTAACCGTCTTCTTGTTTTAATGACGGAGGGACCGTTTGTTTGATGACAGCGGAACGGAGAGAACTTCTCAGCGGTAATGAGGCCCTTGCCCATGCCGCGTTGGCTTGCGGTGTACATTTAGGCACTGGGTATCCGGGCACGCCCTCGACGGAAATTCTGGAAACCTTGGCTGCGATTGGGGGCAAGGCTCAATGGGCGCCCAACGAAAAGGTTGCCATGGAAGTGGCCCTCGGTGTTGCCTACGGAAACGGCCGCGCACTGGTCACGATGAAGCATGTGGGGCTCAATGTGGCGGCCGACCCGCTCTTCTCGGCGGCTTACACGGGCGTCTCCGGGGCGCTGGTGGTGGCTGTGGCCGACGATCCGGGCATGGCATCTAGCCAGAATGAGCAAGACACCCGGCGTTATGCCATCGCCGCGGGGGTGCCCGTTCTTGAACCTTCCGATCCGCAAGAGGCCCACGACTTTTTCTTTCGCGCCGTTGAGCTTTCGGAGCAATTCGGCACGCCCGTGATCGTTCGGCTGACGACACGGGTGAGCCATTCCAAAGGAAGCGTCGAGCTACGTCCGGCGGGACCGCCCCCTCGATCTCCCCACTTTGAACGGAACATTGCGGCTCGGGTGCTGATCCCCGCGTACGCACGGCCGGCTCATCGTCGGCTTCGCCAACGGCTCAAGGAAATTGCCCAATGGAATGAGACAAGCGGCCTGAATCTGGTCCTTACC
>Ga0209508_1002713_pt1 | contig 11177 bp, 7 predicted proteins | sample AD_UKC129_MetaG_FD_184427 | JGI IMG/M metagenome (GOLD analysis project Ga0209508, IMG submission 184427) | Active sludge microbial communities of municipal wastewater-treating anaerobic digesters from Canada - AD_UKC129_MetaG (SPAdes) (version 2) | ecosystem: Engineered > Bioreactor > Anaerobic... | reverse complement strand
TTGGCGAGATGGAGTTGTAATAGGGTTCCCGTATCAGTCAAATATAGAGACGCTTGGCATAGAAGTGCAGACCAGCAGCGGCACGGTTACCACAAGACCGAAACTGATAGACACTGTGTGGATATCTGTAAAAGATACCAAGGGAATTAAGGTTGGGCCCAACGCCGACAGGCTAACCAGGGTGCCAGAGTGTCGTGAGAACCTGTTTACCGGGGACGCGAGGGTGCTGATGGACTCGGGGTGGGACCAGAACGGGCACATTTACATCAGGCAATCCGACCCGTATCCGATGACGATACTTGCTATCACCCCACAGCTTGACTTGGGGAGGCCAGATTAATGGCTTACGCTGTACCGGCAGAAGAAAAGCATGTTGCAGAACTTTTAGATATCGGCCTTCGTGCCGAGGATGCGGAAGAAATATATGCCTACGGAGGGACTCCCGAGCAGATGCTGTACGAGTCCCTTCGCAATTCCACGCTTGCATGGTCAATCATGGACAACGGGCATTGCATAGGGATGTTTGGCGTGGGGGCCAAAAACACGCTTTCGCTGACCGGCATCCCTTGGTTGCTCGGAAGCGACGGGATAAAAAAAGTGTGGCTCCAGTTTTTGAAACAGTGCAGGTTTTATTTGGACATCATGAACGACATTTATCCTGTCCTTGAGAACTGGGTGGACGCAAGATATGAGACGTCTCTTAAGTGGGCAAGATGGCTGGGATTTACCGTTGACGATCCTATGCCTTACGGCATGCTCAACAAGCCGTTTTGTAGGATAGAGAGAAGAAGGGGATGATTGCATGGGATTTTTAGCTGCCGTGCCTATGACCACATTGCAGACTGCCTCAATGATATTGACCGGCGTAGGCGCAATTGCATCGGCCTATGGGGCATACCAGCAGGGGCAGTTGCAGGCTGCAGCTGCAGCCCAGCAGGCTAAAGCCATGGAGCAGCAGGCAAGGCTGTACGAGATGCAAGCCTTAGATGCCCAAAACAGAGCAGCCAGAGAGGCAGCGCTGCTTAGAGAGCAGGGGGAAAGAATAAAGGGGCAGCAACGGGCTGTGATGGGCGCATCGGGAGTGCAACTTGCTGGGTCCCCGATGGACGTGGTCATGGATACGCAAAGATCAATCGAAATGGATGTAGCCACGATAAAGCAGGGCGGGGCAAGAGAAGCATGGGGATACAGTACGCAGGCATGGGCTGAAAGGGCGCAGGCCCAGCAGACGGCCTTTGCCGGAAGCGTGGCCAAGCAGCAGGGCAGGATAGGGGCCTTCGGCAACCTGCTTACGGGGGCCACGGCCGTGGCAGACCAGTGGTATAACTACCGCTACAGGATGTGATAACTTATGCCCAGAGTGCCCAGATACACGCCACAGGAAAGACTTAGACCATTACCCAGCGTAGATGTGGTGCCGAGGATAACCGTGCCGCGGACTGGCGAGGCTATAGAGCGCATGGGGAAGCAGTTGATGGGCGCAGGGTCCATAATTGCCGAGAACGCCATGCGCTTACAGGACAGGATAGACAAGGCAGCCGTAAGGGATGCTCAGGCAAAATTTCTTGAAGCCAAGCGCAACCTTCTGCTTGGTGAAAACGGCCTTTTTATGAGGCAGGGGCAGAATGCTCTTAAGGTTTACGAGGAGGGCACTCAGGGGCTGACCCAGATAATCAACGACATATCGGGGTCGCTTGAAAACGACAGACAGAGGGAACTGTTCAGGCAGATGATCCTGGATGACATAGATGCCGTATCTACGCAGCTTGCAAGATATCAGGCAGAACAGACGAGGAAATATGAGGCGCAGACTCAGGATGCGCTGATAGAGCAGCTTAGGAACGATGCCATCACCAATTACAGAGACCCTAATGCCTACAACATAAATATGGCCAAGCTTGAAAGCACCGTATATGAAGCCGTCCTGTCTCAGGGGATGCCCGAGGACATGGCTAAAAATAAGATACTTACCTTTAAGACCGACATCCACGCCAACGTGCTGGACAGGTTTCTGGCCAACGACGACGTGGAGGGGGCAAAGGCGTGGTATGAGGCACATAAAGAGGAAATCAACCCGTCGCTTTACGACGAGATAGAAGAAAAGATAGACAAGGCCGGCAAGACCGTATGGCGCCAGACGGTGGGAGACCAGATATTCGGAAAATTTAAGAATGAGGACGAAGCGATCAAATATGTCAGAAACAACTTCAAGGGTGATAAGGAAGACTTGCTGGTCAACTACCTCAAGGTGAGATATGCCGAACGGGACGAGGCGCAAAGGCGTGCAGAGGCTAACTTATTTGATTACTACGCAAAGCAGCTTGAGGGCTTGCCTCAGTCGCAAAGGCTGAACTTCATCGACAAACTGAACGTTAAGCCGTCCATCAAAGATCACCTCTACACTTATGCTAACAAGCTCGACAGGTCGCTCAAGATGTCGAACGCCGAGGAGGCCATGATCTATTTCCAGGCCATGGACGAACTTACGTCGGGCCAATACAAGCCCGAGGACAGGAACGTCTTTTTGATGAAATACAACATGCTTCCCACGTCCACGCTCATAAGGATGTGGAATAGTGCCATGGATGGGGACGAAGACCAGCCCAAGAGGGCGCAGAGAGATTTGAGCATCATACATGAAGCCTACAAGCAAAGTTTAGGCGGTAAGAAGCCGAATGCCGAAGAGGAGTACATGTTCCTGCAATACGTGAACGATGCCATGGAGGTTAAGGCCAAAGAACTCGGCAGAGACTTAACCGAGCTTGAAAAGATGGACATAATCGAAAGCGCAACGACAGAGGTCGTAACAAAGAAGGGCTGGCTGTTCGGCATAGGCGAGAAGGCGATGCCGGCATATAAAATTTACTCGCTTGGCCTTAAGTACAGGGATCAGATAAACGAGAAATACCCCGGGGCGTTCTTTGACGTGTCGATAGGCAAGTGGGTCTACTACGACGAAAACGGCGAACCGAGAGTAATAGATATCCAGCCGGCAGAGAAGTAGGGCGGAGGCGAAGGCGTTGGCAGATTACGAAGATTTGGACATCTTGCAGGAAGAAGAAGAGGAATTTGTGCCCGGCAGGCGGACGATAGGCAGCCGTTTCGGCAAGGCCGATACGACCGCACGTCCTCTTACGCCCGCCGAGTCCCAGACCATGAGGCTGTCGGCAGCACGTGCAGTCCCGACTCCCCCTATCATTATGCCGTCCAGGGATATAGAAGATGATATCATGTTCGCAGACAGGCCACCCACGCCCAAGGAACGCATAAGGCTCGACATAGCAGCATCTCAGACTACCCCCACACGTACTCCACAATATGTCCCCAAGGACGCTTTATATGAGGCACTGTCTCAGGCATACGAGCAGGCGGTAACCACGGATACGGAATGGGCTGCGACCAACGCAAAGCTGTCGGATCAGACAGGCATTCCTCAATGGCTCATAAACAGCAAAAAAAGCGTGAGGGAGGCAGCACAGAGGTCTATAAAGTCCCCCGCATTGCTCAAGATGGCCGAGCAAGCCCCCATTACGTCTATTTTCTTTTCAGATCCCAACAACATGGCCATGGCCTACGACGACCTGGACAAGATATCCATACCAGAGGCCGTGATACGTGGCTGGAAGGAAAGCGCAGCGGTATCGAACATAATCAAGGAAATATCGAACGTACTCCTCAAGAACGGAGTAACCGAGGACTCAATGAAGCGCATTCAGGAGCTTACCATGGATTTGGCCAACGTAAACGTGGGCGAACCGTCAAGCACCTTTAAAAAGTGGTTTTACACGGCAGGCCAGACCATGGAATATTCGCTGTCCTCGGTGAGGCGTGGCGTAACTCCTGCCATGGTTGCGGGCATCGCAGGAAGCGTCCTGCTGTCGCTGTTTCCGCCTACCGCTCCCGTTGGGCTTGCCACGGCAGGCGCACTCACCACCACGCAGATACTCGGGGCAGCAATGGGAGCAGGCTTTTACACCGGGCAGGTCCAGGAGATATTTGAGCGGGAATTCGGCTCGTCTTTCATTCAGGCCCTAGATAGCGGATTACCGCCAGATGCAGCCTTCACGGCTGCCATAATAACGGGCGGGCTGAATGCCGGGATAGAACTGTCGCAGATAGAGACCCTGCTTAAGGCATTCCCCGGGGCACGGCAGGCTTTAGGGACGATGACCTCGCAGGGGGCAAGAAAGCTCCTTCAAAACAAGTCGTTTAGGTCGGCGATACTCAAGGCAGGCAAAGAAATAGGGATACTTACGGGGAGCGAAACAATTGAGGAAATAACGCAGAATGCCGTAGAAAACATCGTAACCGAGCTGGCAAGGCGCACCAGCGGATATGAACCAACTGACGCCAAAGAGATAGCGAAACAACTGTTGCAGGAGAGTGCAGATATCGTTACCCAATTCGGGCCGGCAATAGCCATTACGGCGCTGCCTGGCATCGTATCGTCTACGATGGCCGACTTAAACAACGTGGCCAAGGCAAGAAGGACGACGGAGATGCTTAGGCAGGTAAACGGGGCGCTGGTCGACTCCAAAGCGTTCAAGCGCTATCCGCAAAAATATGCAGGGCTAATAAGGGATATAGCAAAAGACGGCGGAATAGATGCCCTCTACATGCCCGTGGAGCGCTTTGACCAGTATTTTCAAAGCATAAGCGAGGGCAACATAGAGATGCCGGTCGAGATAGCCAGGCAGCTCGGCATAGAAAAGCAGTACGAGGAAGCCAAACAGACAGGCGGGAAGGTTGAGATACCTGTTGATGTTGCTATAGAGCACCTTGCACCAGCAGGCCACCTTGAGGCGCTTATCAACGACATATCGGTGCACGAAGAGGATTTATCCCAGAATGAGGCCATGGCACGCCTAGAGGAACTTGAGGACAGGATAAAGAATGCATGGTACGAGGCCCAGACCAGGGCTACGACCGACATGGTTAAAGAACAGTCGGCATTAAACGTGAAAGACAGGGTTAAAAACCAGCTTATAGGCGCAGGCATAGGCCCGCAGGAAGCCGACACCATGTCCGAGCTTTACAGGGCACGCTCCCTTGCCATGGCCGAACTGTTAGGCATAACTCCAGAGCAGTGGTATGACAGGTTGGGCCTATCAATTGTGGGGCAGGCCAAAGTTGAGGAGGCAAAACCTAAGATAAGAAAGAAGGCTGAGGCTAAGGCCGAGAAAGCCGAGGCAAAGCCCACGCAGGCGCCCGTGATAGACATTGAGGAAGCCTACCTTGAAGAGATAGAGGCCACGGAAGAAGAGATAAAGCGCTTACAAAAAGACGTGGCAAGGGCAATTAGGGAAGAGGCAAAGCTCGATTATGGTAAAGTTGCAAGCATATTCGGCAAGGAGGAAGCGCAAAGGCTCAAGGCCAAGCTTGGCCCCAATGCATTTAAGAAGGGCGGGCTTGGGCTGGACGAGGCTGCGCAGATCATATCGTCAAGAAATATCATGCAGGTTGAAACAGATCAGGACTTATTCAACGTCTTAATGGGAGAACCTACACGCAGATACAGGCAGGGCGAACGTGGCAAGATAGAGACGGGCAGGCGCAGGATAATCATATCCCTGTCCAAGGATGCCAACCTGTCCACGTTCCTGCACGAGACTGGACACCTGTTCCTTGAAGACTTAAAGCGGACCGCAGCACTTGCGGAGGTCCCGGAGCAGATAAAGCAGGATTACAAAACCATCCTCAACTGGCTTGGTGTTGAGGAAGGACAAGAGTTAACGCCCGAACATCACGAGACCTTTGCCAGAGGCTTTGAAGCCTACCTTATGGAGGGCAAGGCCCCAACCACGGCCTTACAGAGGGCATTTGAGACCTTTAAGCGCTGGCTCATCAGGATTTATTCGAGCATCGTTAACCTTGGCGTAGAGCTTAACGATGAAGTTAGGCTTGTGATGGACAGGATGTTGGCCACAGAAGAACAGATAAGAGAGTCCGAGGCCATGGCAGGTTATGAGGCGTTTCTTAAGGAAATAGAAAGCCTTGGCTTGCCAGACAATACCGTGGAGGAGTATGGCAATACCGCAGAACAGGCTCACATTGAAGGCTGGCGCAACCTCTTTTCGAGGGCCGTGAAGGCGGTCAAGGGCGAATACAGCAGGTTGAGGAAAGAGCACATGGCCAAGGCCCGCAGCGAGGCCGAGAGGGAAGTCATGGCCATGCCTGTCTACAATGCCATATACCGCATGAGCATGTCGGCCAAGAGGGGCGGGATAAAACTCAACTACTACGATGTGCTTGCAACCTACGGCGAAGAGGCAATAAAGGCCCTGCCGAAGAGGATCTTTTCCAAGAAGGGCGGCATGAGCGCAGACACGGCGGCCGAGTTCCTTGGCTACAACACGGGGCGGGAGCTCATTGACGACATCATCAAGGCCAAGCCGAGGGCCGAAGCTATAAACGATCTCGTCCGACAGAAGATGCAGGAATTCGATGCGTCCGTGCAGGGTGGGCCGATAGAGGCGATGGGTAGCGAGGCCGTGAGAACTCCAGCGCGGCTTGATACTATACTTGCCGAGCTAAACATCTTGAAGCAGATTGCGAGCGGCATTGAAAGAGAAAAGGTGAAGCTGGACAAAGCTGAGGCTGCGAGGAGGAAGAAAGCCCTCGAACGGGCTGCGGAAGCGTCGGTTGCAGGCATGCGCCCCGCGCAGCTTAACCCACAGAGGTATTTCAGGCTTGAGCAGAAGGCCATACAGGAATTCATGAAAGCTTTTGAGGCCAGAGACTATGAAGCTGCTGCCGCTGCTAAAGAAAAGCAGGCCGTGAACCATGCCATGGCCATGGAAGTGATAAAGCGGAAAGAGGAAATCAACAAGATAGTTGAGAAGATGCGCAAGATAGAGCGCAAGCCTCCAAAGCTGCCCATGGCATATCTCGAACAGCTTGACGCCCTCTTTGCAAAGGCGTCCTTCAAGCGCCTCACCAACAAGGCCCTCGACCAGATAAAGCCGTTGAGCGAATGGGCGAATGAGCATGAGGCCGACCTGAAAGTCGTAGCCATACCGGAGGCCCTTATGTCGGCCGACTATAAGAAGCACTGGAAGACCATGACGGTGAGCGAACTGCAGGATTTCGACGCTGCCGTGTCCAACATAATCACGCTGGGCAGGCAGGAAAAGAGGCTGCTTGCTGCCGCCAAGGCTGAGGAGAAGGACGCAGCGGTGGCCAAGATGGTAGAGCAGGCCATTGCCACGGGCGTGAACATGCAGCTTAAAAAACCCGAACGGCACAAGTCGAAATTCGCAAAGGCCATAGGGCTCATAAAGGCTTTCGGAGCCATGCACACCAAGGCCGAGTTCATGTGCAAGATACTCGACGACTTCAAGCAATACGGGCCCTGGCACGACTTCATCTACTATCCCATGGTGGAAGCTCAGGAAAGAGAGAACGCGCTCAAGCAGGGGATTTACGAAAGGATAGGCAAAATATTGTCTGTCTATTCAGATGCTGAATTCAGGCAGATGAGAAACAGCAGGATATACTTCCCCGCCATAGACGAGACGCTTACCAAGGAAGACGTGATGTGCATAGCGCTCAACCTCGGCTCCAAGCCCAACAAGGAGCGCATGACCAATCCAGACGGGCCGATGAAGTGGACGCAAGAGCAGATAGACTCGGTCATAGACATACTTGACGAGCGGGACTGGAACGTGGTTGTGAGCATAGGCAGGCTGCTCGAGAGCTACTGGCCAGAAGTTGAGAAGCTTCATGTAGAGACGGCAGGGATTAAGCCCAAGAAGAAAGAGACCGTGCCAGTCGTAACCAAATACGGCACCTTCGAGGGCTGGTATTACCCCATAGCATACGACAGCGAAAACCACTGGGGGGCATACCTGCTGAGCAAGAAGATGTTCCATGAGGACTTTGCCCACAATTACCACGGCTTCGGCATGACGATACAGGGCCACCTCAAAGAGGCCAAGGAGAGCACCGGACTGCCGTTGCGTTTCGGGTTCGACGTGCTGCTCAGGCACATAGAAAACTTTACGCACGACCTCGCCTTCAGGAAGGCGCTCATAGACACGAGGAGCCTGCTAAAAGACGAGGTCGTGCAGAACGCCATAATAGGCGCCTTCGGACTTGACGGCTACAAGCAATTCGTTGAATGGCACGCCAACATAGCCTCCACAAGGCGGGACATGTATAGCCCACTTGAGCACTTTATCAAGAAGGCCCGCTACGGGGCCACGGTGGCCACAATGTCGTACAAGATAAGCGTGAGCCTTGCACAGCTCATGGGCTTTGCGATGTCGGCCAAAGAAGTGGGCGCAGGCAGGCTTGCCTCGTCGCTTGCGGAATTCATAGCCAACCCTCACGGCATGTATAAGTTCGCCCTTGAACGCTCGCGGTTCCTGCAAGAGAGGAAGGGCGCCTTTGACAGGGACGCCAAGGACGCAATGGACAAGATGGTGCTGAGAGAGGGCAAGCTCAGGCGGATAAACGAGATGGGCATAAGGATGATAGGCATGTTCGACATGCTTGTGTCTATCCCCACATGGCATGCGGCATATACAAAGGCCCTCAAGGAAGGCTTGAGCGAGCAGGAAGCCATCAGGGTAGGGGATGAGACGGTCAGGACGACACAGGGGACGGGCTACAGCTATGCCTTGTCCAATATCCAGCAAGGCGGGGAACTGCGCAAGTTATTCACCATGTATGGGTCCTTCTACAACGTCCTCTACAACACGCTTTACATGGAATACAAATATGCTCAACTCAAAGGGCTTGACGCGAGCAGGTTGGCGGCTACCATGTTCTATGTGGTGGGGGCATCGTCCTTGTTGGGCGAACTGCTGGCTGGACGCGGCCCAGAGGACGACGAGGACAAGGTGGAGTGGGCCGTGATGGAGATGTTAGGGTTCTTGAGCTCGTCGATGTTCTTAGTGCGCGACATCACCTCGTATGCGTTCCTCGGGTATCAGTATCGTTTCACGCCAGCAGAGGCAGCGTTTAAGAGCCTTGCCGAACTGGTAAAAGAGATGACGGACGTTGCGTGGGGGGGCTGGGAAGAAGAAAAGGAAATCAAAGACGTGGCCAAGGCTGCCTATAAAGCAATCTCTTACTGGGGGCCTCTCCCGATGCAGCAGATGGACATTGCCCTCAATGGGCTTGTGAGGCTGTGGGAAGATGACCCAGACGCCAAGATAAAGGACTTATTCCTCAAGCCTCAGACTGTGAAGAAAAGGGCAAGAGGGCAATACAGAAAGACCACGATAAACTTGATGTAGGAGGAGTTGTCATGGAGAAGATAGAGAGGGTTTACGGACATGCTTTACCCTAAAAGATACGACCTAAACCCGCTGATACTTGGATACGATTGGTCGTTCGAATTCATCTACGAGGTGGGCGGGTCGCCGCTTGACTTCACTGGCTACTCCATGGAGATGAGGGTGTTTGATGACTACCTGTCGCCGTATCTCGGAACGTGGACATCGCAAGGTGGGGAGATAACGCTTGGCCAAGACGGGCACGTGAAGATACTTATAAAGGCCAACAACCAGCATGAGCTGACAATAGGTATGAAAAAATACGTGATCATACTTACCTATCCCCGAGACCCAGAAAGCCAAGAAGAACCTGAGGCATACCCTATCCTTACTGGCAACCTGCCCGTGATTGATATTGACGGCATAATAGGGGAGGGAGGGACAGGTCCCGCAGAATAATGGCCAACATTATCATTAAACCGCTTATGCCTAGTATGGCTCAAACAATAATAATCCAAAATAAATCACAGCAAGAAGCTGGGACAATGAATGGGCTTATCCTTAAGGTCAACCCTACCCAACCTCCCATAATCCGTCCTCTCATCGACGTAAAGAACGTATCGATCAAAATATCCACGCCCGAGGAGGGCGGGTGGATCGTCATCACCTCATCCGAACAGCCCGTCCCCAAGATAATCCCTTACGGCGGGGCGGTAGGCCCGCAGGGACCGCCAGGACCTAGAGGCCCCGAAGGAGGCCCGCCAGGCGTAGGGCTTGAATTCACGTGGTCTTATCCCCGTAAAACCAGACTCGGCGTCAAGCGTGAAGACGAAGAAGAATACGACTATTCCGACGACCTCACAGGCCCGCAGGGGCCAGAAGGACCGATGGGACCCGAAGGACCCGAAGGGCCGAAAGGCGATCGTGGCCCTGGGCTGCTCTTCCAATGGTATGACAACACGTGGCTTGGCGTGAAGGTTGAAGGAAGCGAGCAGGATTACGACTATCGCAACCTTCAAGGCCCGGTTGGGCCAATGGGGCCTAGAGGATTACAAGGCCCGCAGGGACCACAGGGCGAACAGGGAGTAGGTCTCCAGTTTTTGTGGGACAGTACTCGCTTAGGGGTTAAAAGAGAAGATGAAAATGAATATCAATAGCCTCAGGGAGAACAGGGGCCACAAGGCCCGCAAGGCCCGCAAGGTGAACAGGGACCACAAGGTGTAGGACTTGAATTTAGATGGGATGGCACTCTTTTAGGTGTTAAAAGAGAAGATGAAGACTATTATGTTTATACCGATTTACAGGGTCCTCAAGGGCCTCAGGGAGAACAGGGGCCACAAGGCCCCCCAGGTCCACAAGGAGAGCGTGGTCCTCAGGGAGTGGGGCTTCAATATCATTGGAACGGGACAAGGCTTGCCGTTAAGAGAGAAGATGAACCAGCATTTATTACATACGTAGATTTGCAGGGGCCTGCAGGGGCAAGTGAGGCAATAAACGTAAGCTACGACAATTCAACATCGGGCCTAGATGCCGACAACGTGCAGGATGCAATAGACGAAATAGTGGCGGAAGGCGTGCCAAGTGGGGCCGTAATAAAAGGAGTAAGCATTTTTGAGACAGATTCGGGCGGAGACCTGATGCCTATAACGGATATAGAAAACAGGATATGCATGTTTGATCTTGATATAAATGGCGAGCTTATGCCTGCAGACAATGTGGGGATGTTTGAGATTGACGTTAACGGTGAACTGATGCCTATGGCGGACGTGATTGCCGACCGTTACTTTGAAGTGGACAACAATGACAACCTGGTTCCTAAATAGGCCAGTGAAGGAGGAGATAGTGTATGGCAACCAGAAATATAGTGCCCAGAGCGGATGGGGAAGGCAAGCTTGGGACGGCGGAGAAAAAATGGGGTGAAGTAAACGCCGTAAAGGTTACGTCTAACGGAAATGA
>Ga0209508_1002708_pt1 | contig 11192 bp, 4 predicted proteins | sample AD_UKC129_MetaG_FD_184427 | JGI IMG/M metagenome (GOLD analysis project Ga0209508, IMG submission 184427) | Active sludge microbial communities of municipal wastewater-treating anaerobic digesters from Canada - AD_UKC129_MetaG (SPAdes) (version 2) | ecosystem: Engineered > Bioreactor > Anaerobic... | reverse complement strand
GGCATCCTCGGGGTGCTAGTTGGTCTCATTTTTGTCGCTTTGGGGCTCTTTACACTGGATTGGCTCTTGGGCCTGACAATTGCCCAGCGAGTCGTTCTGATTCTTGTTGCTATCATAGTCGCCTATGTGGCATCGCGGCGGTTTATTTTGCCATGGTTTATCGGTCGCGAGTCCGAATTGGACCTCGCCTTGCTGGTTCAAAAACACTTCGGCATCGACAGTGACCTGGTGGCAGCGCTGCAGTTTGAGTATCCAGAAGCCGTCGAATGGGGCTCCGTCGAGCTTGAGCAAAAGGTCATCCGGCAAGTGGCAGCCCAGGCACAGCAACTCCCTTTGATTGAGGACGTGCCGCGGGCACCTTTGCGAAAACGGCTGCTGGCAAGTCTTTGCGGTGTAACCCTGGTAACCGCCCTTGTTTTGCTATTCCCCGAACATTTTGCGGTCTTTGTTAAACGGCTGATGTTGCAAAACGTTCATTATCCGACGGCAACAAGGATCATTGACCTGTCCGTCAATGGGCAGCCCGTTAGCTGGGATAAAGCTGGTCAAACCCTCCGGTGCGGTGTGGGCGCAACGGTCGATATTCGCGTCGTTGCCACGGGAAGACTCCCGGAACAAGGTCAGGCCCTTTTTCAAATCGTTGATCAACGCCGTAACCTGAGGATTCCTCTCGTACCGGTAGAGAATCAACCTGCCGATTCTCCGGCTGTGCAAAGGGCGTTCTCAGGAAAATGGACGGGGCTGGATGCTCCTTGCCGGGTTCGTATGACGTTGGGCGACGCCACATCGCAATGGATCGAGTTATCCGTTGTTCCCCCGCCGGTCGTCCTGACCTGGTTTGCCTTTCAGGACCCACTGAGCGAGAATCCGGAATACACAATGGCAGTGGGAAACCTCCAGATTTCCGTCCGGGAAGGCACTCAGGTGATTGTGGGCTTGGCCTCCCGGTCGGAATTAAAACACGCTGTAGCAACTATCGGCCTGTTGGAAGTTCCCCTTCAACGAGGAATTCCCCAGCACCTGGAAGGCCTGCTATCCGCCATTTCGCAGGGAGCAGCAGCCAGTATCCCCCAAACAAGTGGCCCCATTAATAGCCGGCTACCTTCGGCCTCTGAGTTTTGGTGGCTCGACCCTGCAGGTACGCCGCTTGAACGCGTGGAATCCCCCATTCGCATTCGCTTCCAGGTCCGGGATCAGTTTGGGCTAGAGCCGTCGGTTCCCGTCGAGGCGTTTGTCGGTGTCCGCCCCGATTATCCACCCCAGATTGCAGTCCGTACCGTCACTCGGCTTGTTTTGCCCTCGGCACATCCGACTCTCTTTGTGGAAGCACGAGACGATGTCGCCCTGCGAGAAGTCCGCGCGCTTGGCAAGGTCGTTCAAGCGGATGGCGAGGAAGGAGGACAGTATGAGTGGGTCCTGTGGCAGGGGAACGGCCCGCCCACGCGAACGCTCAACGAGAAATATAAAGTCGATTTAAGTCAGTTAAAAGCCAAAAAAGGTGATAAAATCGAACTGACCGTGGTGGCTGAAGATGAACGTGGAAGCGACCGGCCGGGCGCCGTGACCCAAGCCGACGCCATCTTCCTAGAAGTAACAGACCTGGCCGGTATTTTGGCCGTGATGGCCGAGGCCGATCGAGAATCCGCGGCTCAGCTCCAAGAGATGATCGATCGCCAGCTTGACGTTGGAGGGGAACAATGAAAGCCTTGGGCTTACACAAACGGACCCAGGATATCATGGGCTTCCTAGCACCACGCAAGACGGGGGAGCCAGTTCCGACGGTTGTCCCGTTTCTACTTGCCCTCCTTATGATGTTGCCCCAACTCACCGGAGCCATCTGGGCAGAAATCGGGACGCAAAGCCCTGGGTCGTCCGGACAATCGACAGGGGTGGAAGTGGATCAAGGCGGGAGCACCCCCCGACAGGCAACAGAAGTGGTCGGGTGGCAGTTGACACCCACAGACACTCTCCGAAAGCAGAACCTCCAGCAACAGGTCCGCCAGATGGCCAAACGGCTTGTTGCCGAACGTCTCAACGAGCAAATTCTGCAACTCGAGGAAAATGGGCTGACAAACTTGCCGCTATATTCCGAGCTGCGGGAAATGCAGTCGCATCTCGACGCGCTGGTTGAGACGCATATGAAGGAAGTCCTACTGTCTCTGGAACAACTTATTCAAGCACCGCCCGAAAAACAGCCCGCGCTTTTCCAGATCGCCAGAGAGAAGAGTCGCAATGTAGTGGTTCAGTTACTGATTGAGCGGCAGAAAATCTTGCGCCGCCTGCGGATCGCCGAAATTGAGGAGCGAGTCATACGGTTGATCGAACGGGAGACAAGTATTTTGGAAAAAACCGAAAGGTCACTGGCCGAAAGTGCCGTGCGACAAGCCGCCTCAGCCGTGGCCCTTAAGGAAGATCAACAAGACATTTACACACTTTTTCGCGGCATGAAACAATCTCTGGAGGAAATCCGAACATGGGGCGGACGGGTCGGTACGGAAGCCACAGCCGCTCTCCAGTCACTTACAGAATCTCGCGTTGACGGTCTTTTTGAGCAATCAATTCAGCAGCTTTCGGAGAACCAATTCGCGCAAGCCGCTCACGTCGAGCGCCAGATTATTACCTCGCTAGAAGCTCTCCTGGAGCGAGTTCGCCGCTTCCAGGGCGAAATGGAAAGTGATTCCCGCGATGCGGCCCGGCGAATAATTGAGGCTTTGGCAGAGCGCCAAGCCGACCTGCGAGAAAAGACCCTAAATGCGGAAGCTAACCCACAAGAAGTCCAAACCTTGACCGAGAATCAGCTCCAGTTGCAAAAGGAGATTGAACAAGCCGCCAAGAAGCTCCCCGAGGGACAGGAAGCATTAAACCAGGCTGCCGAAGCGGCGCGTCAAGCCACTGAAACGCTGTTTCAAGGTCAAACACAACAGGCTACTGAGCATCAACAATCGGTCATTGATCACCTTGCAGAAGCCCTAACGACGCTTCAACGGGAATCGCCGACGGGCGAGTTTACCGGCCTGCCAAATTCCGAGGCTGTCCGTTCTCAATTAGCCGACTTGCGGCAGGCCAAGGTGGAACTCCAGGAAATCCGTGAAGAACAAGCCACGGTCAGTCAGACGGCACGGCAAGGAGAACTGGAGGAGGCTGCAAAGGGAGAGACCCGGTTGAGTCAGAAAATCAACGAGGTCCCGACGAAAAAATCTCTGCCCCAGGATGTCACCGAGGCGATTAGGAAAGCCGCCGAGACCGTGGGACAATCGGCTCAGGCACTATCCGAGCTGTCCAAGACCCAAACGAAGCCAAGTGGCCAGGAGGGCCAGGGGGAATTTTCCAATCAGGCACATCCGGATCATCCCCCAGAGGCGGGCAAGGATGATCAAAACACGACAGCCTCGTCTGGAGAGAATCGCCCACAGGTCGAGAAGCCGCCCAAAGCAGAGGGATCGCACGAGGATCACGCGGTTCGCATGGCTACTCGCCGGGCAGAACAGGCTATCGACGAAGCGATTTCTGCTGTTGAAATGGCGATAGCCGATGCAGAAAGGGCACGCTTGGCCGCGGAACTAGTTGATGCGGTGCAATCCATGGTCGGCAGCGAGGGACAGAACCCCGATCGAGCAAATCTTGCCCGGCAACGGGCAGCAGAATTGGAACAATTGACTCAGCAACAGCTCGACCAAGTTCGATCGACCAAGAAGGCTGTTGAGGAGGAGCTACCTTTGGCCCGTGATCCGGCAAGTCAGGCCCTTCAACAACTGGAAAAGGTTGCATCACAGGCCATCGAAGCCGCAGCCCTGCAACAAGAGGCCGTGGGACGTGAGGACCTCGCTAAACAAATCCGTTCGGCCGGTGACATGAAAAAGGCCATTGCTTTGGCCAAGGAGGCCGCAGAACATTCAGACGAATCCAACTCATCACCTGCGAAGAACCAAAGTATTCCCCTTCAAGAGAAGGTGACTGAGGCCGCGATGGAAGCCCTGGCGGAGTTGGCTCGATTGCCCAGTCTCCCCGAGGATGTGAATCCCCGCGGGCGTGATGCGGCCAGGGCAGCACTTGACTCGGCCAAGAGCGCGTCCCAGGAAGCGGCAAAACGTCTCGCAACACCGCCGAATGGGGAGAATGACGGGGCGGCAGACTTGCAAAGAAAGGCAGCGTCAAATCTGGCAACAGCCGCCGAACAAATCCATGGTTTGATGGAGTCGTTGGCTTCCCACGTGGCCGACAAATTTGGGCAACATGCGCAAAAGGCAGAGAATCTGTCCGAAATGGCGGTGCCCGTTCATCCCGAGGCGACCTCCAATCTCCACATGGCGGAAAACGCCGCTCATCAGGGCAGCACTGAAGCGGGACAACGTCTCGGTGCAGTGACTCAAGGACATCAGGGCGTCGAACATGGTTTGACCACTGCGGTGGAAGCCCTGGCCGAACGAGAGAATCAGCTCTCACGTGCCCTCTCTGCCGCCCAAAATATTCCAGAATTGCTGAACGCGTTGGAGCGTCAGCCCAACTCTGTGGCAACCCAGCCATCAACACCAGGTCAAAACGACAACCCAATGGACCCCGCGGAAAAGGCGATGGCAGCGATCTTGGCGGCTGCTCAACAGGCGGCGACACCCCAGGCAGGGCATCCTAGCACATCACACACCGCCGAGGATTCGCCCTCCACGCCGGCAAGCCAGGCAGCGACTCAGCCGTCAAATAGTGCCTCCGCCGATAGTCAGGGCGGTTTCGCCAAAGGTAGAACATTGGAGTCCCAAAACGTTGCCAGCACGGCCCGCCCTCTGCAGCAACAAACAAGTCAACCCAATGCCGATAGCAGGGGGGCATACCAACAGGGACAAGGGGTTAGTACCCAGCCCGGAGAAGCGAACCTGCCGCCTTGGCTGCTTCAACTACCGCCCCAGATGCGAGAAGCTATTCGTAGTGGGATGACTCTACCACCACCAAAAGGATATGAGGATCGTTTGCGCCGGTATTTTCAGAACTTGGAGTGAAGACATGCAAGAGCAGGTGTCCCAAAGCGATTTGGAAGCCGTCGAAAAGTGTCATCAGGCATATCTGCGGATTCGGCAAGAGCTGGCCAAGGTCATCGTTGGCCAGGAGCGAGTCATCGAGGAGGTTCTGATCGCCATCCTCGCTCGAGGACACGCCCTTCTGGAGGGCGTCCCCGGGCTGGCAAAGACGCTTCTTGTAAGTTCGTTGGCCCAGGCCACGCACTTGACGTTCAGGCGGATACAATTCACCCCGGATCTTATGCCCAGCGACGTGACGGGTACCGACATCATTCAGGAAGACCCGAAGACCGGAGAACGGGGTTACAAATTTTTGCCGGGACCGATTTTTGCTAACATGATTCTGGCCGACGAGATCAACCGAACACCACCCAAGACGCAGGCCGCGATGTTGGAAGCCATGCAAGAGCGGCAGGTGACCGCAGGTGGCCGCGTGTACCGCCTTCCCGACCCGTTCTTTGTGCTGGCCACACAGAACCCCCTCGAGCAAGAGGGGACCTATCCCCTTCCGGAGGCACAGCTCGACCGTTTTCTGCTTTACATTAAGGTGGATTATCCGTCCGCTGCCGAAGAATGGGAAATCGCCCGCCGTGTTACGGGAGGACAACAGGGAACAATTGAGCCATTGATGACCGGTGAGGAGCTGATTCAGTATCAGAAACTTGTGACCCGCATTCCGATTTCCGACCAAGTACTGGGTTATGCCTGGGCCTTGGTTCGTGCCTCTCGTCCCGGATCGATGGAAAGCCCCGATTTCGTGACCCGCTGGGTGGCTTGGGGGGCGGGTCCACGTGGTCTGTTGACCCTTGTGACTTGTGCCAAGGCCCGCGCCGTCTTGCACGGCCGATGTCATGCCACCATCGGCGATGTCCAAGCCCTCCTCAAGCCCGCTTTGCGTCACCGTATCGCCGGCAACTATGCCGCTCAGGCAAATAACCTCACCAGTGATCGCCTGATCGAAATGCTGATCGAGGCGGTCCCCCCTGACCAAAAGTATGAAAGACCACAGTGTTTGACGTGATGACCCACAAGTTACCGTTGATTCATGGCGCATGCCTCTTCCCAAGTAACGTGAGTTAAACGAGGTCAATACGAATTTGACATGGCAAGCTCGATCCTTTCCCGCTACCTCGATCCCGAAGTGCTAGCCCGCATCGCCCGTCAAAGGTTTGAACCGCACGGTCTGATCCTCGGAAACCTTGCTGGTTCGCATCGCTCCGCGCTTTCCGGGTTCGCCGTCGAGTTTGTAGGGCATCGGGAATACGTCTTGGGTGATGATCCCAAGTACATCGATTGGCGGGTCTATTTCAACCGTGGCCGCTACGTCGTCAAACAATACGCCATGGAAACGAATTTAGTCTGTCATTTCATTCTCGACAGCAGTGCTTCCATGCGCTATGGCGAAGGCGAGCAGCAAAAACTTCAATATGCGGCCCGCGCTGTGGTCACACTGGGGTATGCGATCCTCCGCCAGGGTGACAAAGTATCACTCTCGACCTTCGACGATGAGATTCGGGGGTTCGTCCCGCCTAGCCATTCGCTTGCCCAGGTTGTGAGGATGACAGAACATCTGGACATGACCGAAGCCACTCGAAAGACCAGAATGGCCGAGTGCCTCTACGAACTGGCAGGACGATTTCACCGGCGCGAGATCCTGATCGTCCTTAGCGATTTCTTCACGGACCTTGGTGAATTGGAAAAAGCCGTTCAGCAAATCCGTGCGCATCGCCATGAGGTAATCTTTCTCCAAATCCTCCACCACGACGAAATCGCCTTCGAGTTCAACGGACCCACAAAGTTTGTCGGGCTAGAACAGCCAGATGAGCTTATCACTCGACCCGAGGAGCTGCGAAGGCACTACCTCCGGGCATTTGAGCAGTTCCAAGGACGCCTTGTCGATCTCTGCCAGCGAAACCGTGTCGAACACGTTCTCGTCGATACCAGCAGGAATCTCGCTGATGTCCTGGCCGATTATCTGCACTTTCGTAACCGAATTAGACGTCTTCGTTGATTGGGGGAGTGATTTCCCCAACGTGACACGACGCTCCATCGCCGTGAACCGTGGCACACAGTCTTCGATAAAACATGCCGAGTTGGCCTTCATCCTTGAAAAATATGGTTGCCCCCGTTTTGCATCAGGCGTCCCGAATAAGTTCCCAACTCGCCGAGTTTTCGGAAAACTCACTCCGGATTCTTCCGAGCCAATTCATCAATTCCGTAACGGCGGATCTTCCGTTCGAGGGTTGACCGTTCAATGCCGAGAATGTGGGCGGAACGGCTCTTGTTCCAATTTGTATGCCGCAAGGTCGCCAGGATGTGTGCCCGCTCTAACTCCTCAAGCGAACAGGGACGGTAGCCGCGGTCTTGAAGCAAGGCCTCCGCGGTATCTCCCGTTGTGGGCAAGGTCGAAAGCAGCAGATCATCGACGTCAATATATTCACCCTTGCACAGGACCACGGCCCGCTCGACGACGTTTTTCAACTCCCTGACATTTCCAGGCCAACGATAAGAGGTCAGCCGTTCCATGGCCTGCTTGGTAAAGCCTTTGATCTTCCGCCCGGTCTCCTCGCGGAACTTGGCCAAGAAATAGTACGCCAGCTCAGGAATGTCTTCGATCCGTTTTCGCAAAGGTGGGACAACGATTTCCAACACGCGAAGCCGAAAGAACAAATCTCGCCGAAACCGCCCCTGAGCAACCTCTTGCTCTAAATCCCGATTCGTAGCTGCAATCACCCGAACATCTACCTTGATCGGCTGGCTACCGCCGACCCGCTCGAAGGCGTGCCCCTCGAGAACGCGGAGTAACTTGGCCTGAATTCCGGGACTCATTTCCCCGATTTCATCGAGCATCAGCGTCCCCTGGTGAGCCAGCTCAAACTTCCCGATCTTTCTTTCAAAAGCCCCAGTGAAGGCACCCTTCTCATGTCCAAATAGTTCACTGGCAAGAAGTTCCTCAGAAAGCGCCGCGCAATTGATACACACAAAGGGACCGGCGCGACGCGAGCTTGAGAAATGGACCGCCCGGGCCACCAGTTCTTTACCCACACCACTTTCCCCGCGGATCAGCACGGTGGCCTTGGTGGCGGCCGCTCGTGCGATTTCCTCATTGATCTTTCGGATGGCCTCACTTCGCCCAACAAGTTCGCTTTGAACGCCCAGCCGCTCCCGTAACTGAACGTTCTCCGTCTTGACCTGAGTGAGGTTCTCGGCCAGCTCTTCCTGCCGATTCAAATTCGTTAAGGCAACAGCCAACGTGTCGGCCACGGCTAATGTGAACTCCAGGTCTTCCGGAGTGGGCCCCCGATTGGGGTCCGTCGAATAAAGGTGGATTACCCCGACAGCCCGTTTACCCTGCCGAATCGGGGCACATATGACACTCGTGGCATGGATTTCGCCGCGGCTATCTCGACTTCCGATAGCACTATCGTCAAGGACATTTCTGGCCAAAACGGCCTCGCCCTCACGAAGGACCGTGCTTGCCAAGAAATTCGAAACGCGGTGATAGGGCCATCGCGAGGTCGTCTTCGATGCCACCACGCGAAGATCACTTCCCGTCGCCACCCCTGAGAAATCCCGCGGCACCAAGAGAACGGCACCGCCATCGACAGCCGTCATCTCGAATAAGCCTTCCAGAGCCAGCTCGGCCATCCGCACGGCTGTGGTCGCCTTTCCCAATTCGAATGCCAGCCGACACAGCTTCGCAGCCGCCTTGCCTGCCTCGGCTAGAACGGCGTCTTCACGTTCTTCGGATTCGAGAAGCCGGGCACGATTTCGGCGATGCGTGATCGTGGTGGGCTCATATTCACCGAGGACCTCTACGTCGCTATCTGACACATTCGCAGACTGCCCTCCGGCCTCCTGCACCACCGGTTCACGCCCGGGAACGGTGCCAGTCTCCGGAAAGGCATCGCTCAATCGCCGAACGAAGACCAATTGGGATCGGCCAATCCTGATGATATCCCCCGATTCGAGGGGATGATCACCTTTAATCAGCTTGTTTCCAACGATGGTACCGTTACGGCTTTCCAGGTCCCGAATGACCCACCGCCCCTCGGAAACGAAGACCTCCGCGTGGCTACGGCTGCATCGCTCGTCTTTGATAATGATTTGATTGGTGGGTGCGCGACCAATGGTAATCACCTGTCCGGGGACCAACCGAAAGACGTCGGTCCAATTCGCGCCTTCCCGAATGACAAGATATGCAACCTCTGACAACGTCGTTCCCCCTCAGGCAGTCGTTTCCCGCAAAGAGCCAAACAACCCCTTCCCTTGCCCTAGGCTGGCCATTACCATCCCACCATCTATTTTACCCACTCAGGCCCTGGCCGAAAGAGTTGTGGACGCTCTGTCGAGCTATAGCGGACACAACGGCGCGCGTCTTACGAATTTCACCAAAGGGCAACCACGATGGTTGCGCCTGGCGATCGAACTGCCTGGTGACGGCCATCACACGCCCCATTGTAAGATTGGGGTGTTAATGCGCCATGCATCTTCCAACCACCGCGCGGCCGACAGCCCGACCCACAGCGGCTCATACTACGGCTGACACGACGGTGCGACTCTTCTCGAATCCAGGCCGGAACTTGATGGCCTGCCGAAACGACTAAATATGGCCGATGATTCGTCGTGCCCGCGTTGCAAGAAATCCGCTCGGCAGGTTCTACAACTTGGAATCCGGCACCTGGACACCCGAACTACAGAAATGGGACGGTTTGGGAAAAACTGAGGATTTAGGTTGAAAAGTGCGTGTCTCTGAATTAGCCTAAAATGGGATTGTGATATTCAAACGCCGAGAAACCCTGGCAGGGTTTTCGGCAGAATTCGGTTGTTTGGCTCCGACCTATCTTCGCGGAGAAACACGGTTTTCCGATTGGGAGACACTTATGGTCAGTTTATGGGGTCGGTTCGGCTGGATGAAATCTCTCACGGCAGTGGCGGCCTTCGCGGTGCTAATTGTGGGTGCAAGCCACGGAATCGCCCAGACGACAGGGGTATATGCAAACCGCGCCGTTGGTGGGGTTATGATCGACCCGTCCGGGTTCATCCAAAAAGCACCCAGCGGTAGCTTAGCCGAAATCCGTCAGCTTTGGCAGTCATATCACAAGGAATTGACAGGAAAGCTCGCTCAGCCCGTTGAAAGCCGCGCCATCTCACTTCGTGGTCTAGAAAGCCAGCTCGCCGCGGCGATTCAGGCTGGTCAGCCGGTACCCGATGAAGTGGCGTGCCTTGGTGGTCTCACGCGAATTGAATACGTTTTGGTTTATCCCGATAAGAACGACATCGTGCTCGTGGGGCCCGCTGAGCCGTGGAAACTCCATGCGACCGGTTATCCGGTGGGCATTAAGTCAGGAAAGCCTGTCATTCTTCTGGATGACCTGATTGTGGCGATGCGGTCGGCGTTTGGCCCTCAAAGGAGCGTCATTAGTTGCTCGATCGATCCCACGGCGGAGGGGATCCGAAAGGCACGGTCATTCGCCCGATCGCGGCAGGGTGGGGTCGATCCCGCTCGTTTTTCTGCCGCTTTGGAACAGCTTTTGGGTAATCAGGTGGTGACTGTGACGGGAGTCCCCGAGAATACCCACTTTGCCCGTGTCCTTGTGGCCGCTGACTTCCGCATGAAGCAGATTTCCATAGGGCTCGAGCCCGCCCCGATTGCGGGCTTACCGAGCTTTCCTACACTTGTTAGCAGTTCAGGGCGTGTCCCCGAAAACACGATGCCTCGCTGGTGGTTGGCTCCAGACTACGAACCGCTCCTGCGAGACGAAACCGGTTTAACTTGGAAGTTCCAAAAGGCGAGTGTCAAGACGATGGTCGAGGCTGATCTGCGAGGGGCGACGGGTGAAAGGGAAAAGATCGTCGAGGCAGCTCCGGTCTATCGAAAATGGGCCGAGCTAATGACGGCCCGGTATGAGGAACTGTCAAAGGCCGATCCCGTATTCGGCCAGGTTCGGAACTGCATGGACTTGGCAACGGTGGCTGCCCTGATCGCCAGCGAAGGCCTCCTCGAAAAGGCAGACCTGGCTTTGCCGACAATCCTAGGGAACGATGGGGTCAAACCGGCAGAATTGGCCCCTCCAAAGTATGTCCCGGCAAAATCTGTCTTCGGTCGTGTTGGCCGCAATTGGATATTCGTCACCGGCGGTGTCGAGATCAATGCCTGGGAGTTGGCCTCTCGGCAGTCTG
>Ga0209508_1002704_pt1 | contig 11219 bp, 14 predicted proteins | sample AD_UKC129_MetaG_FD_184427 | JGI IMG/M metagenome (GOLD analysis project Ga0209508, IMG submission 184427) | Active sludge microbial communities of municipal wastewater-treating anaerobic digesters from Canada - AD_UKC129_MetaG (SPAdes) (version 2) | ecosystem: Engineered > Bioreactor > Anaerobic... | reverse complement strand
AAAAAGGCAGTTTTAATTTTTTAAAACTGCCCAAATATAATATTTAGGGGGATTTTTGCAAATTCCAAAACCTATTATAAATATAACTTATCATTTATTAAATTTCAATATCTATTCCTGAATGTTTTATTCCTGAATGTTTAACGGAGAATCAGCAAGAATTCTCCCATCCTCTATAGGAGGGAGATGAATTGCTGAATAGTTGATAAAATATAAAAATAATAATATAATAAGAATAGAAGGAGGTGTATTATGTTAAGAGCATATAAATTTAGATTATATCCCAATAAAGAACAGAAAGAATATTTTGCTAAATGTTTTGGTTGTGTTAGATTTATCTACAATAAAATGTCAGAAGATAAAATAAATTATTATAAAGAAACTGGTAAAATGCTCAATAATACACCTGCACAATATAAGGAACAATTTCCTTTTCTAAAGGAAGTAAAATCATTATAATATAAATAACAAGCATATGGATGCATGATCCTAATCGGCAGGTTATCTTTTAAGGCGGGGCTAAAAATCCGTCAAAAGGCACATTCGATGAAGTCCTCTATATTGGCTTGTTCTGCCCAAGAATGGGCTGATTGGAGGGTTAAGGTTTAAGGGAGTTATGTAATGGCATACATAATTAAACCCTTTTACCGTGGAGGCAAAGCGTGGCGACATGCTTTGAACCCCTTGTATGAATAATACAAGGCGTAGCCTGTTTTGAGTAAGCTTGGGGGATAAGTGGATGCTTTTATAAAATCAAAAGGCAACAGGTATGAAGATGCTTGGAGCCGAGCAACTTTATATCTGGATACACTTTGAAACCAAGTTTGCAAAAGAAACTAAAAAGATAATTTTGCCGCCAGGGAAAACCTTTAGGATGTCGCATTCATTGCGGGAATAATGGGGATTAAGGTGCGGATTAAGTGGCGATCGGGTTCCGCTTCATGCGGCAGGCTTTTAATGGGAAACCACCACTATGGCAACATGTGGCAAGCCTCGGGGAAAACCTACCCGACCTAAACCGCAAAATTTACCTATTATTCTATCCATATGCACACAAAAGAACAGCACTTGAAATCGTGCTGTTTTTTTCTTGATATTTTTCTTTTTTCTTAAATATAACATTATCAAATATCAAATAACAAGGGAGAATATCATTAAAATAATGGATCATAAGAAAAGAAAGAAAAAATAAAATTTCAAATCCAAAAGAACATATGAATTCAGAACATTTTTAAGTGTTTAAGAAATGGAAAGGAAGTAGATTTTATGAAAAAAGAAATTGAGTTTAAAATGAAATTTGACATATCAGTTTATCAAAGATAATATACTTTGTCTGCCATATAAGGAAAATAACAAATAAAAAAGATACGATTTCTCGTATCTTTTTTTATATCACTGAATGAATTCGTAAATTACATCTTTATTTTTAAGTTTTATACATGAAATTCCTTTCTTCATAAAATCTAAAAAATCATCTTTGATCTTTGAAAAATCCTCAAATCGAATTGAATCTAAATCAACATCGTATTCAATCCAATCTTCAGCATTTTCCTCCGAAACTTGATAAACTCCATGAAATTTAACTATTCTCTTATCTAAATGTATTTCAACCCTGATATCTTCATATTCTTCATTATAAGCCATACCTTCTGGACTTATGGAAATAGATCCTTCATTCCTATTTTGTCCATATTTAAAATGATAACTGTCAAAATCCTTTATATTTTTAACACCATAAACCATTTCCCAGTCAGTCATTCCTGCGCCAGTACATTCCAACAATTTTATCGCCTTTGCCACTGGATCATCGTATTTTATATTTTCTACATTATCAAGTATACGCTGTGTAAGAACAAGCGAAGCAGGTGTAAACCCACTCCATTGATAAAGCACATTCGCTAACAATTCATTATTTTCTTTTATTTCTATATTCAACCTTTGTCCCATTCATACTCCCTTCTTAAAAAGAAGAATTTTTTTCCTTATTGATAAAAATTATTTCCTTTCCATATTTATATTATACCTCTTTTTAAGAATACAGTAAACAAAAAGTTCGTCCCTGATTTTATCAAAAGTTTCAAGATCCAGCTGCTTTACAATGAATTTAAATGCTTCAAAACTATTGGATGATATCAAATCTTTCAAGTTTGATAACAAATATTTGTTTTTAACGGAGAATCAGCAAGAATTCTCCGTTAAAATATTATAAATCTTATTTTTTTCAAAAAAATAATGTATAATAAATAAAAAACAAAAAAAGAAAGAAAGGAAGGAAGGAAGGAATTAAAATATCATGGAAGTAGTAATCTGTAAAAATTGCAATTCAAAAGAATATTACGACTGTATGGTATGGTATAATGGGAAAACTTATTGCAGAAGATGCACATATGAAAGATGGGAAAAAGAAACGAACCACAAATGGAAACCATCGGAAAATGATTATGTATTCCCTAAATATAAAGACGGGAAAATATATTAAACTTCCTATATGGTTACCAAGTGAACTTTATATGATTTTTAACAGAGGACCAGGGATCTGAAGTAGATCATGAATGAAAGTTTAACAGCTTTTTTTGATGGTGGTTACGTATCATAGAGATGCAGTTGGAGCTATAAATATACGTAAAAAGTATCTTGGTGAAAACCAAGTAGTTGGGGTTATGGCGTCCCCCGTTGGTATTCGGTATGAACCGAATATGCAATGTAGCCTGTAGCAATACAGGAAAGAATCTGCCGACTTTAGTCGTGCAGAGTACGTCAAAAGCATACTGCTTTATATAATAAAATAATAAGAATTATGTGAATAATTGATGTAACATGAAGGAGCGGAGGTTATTATGGATATATTTCAAAAAGCAAAACAACATTTTGGAACGACCTCTGATTTTCAGGAGACAGGTTATATTCTTCCCGATGGAACCATGCTTGATTTTAGTGACAAACAAAACGGTGGTCTTCCTGGAATGCGATTGTTAGACCACAGAGAAGTGGCAGAGATACTTGACCTTCCACAAACGGAAGCCTTGATTGCCTTTATGAATTCTGGATGTATTCGGGTTATACCTGAATGTCCAGGATTGGATATATCCGTGTATCCAACTAAAAAACAAATGGATATCATTTGTCGTTTTGCAGATTATTACAGAGGAAATGTTCTTATTGACATTTCTGACGAGAGAGGGAATATCGTTAAAACCTTTGAATATCCAGAAAAAACATCTTCTTCGAGAATTACTTTTGATATTCGAACTGTTTTCCAACAAAGAAAAATGTTTGCTGAATCCATTTAAACTAACAATAGTTAAACTAACAATAGATTGGAGGAAGACAAATGTATGCAAAAGCAAATTATACTGAACCTTGTGTATGTGGTAATCCTTTAGAACAAGTTACAGAAGAGAGGATATGGAGATTTGTAACTTGGAAGTGTCCTTCTTGCGGAAAAGTGTTAGCCCAAACTATGGTTTCTGATTCTCCTGTGACAGGAGCGTATGTATTGAAGAAACTGCTTACTGTGACCAATACGCTTTTAAGAAAAGAAAAAGGATTGCCTCCCAAAAGAACGATTGTTACTTTTTATGATGAAAACGGTAAAAGAATTCCTTGGGAAGATATTAAGACACAAAACGCTAAATGGGAAAAGAAAGTCGGAGCCGTACAAAGGAAACCTTTTTAGAAATCTTGGAGGGATTATATGAGCAAAACAAACCAAATTATCTGCCCGAACTGCCACTCTGACAAATGCTCAGACAGAACGGGTATCTACAAAGAACCTAGAACTCCTGTATATGATTATGCTTGTGAGGAATGCAACTGCCTTTTTAACGATGAAGATGATTTTGTTTTACTTTAATTTAAAAACTCTCACTGTTTTCAGTGAGAGTTTTTGATTACTATGGGAACTTTTAAATAAATTTGCTCAAAACTTAAAACCAGCCCATTTCAATCAACTGTTCTTCATCAGGCTCTTCTATTTGCATATATGTCGGCTGATGACCAATGATTATCGGAGGTATTTCTTCATCAATGTAGGGCTGAAACTGGTCAGCCGTTACATCAATATATAGTTTTTTATTACATACAGTTGCAACCACCCAGGTATGTTCATCATATGGACGGTCTGAGCAACCCATAAATTCATCGTAAACACACCAGCCTTCGATAATTTCGCATTCGATACCTGCTTGAGTTAGTTTTTCTGCAATTATTTCGGAAGCCTCTACACATTTTCCGCAAAGGCAATCTCCATATTTATGAACTAATTCATCACGAACAGATTTGGCGATGTCGTAAATTTTCTGCTGACAAATTTCAGATTTAGTATTCATATAAATTTTCCTTTCTATATGGATTAAACCTTAACAGAAATTCGGTATTAATAATAATATATTTATAATTGCCAGTTCAATTAAAATTGCCTTTTTCCCAGCCATATTCATACTTTTTTGATAAATTTATGTAACCAACCCTTCTCTGTTTCCGTTATACACAACTAAAACCTTTTTTCATCTTTTTTCCTCCCTAAACTTTTTTATATATCATATAAATTTATAAATAGTTTTATAAACTAATTATTGCAGTTGTTCCAGACCCCATACAATTCCGTTCCTACCCATCAGAACTTTTACAGAGCCACCTTAGAGCCTGAAACTTGGGCATCATTTCAGGGTAAGATAATTATTCCAACGTAGTCAGTTAAGACTTAGGGTAGTCAACTAAGGCTTTTACAAGCCTCCGTTTCTATAAACGGGGGTAGTTGACGATATTTGATATCCATAACCGTCATTCTTTTGTACTGAAACTCCCATCGGCTTTAGCCATGGGAGTTTCAGTATAAGGAATTATGTTATTATTTAAATAACGAGATTATAAAATTGAAGATTTTGTCTATATTAGCAAGTAACTACACTATAGCTGCTCCTACAACGTATTTATACCACTAAGTAGTTTTATTAGTTTGTTTATCTATTATATTATCACTTAACTCTTTTATTAATATAGCATCTTGTGCTGACATAGAGTTTATACTTTCAATCAACTTATTAATTAATTCTTGTTTATAACTATTATCTAAATGTTCCCATAACTCGTTAACTAATATTTTAACTTCTTGTACATCTTTACGTACTTGTTCTATATTATCCTAGTTTTCTAATAAACATGATTCGTATATATCTAATTTTACTTTAAACTCTTTCATATAATCATCTATTAACTCTTTGATATCATTAGGCATCTCACTTGTAGTATTTTGTTTGTCCACTTTTAACTCTCCCTGTATAAATTTTTGTCTTTAAACTAAAAGAATCTATGATAAAACTTATCTTTATACACTAATCCTACTTCTTCTAACTAATACCGTTTATCTCTTATACCAAACACTTCTTCTGGTGTTTTATCTTTAAACGACTATTTTGTAGCATAAAATACAGTACCTTCACACATAACTTTAGGATTCTTTAAATACTAACTGTACTCTGTTTCTACAAACTGTAAGATTTGTTTAAACTTCTTGTAATCATAAAAATTTGATATAACTACAGGTGCGTCGTATCCATAAAACTCTTTTGTTAATACATCTTCAAGTTTAGCTGTATCGTTCTATACAAGAAATGGGTCTACTTTACCCGATACAGTATGGAACCTGTTTAACTATGAATACATTACATATTTCCATTCTTCTGGTGTACCTATAGCTATTTCGTTATATAACATTTTAACTAAACTAAACACTTCACGTTCAAACTCTACATGTTTCACATATACACCTCCTTATATTAAAGTATTGTATTACTGTTACTTCCATGTTTGGTTGAACTGATCAGTCCATAACTTCTAATCCCAGTCAGTTATCCATAAACTAGTATCTTCAGGATCATAGAACACATACTTATTGTCTACTTTATTCTATATCCGAAAGAACCTGTGTCTAAAACTATCACTTGTTAACTTTAAATTTGCATCGTAATGTGTATATTCTGTTGATACTTCTTCTAATTCAAATCCCTAATCTATATACTACTGATTTACAACAAATACACATTTACTCTAATCAGTACCTATTATACTACCTTCAGGTTTTGTATCATAATACACTACATTACCTCTAGAATCAAGTTTATACCATTTCCCTTTATTAGAATCGTAATGTGGTACATCCATACGTATAGAAGTGTCAGTAGCAAAGAATACCTATCCTCTAGTATATATACCAGGTTTAGCATTAAAATCTTGTATAAGTTTTTTACTAAAATTATACACAGTACTCCATTTCTTATATCCCCAGTTGCCATAGTTATCTATTACTACATCTTTACTAAACCCATAAAAATCTCTTTCATACAGTTTAGGTAACGTCTAATCAGATGTAGAGTTAGGGAAAGGTGTAAGTTTATATCCGTTAAGTACATAGTTCTTCTTTACATACAAGCGATTAAATCCTACAGATATTACCCACTACATTTCTTGTAAAGTACCAGTAGCTATCTCATTCCATATCGTTCTAGCAGCAAAATACTACTCTTTATCTATATCCATACGTCTATACACATAAATCACTCCTTATACTTTCTGATATAAATTAACATGCATAAATTTATATCTATACGATATATCTTAGTTGGTAATATATGAGTACTTTAATAAAAGATTAATGTGTATATAGTGTTTTAGTTATTCCCTTTATTACCATAGTAGTGAAATTAAATATCAATACACTTAATTACAAAGAACATACATAAGAAACAAGTAGGTATATGCGTGCTCGTTTATAATATATGTTCTTTATACTCATTACATAGATATATACTTCACAGTCATCGTACTCAATACTATAACTTAACCAACAAAAAGATATAGATCTTTTATATACAACAATGTAAATATTGAATATATATGATTAATATGTGAAATATATGTAAAGATTAATGAAGTAGGTATAAGTTTAGTATATACACATAAAATATATGTATTAATTTAATACATATGTATACTATATAAGCTATGTTGTATATTAAATCTTATACGTTAAACTTAGATTAATGTGTAAGTTTATGTAGTAATAGGTAAGGATGTTGTTTATATAATGTATAGAACCTAGAAGATGTATCGTATTTCTTACGTGAAGAGTATTTATTTAAATCATGTATACGCTTATATATATCTATAACCCTTCTTGCTTTAACTATTATCTGATTTATATTATCATGTAGATCTGTAAATACTTCTTTTAATATAGTAACGTTTATATATTTAACTTGATGATTTTTAAATAAGAGAATTAACTGTTCAGATACTTTATACGGATCGAAGTTATAATTAAACTCGTATATATATGTAAAGTAACAATCAGAGTATTTGTCTAGATACTCTTCGTATGATACTTCTATATAATTATCACCTTGTTTTAGGTATATACCAGTAGTTTTAAGTATACCTACTGTTAAAAATACATTCAATATTTTACTTGCATACGACGCATCTACTTGTGCAAACTTAGAGAAAAACGATTGTGATATCATAAACCTATCGAACCCTTGATTTAACTTCTCTGTAACTATAGTACACAATGCGTCTATACATCTATTAACCTGTTTACGTTTAATACCTGTAGAGAACAACCGTTGTAATGTATCTAGTTTGTTTATAACTATAGATTTCTGTTTATCAAACTGTTTATTTTTAAATCTTAATACATCCATAAACATAAACATTACTTCTATTTTAGCGTCACGTGTTAACAATACATTCTTATTCTCTATATACGACACTATAAGTTCAGGTAATGTTTTATATTTACCCATTTCGTTAGGTATATACGACTTGTTATATTTAGATATATGGTAATCGCAATATACTAATTGATGTTTGTGTTTAGATAACGACGCTGATGGATGTTCTTCTTTATGTAATACACATTTAAACGCTTTATCTAAATCTTGAGATACACCGTATACTTGTCTTGACATTATATCGATAACTTTTTTAAACAGTGTTTTACTTAAAAATAAGTCTGTATACGAATTAATTGTATACCCTTTAAGTTCTTTAAACACATTCTCTATTTGATTAACACTTATATGTAGATCTTGTTTATCATATAAATCAAATCCTAAAAGTTCATATACAGATGTGAAGTTACCACTCTTATACAACCATTTAGCTGTTTCACGTCCTTTACTATTAAACGATAATGGCATTCTAAATATTTGGTTATAATTAAACGAAGCAGGATCAACGATGTAATAGTCGCCTATACCTTTCTCATACAACTTTTCTTTTACACGATCGCCAAGTATACTAGCCATCTGTTTATAATATTCACGTATATATTCTATAGGCATAAGTCTGTCTAACATAAAATATATATGGTACCCTCTACCAGTAAACACTACACCATACGCACCTAACTCTTGACTTATTTCTATCATCTCTTTATCATACCTATAACTTTTTTCTATTGAAGAATCATATGCTGACTTTCGACCAGCAGGATCTAAATCTATGTATATCAATCGTTTAGTTACAATATCTGTTTGTTTATGTGATACATTCGACCCATCAATAATGTACTGATCCATATCTTCACCAAGGTATGACTTTGTTAATACAATCTTCTTATAATTTTTAAGTAAATTAAACATTTCTTTGTTATAATAGTATTGAAGAGAGTAAGATATAGGTTTATAAGTCACCTCGTCTGGTATTTTGTATGAACTTGCATGCTTGGAGTATTTTGAAACGTTGCTGTCCTTAGTTTCGTTATTAAGGACAGCAACTTCTTTATATGTATCAACAGAAAATGGTTTTGTGGTTATTATATATTCTCTATCATTATATATTACATCAAAGAAATCTTCTTTATTTTCTACAAATTCCATATCTTCTACTTTCTTACCCACAAACGCCATCTCCTTTATTTTTTAGTTGTTACAATTATATCATATATAATACGTATTTGTTGTTACTTTTCAGTTTCACATGTGTTTCTAAATATACAATATCTACAATGGTAATCTGCTCTATCACCAGCATACATTGTATCGTATGACCGTTTACTTATCTCTTTATTATCTAACATATCTTTAAGTTCAGTATCATCTATATACAGTTTATAACTACGTGGTGGTATTATGTTAGTAGCTATATACTGTGTGTATAAACTATTTAAAGAGTTAAGTATTTGTTCTATATACATATCTTTTATACTTACAACAACTAAAGTATCTTGTACATCAAACACGTTTATTTTGTACATACCATTAACTTGGTTAAGTAGTATAAGATATGATTTAAATACACGTTGACTGTTATCATAATACAATATCTGCGCTGTATGTATAGGTTTAGCACCTAACTTCTTAGGTGCTACAACTTTAAAATAGTATAAGTATATAGCTGTTTGTATTAAATGTTCTATTCTAGGTGCGGCTTGTAACTGGTCTACCATATAGTTTCTATACACACTAGTATCACGTTTATATCCATTAATAACTTGTTGACTAAAATAATAACCATCACCTGTTTTAATTTCTACTATCTGTTCACCATACGTATCGTCTGTTATTAGTACATCAATTTCGCCACTTATATATATATCGTTATAATCAAAATATATCTTAACACCATCTTCAATCCATATACGTTCTTTTTGCATTGCACGTATAATACTAGCTTCTTGACTGTTACCACGTTCAAAGTTCATTATAGTATCGTAATCAAGTTTATCTTGTTTATAATTGTTCTTCTTATAATACAAATACCGTTTACATTTACCTTCATAAAACTCAGATGTTTCAATAAACATCTCAGTAGGAAAAAATACATTCTTATAATTCATATGGTTACTATAATCTTGAAACTTTTCTAACCCTTTTTGTACATGTTCAACTAACTGCATTCAATACCCTCCTATATAATAACATTGAACTTTTTTGTAGTCTAGTTTATATAGTATAATCAAACGTATTTTCCTGTATAAACTCTTTATTATTCTTAACAAAATTACATACATTATACACTACATTCTTTACACGTTCAACCTCAAAATCTTTTGTATCGTTACCAACTTTATTGTATTTATGTTCATCTTCTAAATACGACATCAATATTTCATAATCATGTTTATCAAGTATATGTACTAAAAACGTATTATCACTAACTACATCTTCTACATAATACTCTTCTGGTTCATCATACTCATCTATTTTAACGTTATAGAACTGGTTTAAAGAATTTTTAGACATAGATATATATAAAGAACCAAACCGTTTTGGTAAGTACCACGTGAAATATCTAAAGAATGGTAAATCTTCACGTACATAACTGTTAAGTAAATTTATCAATATCTCGTCTACTATACTTTCAATTTCTTCATATGTATACCCAGCGAATATACCTTTAATAACTTCATGTAACTTTGTATATGACATATTTTTAGGTCTAGGTAGTTGTCCTAATATCATAGATTTAATCTTATAATTACCTGTATATACATAATCAGTTGTTAACGACAGTATCACTTTATAATGCTGACTAAACACCTTTTTCAACCCTAAAATAGCTGTATTACGTTGACGTGTTGTTCTAGCGTTCTTATACTCTTTTACTAGTTTTTGGACATTGTTGTATTCGCCGTAATATTTTGATTGTCGATCCAACTTTCTTTAACCCCCTTTATTAAACAAGAATAGTAATAACTTATCAGTATAGAATACGTTTCAGACACTGAATCAGTGTTTAAATTCAATATTTCGTTTATCTTTTTAATAACATAATAATGTCTATCACTAGAATCTTTTATAGTATTTAAATTGAAATACGATATCCAGTCATACGGTTTAACTAGTACAGACAGTATATTGAACTCTTTATATATCATATACGTATATATACCGTTAAGTTTAATTAAATCAGTTATTTTACGTGTATTAGTTCTATAATATATTTCTTCTATACACACCGTATCTATATACTTAATCAAATTACCCATAATATACTTCAATGAATCTGTTAATATTATAGACCGTTTAATAAACGATATATTTTTAGGTGCTGATAAACTACCAGAACACATAACTTTAGTGTTATCACTATCAAACAGATTCCAACCAGTTTCTTTTTCATCGCTATCAGTTGATATACTAAATATGTACAAATATAACTCCTCCTTAGAGTTTTCTTCCTAATTTACGTGGATTACCTAGTTTACGTGGATTACC
>Ga0209508_1002699_pt1 | contig 11230 bp, 10 predicted proteins | sample AD_UKC129_MetaG_FD_184427 | JGI IMG/M metagenome (GOLD analysis project Ga0209508, IMG submission 184427) | Active sludge microbial communities of municipal wastewater-treating anaerobic digesters from Canada - AD_UKC129_MetaG (SPAdes) (version 2) | ecosystem: Engineered > Bioreactor > Anaerobic... | reverse complement strand
AGGTACCGGGACCTGCTGAACCTGAGGTCATCGGCCGAAAGAAGGCTGAGGCGGAAGAATCGGAGGAGTGAGTATTCTTTGACCAGTCGGAGGTGGCAACGGCGTGGTCGTTGCTTGGAAACTGATATGGCGATGGCTGTTTTCAGGCCGAGGCCAAGCCGAGGAGCAACCTCCGATGAAATTGGTCGTGGGGCTCGGCAATCCTGGACGGCAGTATGTTGGAACTCGGCACAATGTTGGTTACGAGGTCCTGGCCGAGTTAGCACGCCGCTGGGCCGGAGAGGTACGACCGCGTCGGCAGTTTTCCGGCGAAACGGTTGATGCTACGATAAATGGGATCAAAGTGCTTTTGCTCAGTCCCACGACCTATATGAACCGAAGTGGGACGAGCCTGCGGGCGGCTTGCGATTTTTATAAGCTCAAGCCACAAGATGTCTTGGTGATTTGTGACGATATGAACCTTCCCTTGGGAAGGTTACGGGTGCGACCGCGAGGGTCCTCCGGGGGACACAAAGGTTTGGCGGATATCATCCGCGCAATGGGAACGGAGGAGATTCCGCGACTACGCGTGGGAATCGGTAAGCCGCCTCCCGGAGAGGATTCCGTTCGGTTCGTCCTTTCCGTATTCGGAAAGGAGGAAGAGGCCGTTATCCGTGAGGCCTATCGAAAGGCGGCGGATGCCGTGGAAACATGGGTCGCCGAAGGAATAGACGTTTGCATGACACGGTTCAACGGCGGGAATTGAGCTTCTGAGTTGGAAATAAAAAAAGCGCTGTCCTGGCAAGATACAAAAATCGAAGCGGTATTTGGTGGAAGGAGCGTTCATTTGGCACAGAACTTTTACGAAGGCCTGTATATCCTCGATTCCAACAGGTTTGCCCGTGATCCTGACGGGGTTGTCCAACAGATTACGGACGCACTTACCGGCTGCGGTGGAGAAATCCTGGTGAGCCGCCTGTGGGAAGAGCGGCGCTTGGCTTACCCCATCAAGAAACAGCGCCGTGGGACGTATTGGTTAATCTACTTCAAGATGGAAAGCACTCGCCTGGGGGAGGTCAATCGCCGCCTGCAACTGGTTTCAGATATCTTGCGGTTCATGCATATCAAGATTGACCCCCGGATTATCGATGTGTTGGTCGAACACGCCCGCGGTGGCTTAGCAATGACACGTCCGTCGGCTGATGCGACAGTGGATGTTGAGGATTTGGACGAGGAAATTGATTCCGAGGTCGAAGACCTAGATGCTGTTGAGGAGTGATCTTACTTCTCTGACAATCCGCGGCATATGCGGCGGATTTTGTGTGGGGAAGTGGGCACCCTGGCGATTCGAGTGAGGGGGGAACGGCCATGGCGAGCTTCAATCGCGTCATTTTGGTGGGAAACTTGACACGCGACCCTAATGTTCGATACACGCCCAGCGGCACCGCCGTTTGCGAAATTGGTTTGGCCGTCAATGAACGGCGAAAAAACCAGAGTGGCGAATGGGTCGATGAGGTCGTTTACGTGGATGTGACACTCTGGGGACGGACTGCGGAAGTCGCTGGTGAATATCTCACCAAAGGCTCGCCACTACTGATTGAGGGGCGACTCCGCATGGACACGTGGGAAAAAGACGGCGAGAAACGGTCCAAATTGCGGGTCGTAGCCGAGAGAATGCAAATGCTGGGAACCCGGGGGGCGCAGAACGACAGCGGGGCGCGGCCTGGCGGCACTAAGCCCCCGGTGCCAGGCCCGGTTGAGGGTGTCTTGGATGAGACAGGTTTTCCGCCGGAGGATGATGTGCCATTTTGATGTTTCTCCGCGCGATATGAGCCTATAGCCTAAGCCTAAGAGAGTCTTTATTCTTCTTGAGAGGATCGATGATGGCGACCGGAAAAGGAACGAAGAAAAATCGTAAGCATGGCCTTCGTGGCCTTCCTCGAGGGCCCCATGGTGGTGTCCAGCTCCTTCTCGTCCAGAATGTAGAGCACTTAGGTAAGGCGGGGGATGTCGTCGAAGTCAAGCGCGGGTACGCCGTTAATTATTTGATCCCGCAAGGTCTCGCCACCATCGCGACTGAGCACCACAAACGCATGGTGGAAAAACACAAGGCCAAATTGCTTGAGATCGAACGTGCCCGCATCTCCACGATGAAGCAATTGGCCGAGAATATCTCGCAGATGAGCATCTCCATCGAGGCTAATGCCAACGAGGAAGGACACCTTTACGGGTCGGTCGGGGCGGACGACATTTCCCGGGCCCTTAAAGCCCAGAATATCAACATCAACCCCGACCAGGTTAAGCTTCAGGGACCGCTCAAGGAACTTGGGCTTTATACGGTCCAGATACACCTGGGACACGACATCTATGCGGATCTCAAGGTTTGGGTGGTTCCCATGGTAGGCGACACCCGTCCCGGTGTGTCCCGGTGAAATTTTTCATTGCGGCACCTGATTCATTGGTTAGAGTATTCCGCCCGTCACAACGACGGGCTTTTTTGTGCGCAAATTTGGCCTAAACACGCCTGCAAAGCCCTCCCCGGGTCTTGCATTCTCGGTACCGCATGCTAAGTTGTGGACTGTCGATGGACGAGGTTCATGTGGAGCTTCGCTCGGCGAGATCCTGAAGGTGCAGCGCTAACGCGCACTTCCCCCCGCGGAGTGCCGTATCTGACAAGACCCCAAGACGGCGAAAGAAACAAGGACTTTGACATGATCCTACAAGCCAAAAAGAAAATGGCAATCTCAGTGCTATGGGCGGTCCTCATCCTTTGCAGTACTCCCGTGCTTCTTGCGGAAGATGAAAGATGTCTTCCCTTTGTCTCGCCGGCACAAGTCGGCATGAAGGCCGAGGTCCTCGCCAAAATTCCCGTCCGTTTGCAGGAGTTTGTCGAGGCGCGCGAGATCGCAGGGGCCGTTACCCTTGTTGCGCGGAATGGCTCCATTGTCCATTGGGAAGCAGTGGGTTGGGCGGATATCGAGAAGCAGATTCCTATGCGAAAAGATACTCTTTTCCAAATCGCCTCGATGACCAAGCCAATCACGGCGACCGCTCTTATGGTATTGGTAGATCGGGGGAAGGTGGCCTTGGATGATCCTGTTTCGCGGTATTTGCCCGAGTTCAAGGAAATTACCGTCAAGGGGCAGCGGTTAACAAGACCTCTGACGATCAAGCATCTGCTAACCCACACCTCGGGACTCACAGGAAGCCAACGAACGGAGGCGACGCTTCAGGCCACGGTGGAGGCGATTGTCAAAGGGAACCTTGCTTTTCAACCGGGGGAGCGATGGAACTATAGTCCCGGTCTGAGTGTGTGCGGGCGGATTATCGAGGTCGTCTCCGGAATGCCCTACGAGCAATTCTTGGAAAAAGAAATCTTTCAGCCCTTGGAAATGGTAGATACCACGTTCGTTCCCAATGAACATCAGCGTGAGCGACTGGCCAAGGCCTATCAAAGGACGGCGGATGGTCAACTTCTGCCAGGTGGCGGCGCCTCTTGGCTCATCGAGGACGCAGGCGTTCGTGCCCCCAACCCGTCTGGGGGGCTGTTCTCAACGGCAGGTGACTTGGTGCGTTTTTACCAAATGATCCTTAACGGTGGGGAACTGTGTGGTCGGCGGATTCTCTCGCCCGAAGCGGTACGGCTTATGACGACGGTTCAAACCGATGACTTGCAGACGGGTTTTACCCCTGGCAACGGCTGGGGATTGGGCTGGTGTATTGTGCGGCAGCCTCAAGGGGTCACAGAAATGCTTTCGCCCGGCACGTTCGGTCATGGCGGGGCCTTTGGGACGCAGGGATGGATCGACCCGCAGCGGCAGATGATCTTTATCTTGCTCGTCCAGCGAACCAATTTTCCCAACGCTGATGCTTCGGCCATCAGAGAAGCCTTTCAGCGCCTCGCAGTAGAGGCACTAGAGCTTTGACCCGTGGCACCTGCACCGAACGCAACTAAGAGTCTATCCCACAACCTCTCCTCGCCCGTTCGGCGGGAGAGGGGCCGGGGGTGAGGGTGGCTCGAATCGCTGCCGGTTTTCTCGATCGACTTTGACGATGGCTTGCCCTCACCCTAACCCTCTCCCAGAGGGAGAGGGAATTTGGGGATAGGCTCTAAGGTAAGCATTATCGTGCCGTTCGGCCCGCGAGGAAGAGACTCATCAAATACAAAGCGGCAGCGGCGATCACGATGGCCGACTCGGGATTGACCGGTGTTCCATACACCAGGATGCGTGGCACCGTGGTGAGAAAACAACTGAGAATCGTGGACCACACCATCATGGCCAGCATGCCGTTCACGAACCGAGCAACCGTTGCCGCAGGGAGGCTCAAAAGGGCTATGACCAAAATAAGGCCCACCATCGAGGTAAGACAGATGACCGTGAGCGCAACCACACTTAACAGGAGAAGATTGATGAACGTGACGGGGACTCCCTGCAGTCGAGCCTGCTCTTGATCGAGGCACACGGCGATGAATTGTTTGTGAAAGAGGAGCACAATGAGGATAATCACAACATCCAAGAAGCCGATCCACTGCAATTGACGCTGACTAACAAAGGCCAAATTGCCAAAGAGATAACTCATCAGTTCCCCTTGGTAACCTGGGGTGAACTTGACGAGCAAAAGCCCCACGGCCATCCCGATAGCCCATAAGGCCCCGATGATTGTGTCGCTTCTCTCGGCCCAGTATTCGTTGACTAGGCCAACCACAATAGCGGAGATGATCGCAACGGCCGTCGCCCCTTGAATGGGCTGAAGTGAACCACATAACTGCGGGAACTTGTGGGCGAGAAACACGCTCGCCCCAATTCCACCAACAGCAATATGGGCAATCGCCCCAGCCAGGAAAACGATCCGCTTCGTGATCACATATGGCCCGGTAATACCGCAGGCTAAACCGGCCAGAAGACCTGCCCAAAGGCCACTCCAAAGAAAGGGGTTGTCGGCCCAATCATGGAAGAAGTCAATCACTTTGCCCCTCCCGCGTCACTGACTCCGTCGATGATTGGCATCCGTGTTGGCACCCGGCGTCCCCCAAAGGACAAGAAGCCAGATGGCGAACCATGTGGACGTGTTCGCGATAGAAATCCGACATCGTTGCCTGGGTAATCTCGGAAACACGATGCACTGTGAGCCGCCGATTCAGGCAGGCCACGCGCTTGAGATGCGTCGAAACAAACCCGATGTCATGACTCACGACCACGATCGGGAGGCTTTCATTCAGTTGATGCAAAAGGTCCGTGAGATTTTGCTCAACATAGGGATCAATACCCGCAGTAGGCTCGTCAAGCAGGAGCAGTTTTGGCTCGGCAGCCAGGGCGCGGGCGATCAGGACCCGCTGCCGCTGTCCACCGGAGAGAGTCCCAATACGACGATGCGCCAGTGGCGCAACACCCGTCATTTCCAAGGCCACAAAGGCCGCTTCGCGATCTCGCTTCCCGTATCGAAAGCCCCACCGCGAACGGGCAATTCGACCCGCAAGAACGATGTCCAGCACCGTCGCTGTCACGGTGGCATCAATGCGGGCGTGTTGGGGGACATACCCAATTTGGTGACGTACCTCGCGCGGGGTTCTTCCGAACACCCTGACCCATCCCTTTTGCGGTTCCAAAAGGCCAAGGATGATCTTCAACAAGGTTGTCTTTCCCCCGCCGTTCGGCCCAATGATTCCCAAAAAATCGTCGGCGAACACCTTGAGGGAGACATCTTCTAAAACCCACTTCGTCGCCGAACCCGCCCCATTTTGTTGAGCATACGTGAAGCTTACCCCTTCCACCTGTACGACGATCTCCTCGCTCGCCGCTACTGATGGGTGGGGCGCAGATTCAGAACCCAACTTCTGATCGGAAGAAGGGTTTGATAACATTTCGACACCTTCTCAGGGCTGGCCCGTGCTAGGGGTTTCCGTGCGCGCTGCCCCATAAGTTTCACGATAGGCAGAGACGAGGAGATCTGCAACCTGCCGCAGTACGGTGGGGATCTCCTCTGTCAAAGGATCGGCAACGACCACTTGCAATCCTGCTACTTCGGCAATGGCCTCGGCCGCACGTGATGAGAATTGCGGCTGGACCAGAATCACCTTCAGCTTCGTCTGACGAGCCTTCCGCTGTAACTCGGTCATTTCGTGATCAGAAGGCTCCTTCCCTTGCACTTGAACTGCTTGCTGAATAAGGCCATAATCCTCGGCAAAACATTCCCACGCCGGATGAAAAACGAAAAACGTCTGACCGCGGAGAGGCTCGAGCTTTTGTGACAACTCGCGATCCAACTCCCGTAATTCTTCTTGTGTCTTCACCAGATTTTTCTGGTACTCAACGGCACCCGATGGATCAACACGACACAGGGCCTCGGCGATTTTCTCTGCTTGCCGGCTAAGGCGCCGGGGACTAAGCCAGACATGACGACCATGTTCATGCTCGTGCGGGTCGTCGCTGCCATCTTGATGCTGTTCCTCCCCGCCGTGGTGGTCCGCATGGTCATGGTCATGGTCATCTTCCCCTTCTTCCCCGAGCGAGACCACACTTACACCACGGCTGCGGAGAACCGCTTGGCACCATGGTGCCTTCTCAATGGGAAGCCCAATGGTAAAAAAAAGCCGGCAGCGGGCCAATCTCGCCGCATCGGCATCGGTTCCAAGATAGGTGTGCGGATCATTTTTGGCAGCTACCAAAACATGACACACCACGCGGTCACCCCCAATTTTTTCCACCAGCCATTTTTGAGGTGGGATCGTCACAGCTACCTCAACGTGTTGCCCATCCCTCAATGCCGAACGATTCCGGACACATCCCAGACATAGCCCGGAAAGAACAAGAAAAACGAGGGTGCATGTTTTCCATCTTGTGGCTATGGCACCAAATCGTGAGGGCTGCACGCTCGAGCTTCCTTCGATGTTATTGGTCCTCAGATTTCGGCACTCAATGATAAACCCACGCTCACCGATGGGTACATACCAATGGGAAAGCGGCACAGCCACATATCCGTAGCCGTCGCCTTCCGCCGTGGCGCTGCACCGGACGGTGAGCGATTTTCATATTCTACACGGTGGGCCAGAGGTCGTTCAAAAAGGAAAGCATCGAGTCACCCGCCACAATAACGCACCACAATGGCGGCAACGGGGGGAGGACTTCGGTCGAATCCACTCCATGTTCGCAGAAATCCGCTCGTTTGCCCGATGACTAGGTGGAATCTGAACCCCGCTATGGGTATAAATTAGGGCAAAACACGGATCCTGGGCTAGTTGAAAGCATCCGCCCTCTTTATTTGATGGGCGGCAGAGCGTTTCGGAAATCGCCGCATTTTACCCTAGGAGTAAGACCATGAACCACAACTCAAACGACCGCATTGATGGTTATGGCATGCTCATAAGTGAAAGTAGATATCTGCTGGTGATGTTTTTCGGAAAAGGTCTACTGCCAGTGGGGCTGGCATTATGTCTTTTCTCAATCACCCAGGTCCTCGCCGATCATGGTCAGCCTCGTGGGTTCGCGACATCTCACCCGGGCATTGGTTCTGTGAATGCTCCGCCCTTCACAATCTTCGCCGCAGGCCCGGGGCATGATGGGTTTATTCCCGTCGGTGTTGCTACTTCAGGGCAGGTCAAGGTTGATTCTGCGGGATCTGACGTACCCTTTGAAATCGGGCAGTTTCAGGATGTGCGGAAAGCCGGGGCGGTTGGCGACGGACAGCAGGACGACACGGCCGCGATCCAGGCCTGCATCGGCCGGGGTGGTGCAATCGTCTTCCCGCCAGGGGCTTACCGCATTACCCGCCCCTTGGAAGTCAATTTGGCCGAGACCGGTTGGGTTTCCTTCCATGGTTTTGGCACGGCACGATTGCAGATGGCCGGCGCCGGACCCGCCATCCGCTTTCTGGGAACGCACACGGGTTCCGCGGACCCCAAGCGGGTCCACCCCGGCGTCTGGCAACACGAACGGTTCCCGGTGGTCGAGGGAATAGAAATCGTCGGCGATCATCCCGAGGCCAGTGGGATCGAAGCGATTCAAACGATGCAACTGACAATTGCCAATACATTAATTCGTCAGACGTTCCACGGTATTCGATTGCACCAAAGGAACCGCAACGTCATTCTGAGCCATTGCCACATTTACGAAAATCGTGGCATCGGCGTCTTCCTGGACGATGTGGACCTCCATCAGATTAACATCGTCGGATGTCATATCAGCTACAATGCCGCTGGGGGAATCGTCGTCCGAAAAGGTTATCTCCGCAATCTTCAAGTCAGCGGGTGCGATATCGAAGCGAACATGAGCGTCGAGACGGAGCCGACAGCGAATATCTTGATTGATAGTCGAGAAAGCGAGTACGGCCATGCAGAAATCGCAATCACAGGGTGTACCATTCAGCATTATTCAAAAGTTCCGGGATCCACCAACGTTCGCTTCTTTGGCCAAGATGCCAAAGGACGATTGTGGGGCAATTTGACCATCGCGGAGAACGTTCTCAGTGATGTGGAGCGGAATATCGAAATCATTGGTGCCCGGGGTGTTTGCATTACTGGGAACACGTTTTGGGGAGCCGTGGCAGAAGACCTTCTCATCACGGATTCGCGGAACATCGTGGTCGGCCCAAACACCTTCGATCAGAACCCCAATTACGCGCACCAGGGACCCTACCAGGGCGGGGTTTGCTTGCGAAATTGTAATGACTGTACCCTCAACGGCCTCCAGTTCGCAGATGTTCAGGCCCCACAAGCCGCCTTACTAGTCCAGAACTGTCACGGGATTAACATCATCAACTGCCAATTCACCGACTGTGGTCCGGCCGGCATCCTTTTGGATCAAGTCACCGATAGCCGCGTCTCCGACTGTATAATACGAGTCGCCGCAGCGGGGTCTCAGGGGCCGCCCTCGGGAACCGAGGTCCCAGCCGTACCGCCGGCCGACATTATTGCCATTCGCGGAATCGGTTTACAGAACGTAATGATCCGCGGGAACCTCCTTTGCGGCAAAATCGACCTTCCCGATTCCGGAGTTCACCGCGAAGCCAACCTCGAATTGCCACCCCTACCATGAGACGGCACCAACATGTGAGCGGCCGATTTTACGCGAGGCTCAGTTCGCCGGCATGATTGCGAAGGGATATTCTCTGAAGCTTTCATAAGAATAACCGGCGCGGGCGGGCAGTACATACCACACGACCTCGCGCCGGTTTGCCAGAAGGAGGTGTTTCCTCCACAATGGGCTGATTATGGAACGCCTAACGGTTGTGTCGCCTACGCTGGTTTTTAGCGCTCACTCCATCAGCCAGGTCCCGAATGGCTTGGTCCCGTCATGAACGCTGGAAGAATGCTAGGCGTTTTGTAGGAAACGAATCACCCCGCCGGACCGGGAACAAACGTCGAAGTCGGTGGCACCACAGTCGTGGCTGGCACGCAGGGATCACATGCGCTGCCAACGACGGTCTCAGTACAGGGATCGACCGGTGGGCATTCGATGACAGCGGTCGGCACCGTCGTTGGGGCAAATAATGCTCCTCGGCGGAACAAATTGCACCGCTGACACCCAATCGTTATCAACATCACGCCCAAGCCAAAAGCAACGACAGTCATCCTCCTCATATTTCCATTCTCCTTCTGAAAAATGTGTTTGCGGTCGTCAACCGCGGTGAAATCTCACCCCCATGAATACCCTACACCACAATTGGCGATGTGCAAATGCAACAGATGCTTTTTGGCCACGTTTCTTTGCCCTTTTGCATACCGGCCAAAACGGTCGTAAGTTATAGGTAAAATGGTCCAGCACTTAACGACGCTCGCCACTATGAGTGAACACAGTGGACCAAAACCACAAGACCGGCCGTTGGTTCGGGCACTTGCTTGACGAGGTCTTCCTCCGCTCAACGAGTGCTTACACTACCGCGTGACGTGCGGACGTTAGCGGCGATGATGTCCGTGTTTGCCCAACCCCAAAAGGAGGATGGCATTCGCGCTAGGAAGCCAAAGAGCCCGCCATATGCCTTGATGACACTAAGAGTCTATCCCACAACCTCCCCTCGCCCGTTCGGCGGGAGAGGGGCCGGGGGTGAGGGTGGCTCGAATCGCTGCCGGTTTTCTCGATCGACTTCGACGATGGCTTGCCCTCACCCTAACCCTCTCCCAGAGGGAAAGGGAATTTTGGGATAGGCTCTAACTAGGGAACCGCGCAGATGACACCGTGGAAAACACTAACGTTTGGAGCAGTCATGCTGTCACAATGGGAGAATCTTGCCATGAAGGTTGCGCGCAATAACACGCTTGCAGCCATCGCTGCGGTCTTAACCATATTTGCGGGATGGACCGTTGATGCCGGCACTACTGCCCAGGTGCGAGAAAAGAGCCTTCACGATGTGAGCGCGGAAGCTTATCCCGAGCATACCGCCACTCTGCCCATTCAGGAGGTTGGCTCGGACGCCTATCCGTTCCGAGACCGTACCGTCACCTTGTCCTCTCTGCCCACACCGCTGAAGCCGGGCGAGAACGGCAACACGAGCGACCGTACTTACAGGTTTTTGGTCATCGACACCCGCTCCATCCCCACCGGTACGCTTAAGAATCCGCCAGAGGCCCTGACCGACCTACGATTCTTCGCCGCAGATGAGAGTGGAATGGTTCGACGGCTTACAACGGATGATTGGGTCGAAGACATCGAGAAAGAACAACCGTTATGGGTGGTCGTTCATGGGAATCGGGTCGATTCCGGCGAAACCCTCGCATTCATGACGGCCTTCTGTCGAATGTGTCGTCAAGTCGGACTCAACGGCGTCTTTGTCCTTTGGTCATGGCCATCAGGTGTCGTGGTTCGTGGCATTGCTCGAGATAGTCGCTTAAAGGCCGTCCGCGCCGATTTGGAATCGTCAGTCTTGGCGTCCTGGTTGGCAAGTCATTCACTACAAGCGCCGGTCAATTTAGTGGGTTATAGTTTCGGTGCTCGGACCGTCATGCAGGCCGCTTGGCAAATTGCCACCCAAAAGTCGGTCGCACTGTCGGACCTGCCCGGGTCGGATGCACGATCACATGATTCACCGGCATTCACACTATTCCTCGTTGCACCGGCCATGGATACGGCCACCTTTGATCGCACCATCCGGGAAACGCTGGAAGCGAGTCCCTCCCTTAAAGTCTTCGTGACCGTAAATAAGGCCGATCCCGCTCTGCGATGGTACCGGCACCTTTGGTCGTGTCATGGGCCCAGTGCCCTCGGTTGGCAAGGGCCATTCTACCGCACGCAGAAAGACTTGGCGGATTCCCTGGAAA
>Ga0209508_1002696_pt1 | contig 11245 bp, 9 predicted proteins | sample AD_UKC129_MetaG_FD_184427 | JGI IMG/M metagenome (GOLD analysis project Ga0209508, IMG submission 184427) | Active sludge microbial communities of municipal wastewater-treating anaerobic digesters from Canada - AD_UKC129_MetaG (SPAdes) (version 2) | ecosystem: Engineered > Bioreactor > Anaerobic... | reverse complement strand
ATAAGTAAAAACAAGGACAAAACTATTTTCTTCATAAATATCTTTTAACCTTAACACTTATTTTTTCGTAAAGAGATATCTCTTCGGAAGTATTTTCCGGTAAAATTAACTTTATTTATATCTTGATAGACTTTTCTCCGAGCTTCTAAGAGGTTTTTGCCCAGAGCTACCAGAGAAAGAACTCTTCCTCCAGAAGTAATCAGTTGTCCATCTTTATTTTCTACACCAGCAAAAAAAATCTTACTGGTGATAGGAGAATTAATAATAACTGGAAAACCGGTAGGAAAAGTGCCGGGATAGCCTTGAGAAGCGAGTACCACACAAACACTGCTTTGAGGGCTCCATTCCAGTTTTAAATCTGAAACTTTATTATTCAGAATAGCATAACAGACTTCGGTGAAAGAAGTTTGTAGTAAAGGAATAATTGCTTGAGTTTCAGGGTCTCCCAGACGGCAATTGAATTCCAGAACCTTAGGTCCTTCTTCAGTTATCATCAAACCACAATAAAGAAAACCTTTGTAGGGACATCCTTCAGCTTTTAATCCTTCCAGAATAGGTGCAACAATTTGCTCTTCTATTTGTTTACGATAGGGTTCGGCTTCTTTAACTGGAGCAAAAGCTCCCATTCCACCTGTATTAGGTCCCGTATCATTTTCACCCAATTGTTTATGGTCTTGAGAGAAGATTGTAGTCTTAAAATCTTTACCATCTGTTATCACGAATAAAGAAACTTCCCAGCCTTTTAAGTATTCTTCAACCACTACTTTATTTTCCAGTGCCTGGATAGCATATTCTGCTTGTTTTTGATTTTCAGCAATGATAACACCTTTTCCAGCGGCAAGTCCATTTGCCTTTATCACCAGAGGATATTTGCCCATATAACGCACATATGCTAAAGCCTGGTCTTTATCTTCAAATGCCACATAGGAAGCGGTAGGAATGTGGTATTTAGTCATCAAGGTTTTAGCAAAAATCTTACTGCTTTCAATTTTTGCTGCCTCTTGAGAAGGACCCACACAGGGGATTTGTTCGGCATTCAGGCTATTAGATAATCCTTCTGCCAGATATTGTTCTGGTCCCACCATTACCAGCTCAGGACGATTTTCTTTGCACCAGCTAATGATTTCTTCCTTATTACGCAGAGGCAAACATTTATAATCTAAGGCAATTCCGCCATTACCAGGAGCAACATAGATGTCCGATTTTTTTATATCCTTAGCAAAAGCTTCTGCTAAGGAATGTTCACGCCCTCCACTGCCTACAATCAAAACCTTCAAAATTCGTGACCTTGTAAGTATTTGATTAAATTCAGAAGAGCAAACTCAGCTGCTTGTTGACGAATGATTTCTCTATCTCCATTGAAAATATGAGTTATACTCCAGATGTCATTATGAACGGAAAAACCGAAACAGACCATTCCTACAGGCTTTTCTGCAGTACCTCCCTCAGGTCCGGCAATTCCTGTGGTAGAAATGGCTATATCTGAATCAGTCAAGTCTCTTACACCAGTGACCATTTCCCGTGCACATTCTTCACTCACTGCACCGTATTTGTTAAGTGTTCCAGGTTTAACCTTTAATATCTTCACTTTGATTTCATTGGCATAGCTAACTACTCCACCTAAAAATACATCGGAAGAGCCAGCTAAGTCAGTGACCATTTTTTGAACGAGACCTCCAGTGCAGGATTCTGCCACGGAAAGGTATAATTTTTTCTCTCGTAAAATATGGTGTAAAACGCTTACGGGAGTGTCATCATCAAATCCCCAGGCATATGTTTGAACTCGTGAATAGCATTCGTTGAAAACTTTTTCAATAGCCTGAGCGTCAGTACCATAAAATCTCAAATCTACTCTTCCTGGTTGAGGAAGCCAAGCAAAGTTAACATTTTCAGGTGGTTGGAAATCGGATAACAGTTCCGCTAAGGCAGATTCTGATATGCCAAAAGTGTGAATAGTTCTTTGAATAACTTTATTTTGAGTGCCATATTTCTTTTCTAAGATTGGTTTTGCTTGAGTTAAGAAGATATGTTTCATCTCTACAGGGACGCCAGCAAAAGCGAAGAAACTCTTTTCTCCTTCTTCATAGAATAAGCCAGGAGCAGTGCCTCGTTCATTTTTTAGAGCTATAAAATCTTCCGGAACCATAGCTTGACTACGATTTATTTCAGGAGTAGGCATATTTCTTGCGGCAAAAATCTTCTGCACCTGTTCCCAGACTTCTTCATTAAAGACCAATTTTTTCCCGAAGAAGGAAGCTATCTCTTGTTTAGTTATGTCGTCTGTAGTAGGTCCTAAACCTCCAGTGGTGATGACAACATCATATTTTTCCCAGCATTGTCTCAAAGCTTGATGAATGGCTGTAGCTTCGTCTTTAACGGTTACCGAATAATCTACTGGAAGACCTAAATTAGCCAATTGCTGAGCCAGGAAAGTGAGATTGGTATTAACGGTCTTACCCAGTAAAATCTCATTACCGATGGTTATTACAGCACTTTTTCTCATCTTAATATGCCTTAGCAAAAATTACTCGCTGAGATGATGGTTGACCACAATAAATGCATTTCCCTTCTTCTTTTTCTGATTCAAGAGGGATGCAACGGATAGTTACCTTCAAATCTTCCTTTATTTTTTCTTCACAGAGAGGATTGCCACACCAATGCGAATGGGCAAATCCACCATGAATTTCTGGTTCTTCTTCATTTTTAGGAGTGAAATAGCGATAGAATTCTTCTTTACTATCTATCTTGACTGTGTTTTGTTCACGAAAGTCTTTCGCTTTCTGAAAGATATTCTTTTGCATTTCCGGAAGGGTAATCTTGCAATATTCCACTACCTCTTCAATCATAATACGATGTTTATCTTTGGGATTTTCGTCTCTTCTGGATATCATCACGCTATTAGAGGAAATGTCTCGGGGACCGATTTCTATCCTTAAGGGCATTCCTTTTTTAATCCAGTACCAGTTTCGTTCACTGGAGGTAAGGTCACGATCATCCAGTTCAGTTAGAATAGGTATTCCTTCAAAATTAACTTGTCTCAGTTCATTACTTAGTTTATGGGCAAGTGACATCACCTTATCTTTTTCTTCTTCATTACGATAGATAGGTATGATAGCGATATGAGCAGGAGCAATTTTGGGAGGAAGCACCAGTCCATTATCATCGCTATGAGTCATAATTAAAGCACCTATAAGACGAGTAGAAACACCCCAAGAGGTTGTCCAGGCATATTGAAATTCACCCTCTCTATTCTGGAAACGGATATTGGAAGCACGGGCAAAGTTCTGTCCTAAAAAGTGGGAAGTGCCACATTGTAACGCTTTTTTATCTTGCATCATAGCTTCAATGCAATAGGTATCAACTGCTCCAGGAAATTTTTCACTTTCCGTCTTGGCACCTTTAATCACGGGAATAGCAAGATATTCTTCCGCAAATTTAGTATAAACATCCAGCATTCGTAGAGTTTCTAACCTTGCATCTTCTTCCGTTTCGTGAACGGTATGTCCTTCCTGCCAGAGAAATTCCGTAGTGCGAAGGAACAACCGGGTTCGCATTTCCCATCTGACAATATTTGCCCATTGATTTATGAGGAGAGGAAGGTCTCTATAGGAATTGACCCAGCGAGCAAAGGAAGCTCCAATAATTGTTTCACTGGTAGGACGAACTATGTAGGGTTCAGTTAATTCACCTGCTGGCTTAAGTTTTCCCTGCTCATCTGCTTCCAATCTGCTATGTGTCACTACGGCACATTCTTTGGCGAAACCTTCAATATGTTCTGCTTCTTTTTCAAAGTAATGTAAGGGAATAAAGATTGGGAAATAGGCATTTTGATGACCCGTCTCTTTGAACATACGATCAAGGTAGGTTTTTATATTTTCCCAAATAGCAAAACCCCAGGGCTTAATGACCATACAACCACGCACTTCACTATTTTCTGCTAAATCAGCAGCTTTAATTACTTGCTGATACCATTCTGAATAATTTTCTTCTCTTTTAGGCTCTATTGCCGTCCGTTCTGCTTTGTTCATTGAACATCCCTTACTTTTTATATTAGCACAATTCCTTTAATACTCACATATTGTCAATAAGAAAACTTTTGCATAGCGTTAAAATTATATTTTAGGAGAGATAAAAATGCGGTTAGGGAAGTAGAAAAAGATTTCCTTTTATGGGAGAAGAGATACCCACATCTTTTCTACTACAGTTAAATTAGAAAGCTCCTTCGGAGCTTCATAAACGAGGACGTTTATGACCCCCAATGGTGTGCAGATATCCCCATCTGCACAAAGCCGTCAGGCTTTTATGGTGGTGAGATGTCCTCATCTCACAAAGCCGCAAGACTTTTCCTTCTTTAGTTGTTATATAGACAAAGAATATAAATCTTAGTTTTTAATACATTATTAATAGCAAGCTCCTGCGGAGCTTCATAAACGAGGACGTTTATGACCCCAAAAAAGAAAGCTCCTGCGGAGCTTGAAACGAGGAGGACCTCGTTCCACCATATTTCACCATACTGTCTCCTAACTCCCACTTATCTCCAGAGCCAAGGAAGAGCTAAGGGAGAGCTAAGATAGAATTTGTAAGAAGCGAAAAAATAAGTAGTAAGAAAACTGAAAGGATTTGACATAAAGTAAGAGCTAAAAACATAGTAAATAAAATTAACAGCTTTTAGGAACTAAAAAGGTGAGAGCCAAAATAAATAAGTAATTAATTATAAAATATGAAGATACAGGAGCAAAAATGAAAAGGCAATTGATGATTCTGACAGTAATTACGGCAATATTATTGTTTGGAGTTATAGCATGTAAGAAAAAGGCAAAGCCAGAAACTACTTTACGCAAAGTGCGAGTAGTTCTGGACTGGACACCCAATACCAATCATAGTGGACTCTATGTTGCACAGGGACTTGGCTATTATAAAGAGAAAGGTCTGGAAGTAGAAATTCTTCAACCGGGAGAGAATACTGTAGAAAAAATTATTGCTTCTGACCAGGCAGAATTTGGAGTTAGCTACCAAGAAAGCGTCACTATTGCTCGTTCGGAGAATATCCCAGTGAAATCTATTGCGGCAATTATCCAGCATAATACCTCTGGTTTTGCCTCATTAAAAAGTGCCAATATTATCAGTCCTAAAGATTTTGAAGGAAAGAGATATGGCAGTTCTGGCTGGCCTTCTGAATTGGAAATTTTGAAACAGGTGATGGAATCTTATGGTGCAGATTATAAAAAAGTTCAAATTGTTTATGGAATAACGGATTTCTTTTCCACTATTGGTAGAGAAGCAGATTTTGCCTGGATTTATTATGGCTGGGATGGTGTTCAAGCTAAGCTTAGAGGAATAGAATTGAATTATATTCCGGTTCGGGATTTAGACCCAGTTTTTGATTTTTATACCCCAGTTTTAATTGCCAATGACCAATTGCTTAATTCTGACCCTGAATTGGTTCGTGATTTTCTTGAAGCTACCAGTAAAGGCTATGAATACTGCGTTCAAAATCCTGAATCAGCAGCGGAAATTTTCTGGAAAGCAGTGCCTGAACTGGATAAGAATCTGGTAAAAGCCAGTCTAAACTATTTAAAGACGGAATTTATTTCAGACACATCGCAATGGGGACTGCAAGATTTCTCGGTCTGGCAGCGTTTTGCAGATTGGATGTATCAAAAACATATAATTCAAAAAAGTCTGAAAGCACAGGAACTTTTCACTAACGAATTTTTACCCAATGCAACCCATACTAAGAGCTGAACACCTTTATAAATCATTCTTACTGGCAGGTAAACCGCAACTCATCCTGGAAGATGTAAACTTTACTATGGAAGAGGAGGGATTTGTGAGCGTAGTAGGAAGTAGTGGTTGCGGGAAAACTACTTTTCTGGAACTTTTGGCAGGCATCACTAAGCCCGATAGAGGCGAGATTTATTATCAGGGTGAACGGATTACAGGAAAGACCGGTCTCTTAGGGTATATGCCACAAGAGGACCTGCTTTTTCCCTGGTTGAATGTTCTGGATAATGTTCTTATTCCAGTTAGAGTGCGGGATGGCGATATTAAAGCTGCTAAAGTTAGAGTTCAAGAACTATTACCAGTCTTTGGGTTGGAAGGGCATATCAAGCATATGCCTTATCAGTTATCAGGGGGATTGCGTCAGAGAGCTGCATTTCTACGAACCTGTATGATGGAGGCAAAACTTCTCTTGCTGGATGAACCTTTTGCCAGTCTGGATGCAATAACCCGTATCCAGTTGCAGAAATGGCTGGGATATATAGCAAGAGAATTGAAATTAAGCATAATCTTGGTTACCCATGATATAGAAGAAGCGATTAATCTATCGGATGAAATTATGGTGATGAGAAAGCAACCCGGGAAATTTGTATGTTCTTTTAAGCTGGACCGTTGTACTAAAATGAATGAGATGGAAGTGCTTCAATTAAAGAAAGAGATTCTGGAACTGGTAGCAAACGGAGTGTAAAAATCAGAGATATTTTTTGTCCAGGATTTCAATCTGGTCTTTATAGATATTGCGAAGTTCTTGAATATGATTTTGTAAAACGAATGCCTTTTTAAATTCATTGAGAGAGGTTAGCAGGCTTTCCCGGATAACTTCAAAGGGAATAGTATGAGGTTCACGGTGATCTGTAACCATCAAAATGTGATAACCATATTTACTAGGAAAGACATCACTGATTTCTCCGGGCGGTAAAGAAAAAGCCACATCTTCTATTTCTTTAATCATCTTTCCCCGAGGAAACCAGCCTAAATCTCCACAACGAACACTTGATGGACATTGTGAATACTGGGTACAGATATTTTTAAAGTCTGCGAGAGAATGGATTTTCTCTCGTAATTTCTTTGCTTTCTCTTCTGCATCTTCTTCATCTTTGCGAATAAGGATATGAGAAGCTCGCACCATTTCCTGAGAGGAAAAGTTTTCCTCTTGTTCTTCATAAAAAGCCAGAAGCTCACTTTCGGGGATTTCTCCATCAGATGGATAAATCTGCTGCATATACTTACGAATCAGTATACATTGTTTAATCTGTTCTTCAATTTGGGAAGGTGTATGTTCGTTATTAGCCACTGAATCATCAAAATCCAGTGCTTCTAAGAGGGCATTATCAAATTCTTCCTCTGAGACCTCAAAACCATTTAACAGGGCTTGATGATAGAGCAGATAACGATTTATCAGCATGTCTAAAGCGCGTTTTAATCCATTCAAGGAATCCTGCCCATAAAGGGTAACACTTTCCTGAAGAAGTTCTTCTTCTGTAATCTCCACATCAAATACTCTGGCTATCAGATGCATTTTATCCTCATTATTTTTTCTTAAAATATGTTTTAATTATAGTGATTATCTCTGATATAATATAATCATTTGAGGTAAATGTCAAATCAAACTTGTATTTACGATACCAGGTATATTGTCTTTTGGCATAATTACGAGTATGTTGTGCAGCCAGAGAAATACATTGGTTCAGAGATGCACTTTCCAGAAAATAGGGTAGAAATTCTTTATAACCTAAGGTATTTAACCCAGGTGAAAGAGGAGTATATCCGAGCTCAAATAGACGCTCTATCTCATTTAATAAACCACTATCTATCATTTGTTGAATGCGATTATTGATTCTGGGATAAAGAATTTCACGAGGAGGTTGAAGCAAAATACGAAAAGTATGATAGCGATTATGGCTGGTCTGATTTTTCCAGTGTTTGGTAATGGGAATGCCGGTAGCGTAATAAACTTCTAACCCACGCAGTATACGTTGCTTATCATTAGAGCTAATTCTAAAGGCAAAATCAGGGTCTATCTTTTTAAGTTCTGCATAAAGGGGGGCTAAACCTTCCTGATTCATCCGTTTTATTAAATTGGCTCGGATATCTTTATCCATCTTAATTTCAGGGAACAATCCAGTTAATAGAGAAGACACATAAAGACCAGTTCCACCACAAACGATAGGTATAATACCCCGAGAATGCAAGTCTTCAATGAGGTTTCCGGCATCAGCACAAAATCTGCCCGCATTATAGCTTTCTGAAGGGTCAATTATACTAATTAGATGATGTTTTACCTGCTGTAATTGTTCAACCGAAGGTTTAGCAGTTCCGATATCTAAATAGCGATAAACCTGCCGAGAATCAGCAGAGATAATTTCAGAACCAAGTTCTTTAGCTAAAAGGATAGCAAGTTCTGTCTTGCCCGAAGCAGTTGGTCCCTCCAGAGTGATAAGAGGAATCATAACTGGCGTTTAAATTTCTTTTCTAAATCGTTAAGAGTAACTTTTACGATTAAGGGTCTACCATGAGGACAGAAATAGGGCATATTACAGGCAAAAAGTTGATTAATGAGGTTCAACATCTCTTTGCGAGTAAGCTTTTTTCCTGCTTTTATAGCTGCTTTGCAGGCAATAGATTTAGCCAGAGAATCACGGAAATCAGAGTTAGTTTCCAGCTCATCCTGAAGCTGTTTCAATATATCTATAAAGACTTTTCCACCTTGCCAGTCATCCAGTTCTGCTGGAATTTCTTCTATTACGAGTGAGTCTCCACTGAATTTCTTGAGGACAAAACCGGTTTTTTCCAGTAATTCCAGACTTTGCTCTATCAATTCACGAATTTCTGTAGCTATAATGGGAGGTATATCAATGACTAAAGGAATAAGGAGTTTTTGACGAACAGCAGGAGCTCCTTGAGTTCTTTGTAGTAACTTTTCATAGATAATTCTCTCATGAGCTGCATGCTGGTCTATGATTACAAATCCGTCTTCAACCTGGATGAAAATATAAGTATTATGTAATTGCCAGGGATTGATGTAGTCTTCTTCGTTACTAAGCAGCAAGCGATAGTGAAAAGAATCATTAGGCAAATCTGGTAAGATTTCCAGCTGTTCTTCTTCCTGTTTTTTATCCAGATTAACCAGAGGGATTTCTTTGGTTTCAGCAGGCTTTTCATCGTTTTGTGGGAATATCTCAGGTTGAAAGAGTTTGCCATACTCTTTTTTATATTCCGAAAAACGAGGGATGTGAGTATTACTGGTAAAAATAGCTCTTTCTGTGCTGGTAACAGGTTGGCTGGAAGATAAATCCTGAAATTTTGCCCTGGCGGTGGCAAACTTTTCGTATTCATAGTTATTCAAAGCTTCGGTCAGAGTGGTAAAGATTAAAGAGTGCACCTTTTGTTGTTCGCGGAAACGCACTTCCATCTTAGCTGGATGGACATTAACATCAATCTGGTCAGCAGGAACAACTAAGAAAAGAATATAGGGAGGAATGTTTCCTTTTTGCCAGGCTCTGGTCTTAAGAATGAAGGGTTCGTAGGCAGATTTAATGGCATGTTTGACGGTCTTATCAGGAATAAAGCGTCCATTGATAAAGATGTATTGCATATCAATAAGTTTATCGCTTCTATCTTCCAGTCCAAAGATATAGCCTTCCAGTTTATAGCCTTCATTCTCAATATTTATTGGGATAATATCATCGTTGAAGAAACCTGAGCCAAACACTTCACCCATTCTTTCTTCTCTGTTCTGAGCAGGGACAAAGGAAAGTCTTTGATTGCCATCCACATATAGCTTAATTCCTAAAGCAGGATTCAGAATTGCCTGATAATGCAAATAACGCAGAATATGATGTAACTCGGTTTGAGAACTACGGAGGAACTTTCTTCTGGCTGGGAGTTCCTTAAATAATGCTTTAACCGAAACTGTAGTTCCTTGATTAGCAGAAATTTGATTTACACCTACCAATCTCCCAAACTGATATTCTATCTGAGTTGCCACTTCTGAATCAGCATCTTTGGTAATAAGAGTAAGATTACTGACACTGGCAATACTGGGAAGTGCTTCTCCCCGAAAACCTAAGGTCTCTATGTGAGTAATGTCATCAACGGTCTTTATCTTGCTGGTGGAATGTCGTTCAAAAGCGAGAAGGGCATCATCAGCACTCATACCAGAGCCATTATCACTAACCTGAATCAGCTCTTTTCCTCCATTTTCTATGCTAACTGTAATTATTGTAGCACCAGCATCTATAGCATTTTCCACCAGTTCTTTTACTACAGAAACAGGTCGTTCTATCACTTCTCCTGCAGCAATCTTGTTGCTCACATCTTCGGATAATATATGGATTCTATTCATAATTAATAGCGGAAAATTGAGCCATTGGTAAATTCTCTAATGATAGAGTTGTAAGGAACCAGGCTATCAGGAATATCTTTAATATTGGAAAGAAGAGCCAATAATCTTTGTGCTTCCGTGTAGCCAGCAGAACTTTTTGGTACAGAAAGCAGAAGCTTCCAGGCATATTTACGTAAAACTCCCAGCTCATAAGTGAGACTGCTATTGAACATAAAATCAGCATTTTCCTGATAGGGAAAGATATTTTTTTCTTCACCTTCACGCACACTGGGCCAGCGCTGAATGGTTTCTATAGCAGTATAGCCTCGGTATTGATAATCCCTAATAATACGACGGATTAAACGGCAATCTGTGGTGGCTATCCTATTGTGATTATCTATATTGAGCTGATTCAGTGCACTTACATAGATTTTAACCTTATTTTCTGCTTTGATAGAAGAGGTCAGAAGCTCATTTAAACCATGTATTCCTTCAATAACTATGACATCATTTTCCCGTAGTTTAACGATAACATTGCTTCTTCTTCGGATACCTCGGGTGAAATCATAATGAGGCAATTCTATCTCCTGACCAGCAAGTAGTTGAGTTAGTTGAAGATTTAAAAAATCAAGGTCCAAAGCATAGATGCTTTCAAAATCATATTCGCCATTTTCTTTCCGGACGGTCTTCTCTCTATCTATGAAATAATCATCCAGACTTATCATTACTGGTTTCGTTTTACAGGCAAGAAGCTGAATGGAAAGTCTTTTAGCGAAGGTTGTTTTACCAGAAGAAGAAGGTCCTGCAATAAGGATAAGTTTGATTTTAGGTTCACTTACGATAGCAGCAGCAATTTCAGCTATTTTCTTCTCATGCAGAGCTTCTTCCACCAGAATAAATTCTGAGATATCATAGTTATCTGTGAGCTTATTAACATCAATGATATTATGCACCCCAAGAATATCCAACCACTTGTCATGTTCCTGGTGTAATTGGAATAGTTTTTTGGGAAAGACAAAAGGCTGAGCTAATTTGCATTCTTTACCAGTAGGAAAACGGAGAATAAAACCGGGTTCTTGATAAACTATATCAAATTCTTTAACCATACCTGTGCGATCAGCCAGAGGTCTTAAAAATATA